>ERZ831773.455-NODE-455-length-54341-cov-18.506355_pt1 | contig 54341 bp, 36 predicted proteins | sample MGYA00519696_ERZ831773 | MGnify/ENA primary metagenome ERZ831773 (study PRJEB31850, sample SAMEA3708720) | human gut metagenome | biome: human gut; feature: human-associated habitat; material: faeces | place: China | collected 2014 ...
AACGCTGACAACAAGATCTGCTTCACCAAAGCCAACATGACCTATCCGAAGCTTATGGAATGGCTTGCAAACGCACAACCTGCCGTCGTCTTGATGGAGTCGTGCAAAGGTTGCCATGTTCGCGCACGCGACATTGCCGATCTCGGCCACGATACTCGTCTCGTCAAAGGGGCTGATGTCAAGGCATTGCGCAATGTTTGTCAAAAGAACGACATTCGAGATGCGGACTACATTGCCAGGCTCCTCTACGTCCCCGGCACCAAATTCGTCTTCGTGAAGAATCAACGCCAACAGTCGCTGCAATTCCTGCAGAATGAATACAAGAGTTTCCAGGAGTTAAGGATCCGGATGGGGAATCAGATCCACGCCGGTCTCGAAGAGTTCGGCTGTCCTGCACCCAAGTCTCAACAGTTCGTTCAAAGCCGCATGATGGCTCATCTGGAGAAGAATGCGGAACTGATCCCTGAGGAAGTGATGGCTTCTTTTCTCCGTCGTCGCGAGATGTGGCTCAACCTGTTCAAGCAAGAGGAGGACGCCAAAAAGCGCATGGAGGAGATCGCCAAGACGGATGACGACACCAAACGCATGATGACCGTACCGGGGGTTGGTGCTCAGACGGCAGTCGGAATGTTGGTGCACATCGGAGGCGACATCGGGCGGTTCAAAAACAGCGGGCAGTTTGCCGCCTCCATTGGGCTTGTTCCGAAGCAGAACAGCACCGGTGGCAACACCACGTTGAATGGCATCACCAAACGCGGCCCCAAGAGGCTGCGCTCGAATCTGGTGCAATGCGGACAGGTGATACTCATGCACGCGGATAAGCTAAAAGGGAATTTTGGCGACTGGGTCCGAAAAATGCGAGACAGCGGCAAGAAACGAGGCGTCATTGCCTGTGCAATTGCAGCCAAGATCGCCCGAATCATTTATCGCCTGATGAAGGACAAGGTTGATTACACACCCGTACCGAGCCGTTAAAGGTACGGATCGCGCATAGCGATCATCGGCAAAATACCGCCAAGGACTACGAAAGCAACTACTAGTGATGAATCGTGCTCAACACAATAGAGTGATGCTGAGACACTCGATGTGATATCACATAGGTAGCGTCAATCACGCCGAATTTATAAAGCACCTCTATTGTTCCGAATCTCACTATGTCGGCGGAGGCTTAGGAATGAATGCCTCCTGACCGCGGATGTATTTCAGTGAAGCCCTTTCTTCAACTTCGATTATTGTTGAAAGCGGTTCTTCTGGTAGAAGTCTGAACGAAATCACTAGCGCGTTCCGCGCTAAAGATTTGGACGGGATCGAAGACTGATGACAGCTAACTGTGCGCGAGTCGATGGCAGCTGTTGAGCGTCTCTCTAAGCGCCCCCCAACCAGGGAAGATGGGAATTTAACCTATTCGTGCGCTAACTCGCGACGCCGGAGTTTCAGACAATCGATCAACGTTTTCAAGAATGTGGCTTCGCCACGGAATTGAATGAGGGCGCGCGTTTTGGGTTGCGCGCCCTCAGGGAAGATTGTACCCAAAATATATGATTTATCCCTTGCAATTGGGGAGCTGACCATGTATAGAGTGTCCAGGGTGCGTGTGATCCTCGTAACGCATGACGGAACTTTAGCCGCAATGCGCCGCCATCTCGTTGCCGAAATGGACTTCTCGTACTCCCTGAGGAAGTACCGAGCTCCGATGTTGTACGAAGCTGACAGGTCGCACGAATAGCGCTTCCCCGTCTGGAACGTACACATGCTGTAGTTGTCCGTGTCTCTCGTAACGTCACCGGTTCCGTCAAAGGCCAGCTTCGATGTATTCCAAGAACACACGCGACGAATGCGAGTACCGCAACGATGTGCCTGGTGCTCCACGATCTGCTGGACATACTTGGCACGCCAGTGATGAAGCCGCTGACGCTTGGAGCCACGTTTGCGCCCGGCGAGATCGAGGTGTTCCATGACGATGACGTCGACCTTGAACTCGTTTGCAACCGTCATGATGAAGCCTGCCGTCTTGACGGCGATGTCCTTGTTGACCCCCTTTGCTCTCGCCCAAAGCCTCGGCATGCGTTTTGCGCCGTTGCTTTGAGCTTTCCTGATGCGCCGCAAGGCACGTTCCAAAGAGTCTTGCTCTACCGGCAGCTTCTTAAAACGTCTGCCGATGATAGTGCCCTTTGAATCCATGACCGAGCACACGCATGCATTGTTGATCCCAAGATCAACGCCCAGGACGCGCTGCGTGTCAAGAGACACCTTATCCAGAATAACCTTCTCCTCAAAGGAGAAGTCCAGATACCATTTCTTCCCGCGCTTTCTCAATGCCGGCGACAATTCGTTGCGGGCAGCGCAATGAAGTGCAATGTAATCGACATCGTGCTTGTCGAGCTCGACATCAACCCAGTCCCAAGTATTGCGAATGCGAACTTTGAGTTTCACGCTGTTGCGTCCGGCTCTGATGAACGTATTGTCGCGGTACATGACCGGAAAGCTTCTGCCGGCCTTCGGCAGACCGGGCTGCCGGCCCTTTTGCCCCGGCTTCGCTTTCCATTGAGCCAGACGCGTTTGATACGACGACACCTGTCCGTATGCCGCCATGATGGCGGCTCGGCGAAGGTAGCACGGAAATTTCTCGAAGTCGTGGCAGAAGTTGTAAGGCGTCATCAGACGCTTTTTCGTACGAACGCTCAGACCTTCGGCAACACGAATGCAATCGTTGGCACGACTGAGATTGGCGAAGTGAGTATTCCAATTCGCAATCACGAGTTCAATGAAGTAATCCACGGCGTGGCGATACACCTCAACCGTGTCGTCAAAGACGCGGTTGAAGTTGCGCAAACGCACGGAGTAAGTGGACGTGATCTTCATCGTTGCATGGCGATGGGTTGGCGAGAATACTCCGTATGGTATCAAGCATCACACAACCTGACACGGTTAATCGACAATTTTATGAGTACAAGCAAAAGTGCTGCATCAGAATCGCAAAATGATCCTGTGATTTTGCGCTCGTTTTGCTACTTAATCCCTGTGCAAGAAGGGATTTAAGAACTTATCCACTGGATCATCTTGAATAACTTGAGATTGACTGACTTCGTCAGCCCCGCTTGACCCCACCCATGTGTGCCACATGGATGGGGAATGCGCGGGGAATCCGTTCAACCGCAACGCCTACCTCGGCGTCGCCTCTCCCTACGGCGAAGTCCGCTTCGGCCGACAGGGCGCGCTCGGATCGGGCGTCAACGGCTCGATCTTCCTCAACAGCTATACGGTCTTCGGCAACCTCTACAAGGAAGCCTAGGCGCTGCAGATCATCAACCATCAGGTCATGCGCGCCGACAACATGATCCGCTACGAATCGCCCGACATGGCCGGCCTGAGGCTCTACGGCGAATACTCCAACGGCGTGGACGGCGACGATGCCGTGCCGAGCTCGCAGCGCGACCGATTCGCCGCCCTCGGCGCCCAGTACCGCCGCGGTCCGCTCCGCGTCGTCTTCGTGGCCGACAACTACTTTTACGAGCGCGGCTCGAGCCCCTACAACCGAGACGACTCGCAGACCTACAACCTCGGTATCCGCTGGAAACTCGACGACCTGACGCTCTACGGCGCCTATCAGTACGGCCACAACGTCGAGAAGGTAGGCAACCAGATGACGCGCCACAAGGACACCAAAAATACCCTGTGCGGCAATGAAGGCTTCGACAGCCACGCCGTCGTTCTCGGCGCCACCCATGAGGTCCTCGGCGGCAAGCTCAAGATACAGACGGGCTACGTCACGGGCGACTACGACACCTTCACGGTCACGGTCAAGTCGGGCAAGCGAACCGACGTCAAGGTCGAGGCCGACGCCTGGCAGATCGCGCTCGGCTATGACTATCCGCTCAGCAAGCGCACGTACCTCTACGCCGCCGCGTCCTACGTCGACCGCACCTACAAGGAGAACGGCAAGGAGGTCTCAGGCTCCAAGAAGACCGACACGGTCAGGGCCGCCATGCTCGGCATCTGCCACAGCTTTTGACAAGTCCTGAGTCCTGACGAACAAAGGGGCTTCCGTCCCCAGACGGCGGCCCCTTCTTCATTCTCCGCGAATCCGATCCTCACGCACGGCGCTTGCGGGATTCCGTGAACCGGATTTCCGTTCTCTCTGCAGGCGGATTGTCGGGCGGGAGCCCCACGAAGGAGCTCACGACCCGCTCGTAGCCTGCAAAGGTGCTGCGCATGGCGGCCGCAAACCACTCGAAGAAGACGCGCACGCGCTTCATGTGCCAGGCATCGCGGTTCGTCACGATGTAGCACTCGACGGGCGGACGGCTCCAGCCCGGAAGGATCGGCACGAGCTTGCCTTCGGCAAGATCCTCGTAGATCTGCACGAGCGGCATGTCGGCCGCAACGCCCATGCCGGAGAGCACCGCCTCCCGGATCGCAAGCACGTCGGTCGAGCGCACGGCCGTGCCGTACTCGACGGGCGCGCTCACCGCGCCTCTGCAGAGCACCTTCGTCTCGGGACGGACGGGACCCGCGTAGATGTAGCCGCGGTGCTGCCTGAGCTGCTCGGGCGTGACGGGCAACCCGTTGCGGCTGATGTAGTCGGGACTAGCGACGGGAAGATAGAGATTTCTGCCGCGACTCACGTAGACGAGGCCCGGCAAGGTCGGCTCGCCCGTGATGACGGCCACGTCGACAAAGCCCTTCGCGACGTCGGCCTCGGTGCCGCCCGTCTGGATGTCGACCGAAATCCCGGGGTGCGCCTCGGTGAACTCGCGGATGAAGGGCACGAGCTTTCTCGTCGCAAAGCCCGGTGCGGACGAGAGCCTCACGCGGCCCGTGAGCGCGCGGTTGTCGTTGACGAGCGCCTCCATCAGACCATCGTGCGCTCTGAGTATCGTCTCCATGCGCTTCAGGGCAGCCTGTCCCGCCTCCGTCAGCTTCATCGGCCGCATGTTGCGGCGGATGAGCTCGCAGCCGAGCGCCTTCTCAAGCCCGCCGATCGCGCGGGAAATGCTCGAGACCTCCACGTCAAGCGCCTTGGCGGCCGCGCTGAGCGTGCCGCTTCGCGCGACGGTCACGAAGACGCGCCACGCCGAGAGGTCGTCCGTCTTGCTCATGATGAACTCCGGAAATCCTGATGATGCACATTCCGATCATAGCCGAGCGTCGTCTCTGAGTGACACAACACTTTGCGTTTGACGCAAAGTCATTTTGCGTTGTGCATGGTTGTGCGCCACCTTGCGCGGCGGCAGACTTGTGCCATTACCAACACCGGGCGGCCGCATCCGGGCCGCCCCAAAGGACCTGAAAGTGAAAAAGGACGAATTCTTCTGGCTCAACGCCGTCAACCGCGCAACGGTCGTGACGGGCCTTCGCAACGGCCAGTTCGGCGAGGACCTCGCCCGCAGGGCGGCCGCCGGCATTGCGGCCGTCGAGGCCATGGGCGAGGCGGATCCCGCGCTTCGCGTCAAGAGCTACATCGCATGGGAGCCGCTTCTCATCAAGGCCGCGGGCCAGGGCGTGACCGCCATTCACGCGGGCCGCTCGAGCCAGGACATCCTCTCGACGCAGCGCACGGCTATCCTTCGCGACGAAACGCTTGAGTTTGCCGCAGGCCTCGAGGACGTGATCGGCGACCTGCTTGCGCTTGCCGAACGCCACGTCGACACGATCGTGCCGAGCTACACGAACGGCGTCGCCGCGCAGCCGACCTCCTACGCCCATCATCTCCTCGGCATCGCCGCCTCGCTCCTTCGCGTGCGCGAACGCCTCTCCGAATGCCACACCCGCTTCAACATGTGCGCGATGGGCGCCACCGTCCTCAACGGCACGGGCTGGCCCCTTGACCGCGACGCGATGGCCGCCGCGCTCGGCTTTCCGCGTCCCGTCGAGAACGCGCTCGACGCGACGAGCCTCGCGCCCGTGGACATGCCGCTCGAGGTCGCCTCAGCGCTCGCCGCCGCGGCCGTGCGCATCGGCTCGATGGTCGACGACATCATGGTCCAGTACGCGCAGCCACGCCCCTGGATCATCCTGCAGGAAGGCGGCGAGAACACCTACGTCTCCTCGGCCATGCCGCAGAAGCGCAATCCCGGCCTCATGAACAACTGCCGCGAGGACTGCTCGGACGTCATCGGCGAGATGAACGCAGCCTTCCTGCGCGCGCACAACGTCGTGCCCGGCATGATCGATGGCAAGCGCGTCGAGAAGAACGCCCGCATGATGAAGACCGCCATGACGATGCTCACGCGCTTTCGCAAGGTGCTCGCGGCGCTCACGATCAATCCCGCCCGCGCCCTCGAGGAACTCAACAGCGACTGGACGGCCTCCCAGGAAATCGCCGACCGCCTGATGCGCGACCACGGTCTGCCGTTTCGCATCGGCCACCACATGGCGAGCCGCATGGTCGGCTGGGCCCGCGCCAACAACGTGCTCCCGCTCGAATTCCCCTATGCGCAGATGCGCCGCATCTACCGCGAGGAGGTCTCCGAGGAATACCCCGAAGGCCCCGCCGAGCTTCCGATGAGCGAGGAGGAATTCCGCGCCGCGCTCGACCCGAGGAGCATCGTCGCCGCCCGCCGCACCGCCGGCAGCGCCTCGCCCGCCGAGGTGAGGAAGATGCTTGAGGCCGACGCAGGCAGGCTCGCCGCCCTGCGCGCCGAACGCGAGGCCGAAGAGGCCCGCGTCGCGAAGGCCCTCGAGGACCTCGACGAAGCCTTCAGGAAGCTTCTCTGAAGCCAGAGCTGAAAACGTCCGAACAAACTGGAGAACAACATCATGCAAACACTCATGCCCTGGATCGCGGTCGCCGTGACGATCGTCGCCGGCTGGGCGCTCATCAAGCGCTACCAGACGCACATGGTCCTGCTCTTCGCGGGCCTCGTCCTGCTGCTCTGCGCCGCAGGCCTCACCGACGCGAGCTTCCTGCCCAAGGGCGTGAAGCCCTCGGGCTTCTTCCTCTTCGACATCTTCAACACCCTGAAGAGCATCGCCACGAAGCAGAGCGCCGGCATCGGCTTTCTCATCATGACTGCGGGCGGCTTTGCGGCCTACATGGACCGCATCGGCGCCGCACGCGCGCTCGTCGACATCGCCGTCAAGCCGCTCAGCATGCTCAAGGCGCCGTACCTCGTGCTCGTGGGCGGCTACCTCGTTGGCCAGATCCTCGTGATGGTCATTCCGTCCGCAGCCGGCCTCGCCATGCTGCTTCTCGTCGCGCTCTTCCCGATCCTCAAGGCCGTGGGCACCTCGGCCGCATCGGCCGCGGCCGTCATCGGCACCTCCGCCGGCATGACCTTCGCGCCGACGGCGGGCACCGCCAACCTCGCCGCCAAGGTCGCGAACCTCGACCCGATCATCTACCTCGTGCAGTACCAGCTCGTCCTTGCCATTCCGACGCTCATCGTCGTGTGCATCGCGCACTACTTCGTGCAGCGCCACTATGACAGGAAGAACGACGACGTCTACTCCGAAGCCGCCGAGGTGAAGGCTTCCGACGCGCCCGCCGCTCCGAAGTGGTATGCGATCTTCCCGGTCCTGCCGATCGTCCTTCTCATCATCTTCTCGAAGCTCGTCGTCACGTCCATCAAGCTCGACACGATCTCCGCGCTCTTCATGGTCTGGGTCGGCGTCGTCATCGTCGAGATCATCCGCACGAAGTCCGTCAAGAAGGTCTTCAAGGACGCCATGGCCATGTTCCAGAGCATGGGCAAGATGTTCGCGGGCATCGTCGCCCTCATCATCTGCGCCGAGTTCTTCGCCACGGGCCTCAAGGTCTCCGGCCTCATCGACGCGCTCATCAACTCCGCCCAGGGCATCGGAGCGGGCATGGGCGTCATGACCGTCATCCTCACGGCCATCGTCTCCGCCGTCACGTTCCTCACGGGTTCGGGCGTCGGCGCCTACTCGTCCTTCGCCTCGCTCGCTCCCGACGTCGCCGCGGGCCTCGGCGGCTCCGTCGCCGCACTCGTCACGCCGATGCAGTTCGCCTCCGGCATGCTGCGCGCCATGAGCCCGGTCGCAGGCGTCATCATCGCCGTCGCAGGCGCTGCGGGCATCTCGCCCATGGCCGTCGTGCGCCGCACTTGGATCCCGATGATCGCAGGCATGTTCACCACGATCATCGCGAACATGATCTTCTTCGGATAAACAGAATCCGACCAAAAGTCCCCTGCTCCTCGGAGCGAGTCGGGCCGCCCGTTCATTCGGGCGGCCCGACTTGCATCAGCTCAGGAGAAACTTCACCTCGGCCCGCCAGGGCGCCGCGAGGCTGCGCCACCTTTCGGTCTCCACCGACGCCCAGGCCTCGGCCGCACCCGCATAGTCCTTCAGGTTGTAGGCGCAAAGCCCCGAGAGGAAGCGCCACCGGTCCCGCTCGGCAGGCTTCGTCTCGCTTTCGGCGAGCCTCATCGCGCCCTTTCTTGCACCCGTCCAGTCCTCCTCGGCAAAGGCAAGCTCCACTGCCATGCGCTCGCGCCCGTTCCCTGCGCCGCCGTCCCCCGCCTTTCTCAAGAGCTCGAGTGCCTCGGCCCTGCGGCCGCACTTCACGAGAAGAGCCGTCTGCAGCATGCGCCGCTCCTCGGGCTTCCAGGCTTCGGGATGCTCCTCGAGGATGCGAAGCGCCTTGGTCGGCGCGTCATGCTCGATCACGAGCGAAAGAAGAAGCGGCACGAGACGCTCGTCAAGGCGTCCCGCCTTGCGGGCGCTCGAGAGAATGTCGAGCGCCTGACGTCCGTCGCCCGCCTGCTGCACGAGCGAGCCCCATCTGCTCCAGTAGGGCGTCTCGTTCCAGTCGCGCACCATCACGGGCAGGAAGGCCCGCTCGGCCTTCACGTCGCCGAGCGAGGCGCAGAGCGCGAGCACGAAGTCGCCGCGCGCCCGGGCAGGTGCGATGCCGTAGGCCTCCTTCACGCGGGCGAGCGCCTGACGGTCGCGTCCGAGCTCGTGCAGCGCATAGGCCGCCAGCGTCATCATCTCCGCCGTCTCGGCGCGTTCGGTCGCCGTGCGCGGCATGCCCTTCACTTCAATCCAGGCGTCCACGTGTCCGGGCACGGCCTCAAACCGCTCGCTCTGATAACCCAGCTGGGCGGCGAGCTTCAGAAGTCCCGGCCTCTGCTCGGGCGAAGGCTTGAGCTCGAGAAGCACGAGCGCCGCACCGTAGGCCGCCTGATGGCGACCCGACGCGATGCCCCAGCGAAGCATCAGGTAGGCGGCCATCGTGCGCTCGGAGGCGGCGCCCTTCGACCAGCGCTTCGAGAAGGACTCGACCAGCACGCCCGCTGCCCGAAGCCCCTCGGCGTCACCTTCCCTGACGGACTGCAGCTTCATGTCGACCGCACGGTACTCCTCAAAGGCGCCTGCCCTGACGGGCGAGGCCGCGAGCATGCAGGTAAAAACCGCAACGGCCGCAAGGGCAGCGACGGACTTCAGGGGCGGACTCGGAATCAGCTTCATCATTTCTCCAGCTCATAGCGGATGGTGAGGCGCTGCCACGCGGGTTCCGCGGGCGGCATGAAGGCCCAGCGGCGCACGACGCGCAGGGCGGAGGCGCGGAAGACGCCCTCGGGCTTTTCGCGCACGACGCGCACATCCTCGACGCGGCCCTCGGCGTTGATGCGCAGGTCCATGACGACGTAGCCCTCGATGCCCTGCTGCTTCGCCTTCACGGGATACTGAGGCGGCACCCTGTGCACGGGCCTTGCGAGCGCGATCGAGCTCACGGCGGGCGCTGAGGGCGCTGCGGCGGCGGGAGCGGCGGGCGACTCGAACGAAAAGTCGGGCACGGTCATGACGCGATCGACCGTGGGCCTGCCGATCTCGTACTTCGGCATCGGCAGGCCGGCCGCGGCTATTGCGGGCGACTCGAAGGCGAGCGTGACGGGCTTCGGGGGCGCCGACACCTCGGGCACGGTCTCAGCCGTGACGGGGACCTCCTCGGGCGGCGTCTCGTCGGGCGCCTCGGGCGGAGGACCCGACCAGTAGACGACGGGAAGCGTCACCGCGCGCTTCGCCTCATGCCGTCCGCCCATCGTGAGCATCAGGATGAGCGTGAGCACCGCGCCCGTCACGACGAGGGCCGCCAGGGCGGCGGCGAGGCGGTCAGGAATGCCCTGCGTTGGTTGCAACGGCCACATTGGCGACGCCTCCCAGACGGATTTGGTCGATGACTTCGATGAGCAGGCCCGAGGGCACGAGCCTGTCGGCGTTGACGACGACGCTCACGGGCCTGCCCGCGGCCGCGCCGCGCACGAGTCCCGCAACCTCCTCCTTGCCCACCTGCCTGCCGTCGAACCAGATGATGTTCGAGCGGTCCACGCTCACGACGAGGGCCTCGGGCGCCGACCTGTCGTGCGAGGCCGTCGACGGGCGCTCGACGTCGAGCGTCTGCGTCTGCGTGAAGCTCGCAGTGAGCACGAAGAAGATCAGCATGATGAAGACGATGTCCATCATCGGTGTCATGTCGATGCCCGCGTCACGCTCGCGACCGTCCCTGTGTTCAAATCTCATGATCAAACCTCATTTCATTTTTCCTGAACCTGCATTCAGGACCTGCAGCACGAGGGCCGCATGAACCTGCGCAGCCTTGCGCGCACCTTGTCCGCAAGGCGGTCGGTCCTTCGCTCGAGGCGGTGCACGGCGAAGACTCCGGGAAGCGCCGTCACGAGTCCCGCAAGGGTCGTGAGGAGCGCCGCGCTGATGCCGCCCGTGAGGCCGCCGGGGTCGGAGCCCCCTGCGGCGGAGAGCGTCTCGAAGCTCTCGATCATCCCGGTCACGGTGCCGAGAAGTCCGAGGAGCGGCAGGAGCGCCACGATCACTCTGGCCCAGGCGGCCTCGGCCGCGGCCGTGCGCCTCACGCGCACGAGGGCCGCCTGCATCATGCGGCGGCGCGACGCGGCGGTCGCGGTCGCCCACTCGAGGGCGGGCGCGGCGGTGGCGGCCGTCCAGGCCTTCTCCGCGTCCTTCAGGCGCCTCGCGCCCGTGAGAAGAATCATCCAGAGCACCGTCGAGAGGACGAGGATCGCCCAGAGGACGTGCCCGCCCCTGTCCATCAGGAGCGAGAGGTCCTCGAACCACCAGAAGCCTGCAAGTGCTTCGTTCATGGCGCCTCCCTGACTCACTCGTCCCTGCGGCAGGCGCCGCAGCAGCCCGCGGCCTCGCGCACGGCAAGGGTCGAGGCGGCTTCCTCGAGATGCGAGAAGAGCGCGTCGCGCTTCGTCTTCACGGCGCAGTGAAGAAGCAGGATCGGAATCGCGGACACAAGGCCGAGCTCCGTCGTGACGAGCGCCTCGGCGATGCCGCCCGCCAGAAGGCCGGGCTCGGCCGAGCCGTGCTCGCTCATCACCGTGAAGGTCTCGATCATGCCGCTCACAGTCCCGAGCAGACCGAGAAGCGTCGGAATGCCGGCGAGCACCGCAAGCGTCGCGACGCCGCGCTCGAACCCGGGACGCTCGGCGACGATCGCCGCATCGAGCTTCGCCTCGAGGAGCTCGTCCGTGCTCTCCTTCGCGGCCGCGAGCATGCGGCCGAGCGAATTGTCCTCGCGCGGATTCTCCATGTCCTCGAGCTGCCTGCGCACACGCCTTTCCTCAAGGGCGAGCGCCGTCCAGCGCAGGAAGCCCAGAAGAAGCGCCGCAGCAGCCACGAGTCCGATGAAGATGCCGATGACGCCTGCGGGCTTCATCCAGGCCCAGGCCGAATGACGCTCGGCGTAGCCCGCAAGCAGCCTGCCGAAGGACGGATCAAGCGCCACAACGCCCGCTGGAATGCCGGGATCGTCCGCAAGGCGACGCCAGGCGCGCTCTGAAGGCAGATATCGGAGCCACGCGCCGTCCCCCGCCTTCGCGGCAAAGGGACCGTAGAGCGTCACCGTGCCCCTCGAGGGCGCGCCCGCAGCGTCGTAGATCACGGCGTCCTCGACCGTCCTCACGCCCGCCGACCCGGCGACGGCCCCGAGGGCCCTCACCCAGTGGCGGCGCAGGCGTGCGACGCCGTCCGTCTTCGAGACGGGCGCATCGTCCATGAAGGCCTTGCTCCTGCCGATCTGGGTCTTCATCACCGATTCGGTGAGGAGTCCTTCGTGCCTTTCGATCGAGGCGAGCACGGCCTCGACCGAGGCCCTCTCCTTCTCGAGCTTCGCGCGCCTCTCGCGCACGCGCTCCTGAGCGGCCGAAACGGCTTCTTCGAGCGCCGCAACCTCGGCCTCGAGCGACTTCTTCGTTCGGGCGGCCTCGTCACGGGCCGCGCCTGCAGCGGCGGCGGACGCCCTCATGGCATCGACGGCCGCCTTCGCATCAGCCGCCTCGACCCTCGTCCCCTGAGCGACAGCTCGGTATACGTCGTCAAGCGTGGTGGCGTGCGCAGCCGTTCCGGCAAGAATGCCGGCAGCAACGACTGCGACAAAAACGGTCCTCTTGAAAACACGGGAGATCATCACTTCGCCTCCTTCACGGCCTCGCCGAGGAGCGACTCGGCAACGAGCATCAGATCGGGCGCAGCGGCGCCCGAAGCGGTCTTCACGGCTTCGGCGAGCATGGCGGCATCCTTTTCGGAGAGCTCGCGCCAGCCGTCCGCGGTCTCGATGCGAGCTCGGCGCCCGTCCTCGGAGACCTCTGCGTGAAGAAGCCTGCCGATGCGCAGGAAGACGGCGAGCGCGCCCGAGTCGTTGACACCGCGGTCGGCGCCGACCGTGAGGCCGTAGCTCGCCTCCACCTGCCAGGCATCAAGGAGTACGTCCATCTTCTGGCCGTCGGTGAGCGTCGGATCGGCAAGCACGGCGCGCAGGTTCTCGAGCCTCGCCCGGCGTTCGCCCGAAAGAAACTTCCTGTCCGCCGCCACGACCTCGGCGAGCGAGGCCGCCATCTCGTCCATGAGGGGCCCAGTCTCCATGCGCATTCGGCGCACGGACTCACGCTCCGCCTCGATGGCGGCCTCGGAGGCCTCGAGACGCGAGAGGGATGCGGCGAGCTTGTCGCGGTAGTGCGCAAGAAGCCTTGCCTCGCGCTCCTCCATCCGCCTTGCGGCCTCGGCGTCGTCCTTTCCGTCGACGAGGCGGGCGAGCTCGGCGCCCGCCTTCTGCGCGGCAGACGTGCCCGCGGCGTCACGCTCGAGAATGTCGGGCAGGCCGGCCGCGCCTGCGGCACCCGCCATCATGAAGGCCGACGCAAGCGCGAGGGCCGTTTTCCTGAAGTTCGTCATCACTTGTCTCCGGCCGTCGCGGCGCTCCTTCGGTCCGCGGGCGTCATCATGTAGGTGCGGGGCTCGTCCCCGAAAAGCGTTGCGAGAAGCCTGTTCGTGTCCTCGAGGCCGATCGCCTCGAACCGTGCGGTCCTCCCCGCGAGATCCTCGAAGGCCGTCCTCGAGCCGTCCGTCATGGCGGCGGACTCGCACCAGTAGTAGGCGTCGCGCACGTCGCGCTCATGGCGCACGCGCCACTCGGCCTTGAGCTCCTCGAAGGCCGCCGCGTCGATGCCCGTGCGGGCGAGTGTCTTCAGAACCTCGTCGGCGCGCCTTGCCAGATCCTCGGCCCTCGCGGGCGCGGACGTGAAGTTGAGGCGGCCGATGAAGTACGGGGCGGGCTCCTTCACGAGGAGCGGATTGAGGTTCACAACGTAGACGCCCGAGGCCTTCGTCCTGAGCGACTCGCGCAGCGCGCGGTTCGCCGCATAGCCGATGAGGCTCAGCCTGTCGGCGTCGGCCTCGCTCCAGGGCATGGCGGACCGATAGTGCATCTGCACCATGGCCTTGTCGGCCGTGGCCCAGGGCCAGACCTTCACGCCCGTGCCGGACGCAGGCCTCACGCCCTGATCGCGCCAGAACTCGAAACCCTCGCCGCGCTTGGCGAGCGAGGCGAGCCAGGGTGCCGCCTCTTCATAGGTCTTCTCGACGGACTCCCTCGTGACGATCGTCACCGTCATGCGCGACGGGTCGCCGAGGAGCTTCGCCTCAAGGGCGGAAAGCTTCTCGGTCGAGGCGAGCGCATCCACGTCGTCCCTGCCTGCGACCATCGTGCCGCCCGCCGTGAACGCATCGCAGGCGATTGCGTCCATGAAGCGGCGCTCGGCGGGTGCATGCTCGAGGTCCCTGATGCGGTCGCGCCGCATGTCGGCGAGCGCCTTTTCGTCGAACCTCGGAGCGGAGAGCCTGGCGTGCAGGATCGCCATCATGGCGGGCACGCCCTCAGGGTCGGCCTCGGCCCTGAGGCCGTGGTGGAGCTGTTCGGCGTAGCTCATCACCGAGACCTTTGCGTCCCTTGCAACACGGCGGATGTCGGCGGCCGTAAGAGAGCCGATCCCGGACCTCATCGGCAGCGTGAGTGCGGCGGGCACGGCGAGAAGGCCGTGATCGACCGCGGACGTGCCGCCCGCAAGCCTCAGGTTGAGGGTCGTCCTGCCCGTGAGCGACGGATCCTCGATGATCACGAGCTTCAGGCCGTTGGCGAATTCGAATCGACGGGCGCGGCCCGAGCCCGTGGGCGACGGCAGAACCGTCGTTTCGGCCGTGACGGGACCGGCGGGCGGCGTGAGATCGAGCGACACGGTCCTCCTCACCTCGGTCCAGGGCTTTGCGGGCGAGGCGACGCCCTTCGTCCAAGCGGCGCGAAGCGAGGCCTTCGACGTCTTCTCGGAGGCGCCCGCAACGGCGCCGAGCTTGACGCGGGAGGCAAGGAGCGCTGAGGCGGAGGCCCTGACGTGGTCCGCCGTCACCTCGGCGAGGAAGGCCGAGACCATTTCGTCCTGCTGCGTCTCGTCGAGCATCGGCAGCCGGTAGACGACGGCGTCGGCGAAGTCGTCGGCGACGCTCGCGTTCGAAATGCGCACGGCGGCGAGCCTGCGGCTTCGGACCGCGTCGCGTCTTGCCCTCACGGCGGCGTCGAGCTCCTCCTTCGAGGGTCCGAAGGCGGCGAGCGTCTTCAGGGCACCCGAGGCGCGCTCAAGTGCGGCCTCAAGCGGCTCGTCCGTGCCGGGGCGCGCAAGGAGCAGAACCTGCGTCTCGGAGGGCGACAGGATCCAGCTCGACTCGGGCGCCTGAAGCGAGCCCTGTCCGCCGTTTTCCTTCATGAGCGCGAAGCGGCGGCCGAGGATGTCGAGGGTGAGGCGCTCGATCGTCTCGCGCCACGCCTCGTTCACCGTGTCGGAGGTCGACTCGAGCGTGCGCTGGAGTTGGATCTGCACGAAGCGGTCCGAGACCTCGGGGTCGAGCACGAGCGTCGTCAGGCGATCCTCGTTTGCAACGGGTTCGAAGCGGCCCCAGTCGGCGGGCGTCTCGAGCCCGCGGGCAGGTTCGGAGGCGAAATAGCGCTCGATGAGCTCGTCCGCCGTTGCCTCGTCGAAGGCGCCCACGAGAAGGAGCGTCATGTTCTGCGGCGAGTACCAGCGCTCGTAGAAGGCCTTCGCGCGCTCGACGGGCGCCGTGCGGATCACGTCGATGAGACCGATCGGATCGCGGTCGCGCGAAGCGCTTCCTTCGTAGCGAAGGGTCTGGAGCGGCCCGTTGATGCGTGCGCCCACGCCTTCCCTCAGGCGCCACTCCTCGACGATGATCTCGCGTTCACGCTCGAAGGCCTCGGGCCTGAACGTGATGTTGAAGGCCCATTCGCGCATGATGTGCAGAGCCGTGTCGAGCCCCGTGCGGGTGGCCTGGGGGACGGAGAGCCTGTAGGTGGTGCCGCCGAGAGACGTGACGGCGTTGACGTCCGCGCCGAGCATGATGCCGTCGGCCTCAAGCGCCTTGAAGGCGCTCTGGTCGGGGAAGTCACGCGTGCCGTTGAAGGCCATGTGCTCGACGTAGTGTGCAAGCCCGCGCTCCTCCTCGGTCTCCTGAAGGCTGCCCGCGCGCACGACGAGGCGCGCCTCGAGGCTGCCCGTCGCATCCCTGCGCGGATAAAGGAACACCGTCATGCCGTTGGGCAGAACACGGCGCTTCATGGCGGATGCCGTCGGAAGCACGCCTTCGCTCACGGTCGCCTCGCTGCGGGCGGCTTCGGCGCCGCCCGTGCGGTCCGCGGCGGTGCAGCCCGTCATGATGAAAAGCGCCTCGCACACGGCCGCGGCCAGCAGTGCGGCGCGCAGGCCTGTCCTGATTTTGTTCATGCTCGTTCTCCGAGATCGTAGAGGCGGTCCGCAATGCGATGGACCGCGGGCTGGTGCGAGACCAGAAGGAAGGTGGTGTCGGGGAGCCGCTCCCTGAGGAGCGTCAGAAGCCTGACGGCGAGCGCGTCGTCGAGCCCCGAGGTCGTCTCGTCCATGAGGACGGCGGCGGGTCTTGCGAGCAGCAGGCGCGCGAAAAGCACGCGCTGCTGCTCGCCGCCCGAGAGCGTGTTCATCCAGCTGCGGGGTTCATCTTCGTCAAGAAGCGGGACGAGCCGCTCTAGCCCTGCGTCGCGAAGCGCGGCCTCGCAGCCGCTCCTCGAGACGGCATCAGCACCGTGCGGATAGGCAAGCAGCTCTCTGAGCGGCATCGGCGCGAGCCACGTGCGCTGCGTGAGCCAGACGGCGCCCGGCCTGTTTTCAAGATGTCCCTCGACCCAGGGCCAGAAGCCCGCGAGGGCGCGAAGGAGCGTGGTCTTGCCGATGCCGGAAGCACCCCTCACGACGGTGAGGCGGCCGGGCTCGGCCCCGAGGCAGAGGTCTTCAAGAAGCGGCTCGCCCGTCTTCGAGCGCACGAGGCCGCAGGCGGCGACGTGCTCGCCCTGCCTGACGCAGCTTCCCGGAAGGGGCGCGCTCAGGGCGGCCTCGAAGCCCGCGAGTCGGTCGACCGTGGCCGACCACTCGGCGATGTCGCGGTAGGCGTAGATGAACCAGCCGATAGCGGAGGCGACTTGCTGGAAGGCGATGCGGATCTGCATGAGGCCGCCGAGCTGGATGGCGCCCGAGAGGAACTTCGGGAGCGCGAAGAAGATGGGCACGAGCTGCGTCACCTGGCCGAAGCCCACGGTGAAGAACGCGAGGTCTCGCTCCCTGTTCATGAGCGAGCGCCAGTTGCCGACAATACGCTCGAACGAAGCCCTGAGCCTCGCCTGCTCGGCCTCCTCGGCGCCCAGGCCCGCAATCGACTCGCCGTGGCGGCGGATGTCGAAGAGCGAGGTGCGGAAGTCGGCCTCCCGCCTCTGCTGCTCGAAGTTGAGCTTCATCAGGGGACGGCCGATCACGTGCGTGAGGCCCGTCGCGACGAGCGTGTAGCCGATGCAGGTCCAGACCATGTAGCCGGGAAGCGCCCACTCGGTGCCGAACATCGTCCACTCGAGCGTGCCCGACAGCGTCCAGAGGATGGTGACGAAGCTCACGATGGTGAGGAGCGAGCGCAGGAAGGAGATGACGAGCGTGAGCGACGATTCGATCAGGAGCCGCACGTCCTCGGCGATTCGCTGGTCGGGGTTGTCGGGCTCAAGGCCCGCGAGCTGCAGGCGGTAGTGGCGGCCGTCGGCGGAGAGCCAGCGGCCGAGCAGGTCCTCGGTCATCCAGCGGCGCCACTCGATCACGAGCTTCTTGCGCAGCCAGTCCGCATAGACGAGGACGAACACGAAGGCCGCGACGATCGCGATGAATTCCAGAAGAAGCGGGTAGATCGTCCCGCCGTCCATGGCCTGAATGGCATTGAAGAAGGCGCCGTTCCAGGTGTTGAGGCGCACGGAGAACCAGACGGTCGAGAGCGACAGGCCGATGACGGCCAGAAGCAGCAGGCGAGCGCCCGTGCGCCCTGTGCTCTGCATCCAGAAGGGACGCACGAGCCGCCAGAAGGTCTTGAGCTGATGCATGGGACTTGTATTGAAGTGAGGAGCGGGCCGGGCGGCGGAGTCGTCCGCCGTCCGGCCGGGTCAGGATTTGAATGAGGCCCGGCTGAGCCTCGGCGGAAGCCGGAGCGCGGATCAGTAGTCGTAGGAGAGCTGGACCCAGAACTGGCGGCCCGGATCGTAGCTCTTGTACTGGGTGCCCTTGTAGACGAAGACGTCAGAGGCGTTGCGGTTGTTGGTCACGTTGTAGACCTCGAGCGAGACGCCCACGCCGCGGGCCCAGTCGGGCCTGTAGAGGACCTTCGTGTCCCAGGACCAGGCGGAGGCGAAGTCGACGCGGCTGTACTTGCGGATCTGCTCGGTCATCGGGCCGTACTCGCCCTCGTGCGTCCAGGCCTAGTACTCGCCGTCGTCGCGCACGGCCTGGCTGCGGTCGAGCGAGAGGTGCAGGAAGTTGTACCAGGTGAGTCCCCACTGAGCCCATTCGGACGTTGCCTCGAGGTCGAACTTCACGGGAATGTTGAAGTCGGTCGAGTCGAGGTCCTCGGCGTCGATCACGCTGCCGTCGTACCAGACCTTGTCCATGTTGACGGTCTTGCCGGACTCGAGCTCGCTGTAGCCCTGGTCGATTGCTGCGTTGCTCTTCGTCTCCTGCCATGCGGCGGAGAAGCGCACCCAGTGGTTCGCCTTCGCGAACTTGAGGGGCGCGGTGTTGTTGATGCTGAAGATCACGGAATCGTGCTCGGACTCGCCGCCGTTGTAGAACTCGCGCACAAAGCGCGTGTCGTAGCCGCTGCCCTCGGTCCTCGAGCGCGAGCGCACCTCGTCGTGGCCGTTGCGGTGCACGTAGGCGGCGGATGCGGACCAGTCGCCGAGGCGCTGCGTGAGGCCGATGCTGAACTCGTCGCTGAAGGGTGTCTTCAGGCGCTCGAGGCCGTCGAAGTCGTTGGCGGCGAACCAGCCGTCGGCGGCGGGACTGTCGTCGGAGGCGTAGTCGTAGATGTTCTCCATCCCGCCGTTCTGCGCTTTGTAGAGCGCGTAGGTGAGGATGTTGCGGCCGTAGTAGCGGTTGGCGCCCACGGTGATGACGGAGCCGCCGTTGCCGAAGAGGTCCCACGAGGTCGTGAAGCGCGGCGCGATGTTGACGTCCTTCGTGAAGTCGTCGTACTCGGCGCGCAGGCCCGTGCGGATCACGAAGTCGCCCACGCCCATCCTGTGCTCGCCGAAGAGCGCCGCCTGGTTGTAGTCGGCCTCGTACGTGCCCGCCTTCCAGCGCGTCGTGTAGAAGTCGGTCTGCGAGAATTCGCCGTAGTCCGACTGCATCACGGACTGCGTGACGCCCCAGCGGTAGTAGTTGCTGCCGCGCCTGTACTCGGCGTGCGTCGAGGAGAGGTCCGCGCCCGCGCTGAACTGATGGCTGACGCTGCCGACCATGACGGGCTCGCAGTCCATCCTCGTCTTCGCGTTGATGACGGACTGCGTGCTCTCGAGGTCCCCGAGACCGCCCGAGGCGGCCGAGGTCATGCTCGTCGTCGAGGTGCTCCCCGTGTCGTCCATGCCGATCGTATAGCGGTCGAGCTGCGTCCAGTTCTTGACGTCGCTCGTGCGCTTGTCGGTCATGCGCGTGTACGCGAGGGACGAGTCGAGCACGCCCGCCTTCATGCGGTGCTTGACGCTGGCCGTCAGGTTGAGGCCGTCGTGGTGATCCTCGTAGCCGGAGTCGGCGACCGTCGTGAGGAAGCCCTTCGACTCGTAGCCCGAATAGGTGAGCGCGAGACTCGCCTCCGTCCAGGGCGTCGCGTAGAGCGTGGCCTTCGCGAAGAAGTTGTCGGCCGTGCGGCGCTGCGTCTGCGTGCCGCCCGCGACCGGCGTCTCAAGAACGCCCCAGCCGGTCCAGTTCTGGTCGTCGGGCACGATGGAGACTCGGGTGCCCGGCACCTGAACGGTCGGGATCTTCGACTCGCGGCGGGTGTAGCCCACGACGACGCCGAGATTGTCGGTAATGCCCCATTCGCCCGTGAAGCCGTAGGTCTTCTTTTCGAAGTCGGTCTGGAACTGGGCGGGCTTCGAGACGTCCGCGTCGCCCGAGCCGACGTCGAGCGCGGAATCGGTGTGGATGCGGCTCCAGCCCGACTTCGTCATGCGGCCGAACACGCTGATGTGGTTTTCGCCCGACCAGCTACGGGTCTGAGCGTCGATGACGCCGCCCGTGAAGCCGCCGAAGGAGGCGGGAATGTTGTGGTCGTAGACGGTAACGCTGTCGATGAGGCGGCTGTCGACGTAGAAGCCCTGCTCGTCCGAGCCGCCGAGGCGCGTCGTCGTCACCGAAGTCTGCTCGGCGGGATCGAGGTCGCTGTTGGTCGAGATGCCGTCGAGCGTGTAGTTGTTCTGATAGGCGACCGAGCCGTGGATCGAAATGTTCGACGGCTTGATCTCGCCCATCTGCAGAGAGCCGTCGCCGTGATTGGAGAACTGGACCGCAGGATTGCTCTTGAGGAGGTCCGTGATGTTGCCGTCCTCCGTCGGACGCCTGGCGATGTCCTCGCGGGTGAGATGCGTGAACGACGTGAGGCTTTCGCCCGCACGGTCGCGCACGACGACGGATTCGCCTTCGTCTGAGGCTGGTTCGGCGGCGTCCGCCTGCGCAGGCTCCTCGACGGCGCGCGCAGCCTCTTCGGTCGAGGCCCAGGCGGGAGCCGTCGCGGCAAGCACGGCGGCGGCAATGAGAGTTCGGTGAAGCACCATGATCCGGTAGTCCGATTGAAAAAAGTCCAGAGATGTGCCCGTGCGCCCACGGGCGCGCAGTTCCCCGAATCTTATATGAGAATGGTTCTCATTCTTTCATTATTCTTTCTATCTGCGGATGCTTCTCATTTGCATTCGCCTATGGTGGACGACGATCATCACATAGTTGAGAATGACTCTCGCCTACTCGCAGTGCGAAAGAGCGTGGGCAAGTGCCGTCACCCGTCCTCGGACACGTTCGGGGTCGGACGCGCGGACCGATACCGCAAACACGTGATGTCTTTACGCAAATCCCAAGGGTTTACCCGCGGCTCATTCAGGCAGGAATCCGCGGCCGTCCGGGATCCAGAGAACGACGAAGCCCCTCGTCCGATGCAGGACAAGGGGCTTTCCGGGATTTCATTCATGCACGCCCGAAGGCGCGCGGACTGCGTCCGTCATTCGAGCACGGCGCCGCTCATGCCCGAGGTCACGAGCTTGGCGTAGCGGGCGAGGTAGCCCGTCGTGATGCGCGGGGCGCGGGACTTCCAGGCGGCCCTGCGTCGGGCGAGCTCCTCGTTGGTGAGGTCGACGCTGATGGTGTTCGCGGGGATGTCGATCGTGAGCATGTCGCCTTCCTCGAGGAGTCCGATCGGACCGCCCACGGCGGCCTCGGGCGAGACGTGGCCAATGGCGGCGCCGCGGGTTGCACCCGAAAAGCGGCCGTCGGTGATGAGCGCGACGCATCCGCCGAGGCCCGAGCCCATGATGGCGGAGGTCGGGTTGAGCATCTCGCGCATGCCGGGACCGCCCTTGGGACCTTCGTAGCGGATCACGACGACGTCGCCGGGATTGATGCGGCCGCCGTAGATGGCCTCGAGCGCATCCTCCTCGCAGTCGAAGACGCGGGCCGGGCCCGTGTGCATGAGCATTTCGGGCGCCACGGCCGAGCGCTTGACGACGCAGCCGTCGGGCGCCACGTTGCCCTTGAGGACGGCGATGCCGCCTTCCTTCGAGAACGGATCGGAAACGGGACGGATGACCTCGGCATCGAGGATCTCGCGGCCCTCGATGTTCTCGCCCACGGTTTTGCCCGTAACGGTCGGCAGGTTCGTGTGGAGCAGGCCCGCGCGGGCGAGCTCGTTCATGACGGCGGGGATGCCGCCCGCCTCGTCGAGCTCCTCGATGTAGCGGTGGCCCGCAGGAGCGAGGTGGCAGAGGTTGGGCGTGCGCGCGCTGATGGCGTTGGCCTCCGTGAGGTCGAGCTCGAACCCGCACTCGTGCGCGATGGCGGGCAGGTGCAGCATCGAGTTCGTGGAGCAGCCGAGCGCCATGTCGACGGTGAGCGCGTTCTCGAACGCCTCCTTCGTCATGATGTCGCGCGGACAGACGTTGTTCCTCACGAGCTCCATCACCGCAAGGCCCGCCTCCTTGGCGAGGCGATAGCGCGCGGACATGACGGCGGGAATCGTGCCGTTGCCGGGCAGCGCCATGCCGAGCACCTCGGTGAGGCAGTTCATGGAGTTGGCCGTGAACATGCCCGAGCAGGAGCCGCAGGTCGGACAGGACTTGTTCTCAAGCTCGAGGAAGGTCTTCGCATCGATCTGGCCCGTGCGAAAGCGGCTCACGCCCTCGGAGATGTCGGAGTAGGAGAGTTTGCGGCCGCAGGCGCGGCCCGCGAGCATCGCGCCGCCCGAGATCACGATGCTCGGGATGTTGAGGCGGGCGGCGGCCATGAGCAGGCCGGGCACATTCTTGTCGCAGGCGGCCACCATCACGAGGCCGTCGAACGGATGCGCCGTGGCCATCGCCTCGACGCTGTCGGCGATGAGCTCGCGCGAAACGAGCGAATACTTCATGCCCTTGTGGCCCATCGCCAGACCGTCGCAGACGGCGATGGCCGGGAAGACGATGGGCACGCCGCCGCCCAAGGCGACGCCCTGCTTCACCGCGTCCGTAATCTTGTCAAGAAAGACGTGTCCCGGAACGATGTCGTTCTGCGAGGAGACGACGCCGATAAGCGGGCGCTCAATCTCCGCATCGCAGAGACCGAGAGCCTTGAGAAGCGCGCGCTGGGGAGCCGCGTTGATGCCTTTCTTGAGGGGATCAGAACGCATGTAGAAGTATCCTGTGGTGAATTGATGAAGAGAGCCTTTCAAGTGGCCGTCCGATCATTCTATGGGAGCCTCCGGAGCGATTCCGACTCATCTACTCGAGATGTCTTAGGAGAAAAGTCCGAGGAATCTCGAGCGACGTCAAGAGGCGCGCAAATATAGGCCGGGAGCCTTCTTCCCCTTCTCTTCCCGCTTGAGGGACGGACCTTCCGGCATGCCGTCGTACAATGTTCGAAACATCCGGTCAGGACTCAAGACTTCGATTGCGGCCGCATCCGCCGCAGGAGACCCGCAACATGAACTTCTCGCCTCTGCAGCTCCGCAAGCCTGCACTCGCCGCTCTCGGCGAACGGGCCGAAAACCTCTTTCGCGACCATCACTACCGCGAGTGCACGCAGGTCATGCGCCAGTTTGCCAAGGGCGTGCTGCGCACGATCCTCAAGGACGACAGGCACACCTATTCGGAGATGATGCGCACGCCGCTCGTGCGCCAGCTCGCCGACAGCCTCACGTTCGAATACTTCCGCCGCATCCGCGATCTGGGCAACGAGGCCTCGCACTTCAGGCTCGGGACGTCCGGGACGATGCTCGAGACGGGCGAGCGCCACTACCGCGTGCGCACGGCCGACGACGCCGCCGAGTGCCTCAAGTACGGGCACGGGATCGCGGTCTGGCTCATGTCGCTTCTCGACCGCGAGTTCCGCTATCCCGACTTCAGGCCGCTCACGCCGCCCAGGGCGAGGAGTGCCGCGCAGGGCGCCCCCGTCGTCTTCAACCCCGACCAGCAGGCCGCGATCGAGCTCTCGCAGGGGCGCCATCTCGTGCTCGCGCCGCCGGGCTGCGGCAAGACCGCCATCCTCACCGAGCGCATCGCCGTCGCGCTCAAGGACGGCGTGAATCTTTCCGACATGCTCTGCCTCACGTTCACGAACCGAGCTGCGCGCGGCATGAAGGAGCGCATCGACGAGCGCTTCACGGACCGGTGCATGGACACCCTTTACGTGGGCAACCTCCACCGCTTCTGCTCCCGCCTTCTCTTTGACAACGACGTCGTCTCCGAGATCTCGACGATCCTCGACGAGGACGACGTCCACGACGTGATCGAGGGCCTTCTCATCGAGAACATCCCCGGCGGCTGCAGAGGACGGTCCCTGCCGGGCAACGCCGCCGACTACATCATGGCGCGCTCGGCAAGGCTCTTTCAGGAGGCGAACGGCTTCCCCGAGGAGACGTTTCATCGCACGCCAGAATTCGACGTCAACAAGAAGAACCAGGACGAGCTCGACGCCTTCGGACTGATCAAGGTCGACGACTTCGGCCGCTGCATCGAGCTCGACCATGCCGCGATCGACGCGGCCGCAAGGCGCTACCTCGAGTACAAGACCGCGCAGCACCTGCTCGACTTCAACGACCTGCTCCTCAAGGCCTGGGCCTGGCTCGACGCCACCCCCGAGGCCTGCGGGCGCTACGCCTGGATCCAGGTCGACGAGGTGCAGGACCTCTCGCCCCTGCAGCTCGACATCGTCAAAAAGCTCTGGAACGACTCGATCGACAGGAGCGTGTGCGTCTACTTCGGCGACGAGCAGCAGGCGATCTTCTCCTTCATGGGCGCCAAGCTCGACACGCTCAGGGCCCTTCACAAGACGCACGAGATCCACCGCCTCTACAGGAACTTCCGCTCGCCCGACTACCTGCTCAACATGTTCAACACCTATGCGCAGCGCGTGCTCGAGTGCGATCCCGAGTTCCTGCCCAAGGCCGAGAAGACGGTCGCAAGACCCGAAGGGGCCCTGCGCGCCATCCGCACGGCCACGCCGCAGTCGCAGCTGATGCTGCTGTGCGACCTGCTCGAAGGGCGACGCCCCGAGGAGACGACGGCCGTCATCGTGCCGAGCAACCGCGAGGCCGACGCCGTCAGCGCCGCCTTCAAGGCACAGGACATCGAGCACTTCAAGATCTCCGGCAGCGACATCTTCAGGCAGAACATCCTCAAGGCCGCCAAGGCCTACCTGAGCGTGCTCAAGGACGACTTCAGAAGCGCCCCCTGGGCCCAGCTCGTCTATCGGCTCAGCTCGAAGAAGAACCTCTCCCTCAAGAAGATCCGAGACTACCTTGCCGTCGAATTTCCCAGGCGCGGGCTTCTTGCCTCCGACCTCATGCTCTACAGCACGCATGACGAAAAGGAGCCCGTCAGCGCGCTCGAGGACTTCATGCGCGCCTACGAGGGCGAGCTCGTCGTCTTCGACACGGAGACCACGGGCCTTGACATCGGCCTCGACGAGGTGATCCAGATCGCCGCCGTCAAGCTGCGTGCGGGCGAAGTCGTCGAGCGGCTCGTGCTCTACCTTGAAACGGAGCGCGAGATTCCGAAGATGCTCGGCAACATCCCGAATCCGATGCTCGAGGAGTACGAGGCGCACCGCGCCGAGCTCGTCACGCCCGAGGCGGGCTTCAAGATCTTCCTCGACTTCGTGGGCTACGCGCCCGTCGTGGGCCACAACGTCGAATACGACGCCAACATCGTCAACGCCCAGTACGCCGTCCTCAAGGACCAGCTCAGGCGCGTGCGCGGCGATGCGGCGGGACCCGACGAGGACGTCGACCGCACCGAGCTCGTGCGCCGCTTCGACACGCTCAAGCTCTCCCATGCGCTCGAGCCCGCGATCCTCAAGGCCGCGGGCCTTGCGCGCCTTCCCTCGCACAAGCTCAAGGACCTCATCGCGGTCCTCGGACTCGAGGGCAGCAACACCCACAAGGCCGACGACGACGTCGAGGCGACCGTCAGCCTGCTGCGCTGGTTCCACGCCCAGGCCCGTCCGCTCGTCGAGCTCCAGCGGCGCTTCCTCTCCAACCCGAGCGTCGTGCGCATGTCCGACACGCTCAGGAAGATCGTGCTCCCGATGTTCCTCGAGCACAGGAACCTCATGTACCGCAGAATGCCCGCCGACGACGAGGCGATCCTCGTCCAGGTCTTCAGGCAGTTCATCGAGGCCCTGCCCAACTACACGGACGACGAGGGCGAGATCGAGAACATCCGCAAGAAGCTCCCGCTCATCTACGAGTACCTCGACCGCGTGCTCATCAACACGACCTCACAGCCGACGCTCTACGCGCAGCTGCAGAGAAACCTCGTGCAGATCAACTCCCTCAAGGAGCCCGACCTCTGCTCGAGCGACATCGTGCGCGACCGCGTCTTCATCTCCACGGTCCACAAGGCCAAGGGGCTCGAGTTCGACAACGTCATCGTCACCAGCGTCATCGACGGCACGTACCCGTTCTTCAAGAACCACGACAAGGCCGACATCCTCGAGGACGCCCGCAAGCTCTACGTCGCCATCAGTCGAACGAAGCGCACGCTCGTCCTGACGATGCCCGCGGCGAACGCCTGGAACTACGCCCAGAGGCCCTCGCGCTTCCTCGAGAGCATCTCAACCTACTTCGAGAAGTCCTCGGCATAGCCGCTGGAAATCCTCTCGAACAGAAACTGCCCCTGCCTTCACGGTGGCCGTTTTCGTTGACGGACACGACGTCAGGCGGCTTCGGCTTCGAAGGCGCGCTCCTCGAACCTGCGCTTGATGCGCTTCATGAGGCGCACGTAGAGGTAGAGCAGCGGCACGACGGTGACGGCCCAGCTGATCGGATAGACGATCATCAGGGTCACGTAGTCGGGGCTTGCCGCGAAGACGGTCCAGACCCAGATGAGGCGCACGGAGCACACGCAGATGAGGGTCGCCATGGCGGGCGGCATCGAGTAGCCGTAGCCTCGCATGGCGCTCGAGGAGACCTCCATGAGCACGCTGATGGGCTCGAAGCTCGCCACCCAGAAGATGCGCGCCATCGCGAGCTCGACGACGGCCGGCACGTCCGTGAAGAGTCCGAGCATCGTGCGTCCGAAGACGAGCACGAGCGCCACCATCAGGACGGTGGCGACCATGTTGAGGCCCGTGGCGACGTAGGTCGCGCGCTTGCAGCGCTCGAGGTTCTTCGCGCCGTAGTTCTGGCTCACGAAGGTCGTGGCGGCCAGACCGAAGGCGTTGATGAAGCAGTAGATGTTGATCTCGATCGTGAAGGCCGCGACCGAACCCGCCATGGCGTCCGCGCCGAGACTGTTGATGGCGGACTGGATGACGAGGTTCGAGATCGAGAAGACCGCGCCCTGAAGGCCCGCGGGCCAGCCGATCCTCACCATCGGGCGCAGCGCCGTCATGTCGATCCGGAACACCTCGCGCGGCTCAATGTGAAGCGGGCCCTCGGCCGTTATGAGGCTGAAGAAGAGGAGCGAGGCGGCGAGCGCGTTGGCGAGGACGGTCGCGAGCGCAACACCCGCCGTTCCCATGCCGAAGGCGAGCACGAAGAAGAGATTGCCCGCAATGTTGACGAGGGTCGCCGCCACCAGCGCCCAGAGCGGCGTCTGCGTGTCGCCCTGGCTTCGCATCACAGCGGCGAGGAAGTTGTAGATCGCAATGAAGGGCATGCCGAGAAGATAGACGCGCAGATAGGTGAGCGCATCGTCTCTCACGGCCTCGGGCACCGACAGCCAGTCCATGGCGGGCCCCGCGAAGCACTCGCCGACGATCGCCGCGCCTATGCCGAAGATCACCGCCGTGGCGAGCGCCGTGTGCACGGCTCTGTTCGCCCGCTCGGGCTCCTTCATGCCGAGCAGCCTCGCCACCACGACGTTGGCGCCGAGCGCAAGACCCATGCAGAACGCAATGATGAGGCCGATGACGGGCACGTTGTTGCCCACGCCCGCCATCGACTCGTTCGAGACGAAGCGCCCGAGCACCGCAACGTCGGCAGCGTTGATCTGCCGTCGAGTCCGGCACTTTCGTTCTTCCGTTCATTCTACCGCCCCCTCCCGCCCTTCCAAGAGTCCCGAAACGAGCGCGGAGCAGTCTTTTGAGCGACCTCACCCGCGCTTGGCGCGTCGGCCCTTCGCGGCGAGGCGATAGCGTTGCCTCGGGTTCTGGCGCGCCTCGGTGGGCTCGATGACGCCCGCCTCCACAAGACGCTTCACGCGCTTGGCGGCCGTCTGGCGGGAGACGCCCGCAAGGAGCGTGATCTCCTTGACCGAAAGACTGCCCGCCTCCGCGAGCCTCTCCCTGAGAATCGTCTCGAAGTCGGCCTGATCCGCACCCGCCAAAGGCGCTGCGGACTCGTCCGGAGCCTCCGCCCTCACCTCTTCTCTTATGTCGGCTTTTTCCTCCTCGGCCGCCTTTGCGAAGATGACCGTGAAGGCGGCGGGCGTGGTTTCGACGCGCACGGCGAGGCCGTCGGCCCCGCAGCCGAGGATCGCGGCAAACCCGAAGCCCGTGCCTTCGGCGGCGAGGCCGCCTGCGAGCGGCGTGAGGGAAAGCATGCGCGCGAGCCTTTCGTTTCGGCTCGCCCTGAGGCCCGCGTCCGAGGCGAGCGCCTCGGGCGCCATGCCGAAGAGTCCGCCCGGGCTCCTGATGTCGACGGCGTCCTCGAAGACGCGCACCCGCACGGGCATGCCTCGTCCTTCAGGCGAATAATCCCTGTGCTCAAGGGCGTTGACGAGCGCGGCGCGAAGGGCTCGGGCGAAGGCCCCATCCGTCGTTTCCGCGGCGGGCGCCCACGACGCCATGACGATCCTCTCCGCCTCCGCGGCCATTTCGGCGGCGGGGCCGGGCACGGGCTTCATGAAGAGCACTCTGCGGCCCTCGTCCGCGCCGTCGCCCCTCGGTCCCTCGAGGACCGACACCTCGAGCACGAGCCTCGGAAAATGCTTCTGCGGGAAGATCGAGCCGGCGACAAGGCCGCCGAGCGTCGGGCAGATCCTGCCGTCGACGCGGGTGAGGACGCCGAGCTGCATCAGGGCCGTCTCGTCGGAGAGTCTCGCGAAGACGTTCGGATGACGCTCCCTCGCAAAGCCGAGCATCGCGGCGATCCGCTCGGCCTCGAGCTCGTCGGGATTCGCGTGCTCGACGGGCTCAATGTCAAAGAGCGGCGGACAGCGCTCCTCCATCATGCGGTAGCGCTCATAGGCGGTCAGAGGCCTGGTGCCCTCGTCAGTTCTCAGAAAGGCGCCCGCACGGCCCGCGCCCTGCACGCGGGCGGGCCTGCGCCTGCGGTCGACCTCATGCACGCGCAGCCAGGCGACGGGCCGTCCGTCAACGGACGCAATCCCCGCCTCCGCGCGCACCTCAGGCTCCACCGCCCCGAGCGCCCCGCGAAGGGCCTCGACCGCCGCCTCGGCATCGAACCCCGCCGCAGACCGCCATCCGTCCTCAGGATCGGGGCCGATCAGAATCCATCCGCCCGCCGTGTTCGCAAGGGCCGAAACCGTCGCTGCAAGACTCTCGTCGTGCGCCTTGAGCACCTCGACGCTCCTGCGCAGATTCGCGCCCCTCATGAGACGCGCCAGCACGCCGCCCGCGTCCTCATTCCCGACTTCAGACATGCCGTCCTCCCGACTTGACAAATCAACTGTAAACCCTTCCGCCGGGGTGCACTCCGTCCGCTCGCGCAGCCCCGTCGCGCAACCGGAAATGGCCCCGCAACAGCTCAAACTGTAAACCTGCGGTACCGGAACTGTCAACCCCGCCCGCTGACAGTAACGCATACTTTAAACTACAGATCAGACATATTTTACCTTTACACTTGCCGACCCTCTTCCTCCGGCCGGCTCACGGAAAAGCATCCCGGTCATTTCCACTCACGACTGTAAACCACGCCCAACCACCTTTCAACCCTTTACAGTTGCAATCCCTCCGTCACTCGAAAATGCATCGTCATGCAACAACTGAAGCTTCAGCTCGACGGGTTCCGAAGCGCTTGTCTTCAGAGCCTGCGAGCCCGCCGTCTCGCCCCGAAGGACGGGCTGAACGCTGGTCGAAGATACTTTGCGAGCTGATTTTCATCGAGCGGCCTCGGCGCATTTTGAGGTCCTCTTTGGCGCAAAGACCGTACGTCCCCTTGAAGTGGCCTTCAAAATGCACCATGCCGCAACGGACGTTCTGATCCTCGAACCGATCCTTCGGGTATGGGCTGCACGAGGTTCCATCATCCCGGATACCTCAGGCGCGCCCGCGTACTCGGAGCCGCGGACGTCGTCGAGCGCTTCATCGTGAAGCAGTCCTGAAAACAATTCGGGCGCCCGCAGCATCTGCCGCAGGCGCCCGAATTGTTCTTGCCCGTCCCTCGACGGCGCCCTTTCCGGGCTTAGCCGCAGACCCAGAGGGCCGTGCGGTAGACGACGAAGGAGAAGGCGTAAGCGAGGAGCGTGTAGGCCACCCACAGGACGGCCGGCGCCTTCCAGGTGCCCATCTCGCGCTTGATGGCGGCGAGCGTCGCGAAGCACGACGGGCTGAAAACGAAGAAGGCGAGGAAGGAGAGGCCCATCGGGATCGTCCAGCTGTGCTGCAGGATCGGCACGAGGGCGTCCTCCGCGTCGCTCGCGGTCGCGTAGAGCGTGCCGAGCACCGAGACGGCCACCTCGCGCGCGCCCATGGCGGGAACGAGCGAGATGCACATCTGCCAGTTGAAGCCGATCGGCGCAAAGAGGGGCTCCAACGCGCGGCCGAGCATGCCCGCGAAGCTGTAGTTGATCGCGGGATCGGTCGCGCCGGCGGGCGCGCCCGGGAAGGTCGTCAGCACCCAGAGGAAGACCGTGAGCGCCAGAATGATCGTGCCCACCTTCTGCAGATAGATGCAGGCGCGCTGCCAGAGGCCGTGCGCGAGCGCGTCGATGCGCGGCAGGTGGTAGCTCGGCAGCTCGAGCATCAGCGTGCGGTTCTCGCCCTTGCCCGTCGTGTGCTTGAGGATCCAGGCGACGACGAGCGCGCCCACCATGCCGAGACAGTAGAGCGCGAAGAGCACGAGGCCCTGCAGGCCCACGCCCCAGACGGAGACGTCGGGCACGAAGGCCGCGATCATCACGGCGTAGACGGGCAGCCTCGCGCCGCAGGTGAGCAGCGGCGCAATGGCGATCGTCGCCCAGCGGTCGCGCTGGTTGCCGACGATGCGAGCCGCCATGATGGCGGGCACCGCGCAGGCGTAGCCCGAGAGAAGCGGCAGGAAGGAGCGGCCCGAAAGGCCCACCGAGCCCATCGTGCGGTCAAGCAGGAACGCCGCTCGCGGCAGGTAGCCCGACTCCTCCATCAGCAGGATGAAGAAGAAGAGGATCAGGATCTGCGGCAGGAACACCACCACGCCGCCCACGCCGCCGATGACGGCGTCGACGAGCAGGTCCTTCACGAACCCGTCGGGCAGGTGCTCGGCGCACAGCTCCCCGAGCATGTTGAAGCCCTCCTCGATCCACTCCATCGGATAGGCGGACCAGGCGAACACCGCCTGGAAGACGAAGAAGAGGATGATCATCAGGATCGTCACGCCGAGCCAAGGATTGAGCACGACGCGGTCGATGCGGTCGGAAAATTCGTCGGGGAAGATCTTGTCAAGCCCGAGCTTGCGCAGGATCCTGTTGAGGCGCGCAAGGTCGTCCTCCTCGGTCGCCTCGGGCACCCAGGACCACCAGGCGGATGGGTCGGAGAGAAGCTCGGTGAGCCTGTCGATGCCCTGCTTGCGCACGGCGATCGTCTCGACCACGGGCACGCCGAGCTCGCGCGAGAGGTCCTCGGCCTTGAGCTCGATCCCGCGGCGGCGCGCGAGGTCCATCATGTTGACCGCCACCACGGCGGGGAGCTTCAGGCGCTGCGCGGCCATGACGAGCTTGAGGCCGCGCCTCAGGTTCGTCGCGTCAAGCACGCAGACGACGAGGTCGGGCCTGCGCTCGCCGCGCGCGACGCCCTTGAGGACGTCGACCGTCACCTTCTCGTCGGGCGAGCGCGGATGAAAGGAATAGGTGCCCGGAAGGTCGAGCACGCGGATCTTCTCGGGCGCGCCGATGAGTTGGCCCTCGACGCGCTCGACGGTCACGCCCGCATAGTTGGCGACCTTCTGCTTCGAACCCGTCAGAATGTTGAAGAGCGACGTCTTGCCGGCATTCGGATTGCCGAGCATCGCGATGAGCGGCCCGGACGGATAGATGTCAACGGTGGAGACGGCCATCAGTCGCGCCTCCTCACCTCGATGCAGCGGGCCTCGACCAGCCTCAGCGCAAACGTCGAGACGCCGATGCGGACCGCGATCGGATCGCCGCCCAGAGCGGCCTTCTGCAACACCACGCACGGTTCGCCCGCGGTGAAGCCGATTTCCTCAAGCCAGATCTCCCAGTCTTCGGGAGCGCCTTCGGCATGGACGCCGACCACCTCGAGCTCGTTTCCGATGGCGGCCTTGTCCAGAGTAAATGTTTCGGACATTTTTAATTATTGAATGGGATTCTGTCTTCTTTCAGCCGTCCCTGCGGGCTCGCTAGGGGATCGACGAGTCCTGCAGAAAAAACGGAACTGAGAAGGAAAATGATTCTCTTTTAGATGAGTGACATTTTACCCTTTTGGCAGGCGATCGGCTAAAGGCAACAAAAAATATTCTCATCCAAATGCATGCGACGAACGCACGGTTTTGAGCCGTCCTCACGCATTACTGCGCGAACGGAATCCAACTGCATGCATTGTCGTTCTTCATGCCTTATTTTCAGAGACCGGCCTTCTCACGTCTCAGGAAGAGAAGAATGTCGCGAAATCGGGAAAAAGGTCAATCGCGGCCGGCAGGAAGAATCCTGAGGCAGAGCGCGCTGCAGACGGCAACGCTGGCGCCGGCGAGGAGCAGCGTGTCGAGCGAGAAATACATCATCAGATGCGGGAAGCAGAAGGCCGAAACGGAGGCCCCCACCCGGCCGACTGCAAAGATCGATCCGACGGCGCTCGCACGCAGAGGTGCGGGGAAGAGCTTGTTGGGATAAAGGTTGTCGAGCGTCGTCTGAAACCCGTAGCTGAAGGCGTACGCCCCGAAGAACAGGCTCAGGAGCATGGGCGAGGACTTTCCACACCCGCGAGCGACGCGGCCATGACGACGGCGGTCACAACCAGCACCTTCGCAGGGTTGATCGTGCGCTTCAGAAGCGTCATCGGAAGGATGCCGATCATGAAGAGCGTGTAGATGAGCGCAACGCGCCCGGTCTGGTCGGCCGATCCCGTCACGTCCGAGAGAATGATCGGGCTGTAGAACAGGATGACCGTGACGGGAATCGTCTGGCAAAGCCAGAATGCGCAGCAGAAGAGCCACTCTCGAGGCTGCGCGCGGAGCACGGCGAGAAGCCCCGCTCTCGGCCTGCTGCAGTTTTTTTATGTGGCCTGCCCCTGCGCACCGCTCTTTGCGACTCGACTACAATAGTCCGACCTCTACTCTTTTCGACAGCACCTCCCATGAGCAGTGAAAAAGCCATTCGAACCCGCGCCTCCATCATCGCCGCCGCACGCAGCATCATTCTCAAGGAAGGCATCGGCGCGCTCACCATGGATCGCGCTGCTCAGGAAGCCGGCATGAGCAAGGGCGCCTGCATGTACCACTTCAAGACGAAGCGCGCGCTTCACGCCGCGCTCATCGAAGACTATGCCGCCCACCTTGAAAGCCAGATGAAGCGCCACGAAGGTCTCTTCGAAGGCCGTCCCGACGAAACGCTCGTGCCGGGCTTCGTCGAATGGTTCAAGACCTTCGACGCCGACACGCGCGACTGGGCCGATGTCGGCGTCGCTCTGCTGTCCAACTTCTTTCACGACGAAGAACTCATGAAGCCCGTGCACGACTGGTACCAGAGACTCTGGGGCCGAATCCTCGCCCTTCCGGAAGAGGAGCGCGTGCCGCGCTTCGTGGCCATCATGGCGCTCGAAGGCTTCTTCTACACAAAGAAATTCGGCGTCAATCCGCCCTTTGCCGAGCTCAACATGCAGGCCTACGGCTTCATCAATGAAAAGCTCGTCGGACACGACGTTCCGAGCAAAAAACAGCGCAGCGCCTGACAACACTCCGTCCATCCGACAAATACTTGCGGCAATCTCAGAATCGCTTGAATCGGCCAAAGCTGTTGATTCACGGCTGCGTACCGCCGCGCCCGATCATGTCCGCCGCCATGCGGCAGAACGCTCGTGCCGCCAGACTCTGATACACGTGCTCATTCCAAGCGATGACCACCGTCTGCACGGGCAGCACGTCCTCAAGAGAGGCAAAACGGCAACGCCGGTGCAGTTCGTGCTGCCTAATGAGATGCTCCTGGCAGACAGTCCAACAAAGTCCTTCCGCCACAAACGGAAGCCTGAGTCCCGGCTTTAATGCCATCATCGGCATTGCGTGCACGGGAATGCCGAGCGCCCGGCTCAGTATCTCCTTTCTTTCCTGATGATTGCTGGGACAAAGAAACGGCAGTCCTGCAATCGGCATCAGATCGACTGAGGTTGCCTTTGGATAAACGCCTTCGCCATTGAATGGCACGCCGACGCTCGCATATTCCGGCGCATCGGGCACTGCCATCAGATATCGCTCCTCAACAAGCGGATAGGCGTTGAGATCAGCCGTCATGAGCCGTTGAAAAAGCACGCCGACATCGGCTCGCCCGGATGCAAGCGCATCAGGAACGTCCTCCAGCAAGAGATCCAATGTCAGGTCAAGCTCAACTTTCGGGTATGCACGTGCAAACGCAGCCGCGACCGGCATCAGCATGCTGATCGAGCGCTCAGAACTGCATGCAATCCGCACGCGTCCGGTGCGCAGCTCCTTGAAGTCGGCGCACTGCTGAAGCGTCTCCACCTCGATAAGCGCCATGCGGCGGAGGCTGTCGAAGACGACCTCGCCCAAAGGCGTCAGGCGAAGGGGCGAGGCATGGCGGTCCACGATCATGGCGCCGTATTTTTCCTCAAGACGCCGCAGGCTCTGCGAAACATGGGGCTGCGTCACGCCGAGCCGCTCTGCCGCTCTGCGAAAGCTCCTCTCCTCCACCAAGGCCTCCAGAAGGCCGAAAGCTCTTTGAGTCATGCTGCCACCAATAACAACTTAGTGATTGTTCATAAAACTTTGATTATTGGATTGTAATACATCGAGATTTATAGAATGCATTTCAGGCCTTCTCGAAAGATCGTGACCGGATCTTAAGACAGGCAACATTCAAAGGAGAAACACAATGCACAAGATCGCTCACATGACCGCCGCCGTCCTCGCAGCGACGGCCTGCTCCGCTCAAGCGGCCGACGTCATCGAACTCTGGCCCGAAGGCGCTCCCAACAAGAGCACCATCACGGCCGCCGAGGAAACGAACGCCCAGGGCTCCATCTTCAACGTCACGCGCGCCCGCCTCGAAGTCTCGGCTCCGGCCAATCCCAACGGCAAGGCCGTCATCGTCATCCCGGGCGGCGGCTACGGCAATCTGTCGATGAGCACCATTGAAAAGAGCTTCGTTCCGTTCTTCCATTCCCAGGGCTTCACGACGTTCGTGCTCAAGTATCGGCTTCCGAAGGGCAACCCGGAAGTGCCGCTCGCAGATGCCAACAAGGCCGTTGAAACCGTTCGCTCTCTCTTCGGCAAGTACAACCTGCACACCGTCGGCGTGATGGGCGCGAGCGCCGGCGGCCACCTGGCCGCCATGTCGAGCGTCTCCTGCAAGGGCGCCGCCTGCCCAGACTTTTCGGTTCTCGTCTATCCGAACATCACGATGATGCAGGAGGAATCCCAGCCAAAGAGCTCCTGCCGCAACAATCTCATCGGGCCCGCCCGCTCCGTGAAGTACGATACGACGTTCTCGGCGTACAAGCATGTTTCGCTTACGACGCCGCCCGCCTTCCTCGCCGTGTCCGCCGGCGATGAGTATGCCGGCAGCCTCGGCTCCATGCTCTACGCCCGCGCCATGATCGAAAACGCCCGCCCCGTCACGCTTCACGTTTACGAATCGGGCAACCACGGCTGGGGCGCCGAATCCTCCGCCGACTTCCCGGACGGCGACAACTTCCGCACCGATCTCTCCATGTGGCTGAAGAAGATCAAGTAACAAGCTGCGCACAACCCATTGCGGGCGAGCCGGACCAGAATGCCCGCCCGCAATGTCATCAGACCAACAAAAGCTGTTTTGCTAGAAGGAGAACAGCCATGCTTTTCCAACGCACTCCTCTCGTCATGGCGCTCGTCCTCGCGGGCGCCTGCTCCGTGGCCACGGCCGCTCAGGCCGATGTCGTCCGTGTTGAATCCGGCGACCTCACGGGCTTCGTGAAAACCATCCCGGGCACGAACGTCCGAGTGGACGTCTTCCTCGGCGTGCCCTACGCGGCCGCCCCGGTCGGCCAGAACCGCTGGGCTTCGGCCAAGCCCGCCGCCGCATGGCGGGGCATCCGCCAGGCCGACACCGCCCCGCAGCCCTGCAAGCAGAAGGGCCAGGGTAGCGAAGACTGCCTCTACGTGAATATCTACAGACCCGCCGGCACCGCGGCCGGCGCCAATCTTCCAGTGGCCGTCTACGCACACGGCGGCGGCAATACGGGCGGCAACGCCAGCGAGCATGACGGCGCTCGTCTTGCCGCCGAAAACGGCATCATCGTCATGACGGTCCAGTACCGTCTCGGCGCCTTCGGCTTCCTCAAGCTTCCCAGCATGGATTCGTCCGCCGGCAACTTCGGCATCACCGACACGCAGACTGCGCTTGCATGGGTGAAGCGCAATGCCGCAGCCTTCGGCGGCAATCCCGACAAAGTCACGTTGGCAACCGAATCGGCGGGCTCGACCAATGCCTGTCGAATCCTCGTTGATCCGAAGTCGAAGGGGCTCGTGGCAGGTGTTATCCTTCAGAGCGAGGACTGCATTCACGACGTTGACTCGCCCAAACAGGCCAAGGAGCGCGCCGACAAGTTCCTCGTGCTCACCGGCTGTGCCGGCGAAGCAGATCCGCTTGCCTGCCTGAGGAAGCTCTCGACCGACAAGCTAGCCGTCGCCAGCGCCGCGCTCGGCGGCTGGAATCCCGTTTCCGACACGAGCGCCGTGAGCGAAATCGCCAAGGGCAACTGGATCAAGGTCCCGGTGCTCTCCGGCTCCAACAAGGAGGAGGGCCGCTCCGCCGGCGCCGCCTATGTCGGCTGGAAGTATCCCGACTACAAGGCCTGGGTCGTCAAGCTCGTGGGCGAGCAGAGCGCCGTCGAGGCTCTGAAGATCTACGATCCGAAGAAGCACGAAGGCCAATACGCGCTTGAATACACGATCGGCGACTTCATCACCGACAGCGGCATGCGCGGCTTGGGCGGCTGCACCAACCTGACGCTCGCCGAAGCAATGGCCCAAACCGGCGCCTCGGCGCCCTGGATCTACACATTCGAGGACTCCACCGTGCCCACGTCTCCGAGTCGCCACAAAGGCTACGACAACGCCGCAAGCCATGCGGCCGAGCTCACCTACCTCTTCCCGGATGCCGGCCAGTACCTGCCGCGCTCCGTCCGCATGACGGACGAGCAGCGTGCGCTTGCACGCCAGATGCGCGCCTACTGGGGCAATTTCGTCAAGCACCAGAACCCGAACGGCGAAGGCCTCCCCGTCTGGAAACCCTTTGAGGGCGAAGGCGCCATGATGGCACTTCGACTCAACGGCAAGAGCCAGACCGTCCCCGCCTCGTACTTTGCGGACCTGCACCACTGCAGCTTCTGGCACTCGATCCCCGTCGTGCTCGACCGCGGCGACCGCTGATCGAACCTCATGGCGAAGCCGCCTCCCGGTCGGCTTCGCTCAAAAGTCCCGCCGCCAGGAGGCGCGCTCACTCACATGAGATGAGCGCGCCTCTTTTCTTTCTTCTCCACTGCCGCAGCCCCTCCCTCGTTTTTGCAGTCCATTCGTCTGCTTCCGAGACATTTTCTTCAATCACAAGCTCAAGGCGTCCACTCTCCAAAATACCTCGAGGGAGGTACACACAAGCACTTTATCCTAATTCTAACGATGTATTTCTTTTAAATTTCAATAAGTTATTATTATCGGACCCCTGCTATTTCTAGCGGCTTGAGCTCGGCGCCGAGCCCTCTTCAACCACGGAGATCCCCACAGATGACCGAGATGACCGCCCCCGCGCGAGTGCGCGAGATTCCCTACAACTACACGTCGCTCTCGGACCGCGAGATTGTGATCCGTCTCCTGGGCGAAAAGGCCTGGGACACGATTGAGTCTCTTCGCGGCTCTCGCCGCACCGGCCGTTCCGCCCGCATGCTCTTCGAAGTGCTCGGCGACATCTGGGCGGTCGAGCGCAATCCCTATCTGGTCGACGACCTGATCGTGCACCCGAAGCGCCGCAAACTGCTCGTGCGCGAGATGAGCCGCCGCCTCGAGGCCGTTCGCCAGCGCGCCGAGGGCAATGCCGACGTGCTTCGCCTCGTCTCCGAGGCGAGCGCCGCCGTGTGCCGCTTCGACAACAGCTTCCCGAAGCTCATCGAGCGCCGTGCCGAAGTGAAGCGCCGTCTGTCCGCGATCACCGATCCGGACAACATCCGCTTCGACGGCTTTGCGCGCGTCACGCACGTCACCGACGCCACCGACTGGCGCATCGAGTATCCGTTCGTCGTCCTCACGCCCGACCGCGAGGAGGAGATCGCGCCCCTCGTGCGCGCGCTCTTCGAGCTCAAGCTCACCATCATTCCGCGCTCGGGCGGCACGGGCTACACGGGCGGCGCCGTTCCGCTGCACCCCGACACGGCCGTGATCAATATGGAGAAGTTCGACCGCCACAGCGGTCCCGTCATGCGCCGCCTGCCGGGCGTCGAGGGCGAGCATCCCGTGATTGAATGCGGCGCGGGCTGCGTCACCCGCCGCATCGAGGAGGCCGCGGCCGCCGCAGGCCTCGTCTTCGCGGTCGACCCCGCCTCGGCCGACGCCTGCTGCATCGGCGGCAACGTCGCCATCAACGCGGGCGGCAAGAAAGCCGCCCTCTGGGGCACGACGATCGACAACCTCGCCTGGTGGAAGATGGCCGACGTCAACGGCCGCATGATCCGCGTCGAGCGCGTCAACCACAACTTCGGCCGCATCCACGAGGTCGAGACCGCCGAGTTCGACATCCACGAGCTCTCCGACGAGGGCGCGGTCGTCAGGACAGAGCGCCTCTCGATTCCGGGCCGCACCTTCCGCAAGGCGGGCCTCGGCAAGGACGTCACCAACAAGCTTCTCAACGGCCTGCCCGCCATACAGAAGGAAGGCACGGACGGCATCATCGTGAGCGCCGCCTTCGTGCTGCACCGGATGCCCGACTTCGGCCGCACGGTCTGCCTCGAGTTCTACGGCACCGTGGCCGAATCCACACCCGCCATCGTCGAGGTGCGCGACTTCGTGCGCGGCCATCCGACGGTCGAGCTTGCGGGTCTCGAGCACATCGACTGGCGCTACGTGCGCGCCGTCGGCTACCGTGCCAAGCTCGAGGGCCGCGGCATGCCCAAGATGGTGCTTCTCGCCGACATCGTCTCCGACAACGAAGCCGACCTCGACGCCGTGGCCGAACGCTGCTGTGAAATGGCGCGCGCCCGCGGCGGCGCGGGCTTCATCGCCCGCACGTCCGCCGATCGCAAGGCCTACTGGAAGGAGCGCTCCCGCACGGCAGCCATCGCCAAGCACACCAACGCCTTCAAGCTCAACGAGGACGTCGTCATTCCGCTCGAGCGTCTCGGCGAATACTCCGACGAGATCGAGCGCATCAACATCGAGTTCTCCTTCAAGAACAAGATCCGCATCGCGGGCGCCTTCATCGAGCGCCTCGCCGACACCGCGCTCGACGAGCGTCCCGGCATCACCTTCGCGCGCGACCTCGCGGCCCGCGTCAGGACCCGCTGGGAGGAAATGCGCGCCGCCATGGACGGCGACGCCGCGCCCTATCTCGCCGAAGGCGTCGAGCCCCGCGAGGGCGAGACCGTGTTTCTCGCCATGCGCGACGGGCGCCTTCGCATCTCCGTCAAGCGCGAGATCCTCGAGATCCTCGCCGCGACGCTGCCCGCCGACGTGATGGCCGAGCTTCACGCGCTCCACAAGAAGCACGTGAGGAGCCGCCTCTTCGTCGCGCTCCACATGCACGCGGGCGACGGCAACGTCCACACGAACATCCCCGTCAACTCCGACGACTACGGCATGATGCAGGACGCCGAGCACACGCTCGGGCGCATCATGAGCTGCGCCGTGAAGCTCGGCGGCGTCATCACGGGCGAGCACGGCATCGGCCTCACGAAGTTCGAGTTCGTCACCGACGAGGAGCTTCGTCCCTTCCGTGAATGGAAGAACAGGATCGACCCCGAGGGCCGCTTCAACAAGGGCAAGCTCATGCCGGGCGGCGGCCTCGAGCGCGCCTACACGCCCTCGTTCGAGCTTTTCCGCGCGGAGTCCCTCATTCTCGAAAATTCGGGCCTCGGCGCCATCTCGCAGTCCGTCAAGAGCTGCCTGCGCTGCGGCAAGTGCAAGCCCGTCTGCACGACGCATGTCCCGCGCGCCAACATGCTCTACTCGCCGCGCAACAAGATCCTCGCGCTCGGGCTGATGACGGAGGCCTTCCTCTATGAGTCGCAGACCCGCCGCGGCCTTTCGCTCAAGCACTTCAACGAGCTCGTCGATCTGGCCGACCACTGCACGATCTGCCACCGCTGCGTCAAGCCCTGCCCCGTCAAGATCGACTTCGGCAAAGTGACCACTGCCGTCAAGGCCTTCCTCAACCGCTCGGGCCACAGGGATCTCAATCCCGCCGCGCTCGCGGGCGGCGCGCTCGTCGACGCCGTCAACCCGATCGCCGTGCGTGCGCTCCACGCGGGCGCCGTTCGCGCGGGCTTCTCGCTGCAGCGCCTCGGCAACGAGCTCGCCAAGAAGTACCTCGCCGCGGACCTTGCGCGCATTCGTGAAAAGCCCGCCAACACCACGGGCCGTCCGAGCCTCAAGGACCAGGTGATCCATCTCGTCTCGACGCCGCTTCCGGGCCGCATGCCCAGACAGACCATGCGCGCCGCGCTCGGCATCGAGGACGAGATCACGATCCCGATTCTTCGGCGTCCCGACATGCCCGCCGACGCCGAGGCCGTCTTCTACTTCCCGGGCTGCGGCTCCGAACGCCTCTTCGGCGACGTGGGCCTCGCCGTCGAGGCGATGCTCATGCACGCGGGCGTCCAGACCGTGCTCCCGCCGGGCTACCGCTGCTGCGGCCACCCGCAGCTCGCCTACGGCGAGACCGCCAAGGCCGAGAAGATGATGACGGAGAACCGCGTGCTCTTCCACCGCATGGCCAACACGCTCAACTACCTCGACATCAAGACCGTCGTCGTGAGCTGCGGCACCTGCATCAAGGCGCTCGACGAGTACGAGTTCGACCGCATCTTCCCGGGCTGCCGCATCATCGACATCCACGAGTTCCTGCTCGAGCGCGGCATCACCATGCCCGTGCACGCCGACACGTACCTCTACCACGATCCGTGCCACACGCCGCTCAGGCTCAACCCGCCGCTCGAAACGGTCAAGAAGCTCACCGGCGCCAACGTCGTGCAGTCCGAGCGCTGCTGTGGCGAGTCGGGCCTCTTCGCCGTCAAGCGCCCCGACATCGCCTCCCAGGTGCGTCACCGCAAGTTCGAGGAGATCGAGAAGGCCAGGGCCAAGGCCGGCATCAAGGGCCACGTCAAGATGCTCACCACGTGCCCCGGCTGCCTGCAGGGCCTCTCCCGCTATGAGGAGCGCGCCGACATGGACGCCGAGTACATCGTCGTCGAGATGGCCCGCCAGATCCTGGGCGCCAACTGGCGCGACCAGTTCATCCGCACCGTGAAGAACGGCGGCATCGAGAAGGTTCTCGTCTAGGAACGCCTTCTCTCCGGGCAGCCTCCCGAGGGGGGCCGGACGGCAACGCCGTCCGGCCCCCTTCCCCTGCCCCGCAGTTCGCAGCCGCGTCCGACGGCTTCGCGCCCCGGCGTCCAAGCACGCCGCCTCATGGTTTTTCCTCTCGCGCGTGCGTTTCGAAATGCAAGCGTATTCTTCAGAACAGGCTCGGGGCGCGCGCCCTGACTTATCCTTCGGCTAAGAGAAACAACACAAAAAAGGAACCCACACATGCTCAACGACTAGCAGAAGCCCGTCGTCAAGGCAACTGCTCCCATCCTCGCCACCAACGGCGAGGCGCTGCTCGCTCACTTCTACTCGCGCCTCCTCACCCACAATCCTGAGTTCCAGCAGCTCTTCAACATGACGCACCAACGCACGGGCTCCCAGCCGCGTGCGCTCGCACATGCGGTCCACGCATACGCGACCCACATCGACGATCCGTCCGTGCTTGCGGGCGCCCTAAGGCATACCGCCATGCGGCACTGCTCGGTGGGCGTTCGCGCCGAGCACTATCCGATCATCGGCCGCCATCTGATTGCCGCCATCCGCGAGGTGCTCGGCGAGATTGCGACGCCCTCCGTCATCGACGCCTGGTCCGCCGACTACAACCAGCTGGCCGCCATGATGATCGCGTTGGAGCAGGACCGCTACTCGAGCGCCGCCCAGGCGCCCGGCGGCTGGAGCTGCTGGCGCGGCTTCGTGCTCACCGACAGGCACGAGGAGACGGCCGACGCCGTGAGCCTCACGCTGGGCCCCGCCAACAACGGCTCCGTCGTTCAGGTCCGCCCCGGCGAATACGTCTCAGTGCGCGTCTACATCCCCGGAGAAAACCTCGTCCAGCCCCGCCAGTACACGGTGACGGCGACCAATGAGAACTCGATCCGCATCACCGTCCGCCGCATTTCCGCAAGAGACAGCCTCCCTGCAGGCATGGTCTCGAACGTCCCCTGCGACCTCGCGGCCGGCGCCCTCGTCGACCTCTCCGCGCCGACGGGAGGCTTCCGCCTGCCCGAGGGCGACGCCCCGCTCGTCTTCATCACGGCGGGCATCGGCGTGACGCCCGCGGCCGCCATGCTCCGCAGCGTGGACGAGATCGAGTCGCGCATCAGCGGCCATGAAGGCCGCCATCTCATCCTGCGCACCACGGCCGACCATGGCCGTCCGTCTGCGGAGGACTTCGCGGCGCTTGTCACCGACAACGCCGACTACCTTCTCTGCGGTCCCGCAGGCTTCTTGAAGGCCGCCGCCGAGGCCCTCAGGGCCGCAGGCGTCCTGTCCGCCCGCATCCGCACCGAGAAGTTCGGCACGGGCGAGCCGAAGCTCTGACGGACAGTCAGCCAATTCGCTTTAAAAGGGCGGGCCGTCCCCTCGGGACGGCCCGCCTTTCTTTCATTCGGCCACTTCCTCGGGGTTTCCCTATTGTGACTGTGTGAATTCACACAGAACCCCAATCCCGAAAATCCGATCATGTTCTCAATGCGGTTTTTGACCGAACCGCATGTGCAAGAACAAGACGCCGAGACCACAGCGTCCACAAGGAGAACAGTTATGAAACTCAATCGTCGTCAGCTCATCGGCGGCGCGGCCGTCATGGCCGCCATGCCCGGCATCCCGTCCGCCTTCGCCGCCGTGAAGGAGGAAACCCGCGACCTCGTGATCGTGGGCGGCGGCCTCGGTGGTCTTTCCGCTGCGAACGCGGCCGTCAACAAGGGCTGCAAGGCGCTAGTCATTGAAAAGCTTCCGTTCCTCGGCGGCGCAGGCATCATGCCCGAAGGCTCGCTCGGCATCAACACGAAGTACCAGAAGGCCCATGGCATCAAGACGACCGCCCAGCAGGTCCTCGACGCCGCCCTCCAGTTCCACCACTTCCGCGCCGACCCCGCCGTGCTTCGCGTCCTCATCGAGGAATCAACCCGCACGATCGATGAAATCATCGACATGGGCGTCGAACTTCGCGGCATCCGCACGATGTATCCGAAGGAAGAGTCGCTGATGTGCTGGCACCTATTCAAGGGCGGCACGGCTGAAGTCATCCGCCGTTGGATCGAGAACATCAAGGCCCGCGGCGGCGAGCTTCTGACGAACACCCGCGTCACCAAGCTCATCATGACCGACGGCCGAGTCACGGGCGTCGAGGCCACGACGAAGTCGGGCGACAAGCTCATCATCCACGCCAAGAAGGTCATCATCGCCACCGGCGGCTTCGCGGCCAACAAGGAAATGCTCGCGCAGTACGTCTTCGACTCCTCCGCTCTCGGCATGGTCGAGCCGATCTGGCTCCGCAGCCCCGTGGTCGACGGCCGCACGGGCGACGGCATCAACATGGCCCGCCTCGTCGGCGCAGGCGTTGCAGGCATGCACGCCGTCGCAGGCAACGCCCCGTACCTGCCCGACACGCCCCCGATCAACCAGTTCTCCGGTCCGGACGAGCTCAAGCAGGGCCGCTGCGCCCTCGCCCAGCCCTGGCTCTGGGTCGACCACACGGGCCGCCGCTTCTTCAACGAGTCCCGCGGCTCCGTCTTCGTCGACGTCTACAACGCCATGACGACTGCCGGCGGCGTCTCCTACACGATCTTCGACCAGAAGATGATGGACCGCATGATCAACAAGGGCGCCGTGCTTCCCTTCAATGCCATCGTGCTCGCCGACACGCCGCTCAAGGCCCTTCCCAAGACCTGGGAGATCGGCAAGGAACGCGGCTGGGCCTTCAAGGCCGACTCGATCGAAGAACTCGCCCAGCAGATCGGCGTCCCGCCCGAAAACCTGAAGGACACGATGAAGAAGGTCAACGGCTACGCCGAAAAGGGACACGACCCCGAGTTCGGCCGCAAGCCCGAGCATCTCGTCAAGTTCGATCTGGAACACGGCCCCTACTACGCCCTCAAGGCCATCCGCGCCTTCTTCCTCACGCTCGGCGGCGTTCAAGTGACGCCGGCCTTCGAGGCCAAGACTCCGCAGGGCGACGTGATCCCGAACCTCTACGTCATCGGTCAGGACATCGGTGGTCTCTACGACTCGTCCTATGACCTGCGCTGCGAAGGCTCCGCTTCGTCCTTCGCCATGACGTCGGGCCGCTATGCTGCTGAGCACGCCCTCAAGCGGATTCAGGAAGGCAAGTAAGCAAACCTCCTTGGCAACAACCGGAATAATCAACGCCAGCCAACAGCCGGTCGTCCGCATCATCGGACGACCGGCTTGTTTTCGATAAAATCGGATGGCTGTTCCACCTCTCAAGAGATCCCCGATGTCCGACTTCCGCTATGCGCCGATCTACGGTCGAAATCCATGGCTCATGGTCGAAGACGCTGACGAGGTCGCCGATTTCTTCAGGAATTCGGGCACGCCGTTCGTCAGCCACCGCCGCGACATCGTGCATTTCGGCAGTCAGCCTCATGTCTACTGGATAGAGAGCGGACTTGTTGCAAGCTCCGCGACCACGGACGTCGACAAGGTCCGATGGATCGGCCTCTTCTCTCGCAGGACGCTGCTCGGCAGCGTGCGCGCCATCGGTCACGGCAAGGCTGCCATGACTCTCATGGCCACGGCCGTCACCGACGTGAGCGGCTTCGCCGTCCCCCTCGAGCTCTACGCCCGCTGGGTCTCGGAGAATCCCGAACGCGAGCGCGCCATGCTTCTCAACTGCATCGCCAAGTCCGAGTGTCAGGTTGAGGGCGTTCTCGTCAACGACCTCTGCTCCGTCGACGACCGCGTCGAGATCGCCGTTGCGGTGCTCTTTCGCGCCGCAGGCATCACCGAGGCGCAGCTGCCCGCCGCGCTGCCGTGGGACATTCCCGTCTCCGACATCGCGAGCCTCGTGCACGCCGAGCGCGCCATGACGAGCCGAGCCGTGGGCAGGATGGTCTCAAGCGGTCTGCTCGAGCGTTCGGGCAGGACCTTCGTGCTCAAGGCGGTGCCGCCCGCAGCCCGCCTCTGGTGGGGCGTCTGAGCGCCCCCGCTGGTCCTCAGTCCTTCCCGGAACGGCGGGACTTGGGCGCAGGAAGCTGCGCGAGTACGACGGCGCCCGCCATCAGCACGCAGCCGAAGAGCTCCCTCTGGGAGAGCACTTCGCCGAGCAGCAGCCAGCCCGCGATCACGGCGATGGCGCTCTCGAGGCTCATGATGAGGCTCGCGACCGTCTCGTTCATGCCGCGCTGGCCCACGATCTGCAGCGTGTAGGCGATGCCGTTGGACATGATGCCCGCCCAGAGGATGGGAAGGAGCGCCCCCTGAAGGCCTTCAATGGTCGGGGACTCCGCGATCAGCACGGCCGCCGAGGCGATGATCGAGCCGCAGACGAACTGTCCGCAGGCGAGCTCGACGCCGTTGACCTTCGTGACGAAGTGCGAGATGACGAGGATGTGAAGCGAGAAGACGAAGGCGCACAGCAGCGTGTAGAGGTCCCCGAGCCTCACCGAAAAGCCTTCGGGCGGCACGCAGAGAAACCAGAGCCCGCCGATCGCGACCGCCACGGCCGCCCAGACGAGCCAGCCCGTCCTGCGGCCGAGCGCAAGCCCGATCATCGGCACGAGCACGATGTAGAGCGCCGTGATGAAGCCCGCCTTGCCGACCTCGGTGTCGTGCACGAGCCCGAACTGCTGAAGCGACTCGCCGCCGAAGAGGCACAGGCCGCAAGCCGCGCCCCCGAGAAGGAGCATCTTCATGTAGGCGGGCGAGGTGCGGCGCGCGTGCTCCGCGTGATTCGAGGCGGCGAGCCTCGAGCGGTTCCACAGGACGAAGGGCAGCAGCACGAGGGCGCCAAGGAACATGCGCGACGCCGTGAAGGTGAAGGGACCGACGTGGTCCATCCCGACCGACTGCGCGACGAAGCTCAGGCCCCAGATCGTGGCCGTGATGAGGAGAAGAACGGTTTGGCGAAGCTGAAAGAGCGACATGACGGGTCTGTTCTGCTTGGAATGTTGTTTTTCTTCAGGGCTGAATCTGCCCATTTTATCAGAGGCCCCGACGCGCGCCGCGGGCACGATCCCGCCCCGGAAACGCCCGCGCGGGGCCGCATTCGCGCACCTTACCCTACCGTCCTCCGGAGCGTGATCCCGAGCTTCTCGAGCCTGCTCCTGAGCGTGTTGGGATGCATGCCCGCCCTTTCGGCTGCGCCGCCGGCGCCGCTCACGCGCCCGCCCGTGCGCTCAAGAAGCGCCCTGAAGTAGGCACGCTGCATGTCGTCGAAGGTCATGTCGGCATTCACCTCCGCCTTCATGTCCGCAGGCCCTTCCTGCGCGCCGTGCACGTCCAATGGGCCCGTGACGCCGAGTCCGCGCACGGCAAAGGGGACGGGGCGCACGTCGGGCGCGGCGCCCGTGCTCACGTCAAGCGTCCTGATGACGGGCTCGCCGCTCAGGACGGCTCGGGCCATGACGTTTCTCAATTCGCGCACGTTGCCCGGCCACGGCCAGCGCCTCGCGAAGTCGAGCGCCTCCTCCGAGAGCCTCGGGAGCACGGCCATGCCGTATCGTCTTGCGATCTGCCTGATGAAGTGCGAGGCGAGCGGCTCGATGTCCTCGGGCCTCTCCCTCAGGGGCGCGACGGGAATCGGATAGACGTTGAGGCGATAGTAGAGGTCCTCGCGGAACTTTCCCTCGACGACCATGCTCCTCAGGTCCCTGTTCGTCGCGCAGATGATGCGCACGTCGACCGTCACCTCCTTGTCGCCGCCCACGCGCCTGAAGGACTGGCCCTGCAGCACCCTGAGCAACTTCGCCTGCACTTCGGGCGGCAGCTCCCCGACCTCGTCGAGAAAGAGCGTACCGCCGTCGGCCTGCTCGAAGAGGCCCGCATGGCGCTCGCGCGCGCCCGTGAACGCCCCGCGCTCGAAGCCGAAAAGTTCGCTCTCGATGAGGGATCCGGGCAGCACCGCGCAGTTGACCCTCACAAAGGGCGCATTGCGCCTCGCCGACATCTGCTGGATCGTCGTCGCCACGACCTCCTTGCCGCAGCCCGACTCGCCCGTCACGATCACCGTCGCGTCATAGGGCGCCACGCGCCTGATGCGCTGCGCAATCGACTCGAGCGAAGGAGACCTCGCGAGAAGCTCCCTCAGGGGCTCCTCCGACGCCTTCACCGCGTTCTCCCTCAGACGCCGGTTCTCGGCGCTCATCTCCAGCCCAGCCGTCCTGAAGTACACGGCAAGCGAATACCCCACGTTGATCGCGATCGGATTGTGAAGCTGCCGCACGATGTCGGCGTGCCGCTCCCCGAAGGCCTTCGGCCTCGTCGAATAAAAGCACACCACGCCGTAGTGGATCCCGTCCATCAGAAGCCTGAGCATCACGTAGGAGCGCACCTCGGGAAGCACGTTCCTGAGCACCTCGTCGGTGAGCGGATCCTCCCGCCTCTCGTTGACCACCAGGCACTGCCCGCGCCGCTCGTACGACATCTTGAGAAGCCAGTCGTGCGAGACGGGCACCCTCGCCGTCATCGCCTCGGCCCGGGCCTTCGTCGCGTGCGCAAGAAACTGCACGACGAGCTCGTCCTTCATGAAGAAATTCACGAACACGCCGTCGGCGGGCAGCACGGGCGCAAGCGTCAGAAGCGTGGTCCTCAATGCCTGCTCGAGCCTGAGCGTCTCGGAAAGACCCGCATAGGTCCTCAGACGCAGATCGTCGGGAAAATAGGCTTCGCTCATGTCTTGAAAGAGTACGCAATATCGTAAAAGAGAGAAATGTCGTTTCTCATGTTACGACATTTCGTAACTCCGCATGCATGAAAGGTCGGATCTTCAAGGGTTAACACCTCGGGCGGGTTTCTCCTAGGTTTTGCGCAAACGCTTGCGGCACAAGGCCCGGCACGCGCGCACCAAAGTTTGGCATGCCTCTTGCTTTTAAAAGAGCATCCAGACCAGTCATTCCAAGGAGAACCTCATGACTCAGAACATCAACCGCACCCGCCGCAGCCTTCTCGCCGGCGGCACGATGGCCGCTCTCGCCGCCGCCACGGGCGCGGCGCACGCCAAGGAAGGCGCTCCCGCCTTCGACAAGATCTACGACGTGATCGTCGTGGGCTCGGGCTTTGCCGGCCTTGCCGCCGCGCTTCAGGCCCGCCTCAAGGGCGCCGAAGTCCTTCTCATCGAAAAGATGCCCGTCTTCGGCGGCAACTCCGCCATCAACGGCGGCGCCTTCGCCGTCGCGGGTTCTCCGCTTCAGGAAAAGGAAGGCATCAAGGACAGTCCCGAACGCATGCTTCAGGACATGATCCGTTCCGGCCGCGGCCTCTCCCACGTCGACCTGCTCAAGATGATCGTCGAAGGCACGCGTCCCGCCTTTGACTTCACGCTCGAGCACGGCGTCCAGTACAAGCCCTTCGTGCAGCACTTCGGCGGCCACAGCGTCCCGCGCATCATGCAGACCGTCGAATCCACGGGCGGCGGCATCACCCGTCCGCTCGCCGACAGCTGCCGCAAGCACGGCGTCGACATGCACCTCAACGCCAAGATGGAATCCTTCATCCGCGACGCCGACGGCCGCGTGATCGGCCTCAAGGTCCGCGAACGCTACCAGTTCCCGAAGGAAGACTCCGGCGTCCTCCAGACCTACGGCACACGCAAGGGCGTGATCATGGCCACGGGCGGCTTCTCCCGCAACCTCTGGTTCCGCATGCAGCAGGATCCGTCGCTCGACGACCGTCTTGACTCCACGAACCACCTCGGCGCCACGGGCGAAGGCATGCTCGAAATGTTCGCCATCGGCGGCGCTCCGGTCCAAGTCGACCAGATCCAGCTCGGCCTCTGGTCCTCTCCCGACGAAAAGGGCTTCGGTCTCGTCTCCCAGTTCAACACGATCGCCGGCTTCCCGATGGGCATCATGGTCGACGTGCGCACCGGCAAGCGCTTCTGCAACGAGCTCGCCGACCGCAAGGCCCGCACCGACGCCATTCTCGGCCTGATGGAAAACGGCAAGCCCGTCTACCCGGTCTGCTTCACCGACAGCAAGGGCGTCGCCAAGGCCCAGACGCTGCGCAACGGCCTCAAGTACAAGGTCATCTGGCAGTTCGACACGGTCGAGGCCCTCGCCGACCACTTCAAGATCCCGGCTGCCGAGCTCAAGGCCCAGGTCGCCCGTTGGAACGAAATGGTCGCCGCCGGCAACGACAAGGAGTTCGGCCGCGCGCTGCAGCTCGCCATCCAGCTTGACAAGCCGCCCTTCTACGCCTGCCGCGTCTGGCCGAAGGTCCACTACTGCATGGGCGGCGTCGGCATCGACCACCAGGCCCGCGTCCTCACCGTCCACGGCAAGCCGATCGAAGGCCTCTACGCCGCCGGCGAAGTGACGGGCGGCGCCCACGGCGCCAGCCGTCTCGGCGGCTGCGCCATTGCCGACGGCCTCGTCTTCGGCCGCATCGCTGCCGACACCGCCGTCGCCGCCAAGCCCGCCGCTCTCTAACGATTTCGAACCAAAGGACTCCCAATGCTCAAGACCAAACTCTTCGCTGCGGCCATGCTCGCCGCCGCGCTCGGCCTCTCCACGACGGCCAATGCCGGTCCCGCCGAACTCAAGCCCCACCACAAGGCCCTCGGCGACTGCGCGCTCTGCCACACCCAGGAAAACGCCGTCGCCGGCAACGCCTTCGTCGTCCCCGACAACAAGGCCTGCCTCGCCTGCCACGGCTCCTGGCAGGACCTCGCCGAAAAGACGAAGCCCACCGATCCGCATGAGCCCAATCCGCACAAGTCCCACCACTACGGCGAGAACATGTCCTGCACGGCCTGCCACGCCGAGCACAAGGAAAGCCGCGTGATCTGCAACGACTGCCACGCCTTCCCGTTCAAGCCGATGAAGTAAGGCCCGTCGCGCCCCGAACCACGCCGTACACTAAAGGAATTTCAACCATGTACAAGTTCTTCAAGATGACCGCACTCTGCGCCGCTCTCGCCGCGGCGGGCGCCGCCGGCGCCGCCACGATCACGCTCGACGGCACCAGCCTCTCCATCGAGGACGCCTGGAAGATCGCCGCGGGCGAAGCCGACGTCGCCATCGCTCCCGAAGCCGTCAAGCTCCTCGAGGACAGCCACAAGCTCGTCATGGCCTCCGCCGCCAAGGGCCAGGCCGTCTACGGCCTCACCGTGGGCGTCGGCCTCAACAAGGACCAGAAGCTCTTCACCGCCGACGGCAAGCTCTCCCCCGAAGTGCTCGAAGCCTCCCGCGCGTTCAACTACAACGCCCTGCGCTCGCACTCCGCCGGCGTCGGTGAAATGATGCCCGTCGACCTCGCCCGACTCTCCATGGTCGTGCGGCTCAACACGCTCCTCGCCGGCAAGTCCGGCGCCCAGGTCCACGTCGCCGAACTCTACCGCGACATGCTCAACAAGAACGTGACGCCGCTCATCCCGTCCGAAGGCTCCGTCGGCGAGGCCGACATCCTGCTCGCCTCCCATGTCGGCGCCGTCATGATCGGCGAATGGAAGGCCGACGTGAAGGGCAAGGTCATGACGGGCGCCGACGCCCTCAAGGCCGCCGGCATCAAGCCGCTCCAGCCCGAAGGCAAGGACGCGCTCGCCATCCTCTCCAACAACTCCGTCGCCATGGCCTACGCCATCGACGCCGCCCGCAACGCCGAGCGCATCGTCGAGATGACCCCGACCGTCTACGGCCTCTCGCTCGAAGGCCTCAACGGCAACGTCGCCCCGATCCTCCCGCAGACGATCGGCGCCCGTCCCTTCGACGGCCTCTCCCAGACCGCCGCCGACATGCGCGACGTCCTCAAGGGCTCCTACCTCTGGAACGTCGACGCCACGCGTCCGCTTCAGGACCCGCTTTCCTACCGCGTGACCGTCTACGGCCTGAGCGAAGCCCGCCGCGCCGTCAAGGACCTCAACGACCAGATCGCCGTCCAGATCAACTCCACGGACGACAATCCCGCCACGATCCTCAACGCCGACGAAGCCTATCGCTCTGAGTCCACGCAGGTCGCCAACTACTTCGTCGAGGGCAACGGCGTCAAGGGCGCCATCATCCCGTCGGGCAACTTCAACCCGCTGCCCGTCGCCCTTGCGCTCCAGCGCACCTCGATCGCCATGGCCCACCTCTCCCACTACTCGGTCCAGCGCACGGTGCACCTCTCCTACGACCAGTTCACCGGCCTCACGCGCTTCCTCACCGACCCGAGCAACAAGGGCCACGCCTTCGGCGCCATCCAGAAGTCCTTCATGGGCCTGCACGTCGACAACATGGCGCTCGCCCAGCCCGTGAGCCTCTACGGCATGCCCGTCGCCGGTGAAATCGAAGACACGTTCACGAACCTCCTTCAGGCCTCCAAGCGCCTCGGCAGCATCGACACGAACCTCTATCAGATCTACTCGGTCGAAATGCTCCACGCCGCCCAGGCCGTCGACCTGCGCCGCAACCTGAAGAACAAGGACCTGAAGCTCGCCGACAAGACCGGCGCCTTCTACACCGCCTACCGCGCCAAGGTGCCGTACGTCAAGGCCGACCGAATCTTCACCGACGACATCCGCGCCGGCGTCGACCTCCTCAAGAACTACAGGTTCTGAGGCGGACGCTTCGCCGCATATCCGACAGAATCTCCCGCCGCAGTCAGGTTCGGGGAGCCGTCTCGCAATGCCTCCTGACGAGACGGCTTCCCGGGGGATCCCGCCGGTTGCTCTCTTTTCTTTCCGAAGGACGGTTCTCCTGCGTCCTTCTTCATGAAGAGGATCTTCCCCTCTTTTTGGAGCGGCCTTCCCGAGGTGTGCGTATCGGGACGCCGCTCCTTTTTTTTCACGTTCCCGACCCCTTCCAGGACGCCTTCCTCGTTTGCGTCTTCATCCGCCTTGGGCTACATTTGAAGAACTGCGTCCACTCATTTCTCCAAGGCTTTCCATGCTTGATCTGATTCTTGCCGGCCCCGGCGTCACCCCCGATCTCGTCTGCGACCTCGCCGACGAATTCATGGCGGGCGAAGTCCTCACGCGCCCCAATGCCGCACGTTTCTGCGGCCTCTCCCCGATGACGGCCCGCTCGATCGCACGGCGCCTAGCGGACGACGAATCGATCGACGTCCTCGAAGTGAAGGCGGGGCTTTCCGTCTGGGACTTCCGCGTCATCTGCCTCGACATGGACGGCACCGTCATTCAGAACGAGTGCATCGACGACATGGCCGCGCTTCACGGCGTGGGCGAGGAGGTCTCCTCAGTCACGCGCGCCGCCATGGAGGGCGGCACGAAGCTCACCTTCGCCGAAAGCCTCGAAAAGCGCGTCGCCTTCCTCAGGGACGCCCCCGTCTCGGTCATCGACGAGGCCCTCGCGAGCGTGCGCCTGCAGCCCGGCGCCGCACGCCTCATCGACTTCTGCAACGCCCACGGCATCCGCAGCTACGTCCTCTCGGGCGGCTTCACGCACTTCACGCACGCGATCGCAACCCGCCTCGGCATGACGGGCGACTTCAGCAACATGCTCGGCATCGACGCCGAACGCGGCGTCCTCACGGGCACCGTGACGGGCCCCGCGGGCGGCCGCATCCTCGACGCCGACGGCAAGCGCCGCACGCTCGAGATCCTCTGCCATCAGGCGGGCGCCACGCTCGAACAGGCCATCGCCGCAGGCGACGGCGCCAACGATCTCGAGATGATCGGCGCGGCCGCCCTCGGCATCGCCTACCACGCCAAGCCCGTCGTGCGCGCCCAAGCCCGCCTCGCCGTGACGGCCTCGGGCCTCGACGCCATCACGCTCCTCTTCATCGAAGCCTGGCGCTGACGAGCCGCCCGTCCGCCGCTCATCCGCAGGACGCCGGCAGCCCGTTTTCGCCTGTTCCCCGACACCTGCAGCGCACCGCTCTGCGGGTGTTGTCTTTAGTGTTCACGTTTTCCCTCGAATCCCCTGCCGCAGGCCTTTTGCGTCTTCTTTTGGACCGCAGGTTTGGCTAAAATCGTGTCACCCCAAAACCACCCCCACAAACCGTCTTCAAGAAGAAAATAAAATGATGAAGCAATCCCTTTGGGCGTTGGCGGCTGCGGCGCTCTTTTCCGTCATGGCGGCATTCGTCAAGCTCTGCAGCGACGTACACGGCCCCATCGAAATGGTCTTCTACCGCTCGCTCTTCGGCGTGCTCGTGATCTCCCTCTTCGTCTTCCGCAACCGCGCTACCCTCACCCTCAAGACCCCGCACATCGCGGGCCACATCAAGCGTTCCGTCCTCGGCACGCTCTCGATCATGCTCTGGTTCTTCACGCTCGGAAAGATGCACTTCGGAACCAACATGACCCTCATCTACACGACGCCGCTCTTCATGGCCGCCAACTTCGTGATCCTCGCCTTGATGCGCCACAAGCCCGCGCCGTGGGCGCTCGTGCTCGCCACGATCGCGGGCTTCACGGGCGTCACCATCGTGCTGCAGCCGAGCTTCAACGAGGGCGAGCTGATCCCGGCCCTCATCTGTCTGGGCGTCTCGCTCCTCGACCTCGTCATCTACTGGCAGATGAAGGAGCTCGGCGACATGAAGGAGCCCTCCTGGCGAATCGTCTTCTACTTCACGCTCTTCGGCACCATCGCGGGCCTCATCGCCTGCTACGTCGTCGAGGGCGGCCTGCACATGCCCAACGCCCAAGGCCTCGTCGGCATTCTCGGCATGGGCCTGTGCGCCACGCTCGGCCAGATCTGCACGACCCGCTCCTACGCCTACGGCAACATGCTCCTCTCCTCGTGCCTGGGCTTCTCCGCAATTCCGTTCTCGGTCATCATCAGCTTCTTCTGGTTCGGCGAGAGCGTGACCGCCGCGACCCTCACGGGCGCTGCCGTCATCCTCTGCTCGGGCATGATGGCCACGGTCGCCACCAAGCGCACCGAGGCCGCCGAAAAGGCCGCTAGGGCCGCCGAGGAAGCGGCCAAGGCTGAAACCGAAAAGACCGCCTGACCTCCGTCCGCGACGCGTCACCGACAGAACGGGCCTGCATCCTGCCACGGATGCAGGCCCGTTTTCACAGAAACAGTCGCAGGAAGCCTCCGAATTCATTCGGATGGAGGAATGCGGCCAACCTCTCTCTTCCAATCTATTTGTTGTCCCCGATGAAAGGTGTGTGTCTTTCCAACCCCTGTGCTAAGGTACTCCCATGAGCACGAAATCCTTCATCATCAGTCTTCCGA
>ERZ831773.456-NODE-456-length-54237-cov-14.944963_pt1 | contig 54237 bp, 50 predicted proteins | sample MGYA00519696_ERZ831773 | MGnify/ENA primary metagenome ERZ831773 (study PRJEB31850, sample SAMEA3708720) | human gut metagenome | biome: human gut; feature: human-associated habitat; material: faeces | place: China | collected 2014 ...
AACAAGCGGAAGCGCTCCTGAAAACAAACAGTTCTATTTTTTATATTTCTATACACTTTATAGGCATGCAATTAACACAATCTGCGAAAATCCGTGTCACCACCTGTAAGCGGCAGTTCAAAACCTAAACTCTAGTTTAAATTGAAATATTGCTGTATAATTATAGATAGATAAAAACGAAATGGAGTAATTCCCTATGAAAAAAGAATTTAAAGAAGCAATCGAAGATTCCCCGATTATTGCAGCTATTAAGGATGATGAAGGGTTAAAAAAATGTCTCACAAGCGAAAGCCGTGTCATTTTTATTTTATATGGTGACATCTGCAATATTCCAGACATTGTTGAGACCGTGAAATCCTCTGGAAAAATTGCAATGGTTCATATTGATCTGATCGCAGGACTAAGTTCCAAAGAGATTGCGGTCGACTTTATCCAAAAATATACCAGAGCAGATGGCATTATCACCACCAAGCCTGCTCTGATCAAACGTGCAAAAGAATTAGGATTGTATACAATCCTCCGACTGTTTGTCATTGATTCCATGGCTTATTCAAACATTGAACACCAGCTTCGTACCGCCAAACCTGACCTGATCGAAGTGCTTCCGGCTCTCATGCCAAAAGTACTCTCTAAGGTCTGCAAACTGTCCACTGTTCCTGTCATTGCAGGAGGACTGGTTTCCGATAAAGAAGATGTCATGGCACTGCTTCAGGCTGGTGTGGTCAGCATTTCCTCTACAAATGAGAAGATTTGGTTTTTATAAGATTGTCACTATCATTATTTCATATATCTATACCACAAATATCAGAGCCAGCTATCATAAAAAACTGGCTCTGACCAAATTTTATTAGTTTTTCCTTGTCCAAAACTTATCCAGAACATTAAGTATATTACTACCATTTATTTTATATTCGTTTTGTGAAAGATTCTGCGGTAATACCGCTTCTATCATTTTCTTGCTCTTAAATCTCTTTACCTCATTTACTTTATCTTTATCATTCACCCGCTTTCCAAGGTATACTTCTTCTACGTCTCTGCAAAAAAATACCAGTTCATATGCATGCGTTTTACAATATTTTTTTATATCTTCAAATAATTTTTTTGTTTCATAATTTGTATCATAATCGTCCAAATCTATAAAATAAATTACCGTTGTATCTTCTTGATAAGCTTTGATATATTTCCCTGTTTCTTCGGTGACGCATACATTGATTTTGACTCTAAAAAAATAGGTTTATAACTGATTTTTGGATCATTCACATAAAATCTATGAATTGTTTCATTAATATATTGGTAATCCGTTCTCGCTTTGGAGTTAGTCTCTACGCAAAGAAGTATCTGCCTACTCATCATCACCTCCAAGTATTCCAAGAAAATCCGAAGCATCTACATTGAATGGTGAATCTTCGATAAAGCCATTTCTATAAGCACGTGCGGGTGTCTGATTTCCATTATTTGCCCAAGTGTGAACCGTATTAATACTTGAAATAAAATTAATAGATTCTTTGTTACGTTTGAGCAAGCTCATCGGTGATAAGTTATGTGCCGTAAAGCAAAGCTGTCCATTTCCATAAAGAATAAAATACTCAATCAATTTATCCAGATATACATCGTTTATATTTGCATCCAATTCATCAATAAATGTAATCTGTCCATCCGCAGACATATCCAGATACTCAAAAAGTTCCATAATCTTTTTTATACCACGGCTCTCAAATTTCTGATCAAGAGTATAATCTTTATAAATCATTCGTAAATTATACTTATAAAATTGATCATAATCTTTTTTTTCAATGGCAATATCACATAATTCCGGTTTAAAAATCTGAACGAATGCACACATACGTGAGATTTTTTTTTCAAATTTTTCAAACTTATTTTTTAAAATAAGATTCGCACTGATCTGACCACTGTTCCCCCAGTCCGTTAAATGATAATATAATTTATCTTCCCCTTTTCCGGCTTCTGTTAATGCGAGTGTTTTTATTTCTTCACGTAAAAAATAATTCTTATGGTCATCCGCTTCATCAATACTTACATTCAATGACAAACCAAACAAAATCAATAATGAAATATAGTACATTTCATCATTTTGCCTGTATTTTTCTTTTAAATCTTTCATTGTAAAAATACTTACCGCCAATGTCTGCATTCCGAGCAGATTTAAGCTTTTTTCCTTTATCTCATGGAACATTTCATCATTTCCTAATTGCAATAGTATGCCATTCGCCGTCTCAAATACCAGATTATAACTGTTTTTGGTATAATTTCCCTTTTTTTGTTCTAACTTTTCACTCAAAATATGACATCTGTTGTCTATTCCAATTTCAAATGATATGGTATATTTTAAAATATTTTTTTTACCCCCAAAATCTGTATAAACTTCACACTCAATAAATCCTGAATGCGTTTTCTTATTGATCGTTTCCACTAATATCTTCTGATTATCACTATCGATCAGATAATTTTTATCCGTCAAAAAGTTCTGCAAAATTTTCACTGCCGTAATAATTGCTGTTTTCCCCGAACCATTTTCCCCATAAATAGCCTTTATTCTATATTTCTCTGGATCAAAATCACTGTTATTAATTGTCTTTTTGTAAAAATTCAATTCAATTGGGACTTCAATGTTTTTTATTCCTGATATTTTCAAACTTAATAAATAAAATAATGGTTTCATTTCTTTGTCACCTCCATGATTTCATCATAACACAGCAAAAGGTAAAAGAAAATACATTTTGTATTTTCTTTTACCTTTTATTATTTCCGCTTGAAAGCTTTCTAGTCAAAAAATTTTATGGTATCTTCTTCAACTCTTATTAGTAAAAAACAAGTACTATTCAGGTATCTTGAAAATGCCACCTCATAATGAAGTATGGAATCTGTCTCGTTCTATCTCCTCTATCGTATAGTCATTTGCTGTTTCACTCATAATTTTTTCAACAAAAATTTGTCCCATATTTTCCGGCAGACTACTTCTTTTGGTAATCGGAAACTGTTCCCAAATTTCCCATTTAAGTGTACATAATGTATCTCTCAAATCATCAGAAAGCTTTCTTTTCTTATTAAGATCAGACGTCTCATCTAATGAAATATTCTTACCAATATTTATATAGAAGCTTTTTTCATACTGTTCAATTGCAATAGGTACAATATCTGCTCCTGAACGTATCGCCATTTCTATAGTTCCCGTGTATAATTTCATTACCACTTGATTCTCTGTTATATTCCATGCGCCCTCTGGAAAAATCAAAATATTTCCGCCTTGTTTCAGCGTTCGTATTGCCAGTTCTTTTGCAATATGTCTGTCCTCTTTCTCTGTAGTATCGCATCCAATAAATCCAAAAAGATATACCAGCGCTCCATTCAACGAACGATAGAGTTTTCCCGGGTTTCCAAGGAACAGAAAACATGTATCCTGAATTGATTCTAATGCCATCTCTATATCATATCTTCCGATATGTGTGCATGCGTATATAATAGTTTTATCCGTATCCTCTCTTTCATCATGTAAAATAGTCAATTTCTGATGCAATAATACCCTCTTCATTTTGATAATTGCAAACATTATCTTATGTATTCGCTTACGCCATTTAATACCTTTTATCGGAATGTTATTTTCATAAATATATTTTCGCTCGTTACGATAATATTCTATTAATTGGTCTAACGGCATTATTGTTCTGTAAATAATATTCTTTCGTTTAAAATTCATATTATCTGTCTGCTCTTTCTCATTATAATGTTTTTTCCAACATTATATCTGCCCTTCTATAATATTTGGTACTTACAGATAAATCTCTCTGTATGCCATCATCATCATATTTATAATCATTTATTTCATGAAATAAATAAAAATCTAAATCTGCTTGAAAAATATTTTTTCTTTCCTTTTCCAAATCTATCTTCCCAAATTTTAAGTCTTTATAACTCCTCTCTAAAAAAAGCTTGTAATCTTTGTCAACATTCCATTCACTTCTCTTAACAATCCCTCTCTGCTCCATTAACTCCCATTGCATTGTTGACATTATCTCTATATATTTTTGTAATAAAATATTCAAATCTGCAAAATCCTGCACATATAATGCCTTTCCAAAACGTATTGTTATCCGCTTCATATTTTTAAAATTCTTGTCATATTCATATTCTATAATAGATGGTATTACCGGTACATTAGCTATTCTGGCTGCATCCAGAAAACCATACCGAATTGGTAACAAGAATTTATTAGGCGAAAGATTCCATGCCCCTTCCGGAAACCATACTACAGAATGACCATTCATAAGTAAACTTATTACATCAAACTTAGCATTTCTATTATTTTCTGTATTTCCTTTTATAACTTTTATTAATCCTGTATTATATTGTGCCTCAAGTAATAAATTATTAACATCAGCACTGTGCAAAATAATGCAGTGTCTATCAACATAAGGTATCCAAGAAAAGTTGTCTAATATTCCTTGATGATTAAATGCAAATATTGCCGCCTTATCCGGCAGATTTTCCTTTCCCTCACATACAATTTTTACATTTCCAGCCATTATCCTTGTTAGCTTTGCTGCAATATTATTTGTCACACCTTTTAGCCTCGGCGCAACTACTGTTGCTCCAGCAGTTGTATTTGTTAATTTTCTACTCCTCAAATATGCTCTTAACAGTTTTAAATATTCTTGTCGATGCCTTTCATCTAAAAGACATTCTTCTTTATAGTTTATATAATTCACGTTATTCCTGCTCATCTTGTCATCTTCTCCAATGTAATTCATCTCATATCTTTTTTCTCCACATACTGTCTATTTTCTTTCAATCCCTCTCTTTGTATATCTCTGGTATATATATTCCAATAAATGCAACAGTATCCTAAAACTTTATATCAAGTTCATCTAACTTTAATTCTGCCAAATGAATCATGCTAAACAACTCTTTATATGTTATTTTCTTACCGAAATAATGTCTGTTGTGGATAATATGGTAACCCACAATCTCTATACCATTTCATCCATGGCTTGTCTATGGATGGATAGCCTGTGTTTCTCATTGGTTTATCATCCATTTTCTGCAGTCTCCTTTAATATTTTCATCTATAGTTATCTGACTCTCCAGCCATTTCCCATCAAATCAACAAAACCATCATTTTCTGCTTTCAACGCCTCAACGTTTCTTTTTCCATTTGGATGAACCGGCAATGCCTGACGCAATTTATATGCCACCGGGACTGCATTTTGGGGAAGCTGTTCTGATAACTTTTTATAAATCCGTGGAATCACTGTTTTGGCATCTGTAACTCCATTCTTTTGCAGTACAACATGAAGTATCGGTTTAAATTTTCCATTGATCTGTACTGCAACTGCTTTGCACTGGGCAACCATCTCGTCCTCTAAAACAATACGCTCTATATCAAACAGATAAATCCGTTTCCCATCCTCACTATAAAAACTGTCATTCGCTCTTCCTTCCACAAAAAGGTAACCATCCTCATCCACATACCCAATATCTCCGGTACATCCCCATATACAATGATTCTGATCTTCGTAAAAGTACTTTTTTGTTTCTACCGGATTTTTATAATATTCCTTCATTCTTGCAGGAGAATTGACTCTGATTTCTCCTCTTTGTCCATATGGTAATTCCTCGTTTGTCTCTGTATCAAACACAGCAACTGTCACACCCTTAATCGGATAACCGGATGATTGCACCTTATTATGTTCAGGTGAAGTGGAAGTAACTGTACTCCCAAGTTCACACATCCCATACCCTTTGATCAATGGTGCATTACACCCACTCTTTTGCAGAAAATCAGTGATTATTTTTTCTTCCTGTGGTGTGACCGCTTCTCCTCCGGTAATTGGATATTTCATTGCTTTCAGGTCTATTTTTTTCCATTTTTTTGATTGTGCAAGTGCCATCCATATACTTGTTGGGTTCAGTGTCATTGTTGGTTTATATTTTTTTATACCATCAATTATTCTTTCTTTTTCAAATTGCAGTTCCGGTATCACTGTCATTCCCATGCGAAGCGGCATTAAAATATCAAGCACATTTCCCGTAGAAAACCAGATTGGAATAACTGCGTAAAATGTATCGCCTCTTTCATAATTGAAATCTTCGCTATCATAATGAGCTATTGTTGCATTGATACCATCATTTGTTAACAAAATGCCTTTTGAAGCGCCTGTAGTTCCAGATGAATACACCATAATACATCCACGATTTTTTTTGTATGATCTCTCCGTCTTCCCATTGTAATCATTTCCATATTTTGTAAACGATTTCCAGGAATAAAATCTTTTATCATCTGTTCTTTTTTTATTCCTGTTTTTTTGCTCTGCACATACAACTAATTTTGCCAGCTTGGACATTGATTCCGTGACAGGCATAATAACCGTTTTTTCAATACAGGTATGAGGTACAGCATCCACAATATAAGAAAGCATTTCATCCATAACAAACAAAAGTTTTGACTTCGTATCATTAATCCGCTTCACCATCTGCTCTGTGGCAAAAAGCGGATTAATAAAATTTGCGATTGCTCCAATCTTGCTACAAGCAATCATCAGATATATAGCTTCCGGTACGGCTGCGGTACAAAGAGTGATACACTCCCCTTCCCTTACTCCATATTTTACAAGTGATTTTGCACATACATCCACATTGTTAAACAACTGCGCATATGTAATTTTATTTCCATAATATAAAATAGCTATATCTTTCAAGTATTTTGAATTGTTGTTATAAATATTCTGATACAATGTGCACGTTGGTGCCTTGGTCTGTTTATCTGACTGCGTGTAGTATTTCATCCATGGCTTGTCTATGGACGGGTAACCCGTGGTCTTTTGTGTATTCATCTATCTGCTCCTTCAATCATAAGATTTTTTGTCAATATATTTTTCTATAAAACGTTCTTTCCAATGACCTTTTTTGTATTATTCATAGTCAAATACTTGCTTATCAATACCACAATTACATAAGGGAGTGTCGCAAAAACCGTTTCTCCTAATACAACTCATCTCATACCTGTAATTTAATTTTGGATATTCTTTTAATCTCTTTTCTTTTTCCCTATCCCATTCTTTCATATCAATTTCACTACGTTTTTCCTTCGGGAAATATTCCCATATGTTCCAACGCAATGTTGCCATTGTGTCTCTTAACATATCTGCACTTTGCTTTTTATCCTGATTTTTCAAATAATGTATTGGCTTGTGAAAAGCAATATAAACATCATTTCCCCTATATTCCATAACAACCGGGATAAGTGGTTTTCCGGTTTCCATTGCTAATGTAATTCCTCCCCAATAAATAGGTAACATTGGAGAAGAAGGTAACAAATTCCATGTTCCTTCCGGGAAAATTAGTAAGTTGTTATTCTTCATTAGTAACTTTTTCATTCTTTTATATGCGAATGATCTGCTATTTCTATTTTTTCTATCCACCCAGACAGTTCCATTTATTTCAAAACCAAACCAGTCCATAAATTGTAGTGATTGTTTTCCAGCCAAAACATAGGTATGTCTCTTTAAAAGATCTACTGCAACAGGCACATCCCACCTGCATGAATGATTTGCCATATAAATTGTTCCGCCTTTCTCCAGAGGCATTTCACTTAATATATGCAGAGTCTTTCCATGTATTTTTCTTGATATCATTAATGAAATTGGGTGCAGTATCTTATGAATTATCATTTGTATTCATCCATTCCAATCCTTCCTCACTTTTTAATATCTCTAGCCATGTGGGAATGTTCTTAGTTTTTAATTCAATCTGAGTAATCCAATATTGCCATTTTTTATCTGGAATATATGTATTAATAATCTGCTCCCTCATACTATATTTTTCCCACTCTCTTCTTCTCTGTTCTATAAAATTTTTCCAGTAATCATCTGATATATCTGATCTTTTCTTCAACCCTTCCCGTTCCCAAATCTGCCACTTTAATATTGCTAACGTATCCCGCAATTCACGATTTATTTTTTTCTTATTTGTATTTTTATCTGCTACTTCAATCGTTTTTCCCATATTAATAACAAATCTCTTATCATATTGCTCTATAGCAATTGGACAAATAGATGCACCCGTTTCAATTGCACTGTAAGCAGCTCCATACGCAATATCATTTACGATCGAATTTTCCGAAAGATTCCATGTTCCTTCTGGAAAAATCATAATATTAGCACCACCCCTGAGCAATCGAACCATCATCTCTTTTGTATTGGTCTTATCTGTTTTATCTCTTTCATCCACATAAACGATTCCATTTGCTTTTAATATAATCCCATTCAACCCTCTGCTTAAATTTTTATAATCAGCAGCTATTACATAAAATTGTTCCTGTATCTGCTCATTTACAATCTCAAAATCCCATTTTCCTATATGAGTTACTGCAAAAATAGTTGGTTTGTTATGAAAAGTAACTTCTTCATTCATTATCTCCACACTAAAACCATTTATTTTTCGTTGAATAGATAAACCGAACCTGATAATTGGTCGAAATATTTTTTTCATATTTAAAAATTTATATTTTTCTTTTTTTATCAAATAATTCTTTTTTTTATTTTTATATCTCTGTAATTTCTTTTCCCATTTATTGTTTTTCATTTGTATTTATATTTGCCTTTATCTACTACTATTTTTCGTACTAATTATACGATATTACGTATGTGTTTTCAAGAATTTTAGCCATAGTTAATACGCAATAGCGCATTTTTATACGCATTTTAGAATTATTTTACTACGATACTGCACACTATAATAAACGATATAGTGAAGTATAAAGGAGACTGACTATGAACGTATTAGATCGAATTGTAGAATTGAGAACTGCAAAAGGCTGGTCAGAATATCAACTGGCAGAAGAATCTGGAATGACACAATCTACGATTTCGTCCTGGTATCGCAGACATATGACGCCTTCTGTTCCATCTTTAGAACGTATTTGTGATGCCTTTGATATCTCATTATCCCAATTTTTTATGGAAAGTGGTTCCCAACCAATTGTACTTACAGACAAACAAGTAGAACTTATTAATGCAACAAACAAATTATCTCCAGAACAATTAGATAATCTTCTTATATTTTTAAATTCCTTAAACGCAAAAAAGCAGTAAATTCCACCATTCTGGAACTTACTGCTTTCCTTTTCCTGTTTATTTTTCAAACTTTTCTATGATGCATGTATGCTGCTTGGAATCTTTCGCATAATTAATTCCAACAAGTATCAGATTTCCATGATAATCTTTCAATCCATCTGGATAATCTTTATCATAAATCTGTGTAAGTGCACCTTTTGCATTTTTATCCCATTTCAATTCCACCACTAATGCCGGTTTATCCGGGTGACTCTGTCTTGGAATATAACAAATATCTGCAAACCCTTTTCCTGTTGGAAGTTCACGAATAATTGTATAATATTCCCGTGCACTGTACAGAGCAAGATTAATGGTACAGCTCAGTGAATTTTCATCATTATATTGCAGAATGGAAATTTCACGGTGAGCCTTATCAATTCCATTTGCAACTTTTTCTCCATCCAATGCCCATATTGCCTTTAGCAGCTCTCTTGAATCATTGACGGCTTCCATAACTTCTTTCCAATCCATTGTACTGATTGCATTCACATATTCCTGAGAAACTTCCTTATTCGGAATCGAAACCGTTTTATCCATCCAATGATAACTCAGATAGCCCAAATGCACCAGCAATGTCAACACATCATCTTTACTCTGAAATGTCGTCATATCATTTGAAAATGTACCCGTATTGATATGCACGCGGTCTCCAGCCAGCATCCTCACAATGTCATCCTTTAACCCATCAAAATTCATCTGGATATAAACTTTCAATGCTTCATAAGTTTCTGTTTGATTCCAGTAATTATCAAATAAACCGCTCAACATTGCATCCACAACTGATTTTGGACTGTACATGGAACAGTTTTTCTGAATGTCTCCATCCATAGACACAAGTTCGTACCCATCATACCATGCCCTTGTCTCCTCAAAACTTCTTTTATATTTCTCACATAACGCTTTTACTTCCAACTCGGTAAAGCCAAAAAATTCTGCCATCTCACGTGGATTTGTCATGGAAAATTCGGAAAACATATTTAATGCAGAATGTGAGCCATATTTTTTTATTGGCAAAATTCCTGTCATATATGCGAGAGAAACATAATCTTTATCTTTCAACCATGCCCTCAGAAAATCAAGATATTTTTTCTGAGCCTCTTTATCCTGCTTATATTCCCGAAACAAACAATCCCACTCATCAATCAGTATTACAAATGATCTGCCTGTATCTGCATAGATATCCTGCATTGCAAATATCAGGTTATCTCCCATAACCTGTACCGGATACTGCCTTTTCAGATCTTCCATGATTCGTTGCTGTAATACAGAAATCATCTCATCCATGCTGTTTGTTGCACTCATAAATTCCTGCATATTAATTTTCAGTACGTCATACTGATTCAGATTTTGCCTGTAAGTTTTGCAGCCACTGATTTTCAGACTGTCAAATAAAGTTGAAGTATCCTTTCCACTTCCATAATAAGCCGCCAGCATATCTGCTGCCATTGATTTTCCAAACCGCCGTGGTCTGCTGACACAGACAAAACGCTGCAGTGTTCCTAACATTCGATTTGTTTTTTCTATCAATAAGCTTTTGTCTACAAATATCTCCGATGCAAGCGCCATCTCAAAAGAACGGCTTCCCGGATTCAGATAACTTCCCATGTTTTTCTCCCTGCACACTTTTCTAATTTCTTTTATCTATAACCAGCTTTGTTCTTATTACCCCTATTATAACAATCCTTTGTACAATACACAAGAAACAGAATCTTTTCTCTCAATGAAAAAACAGCCCTTGCGGACTGTTTTTTCGAGGAGTTTAGTTATGAAAATGTTAATCTATATAAAGGAAAATTGGCATTTTTAGTAAGCACCATTCTGAATGCTTACATCAACAAGTGCTTGTCTGTTGTTCTCTTGTTGATAATAGTAATATACAAAATAAATGTGTACGAATTATGTCGGTTTTCGAAAACATTTCTAAAATTCTAAAAAAATTATTTTATAATTCGTTAATATTTTATTTGTTTCTGTTTAGATTTTTTTGTATGATTATAGTCTGCCCGGTATTTTTCCTTTTATACATAACATTTCAATTTTTTATTTATCACATCTTCCTCTGTTCCAACAGATATTTGCTCAACTCGATCATTGCCTGATCTTCTGTGCTGTTATAAAACTGCACAGTTCCCGGTGTCACAGCATCCGAAACCAGACTATACTCTTTTAATTTATGAAGTGTCTCTCTGGCAGTTCCTGCACCACCGTCAAAAACCGCTACCCCGGAGCCGAGTACTTTCTGAATCGTCTTACGCACCAGTGGATAATGCGTGCAGCCAAGAACAACTGCATCCACTTTTCTTTCCTGGTACGGTGCAAACAGATTTTTTAAGAATCGTTCCAATGCTTCCCCGGAAAGTTCTCCGCGCTCTACGAATTCCACAAGCCCCGGACATGGCAGTGGTATGATCTCCGCCTGGTCCTGAAATTTCTGCATAAGGTTATGGAACTTTTTTTCCCTCAATGTCATAGGCGTTGCCATGACAAGCACCCTTGGATTTTCTTTTACAGACACTGCCGGTTTTAATGCCGGCTCAATTCCGATGACCGGGATCTCTTTCTGGTATTTTTCCCTTAAAATGTGAATCGCTGCGCTTGTCGCCGTGTTGCATGCGACAACCAGTGCTTTTACATTCTGCGTCATTAAGTACTCCGCATCTGCCAGTGTGAGTTTTCGCACTTCCTCTAAGGTCTTTGTTCCATAGGGCGCATTTTTTGAATCCCCGTAAAATATAAAATTTTCATTTGGCATCAATGCCACCAATTCCCGAAGTACGCTGATTCCACCAACACCGGAATCAAACACTCCAATTGGTCTCTGCATTTCATCCATATTACGATTTCCTGCTTTCTTTTCTTCTATTTTGCAAACACCGTGATCTGTTCTTTCCTCGTACTGATTACTATTCCAACAAGGCACCTGCTCGAAATCTGCTTTTTACTTACCTGCTTCAGTTGTGCCTATTACCTATGATAACATTCATTCTGTCCACACAGCCCTGCTTCCCTTATCTGTGCGGCTGACGACGAGTTTACGGTCGATCTGTTCTTTCAGTTCCGTCACATGGGAGATGATCCCAACCATGCGGCTGTCACCGGCAAGTTCCGCCAGCACCTCGATTGCCTGCTGTCTCGACTGCGCATCCAGAGAACCAAATCCCTCATCGATAAACATCATATCCGGGTGGATCGCCCCGGCGCTCCGCTCCACGATATCGGACAATCCGAGTGCCATCGCAAGTGCTGCCAGAAAAGATTCCCCGCCGGACAGTGTTTTCACGTCTCGCTCGCTGTCCGTCACAAGACTGTAAACAGAAAGATCCAATCCCTCGTTTGTCTTTCTTCCCGTGTTCGCCTCTTCCTTTAATTTAAGAATAAACTGATGATTGCTCATCGTCAAGAGCCGCTTGTTTGCTTCATGGATGATCTGTTTAAAATACTGCCTCTGGATATAAGTTTCAAAATCGATTTTCGCAGAACCGGAAAGTCTTCCGTTCGCTGTCTTTGACAGACTTTTGATGACCTGATCTTCGCTCTCCAATTTTTTTCCCTTTTCCAGATAGACGGCACAATTCTGCAGCACTGCCCTGTCATTTTCATATGCTGTGTGCAGCTCCATATACGTTTTTTCCGCCTCTTTTAATGCCTGTTTTTCTATTTTCAGCTGCTCATTTAATTCCGTCGTATCAGTATATGTTTTTCCGCTGACCTGTTTCTCCAAAAGTTTCTGCTCACTCTGCTGTCTTAAGCACTGAGACTCATACTCTTTCTCTTCCCGCTCCAGTTTTGATCTGCTCCGCTCCGGCAGGATCGCAAGGTGATATGTTTCTTCAGAAACAAACCCGGATTTTTCCAAAAGTTTTACATATTCTTTTTCCGTTTTTACTGCAAGCTTTTTTGCTGTTTTCTGATTTTCTTCCTCTGCGAGTTTCTGTCCTTTTAACGTGTTCATCGCTTCTGCCAGCTCCGACACTTTTTGCCGTTTCTTCGCTATCTCCTGCTCTGCCACCTCCAATGCTTTCTGCATTGCGGCATACTGTTTTTTTGCTTCGGCAAGAGATGGATACACAAGCTTCTCACGGATCTGTTCCGCTGTTTTCTGCAGGCTGGCATAGTTTTGCTCTGCTTCTTTTCTCTGCTGTTTTGCAATCGTCTGTGCCAGTACAAAATCTGCTTCCTCTTTTTCGACTGCCTGCGCAAGCTTCTGCTTTTCTGTTTTCTCTGCCTCAAAAGCAGCATACGCCAGATCGCGCTTTTCTTCCGCTGCAGCCCTTGTCTTTTTTGCCTGCTCCACTTCCAGTTCTGTCACCGCATGGTCAGAAAGCTTCGCCGGATCCGGATGGACCGTTGAACCGCAGACCGGGCATGGACAGCCCGCGCTCAGATTTTCTGCCAGGATCCCCGCCTGCTCTTTTAAAAAGGCTTCATACATATGTTCATAATGCTTTGCCGACTCCGAAGCGCTGAGAGATGTCTGCTCCCAGTTTTTCTTCGTTTGCTCCACGACCTGCTCCTGCCGCTTCTGCTGTTCTTTTAATGCAGCAATCCCAGCTTCTTTCTTATGGAATGACTCCTCTGATGTTTTCCCGAGGTCTTCCCACACCTTTTTGGCCTGCTGCTCCTCTGACCTTGCATTCTGCAGTGCCTCATAAGATGGGAATGACTGCTCTAACGCAAGCATTTTTTTCTGGATGTCTACCGCTTCTCTTTTCTGTTTTGCCTCCGCCTCCTGCAACTGTGTATTTAATGTCTCGAACATCTCCTGATTGTTTGTCAGTGTTTCCTCCATTTTTGCAATCGCCTGTATCGACTGCTCCACTGCCTGCTGCTGTCTGAGATTCTGCTGCTCCGCCACAAGCACTTTATCCGCTTTCAGCGCATTCTCAATCTGCTGCCTGCGCTCTTTCGATTCCACCTGTCTTAATTCCAGTTCTTTTCCATTCTGTCTGATTTTTTCCAGAGAAACAAAAAGCTTATTGATCTCCTCATACTTTGTGATCTTTTTATTCAGTTCCTCCACATTCGCCCTGCGTAGATTCTGCTCTTTTAACGCATCCTTTAATCGTTCCCGCAAACGCTCCACAAGTTCATCCAGCGGTATTTCTTCACTTTCAGAAAGCGGAATGATCCTGCTTTTCTCCTGCTCAAATGCCCGGTCGTTCTCCTGGATGCGCTCATCCATTTCCATGGATTTTCTTCTGAGATTTTCCTGGATCTTCCAATAGATGTCCGTCCTGAATAATTTAGAAAAGATCATTTTCCGCTCGTCCGACTTTGTATACAAAAGCTTTAAAAAATCTCCCTGTGCGATCATCACGATCTGCGAAAACTGGTCAGCGGTAAGCCCCAGGATTTCAATAATTTTTGCATCGGTAGCATTTTTCTTTTCCGGGAAAACAGTTCCATCCGGCAGGGTGAGTTCGACACTGTGTGGTACTTTCTGCTCCCTGATTTTGCCGTTTTTCAGTGTTTTCGTAATCTTATAGTCCGGGTTTCTGCGCACGCGGTATGTCTGTCCCCGGTATAAAAATTCCAGTTCCACATAGGTTTCCGTCTCCGGCTGGGCATACTGGCTGCGCATCATGTTTCCGTTTCGCTCACCGCCGCTGGTCTCATTGTAAAGTGCGTAAGTGATCGCATCAAAAATGGTCGTTTTTCCTGCTCCGGTATCTCCTGTGATCAGAAAAATCCCCTGCTGCTGCCTGGTAAAATCAATGACATTTTTTCCCGCATACGAACCAAATGCCGACATGGTAAGCTTCAAAGGCTTCATTCTGCCACCTCCTTTTCCCCGTTTATCACAGTGCGGATCACATTTTCCTCATCCTCCGTCATCGCTCTGCCATTCATCTCCTGAAAAAAAGTCGCAAACGCATCATAAGGATCGAGGCTCTCCACTTCCTCTTCCGAAAACTCCAGAATCTTCCTTGTCCGCTCATTGTCTATTTTTATCTCCAGAATATGGTCATAGACCTGTTCTAACTTTTCTTTCGGCTGGTACGCTTCCACCTCATCCGTCAATGTAATGCTCACATAATCGTGACAGTTGTCCTCTGCCGCTGCATTTAAAATCTCGTCCAGATGTCCGATCATTTTGCGCACCCTGCGCATTGGCATAAGCGGCAGTTCTGTGATATGCGGTTCGCTTCCTTTTTCCAAAAGTTCCACCATCGTCACGGTTTTTTCATCGCCTGCCTCGCTCACGGAATACTGTAACGGTGTTCCACAGTAACGGTTCTGCACACGCCCTATTTTCTGTTTTCTGTGAATATGACCAAGTGCTGCATAATCAAATGGTTCTAACACTGCTGTATCCACATTTTCAATCCCTCCAACCATGCGGATCTCGGAATCTGACGTCTCCGACTCCCTGCCCGCAGCAGTATAAAACTGATGGCTTACGAGGATATTGCGCTTTGCAGTGTCGATGTTCTCCCGCTCTATAACAAGCCGGACAGCCTCATCATAAGTCGTAATGTCACCATCGATCAGATTTCTCACATAGGAAGGCTTCACAAAAGGAAGCAGGTAAATGCATACCTCGCCGTATGCATCAAAAAAACTCACTTTTCTGATGGTCTCCTCCCGGGTAACCGGCGGCATACCTGCGATCATCACCCTGTGTTTTGCCAGAATGTCACTCGCAAAATCAATCCGTTTCGCACTGTCGTGATTCCCTGCAATGATGCAGACTGTCACTTCCGGCTCCAGATCGTTCAGTGCTGTCAGAAACTCATCAAACACTGACACTGCCTCCGCAGACGGTACCAGCGTATCATAGATATCCCCTGCAATGATAACCGCATCCGGCCTCTCGCGTTCTGCCAACGCCACGATTTTCCCTAATATATCCCGCTGTTCTGCGATCATATTGTAATGATGCAGCTGCTTTCCAATATGCAGATCCGACAAATGAAAGAATTTCATGTTCCTCTCCTTTTGCTCTAAGCTGACGTTTCCTATTACAGAAAAAGCCACAACAGACAACTGTTTCCATTGTCTGCCATGGCAGTCTGTTATTTCAAAAATCCGTTGATGATCTGTTCCTCGGCTTCTTTTTCCGTAAGTCCAAGTGTCATAAGCTTGATCAGCTGCTCGCCTGCAATTTTGCCGATAGCTGCCTCATGAATGAGGTTTGCGTCAATATTGTTGGCGGTAAGCTGTGGGCTTGCTGTCACACATCCATGATCCATAATGATCGCATCGCACTCACTGTGGCCTGCACAGGCTGCGTTTCCGTTCATAATAGAGAAGAATTCCTGTCGGGATTCTCCCTTTGCCACCGAACGTGACACCAGATTACAGCTGCAGTCTTTTCCGTTCATATCGATTGCAAAATCTGTCTTGGCATACTGTTTTCCGTGTGTCATGATCTTCTCATGTACTTCTAAGGAAGCTCCGTCTGCAAGATCTCCTTTGGTGATACGGACTGTGGAGTCGATTCCCTTGATCTGGGTTGTCTCCATCTCCATGTGTGCGCCCTCTTTTAAATGCACGATGGTCTGTGGATTCATGATATTCTCACCATTCCCATCGCCCTCACCGTAGTGGCGCTCAATGTATTTTACTTTTGCATTTTTCTCCAGATAAAATGTGTGGATTCCCTCATGTTTAGAAGTGTCCACGCCGCAGTTGTGGATTCCGCATCCCGCAACGATCGTGACATCTGCGCCCTCCCCAATGTAAAAATCATTGTATACACATTCCTGCAATCCGCTCTCGCTCAAAACAACTGGAATATGAACGCTCTCATTGACCGTTCCCGGTTTGATAATGATGTCAATTCCGTCCTTGTCCTCTTTTGTGACAATATCAATATTGGCGGTGGTGTTTCGTGCAGCCTTTTTTCCATTGGCACGGATGTTATAGGCACCTTCCGGAACCTCATGAAGTCCCGCCACCTGTTCTAATAAATTTTTCTGTACTAAATCCATGTTTCTTCCTCATTCTCCTGCTGCTGTTTTCTGTCGATCATCATCCTTTCAGCAGCTCTCTCACTACAAATCTGTTCTGCCAGTGCGGCTATGCTTTATCGATCAACGTCTGGCAGGTCTGTGCCGTATTCAGAAGTTCCGGAAGCACTTCCGCTTTGGTTCCGGTCTTGCGCACCTGTCCGTCTGCAATGACGATGATCTTGTCCGCAATGTCAAGAATCCGTTCCTGATGGGATATGATCAGAATCGTTCCGTTGATCTCATCTCTCATTTTTTCAAATACTTTGATCAGACTGTTAAAACTCCAAAGGTCGATCCCTGCCTCCGGCTCATCAAAAATAGAAAGCTTCGTTCCCCTTGCAGTGATCATTGCGATCTCGATCCTTTTCAGCTCACCGCCGGAAAGACTTCCGTTGATCTCACGGTCAATGTATTCTCTCGCACACAGACCTACCTCCGATAAAATATCGCAGATCTCATTCACACTCATCTCTTTGCCTGCAGCGATCGTGATGAGGTCTTTTACGGTCAGCCCTTTAAAATGAACCGGCTGCTGGAATGCAAAACTGATTCCTTTTCTGGCGCGCTCTGTAATGTTCAAATCGGTGATATCCTCTCCGTCTAAAAGAATCTGCCCACTTGTCGGACGGATGATTCCTGCGATCATCTTGGCAAGTGTGGATTTTCCACCGCCGTTTGGTCCTGTGATCGCCACAAAATGATCGTCAATGGTGACACTGACATTTTTCAAAATCTCTTTATTCTCGTTGTTATCATCTACTTCATAGGTGATATTTCTTAACTCTAACATAAATCCTCCACTGTGCAGCCGATAAGCCACAGTATTTTTCGCAATCGCGATCCTGCTACTTTATAACGCTTCTTGGATATTTTACCATGATGGCATTTAACATGTCCTCATCCGGCTCAAACTCATACCTTGTGATACCGTTTTCGCCCTTGCAGACTGCCTCATAAAGTTTTGCATCTGCATTGCCGGACGCAATGTTTTTCACTGTAACCGATCTGTCATTCTCATACTTGTAAATGCTGCGGTCACCCTTCGGGGCAATGGTCAGCACATCATCCATACTAAGATAGGCAATTTTCTTTCTCTTTGCTTTATTCCTGATCTTCGCAAATCTCAGGTCGCCATCATAATATGTATACTCATACTCCACTTCACTGCGAAATGCAAACAGATACCAGATCACGCCAAAGATGATTGTCGGCACCAGAAACATAACCGGTGATACAAACATACTAAGTACTAAACAAAGACAGGTTAAAACAAAAAATGCGATCATTCCTGCCTTATGTCCACCCGTTGTTTTTTTCGGAACAATAACTAATTTTTCCAACATAATCATTTCCTCCAAACAAAGTCTCGTAATATTAATTATATACGCTTTTTTCCCTCTGTACAACTTCTTTTTTATCATGTAAAATAAGATGATAGAAATTTTCGTATTTTTTCGTTCAGGAGGAAAAGAATGATCACATATCAGTATACCCAGAAAGACTGGACAACATTCAAAGAAGGGATCAAACGTGAGTGGGCAGTCACCAATGGCATTGGCGGATACGCAGGAAGCTCGATGATCGGCGCACACAGCCGTACACATCAGGGTTACCTGATCGCCAGCCTCCATGCACCAATTGAGCGCTATCTCGTTTTTTCCAAGATCAACGAAACAGTCACTGTCGGAACCAAAACGGTTTCCTTTGAGACTTCCCAGCACCGTGCTTCCGGAAAAACAGTTTACGCAGAGGGACAGAAGTTTCTCACTTCCTTCATCTATGACGGAAGCGTGCTCTACACCTATGAGACAGACAATTTTTCCTTTAAAAAGCACATCACATTAAAAAGGAACGCCAATGTCTGCGCCGTCTCCTATGAACTGACCGCCGGGGACAGCGACTGTACCTTTACGCTCACACCGCTTTTCAACTACCGCGAGCACAGTGAGAGCAGCACCCCGGACACTTTAAAATTTGAGACATTTACAGAAGACAGGGCATTTTATCTTGTTCCGGAAAAAAATAAAGATATTGCCATTCGTTTTCAGACAAGCGAAGGAACTTTTTCCGAACGTGAAACTGTTTATGACATCGACATGCAGTTACAGATTGAAGTGGATCTTGAGACAGATGGACTTGACTGTCATTACTGTCCGGTTGACCTGTCCATTGCAGTTCCTGCCAACACAACCAAAAAAGTTTCCATCCTGTGCAGTATCGGTGACGTGAACGAGCGTCCTTCCCCTGTGTCTGCTACGGAAGCATTTTCCATTTTAGAGGAAAATGCCCGCTGCCATGCAGAACTTTTTGAAAAAGCCGGATACCGCGACTCGTTTGCCAGCCAGTTGGTGCTTGCCAGCGACCAGTTTCTGACTTACCGCGAGTCCACGAAAATGATGACCGTTCTCGCCGGACTTCCGTGGTTTACCGACTGGGGCAGAGACACAATGATCGCCTTTACCGGTCTGACGCTCTGCACGAAACGTTTCAAAGAAGCTGAGGAGATTCTTCTGACATTTGCCAGATATATCCGCCACGGAATTGTGCCGAATATGTTCCCGGATGACAATATGCCGCCGCTCTATAACACGGTGGACGCCTCGCTCTGGTACTTTTATGCGGTCTATCAGTACCTTCATTATAACCCTGCTGCGGAAGCGGAAACTTTTGTAAAAGAACAGATTTTCCCTCATTTAAAGGAAATCGTCTCCGCCTATGAAAAAGGAACGGACTTTAGCATTTATATGGAAGACGACGGACTGATCCACGCCGGAAGCGGACTTGACCAGATCACCTGGATGGATGTCCGCGTCGGTGACTGGGTAGCAACACCACGCCACGGAAAACCGGTGGAGATCAACGCACTGTGGTATAACGCTTTACGGATCATGGAATCACTCTGTGAAAAATTTGACGAAGATGCTTCTGCCTACCGCACACGCGCCAATCAGGTAAAAGAATCCTTCAACGCAAAGTTCTGGGATTCCTCCAACCAATGCCTGTTTGATGTTGTGGATGGTGACGAGCCGGACGACCATATCCGTCCAAACCAGATTTATGCCGTATCCCTTCCATTTTCCCTGCTCCCGGAGGAACAGGAAAAAGCAGTTGTCGCACTTGTGGAAAAAGAGTTGTTTGTCGGCTGTGGACTTCGCTCTCTCGCACCGGATCATCCGGACTACCATGGCATTTACTGCGGTGCTCTTGCAAAGAGGGACGCTGCTTACCATCAGGGAACTGCCTGGGGCTTTTTGCTCGGTGGATTTTTCAGTGCCTATATGAAAGTGAACCACCACTCCTCCTCTGCTGCCGAAAATGCCGTCCGCATGTTAGAGCCTGTGAGAAAACATCTGACGGATTCCGGCTGTATCGGTTCCATCTCAGAAATCTTTGACGGGGATGCACCACACAATCCCCGCGGCTGTTATGCCCAGGCCTGGAGTGTTGGTGAGGTACTGCGCTGCTACTGTGAAGATATCCTTCCTTATTTATAATTTTCATTTTTTGCTTGACAACAAAGGTTCCTTCCTTTACAATAATCTTTGTTGTGAGCAACAAGCCCAGTTAGCTCAGTTGGTAGAGCAAAGGACTGAAAATCCTTGTGTCTCTGGTTCGATTCCGGAACTGGGCATTGAAAAGAAAATAAGATATTATGGGATATTAGCTCAGTTGGTAGAGCACTTGACTTTTAATCAAGTTGTCCGGGGTTCGAATCCCCGATGTCTCATCGGTTTAAAATAGCGGTTAGACCAGTAACTTCATGGTTTACCGCTATTTTTGCGTGAAAAAAAGCAGGAATTGTAATTGGATCTAAACAATATTTAATTGTCAAAATACTGATTTGCTTACGTATAATTATTTCAAAATTATGCAAAACATACAAAAAATGTAGATAAACAAAATACATTGTAGTATAATAGGACACAGCACGAAAAAACATACTTTAACTAGAAAAGAGGAAGTTATATGAATGAAGAACAATATTCCAGAGCGAATAAAAGAGTACTGCTTGCAATCGTAGTTGTTTTTGGATACATAGCAGCTACCCTTATGTTAGCATTGGGCGTCAGTCAGGGCGGACATGCGGCAAAGATTGTGATGGAGGCAGTCACGGCGGCAGCAGTTATCGTTATCTCGGTTGTAGCATATCTTGGTAAAAGAACAACACGCACATGTGCGGTAATCATGACACTGTCGATGATGATAGGTTATTTCGTGATTGTCCAATTGAACACAACCGTTGGAACATGGACATATGGTCTGCCGCTACTGATCGTTGCAATGGTTTATCTGGACAAGAAAATTGTGATGGTGACAAATGGTATTGCGCTGGTTTCCATTGTAGTTCATTTAGTCAGATGCTTTCTGGGTGACGGATCAGATCTGCAGAATAATGTGATTGGGCTGTTTGTATTATTGCTGACCGCATATGCCTGCAATAGTGCAGAGCATCTGCTCGAGTGTTTCTTTAAAGAAAATCTTGCAGAAATTCAAAATGCATCGGATATCCAGAAGGATAGTAATAAAAAGATGATCATCGTTGCAGAGAATATTTCCAAGCATTTTGGAGAGGCAATGGATATGCTTGACGGTCTGCAGGAATCCATTAATGTGAGTCACAGTTCCATTCAGGAAATTGCAGACAGCACAGAAAGCACAGCGGAAGCGATCCAGAAACAGGCGGTTATGTGTTCTGATATTCAGGGGAATACCGATCAGGCAGAGCAGGGCATCAAAGAAATGATCGAGGCATCACATAAGACGAATGACAATGTGAAAGAAGGTGCCGGTGTTGTCAGTGAATTGAAGGAACAGGCCGTGAACGTTGCAGATGCGAGTCAGGTGACGGTGGATGTGATCAGAAGCCTGACCGATAAAGTGGAGGAAGTAAAAACATTTGTCGATTCCATCATTAACATTTCAAATCAGACCAATCTGCTTGCCCTGAATGCGTCTATTGAAGCAGCAAGAGCCGGTGAAGCCGGAAAAGGTTTCGCAGTCGTGGCAGATGAAATCCGTCAGCTTTCAGAGCAGACGAAGGATGCTTCTGCAAATATTACAGAGATCATCCAGAAATTGAATGAAGATACAAAACGTGCGAATGACAGCATCATGACAGCGGCAGAATCTGTAGAGAAGCAGAATCAACTGATCGATGATACCAGAGATAAATTTAATGATGTTGGTAATGCAGTGGAAGTTTTAATGGGAAATATCGATGTTGCAGAACAGAGTATTCAAAAAATACTGGATGCGACAGGAGTGATCTCAGATAACATCACGCATTTGTCTGCAACAGGTGAGGAGGTAGCAGCTTCTTCCACCGAGGGTCTCCGCACGGCAGACATTACAGTGGAGAAGATGTCCAATTGTAAAAAAGTGCTGGAAAATATTTATTTACTGGCAGAGGATTTGAAAAACTCAGTAGAAAATAATGAAAACCAGTAATAAACAAGAATTAGCACTTGACGGATTCCTGTGAAACTATTATGATAAAAAAAGAATACTTCAATGCGTTGAAGTACGAAAATAAAACTGCATAAGATGTAGATAGCACAGAGTGTATGACGATAGATACAGACAAAGAGAAGTTTTTATGCAGGCTTGGAGTTACACATGGAGGATGTACCAATGGAAATGGAGATGGAATTTTTGCGGAAACTGCCAACACCACAGGAGTTGAAAGAGCAGTTACCGGTAAGTACAGAAGTTGTGGCAGTGAAAGCCCAGAGAGATGAAGAGATACGCAATATTTTTGAGGGAAAAGATGACAGGCTGATTTTAGTGATCGGTCCCTGCTCCGCAGATAATGAAGATGCTGTTATTGACTATATATCCAGATTGAGAACGGTTCAGGAAAAAGTGAAAGATAAAATTTTTATAATTCCCCGTATTTATACCAATAAGCCGAGAACGATCGGCGTTGGATATAAAGGAATGCTGCATCAGCCGGATCCGGAGAAAAAAGAGGATATGTTAAAAGGGATCATTGCAATCCGGGAACTGCATACGAGAGCGGTAAAAGAAACCGGATTTACCTGTGCAGATGAAATGCTCTACCCGGAGAATCACAGATATTTGTCTGATTTGTTGTCTTATGTGGCAGTAGGTGCACGTTCCGTAGAAGACCAACAGCATCGTCTGACTGCAAGTGGAGTTGGGATTCCGGTCGGAATGAAGAATCCGACAGGCGGGGATATTTCTGTTATGATGAATTCCATGATCGCTGCACAGCACGGACATACGTTTTTATACCGGGGCTGGGAAGTGACAACAACCGGAAATCCATATGCACACGCTATTTTACGCGGATATGTGGACAAGTTTGGACGCAATATTCCAAATTATCATTATGAAGATCTGCAGAATTTATTAGAACATTATGAAGATGTCAACGCATCACAGCAGACAACCCTCGCAAATCCGGCGGTCATCGTGGATACCAATCATTCTAACTCAGGAAAACAGTTTATGGAACAGATTCGTATCAGCAAAGATGTATTACATAGTTGTAAAGTGTCAAAAGAGATTCATAATCTGGTAAAAGGACTTATGATCGAGAGTTATATTGAGGATGGTGCCCAGAAAGTTGGCGAACACTGCTATGGAAAATCCATCACAGATCCTTGTCTTGGATGGGAAAAAACAGAAAAGCTGATTTATGAGTTGGCAGATTTATGGTAAAATTGCTGAAAAGATCGTTGCAGAGGAGCTTTGTAACGATCTTTTTTGTGCAATTTTTAAAATAGAACCAACAAGTGTCCACTTTTTGCATGGAAACCATCAGATATTGATATCACACGACCGTCATTTTGTAGCAGAAAAAAATACAGTTTTACTTATATGTAGTTCTTGACCGGATTTTAGTTAGAAAAAAGTTGAAAATTCTGGAAAATCTGATAATATTGACATGGGTTTGAATTTGAATATGTAAAAAAGAAGAGGTGCAAAACATGAACAGTTTATTACTTTGCATTCCGTTTGCAGGTTTATTGCTCTGCATTGCGGTAATGCCATTGGTAAAGCCTGAGTGGTGGGAAAAACATCAGGCTTTGGCAGTGATCGTGTGGTCATTGCTTTTTATTATCCCGTCTATCGTGTTAAACGGCGCAGGAGAGACGACCGAAACAGTGTTAGAGTGTATCGTGAATGATTATCTGACCTTTATCGTTTTATTATTCGGTCTGTTCTGTGTATCCGGAAATATTACGCTGGAGGGTAACCTTGCAGGTTCTCCTGCTGTGAATGCTTTATTTTTAGCATTCGGAACTTTATTATCGAGCTGTATCGGTACAACCGGTGCAAGTATGCTGCTTGTCCGCCCGATGATCAAGATGAATTCATGGAGAAAAAACAAAGCACAGATCATGATCTTCTTTATTTTCATGATTTCTAACATGGGAGGATGCCTGACACCAATCGGTGATCCACCACTTTTGATGGGATTTATGCGTGGTGTTCCATTCTTCTGGAGCCTGCATCTGTTCCCGATTTTAATTTTCAATATGATTTTATTATTGATCATTTTCTACCTGACCGATAAGAAACAGTATCGTAAGGATATTGCGAATGGTTTACGTCCGGATATCAGTAAACCGGGTGTAGATATCAAAGTAGAAGGTTTACATAATGTGTTTTTCCTTGTAGCGATCGTTGTGGCTGTTATTTTAAGTGGTACACTTCCAAGTCTGCCAATGTTCCAGGATGCAGCCGGAAACGTACTTGGAATTACAATTTACAAATCTGTTAAATTGACATTCCCTGCAATTATTGAGGTTGCAATTATTCTTTTAGCTGCATTACTTTCATTTAAGACAACAAATGAGAAGATCCGTACCCAGAACCACTTTACCTGGGGTGCAATCAAAGAAGTTGCGGTATTATTTATCGGCATTTTCATCACAATGCAGCCAGCACTTGCATTACTGAAAACAATGGGACCAAACCTCGGAATTACAGAGCCATATGAGATGTTCTGGGCAACCGGACTTCTTTCCAGCTTTTTGGATAACACACCAACTTACCTTGTATTCCTCACAACAGCAGGAACACTTGGATTCACATCAGGTATTGTTACTACAGTTGGTACCATCTCTGTAAAGATCCTTATGGCAATTTCCTGTGGTGCTGTATTTATGGGAGCTAACACTTACATTGGAAATGCGCCAAACTTTATGGTAAAATCTATTTCTGATGAAAACGGTATCCGTATGCCATCCTTCTTCGGATATATGGGCTGGTCACTGTGTATTTTAGTACCTGTATTCTTTATTGATATGCTGGTATTCTTCTTATAAAATTGCAGTGATAGAAAGGTATGATGAGTCATGGAAAAAAATAGAGAGAATTGTTACGAGATCGCAAAGCAGATCTATCAGTTAGATAAAGAGGTATATGAGTGTGTAGGTTCTTCTCTTGGTAGAACTTTTACCGGAGATGAGGCAACCTGCGTTGAAGAGATCACCAGACTTCTGATCACAAGACCACAGGGGCATGAGATCCGAAGCGATATTGCATTGATCGGCAATATGGCGAGAACTATTAAGAATAAAGAAGATCATCACAGAATGATGTCCCAGTATAATGAGATTCTGAAAAAAATTGCAGCAATTCCAACCAGCTTCGGAAGCGTTGATATTATCAACGAAAATATGGCGGCATTGAATACTTCCAATTTAAGACAGAAGTTCTCACCGGATGATCATCTGATCATCTGTATTGGACGTACACATGGAAGCGCCGGAACCGATATCGGTTTTGCACTGGCAGATAAGTTGAAAATCAATTACTATGATGCAGAAATTTTTGACCAGGTTTTGAAGAGAATGGATGCTGAAAAAGAGAATATTGAAGATCACAGCAATTATGTAGAGGAACTCAAAGGAAAGATTGAGAAAAATACAGGTGTTGGAAAGTTCTTCAAGAATTTCAAGAAATATCATGGACTTCCAGTTCAGGATGCTATTTTCTTCAATCAGAGTGATCTGATCTGTGAGATGGCAAAGAAGGAAGATTTTATTGTAATGGGAAGATGTGCGGATGTTGTACTTACAAACCATCGAATCCCACATATCAGTATTTTTATTACAGCTTCCTTTGAACAGCGTGTACGTCGTATGATGGAACTGCACAACTTAAATTATAAACAGGCAGCACACCTTCTGGTAAAATTAGATGCAAAGCATGCAAAATATTATTTTGATTATACCGGTAAGAAGTGGGGAGATGCTGTTAACTATGATTTATGCATCAACAGTGCAAGCTACGGTATTGAAGAGTCAGTAGAATTGATCGAGCGTATGATCAATAAATATCCAAACAGCTAAATAAATGCGATGGCAGAAAGAGGACTGTGGACAGATGTCTGCAGTTCTTTTTTTGCAATGAAATATCCTCAAAGAGTATTTTTAAAAATATGTAGTTATACGACATAAATGTTGAAAAATATAAACTTTACTTCTCGCGAATTATACGTTAGTATAACAGAGAAAGAGATGCCAGTGCCATGGCATACGCTTTTGAGTTACCCAATTGTATATGTTATTCTTCTCCTAGAAACATATTCATACAACCCTTTTGCAGAGTACATAAAATGTACGACTTCGTAGTGTAATGAAAAGAATCTACCATATGAAACTGTGGTAGGTTTTTTTTCTATTTCATTCATTGCATCAACGAATTGTTACCGGGAGAAGTTTTAGAAACCTGAAAAGAGGGAGGATATCTGGATGGATAAGAATGTACAGTATATTTTGGAAGTTGCAAAATGTGGAGGGATTACGAAAGCAGCGAATAATCTTTATATTACACCTTCTGCGTTGAGTAAGTTTGTCCAGGCGAGGGAGGAAGAACTGAATGTGCAGTTATTTCACAGGATCGGGAAACGTTTTGTGCTGACGGCGGCAGGCGAGTATTATGTGGACAGATGTAAGGAGATCGAAACAATCCAGAAAGAGATCACAATTCAGATGGAGCGGTTTTCCAGTATGAGCCACGGCATGATACGTATCGGTGTGCAGCCTTCTTTTTCGGATCTTGTTTTAAAAGATATCATTCCAAAGTTTCAGGAGAGTTTTCCGGCAGTAAAAATTATTTTACAGGAGTATTCAACAGGAGAGCTGATGGAGCTGTTGAAAAAACAGCAGGTGGATGTGGTGCTGGCAACAATTGACCAGAAGGATGCTGATCTGGAATACCGCCCGGTTAAAATGTGTGAGTTTGTCATGGCAGTCGGTAAAAATCATCATCTGGCAACGCTGGCGGTGGCGAAGGAAGGATTTCAGTATCCGTGGGTTGACCTTAAAGCGTGTGAAAAAGAGGAAAATGTCATGCTTTTACCGGGGTCACCGTTTCGGCAGCACGCAGATGAAATTTATGGACATTACCATTTAAAACCTAATGTTGTATATCAGATCAGTGGGACAAGAACGGGATTGTCCTGTGTGGCGTACCATGAAGCAATTATGATCACGTTGGATCATATGATTTTTAATAACCCGTTTTCAAAAGAAATTGTACCTTTATCAATCGGAGATGCACCGATTCAGATTGAAATTGACCTGATTTATATGAAAGATACCTTATTAAAAACGGAGATGGAAAAGCTGTATGAGATTATCTGTGAAGCAATCCGGTAGCAGCATATACTGGAAATAATAATATGTAGTTGAAGGACATATTATGTGAAAATAAGGAACTGTACTTTCTGGCACTTCTGACATATGATAGTTATACTTGTTAAAAAATTATCATACTCAGGAAAAGTTGGAGGAACAGATGACACCGTTAGAAATTACGTTACTTATTTTAGTGCTTACGATCGTTGCTTTTATCACAGGAAAAATTCCGTTTTCCGTGATTTCAGCCGGAATTATGCTATCGCTCATCATGACAGGAGTGATGGAACCTGCGGAGGCATTCAGTGGATTTATCAACACAAATGTGGTCATGTTTGTGGCAATGTTTGTCATTGGAGCAGGACTTACGAAAACAAGTCTGATCGATAAGGCGGAGCAGCTGGTTGTCCGCTACAAGGATAATCCGAAAATGCTGATTTTTCTGGCATGTATTGCCTCATCGCTGCTTGCAAGTATCACGAGCGCGACAGCGACGGCTGCGATCATGATCTCACTTCTGGTTGGAATCGCAAATGAGATTGGCACAAGCAGAAGCAAACTGTTGTATCCTGCGATGGCCTGTGCCAATATTGCGACTTCGATGACCTTTTTGGGACAGGGGGCGAGCAATATCACATGGATTGATATTATGGCAAAGGCAGGAGCACCAAATGAGCTTTATATCTGGGATTTTACAATTGCAAGAATCCCATTGCTTGTGGTGTCAATTTTATATATGACGTTTGTTGGATATAAGTTAATGCCAGATATTGATAATAATAAGTTTGCAGACAGTGAACATACCGGAAAGAAATCTGCAAAATTAAGTCCGGTTAAGGAAAAACTTGCGATTGGCATTATCCTTGTCACAATCCTTGCAATGCTTTTGGAAAGTGTGATTGGAATCCCGATGTATATTGTTGCATGCATTGGTGCTGTTTTGCTTGTATTAAGTGGAATTTTAAACGAAAAAGAGGCATTGGATTCCATTCATCAGCCGACAATCTTTTTATTTGCAGGGGTGTTGACCTTATCAGAGGCGATCAAAATTACAGGTGCAGGGGATGTCGTGGCGGACTGGATGATCAGTCTGATTGGAAATACAACGAATCCGTATCTGATCATGGCGGTATTTTTCCTGATTCCATTTTTACTTACCCAGATCATGTCGAATCTGGCAACACTTACGATTTTCATTCCACTTGTTGTATCGGCCTGTATGAAAATTGGGATTGATCCGAGAGCAGCCGTTGTGGGTGTACTCACCGCAAGCTGCATTTCTATCATGACGCCGATGGCAGCACCGTGCCAGATCATGATCATTGAACCGGGCGGATATACATTGAAAGACTATTTGAAATGTGGTACACCTTTGGCAGTGATTCTTGCGATTATGACGATTTTTTTAATGCCGTTGATGTTTCCGTTTTATTAAGGGATAGAAAAATAAAAGAAAAGCAGGGAAGTTGATTTTTATAGAAAAATCAGCTTCCTTTTTGTGTTTCAAAAGGTTTTTATTTACAAATAAGGGGAAATTGGATACATTATATATAAAGCTATGAGCAGTGCACAAATGAAACGTACTAAAAGGAGAAAGAAATGAAAAACAAACGTACCTGCGATTATATCGCAGAAGCAATACAAAATGAGATTTTATCAGGAAGAATGGAGGCAGGACAGCCGCTTCGCCAGGAGGAATTGTCAGAGAAACTTGGCTATTCGAGAATGCCGGTCCGTGAGGCACTACAGATTTTAGAGGAGCAGGGACTTGTAAGGCGACTTGCAACCCGCCATGTTGTGGTGGCAGATTTTTCGGAAAGAAATATTGAAGAAATATTTGATATGTTCGGAAATGTGGAAAAGAAAGCATTAAAAGACCTTGCAGAGATGTCCTTTGAATGGGTGTACTCAGCAGAGGGCGAAGATGCAGAAGAGAAGTTCCATGAATTTGTCTATGGAACGATCACAAACGGACTTTTCCGCAGGCTTTTAGAGACATCGGCAGACTGTTATATCCGTTTTGCATCGGAAGAGACAGAAATGGGAAAAGATCCGGAGCAGAAACAGCTCAGACGGAATAAACTTGAAACTGTTCACAGTGCATATTGCAGAAAAGATACCATCGTGATGGAAGTCGCACTGGAGGAATATTATAGATTACTGACAGAAAATGTGAAAAAAGAAAGAGGTTTTGAGAAATGAATGGTTTGAAACCGATAAAAATACCATCTGCTAAGGAAAAGGTAGCATCGGAGCTGCGGAAAGCAATTTTGTCAAGAAAGATGAAAGAGGGAGAAATCCTTTCTTTAGACAGTGTGGCAACTCAGCTGAATGTCTCGATTACACCTGTAAGAGAAGCATTTCAGATTCTTGCGAGAGATGGACTGATTAAGCTGCGGCAGAACAAGGGCGCAATTGTTTTAGGGATTACAGACACTTATATCAGGGAACATTATCAGCTGCGGGCGATTTTGGAGAGTGCGTGTGCCGGGCTTGCAGCAGAAGAAGGTGTGGATATCAGCGGTATCAGAGATTCTTATGAGGAATCCAAAGCTGCTTTGGAAAATGGAGATTACAGTCAGTATGCGAGCCAGAACCGGGAGTTTCACAGTGAAATCTGGGCAGCAGCCGGAAATAAAAAGATGGAAAATATGATCGCAGAACTATGGAATGGGTTGTCTATGGGAAATATGGTGACGGAACAAGAGTATGCAAAGATTTCCATCGAGGAACATGGCAGGATCATGGACGCAATTGCAGCAGGAGATGGTGAGCGCGCCAAAAAAGAAATGTACGCACATATTATGCGAAGCCGGGACGATATGCTGACTTACTATCAGTGATGTGAAAAAAATATTTTTCGTGCAAAACCGGAATCGAGGTTATTGATAAATAATGCACAAAAAAGAAAATATAAAATTATAGAAAATGCCGAAGTTGTCAAAAACAGTTGACGACTTCGGTTTTTTGTTATATTGTGTAATCAACAAATGGATACATTATCACATATCAAAAAGATGAAGGGAGAAGGAATGATATGAGTCCAGCAACAATAACGTTATTATTTTTATTGTTTGCCATTGTAATGTTTGTGTGGGAAAAGATTCCACTTGGGGTAACATCCATGATCATCTGTGTCGGTCTTGTCGTAACAGGGGTGTTAGACTGGAAAACAGCATTTGCAGGGTTTATCGACAGCAATGTCATTTTGTTCGTGGCAATGTTTATTGTCGGGGGAGCATTGTTTGAAACAGGTATGGCAAATAAGATTGGCGGAGTGGTTACACATTTTGCCAAGACAGAGAGACAGCTTATCATTGCGATCATGATTATTGTAGGATTGATGAGCGGTGTGCTTTCCAACACAGGAACAGCAGCAGTTTTAATTCCGGTAGTTATCGGAATTGCAGCAAAGTCAGGATATTCAAGATCAAGGCTTTTAATGCCGCTTGTATTTGCAGCAGCGATGGGAGGCAACCTTTCTTTGATCGGAGCGCCGGGAAACCTGATTGCACAGTCCGTGATGGAAGAGATGGACATGAGTTTTAGCTTTTTTGAATATGCGAAGGTCGGACTTCCAATTTTAGTCTGTGGGATTATTTACTTTGCATTTTTCGGATATAAATTACTGCCGAACAAAACAGGCGGAACAGACAGCAGCTATGATGAACAGAAAGATTTTTCCAATGTTCCAAAGTGGAAACAAGCATTGTCACTCATCATTCTGATCCTGACATTACTCGGAATGATCTTTGAAGATCAGATTGGTATCAAGCTTTGTATTACAGGATGTATCGGAGCACTGGCATTGATCTTAACCGGAGTGATCAGTGAGAAAAACGCACTGAAATCCATTGATCTGAAAACAATTTTCCTTTTCGGAGGAACACTTTCTCTTGCATCTGCATTGCAGACAACCGGAGCAGGAGAGGATATCGCAAAAGCAGTGATCGGAGTTCTGGGTGAGAACCCATCCCCGTATGTACTTACATTCGTAGTATTTATGCTCTGCTGTGTACTGACAAACTTTATGTCAAACACCGCTACCACCGCACTGATGGCTCCAATCTGTGTTTCCATTGCACAGGGAATGGGCGCAGATCCAAGAGCAGTTTTGATGGCATGTGTCATCGGAGGTTCCTGTGCATATGCAACACCAATCGGTATGCCGGCAAACACGATGGTCGTGACAGCCGGAGGATATACTTTCAAAGATTACGCAAAAGCAGGCGTGCCGCTGATCCTTGTGGCAACTGTAGTCAGCATGATTTTACTGCCAATCTTATATCCGTTTTTTCCATAAGCGGATATTGATGATAAAAAATGGACGGTATTGTGTGAACGGCACAGTACAGCCAAAACCTTATAAAAAGAATCTATATTATTTTTCAGGAGGAACGAATTATGTCAAACGAAAAACAGGTAGAACAGCTTACCAACTATATGGCAAATTTCATCGCTCATATAGCAAAAAAATTACCAGATGATGTCATCGCAAAGCTCACAGAGTTAAGAGACAAAGAGGACAGTCCATTATCCAAAACAATTTATGATACGATGTTCGAGAACCAGCGTCTTGCGGTTGAATTAAACCGTCCAAGCTGCCAGGATACTGGTGTTTTACAGTTCTGGGTAAAATGCGGAACAAAGTTCCCACTTATCGATGAGTTAGAGGGATTATTGAAAGAAGCTGTTGTAAAAGCAACATTTAAAGCGCCATTACGTCACAACAGTGTTGAGACATTCGATGAGTACAACACAGGTAAGAACGTTGGTAAAGGAACACCTACTGTATTCTGGGATATTGTACCAAATAGTGACAAATGTGAAATCTATACATACATGGCAGGCGGAGGATGTACCCTTCCAGGAAAAGCAATGGTATTAATGCCAGGTGAAGGTTACGAGGGTGTTACCAAATTCGTTATGGATGTTATGACAACTTATGGTTTGAACGCATGTCCTCCATTGTTAGTGGGTGTCGGTGTTGCAACTTCTGTTGAGACAGCAGCATTACTTTCCAAGAAAGCATTAATGCGTCCGATCGGTTCCCACAATGAGAACGAGCGTGCAGCCAAGATGGAGACATTGCTTGAGGATGGAATCAACAAGATCGGCCTTGGACCTCAGGGAATGGGCGGAAAATATTCTGTTATGGGCGTTAATATCGAGAACACAGCCCGTCATCCATCCACAATTGGTGTCGCAGTCAATGTCGGATGCTGGAGCCACAGAAGAGGACACATTATTTTTGATAAAGATCTTAATTATACAATCACAACACATACGGGGGTGGAATTATAATGGTAGAGAGAATCAATGGAAAAACAATTTTAACAACACCAGTTTCAGCAGAGGATTTAGAAGGAATCAAAATCGGCGATATCATTTATTTAAACGGAAGCATGACAACATGCCGTGATGTAGCACACCGCCGTGTCGTAGAAGAAGGAAGAGAAATTCCGGTAGATGTAAGAAATAATGCGATTTTCCATGCAGGACCAATTATCCGTCCATTAGAGAATGACAAATTTGAGATGGTTTCCGTAGGTCCTACAACTTCCATGCGTATGGAAAAATTCGAGTACGAATTCGTAAAAGAGACAGGTGTCAGAGTGATCATCGGAAAAGGTGGTATGAAAGAGAATACCGAGCGCGCATGTAAAGAGTTCAAAGCGATCCACTGTGTATTCCCAGCCGGAAACGCTGTTGTGGCTGCAACAGAGGTAGAAGAGATTGTACGTGCTGAGTGGAGAGACCTTGGAATGCCAGAGACACTCTGGAACTGCCGTGTCAAAGAGTTCGGACCACTGATCGTATCTATCGACACAGAGGGAAATAACTGGTTTGAGCAGCAGAAAGTAGAATTTAATAAGAGAAAAGATGCTGCAACAGAGGAAATCTGCAAACAGGTCGGATTTATCAAATAATACAAACAAATTCTTTAACGTATTCTGACTTCCGAATTTTATAGGAAGTTTGAAGAAAATAAATTTCGCTGACCATTGCCCGCATGAAATTGCTTTCATGCGGGCAATCGTGTTAAGTCCCCATTTACCTGAAATAAAAAATTTGCTATAATAAGTGTACTTTGCAGGAAAGAATATTGTGATCAAAATGAAATGACAGGAGACAATTTTATGAGATATCCAAAATTTTTACCGGAAAAGGGGACGATCGGTTTTGTGGCGCCGTCGTTTGGCTGTGCGACAGAACCATATTATACAGCGTTTTTGAATGCGCAGAAAAAATTTCAGAAAATGGGTTATGGGCTTGACTTAGGTCCGAACTGCTACGAGGCAGAAGGAATCGGCATCAGTAATACACCACAGGCTTGTGGAAAAGAGCTGACGGATTACTATTGCAGCGTGGATAACGACATTCTTATTTCCTGCGGTGGAGGGGAAATGATGTGCGAGACGATGAATTTTGTCGATTTTGAGAAAATCAAGTCTGCGGCGCCGAAATGGTATATGGGTTATTCGGATAATACGAATTTTACATTTTTACTCAGCACGATCTGTGATACGGCAGCAGTGTATGGACCATGCGCAGGAACTTTTGGCATGGAGCCGTGGCATGAGAGCCTTTCAGATACAATGGATGTTCTGACAGGTAAAACAAAGAAATTGCACAGTTATCCTTCATGGGAAAAAGACGATCTGAAAGATGAGGGAAATCCTTATGTTCCTTACAATGTGACAGAGCCATCCAGACATGTGATCTATCCGGGAAAGGAGATAGCACAGGCAATGCAGTCGGAGATGGTTTGGAAAGAGGGCGAGACAGAACTTTATATCGGAAATGAGAACCCGGATGTGTCATTAAAAATGGAGGGACGCCTTGTGGGCGGCTGTGTGGACTGCCTCGTAAATTTACTGGGAACACAGTTTGATTATGTAAACCAATTCAATGAGAAATACAAAGAAGACGGAATCATCTGGTTCTTAGAATGCTGCGATCTGAATGTGATGGGAATCCGGCGCGCCATGTGGCAGATGAAAAATGCGGGATGGTTTCAGCATGTGAAAGGCTTCCTGATCGGACGTCCGTGCTGTATCGGGGAAGAGATGATGGGACTCGATCACTATCATGCAGTGACCGACATTTTAAAAGATTTCGAAGTGCCGATCATTATGGATATGGATATCGGACACAGACCACCGATGATGCCGCTTGTCTGCGGAAGCATGGCAAAGGTCTGCGTGAAGGGGAATGATGTCACGATCGATTTGAAGTATATATAAGGAAGAAAAGACTGGAACACGAAGAGGATGATAGTTCATCATGCTTCGTGCACCAGTCTTTTTTCTATAAAGTCAGATCGATATTGCTGCCAAGTGTTTCGCTTAGCACAACACTGTCAGCTTTTTCTGCCATTTTCTTGGAATAACGGCTTACCTTTGTGATATATTCTGCATCATCAGCAAATAATGTTTTGACTTTGGAAACTTTGGCTGATTTTAGCAGATTGTCATTGGCACTTAAGCTTCCATCGGAATTAACGGTGATCCCAATCCTGGACAATTCACTCGAATGTTCTTTGGAAAGTGACTTCAGATATCTGGAGTAACGGTTCAAAGAAGCGTCATCTGTTTTATTTCCGGATGACAGCGTGTTATTGTAAACTTGTATAAATGCGTTGACGCTTCCGTAAATATTGGCACTGTCTGTAGTGTCATCCTCATAATTAAAATTGCGTAACTTCTTCGCTGCACGGTGAAGCGCTGTGGCATCCGCCTGTGAAAGAGTACCGCCTGTCATCTCTTTGCGCTTGGATGAAGTGACTGCGTTACGGTTTGCTGTATAAAAATTTCTAAGATAATAACTGGCACTCAGAGATGTGCCGGTTCCTGCAACTGCTGCCATAATTCCCTCCGTGGAATAATCTCGTTACTGTTCACTCGTACCTGATTCCAGTAACATATGCTCTATCCTTAAATTCGTTATATTCATACTTCTGCTATAATATTTATCGGCAGTAAGATAAAATTAATTAGTATAATTCCGATAAATCGTTTATAATGTGTAATATCAAAATATAGACAATTGCGAAACTCTTAGAAGACGTGAATTAAATTACGGAAAGTTGACAAGAGCAAAAGAAAACACTGGGGAACCGCCGGTTCTTAGAAGGCAGGAACGACTGCTAGTCGTGACTGGCTTCTTAGTACCGTTGCGAGTGACACGTAGCGGAAGCGTGTTTTCGTTGATATTGTTAACTTTTCGTAATATTCATAACGTAAAATTGAGTTTCGCAATTGTCCAAGTATCAAAACAAAAAAAGGAGAATCATTATGGAAGCAGCAATTATCTGGATCGCATTGATTATTATATTTGCAGTGGTGGAGATCATCACGGTAGGTCTTACCTCCATCTGGTTTGCAGGCGGAGCAGTGGTGGCATTGCTTGTAGACGCAGCCGGGCTTGGACCGGTATGGCAGTTTGCAGCATTTGTGGTCGTGTCGGTGATCCTGCTTGTATTTACAAGACCATGGGCATTAAAATATATGAAGCCGCGTCTTGTGAAAACAAATTATGAGGCAGCAGTAGATAAGAACGTATGCCTGACAGAGGCGGTAGATAATATTAAGGGAACCGGAACCGCCGTGTTAAATGGACAGGAATGGACTGCGCGCGCTTACGAAGATGGAAAAACTTTTGAGGCCGGCATGATCGTGAAGGTAAAAGAAATCCGCGGCGTGACGCTTTATGTGACAGAGAGCGATGCAATGCCGAAAAAAGCAGAGGAAGCAGAAGCACCAAAGGAATCAGAACAGTAAACAAAAATCAGACAACATGGTATAACAGAGAGATAGAAAGAAGTGAAAAAAATGAAATTAGGAATGGTATTTGAAGGCGGTGCGAGCCGGACAGCATTTTCCTGTGGTGTGATGGACGCATTTCTGGAAGAGGAACTGATGCCGGATTACTTTATCGGTGTCTCGGCAGGAATCGCATTTGGTGTGTCGTATCTGTCAAAACAGAAGGGACGTAACCTGAAACTTTTAGAAGAATATATGGCAGATAAGCGGTACATGGGATTGAAATATCTGTTTGACCGCAAAAAGAAGAGTTATTATAACATCGGATTCGTTTTTGACGAAGTCCCGAATAAGCTGCTGCCGTTTGACTACGAAACTTTTGCAGGATACAAGGGTGTCGTGGAGGCGTGTGTGACCAATATCCATACCGGAAAAGCAGAGTATCTGAAAGTGCCACAGAGCGTGGAAATGAAAGATACACTGGTGGCAAGCTGTTCCCTTCCAATTTTATTTCAACCGGTCAAAATCGGAAGGCATTATTATCTGGATGGAGGAATCGCAGATTCTATCCCATTCCGGCATGCTTTGGAGGAGGGCTGCGACAAACTGATCGTCGTGCTTACCAGAGAGCATGGTTATGTGAAAACGACTGAGAAAGCGATCCGGATCACGGACAAACTTTACAAAAAGTATCCAAAAATCGTGGAAGCCATGGATACAAGGGCTGAGCGTTACAATGAGGATGTAAAAAAACTGGATGAGCTTGAGCAGCAGGGAAAAGTTTTTGTGATCGCACCGGAGACAACGCTCGGTGTTGGACGTACAGAGTCTGATCCAAAGAAACTCAGGGAACTTTATGAGGAAGGCTACCGCATCGGTCGGGAAAAAATGAAAAAACTGAGAAAATATCTGGAGTGTCAGGATTTATAGAAAATAGACAATTGCGAAACTCATGAAAATTTAAAGAATGTGATGAGGAGTTTCACAATTGTCTATTTATGAAAATGATAAAAGGAGTAAACAAAAAGATGAAAATCGTTTTTTTAGATGCAAAATCCATTGGAGATGACATTGACCTTTCGGGTTTTGACCAGCTGGGAGAAGTAGTAAAGTATGGATTCTCCACACCAGAGGAAGCAGGGGAGCGCACGAAGGACGCAGATGTTGTCATTATCAATAAAGTACAGATCAACGAGCAGACGATCGGCAGGGCAGATCACCTGAAACTGGTCTGCGTGACTGCTACCGGTACCAATAATCTGGACAAGGAATATCTGGCAAAGAGACAGATCGAATGGCGCAATGTCGCAGGCTATTCCACAGAGACCGTTGCGCAGCATACATTTGCGTTATTGTTTTATCTGTTGGAAAAATTGAACTATTACGATCAATATGTAAAATCAGAAAAATATATCGGAGATACGATTTTCACACATTTCTCGAACGTATTCCATGACTTAAACGGCATGACATGGGGAATTGTCGGACTTGGAAATATCGGCAGACGTGTTGCAGATATCGCAAAAATGTTTGGCTGCCATGTCATTTACTATTCAACTTCCGGTAAGAATAACCAGGAGGGGTATGAGAGAGTCGATTTTGATACTTTGCTGACAACTTCCGACATTATATCCGTGCATGCGCCGTTAGATGCCAACACACAGGATCTGATGAACGCCGAAGCCTTTGCAAAAATGAAGAAATCTGCGATTTTCTTAAATCTCGGACGAGGACCAATCGTGGTGGAGCAGGATCTGGCAGATGCATTGAAAAACAATGAGATCGCAGCGGCAGGACTGGATGTGCTATGTGTCGAGCCGATGAGTGCAGACAACCCACTCCGTGAGATCAAGGACAGCAATAAGCTGATCATCACGCCTCATATCGCATGGGCGAGTGTTGAGGCAAGAACAAGACTGATGAATATCATTCTTGGTCAGGTAAAAGAATATTTCAAATAGTGCAGTCTAAACCACTGTGAAAAGAGGCGTTTCCATAGTCTTTCAAAAACTCTTCGGTCAGAAGTGATGCTTTCGGTGAATGTATCCGTTCCTTTAACAATGCAGATAATTCAGCGAGACAATGGAGATATTTTTCTTCGGACCGCCCATAGAGATCGAAGAAAGATTCCACGGATGTGATGGACGGATCCCACGGGTTCGTCCATTTTTTGTGCTGCATGTTAAAAGGATCAGTGCGGAATAACAGCGAGTCGTTGGCGATCAATGGTGAAAATACTGGGTAGCCAAGTGTATGCTTTTCTGCAAAACGGAACAGCACTTTTTTCTGTCCGGTGCTGTCGTATAAAATCCGGAAACCAAGCTGCGTTGCAAAAATCGCCATAAAAATCGTATAGCGGCTCACAAACAGACCGTGGTAAGTGTGCTGGTAAGCGTAATGAAGCATACGTGCGACGATCCATTTCTGACGAGGTGTCAGCATGATCGTATTTTCCATATGGAAGTCAGCACGCCGTCTGTGGTACTTCAGCTCAAGCAGAGAGGTGTCGATCTCAGTCTCTAAATAAGCGTGGCGGGAAAAATAACCTCTGTCATTTTTTTTATAATGTGTGCGTCCATAAATAAACGGATGGCAGATGGAGTCTAATATATAATGTCCCAAAAATCCTTCCAGATAAGCATTTGCGATCTGCAGATCTTCCGGCTTCTTAAAGATACTGCGGCTCTCTAAAAGTGCGGCATAAAAAGCGCCGGTATTTTCGGTGTGCGCCATGTCGCCCAGATTGTGTCCGTGCAGTACGTAAGCCGGCAGATAATAGAAAAAAATGTCAGGTCCCTGATGCCCTAAGGCATAAACCGCCCTGTTTTTATATAAATTGTTTTTCAAAACCGGATCGTTCAATTTCTCATACATATCACGACCAAAAATATAATGTGTCACATAGCCGGGCATAAAGTCATCTCCTAAGTAAAAGTATTTCATTTTCAGTACATTTTTATTATACCCATAAAATCAGGAGCTGTTAAGCAGAGAAGTCATTATTAAGAAAAATATAATAACTGTGCAAAAAGGTGGATAAAATTATGACAATGTTTATAATAAAAGTAATATGCGAAAGAGGAGAAGGAAATGAATTTAAATACAATAGGGGAAATTTTACGATTTTATCGAGAAAAATATAACTTTAAACAGAGCGATGTTTGTAATGGAATATGTTCATTTATGGAGGAAATATGAAAAAACAAAAGATATTTTTAAAAAATAAACAATTATTAGGATTTTATCTGGTGGTGGGAGTTCTTTTTTCTGTTATCAGTGTTGTTGCACCATCTATATCCGGAGAACTGGTAAATGCGGTTATTTACCGTCAGGGAGATGTGAAAGTATATTTGTTTTTACTTGTTTTAACATATATACTTTTACTACTGTTTTCCATTGCGGATCAGTATTTTTTTCAGTATTTCCAGATTAAGGAAAAGAATGCAATGCGAAACGAACTGTTTCAGGCATCCCTAAAGAGAGGAAATCAGGAAAAAGAGCAAATTGCAGCATTTACATCGTTTGTGAATAATGATGTGCCGAATATTGTAGAGAATTATTATGGTGGTACGGTTGATATTATAAAATGTGTCTGTATCATCATTTGTGTTGCATTAGAACTTTTTCAGATTCATTGGCTTTTGGCGGTAATTATTTTTGGAAGCAGCATATTGATTATTATGATTCCGAATATCATGCGTGGATATGCGTCGAAAAATCGAAAAAATTACGGAGAAGCACTCGAAAAATTTAATGCAGTGCAACAATCGCTGTTAAGCGGAGCAGAAACTGTAAAGGTGTGTTTGTACAGAAGCAATGCCAAAAGAATGATAGAAAATAAGAACAATGAGATTGAAAAAGAGGAAAAACGTTTGCGAAACTGTCAGGTAAGTGTTTACGGGCTTGCCGGAGGTATGCAGATATTGAAAAGATTTTTAATTCTTGCGGTAGGCGTGTATCTAATTTATAGAAATATCATAAAGGTAGGGGGACTTTTGGTAGCAGTCCAGTTGGCAGAAGTACTGGCTGCACCGGCAGAAACACTTGCCTATCTGTTAAATGCAAAAAATGAAGCAAGACCACTTGTAGAAAAATATGAACAGCTTGCAGAAACAGAAGAAGACCGGGGAAAAACAGATATCAACGATATAGAAGATATTTGTGTGGAACACTTATCCTACGGGCGAAACGGAGTAAAAATAATCAAAGATGTTTCTTTCACCTTTGAAAAGGGCAGAAAATATATGTTGACTGGATCAAGCGGAAGTGGAAAATCAACGTTTTTGAGATTAATAGGAAAACTACAGGAAGGTACATATCAGGGAAATATCCGCATCAACGGCATTTTACTGGAAGAGATAAATATGGATTCTTTATATGGAAAGATGGGAATCGTATTTCAAGAGCCGTATTTATTTGGATTTTCACTAAAAGAAAATATTATTATGGGGCGCAATGTAAAAGACAGCGATTACGAAGCAATTTTGAAAAAATTAAATCTGGGCTATTTGTTGGAACGCTTCTCAGATGTGGAACTTGACACAGAAATGGTAGCAAAATTATCGGGAGGTGAAAAGCAGCGGATTGCATTGGCAAGAGCGATGGTTGGAAAGCCGCAAGTGTATCTGTTAGATGAGATTACTTCCTCTTTAGATGAGCAGAATGCCCGAGAGATGGAAGAAATACTGTTAGCCGAAGATGCTATGGTTCTTTATGTGTGTCACAAAATCATACCAGAACTGAAAGGACAGTATGAAATGCTGACATTTTAGGAAAGTAAAGGAAGCCAGAAAAGAATAATCCGTAATCATACGGTTGACTTTGAAAAAAACAATGTTATAATGCATATAGTATTAAAAACTACATATCATAATATCTATATTCAATACGGCGGTTTCTGTATATAGATGATAGACAATAAGTGGAAAATGTATATTGACATGCGACAAAGAAAAATTTTTGCATATTTAAAAAAAACATGAAATTTCATATACTTTCCACAAGTAAGAGAGAATATAGTTGTGAGAGCCTAAATATCTATACAAAAGAGACAGATAGGTTGATTGGTGTGGAAAACGGAGGATTAAGAGATGGCAAATTTAGTAGAGACAATGGAAAGAAAAGCATTTGGTGTCGCAGTCGATGCAACATTAAAAAATCTGAATAAGGATCGTGAGAAAGCACTTCTGCAGATTGTTGACCTTACAGAGAAATTTATGGGAAACAACTTCAGCAAAGAAGCGTATGATGGCGCGAGAGCAATGATCAAAAATCCAGATCATAAATGGATGAGATATGTAAACCGTCTTTTAGACGAAACAGATCCACACGTTGCTAAAATGACAGCATTAAACCTTGGTTTTCAGGCTGCATTTTTAGGAACAAAGACAATCCGTAAGATGAGGGAAGTGCACAACTGTAACATTCCGTGGCTGATCTTAATGGATCCTACTTCTGCATGTAATCTGCATTGCACCGGATGCTGGGCAGCAGAGTATGGTAATAAGTTAAACCTGACATTTGATGAGATGGACAGCATTGTCACACAGGGAAAAGAACTTGGTATTTACTTCTATATGATGACAGGTGGCGAACCACTGGTACGTAAGGCAGATATTATCAAGTTATGTGAGAAGCACAATGAATGTGCATTCCACTGCTATACAAACGGAACGCTGGTAGATCAGGCCTTCTGTGACGAGATGAAGCGTGTCGGAAACCTTTCCTTATCTATTTCTCTGGAAGGATTCGAAGATGCGAACGATTTCCGTAGAGGAGCCGGTGTATACGATAAAGTGCTTCATGCAATGGATCTGCTCCATGAAAATGGATTGATTTTTGGTAACAGCGTATGCTATACTCGTAAAAACATGGACGCAGTTACTTCCGACGAATTCTTCGATCTGCTGATCGAGCATGGCAGCCGTTTTGCATGGTATTTCCATTTGATGCCGGTTGGTATGAAGGCAGCTCCGGAACTGATGCCTACCGCAGAACAGCGTGAATATATTTACCACAGAATCCGTGAGGTCCGTGCAAAAGAAGGCGGAAAAGAAATTTTCGTTATGGACTTCCAGAATGATGGTGAGTTTGTCGGCGGATGTATCGCAGGCGGCAGAAACTACTGCCACATCAATCCAAAGGGAGATGTTGAGCCTTGCGTATTTATCCACTACTCCGGTGCCAATATCCGTGAGAAATCATTGCTTGAATGTCTGAAACAGCCATTATTCATGGCATACAGGGATGGTCAGCCATTCAATGACAATATGTTAAGACCATGTCCAATGCTTGAGAATCCGGAATTGTTACAGAAAATGGTACATGAGACCGGAGCACATTCTACCGATGTGGAAGAGGCTGAGCCGGTAGAACATTTATGCGGAAAATGCGAAGCATATGCATGTGAGTGGAAGAAGACTGCGGATAAACTGTGGGAGGAGCATCCTTATCATCAGAAAGGATACACAAATTTCAAGAAGAAATAAGAGGCGAGACCAATTAGTAAAAAGCAGAAAAATCTTTTGAAATGGCTATTTGTAATTTTAATTATAGGAGCGATCGTATATACCTTCCGGGATACAGCGGGACCGATCTTAGAGCAGTTAAAAGAAACGACACCGTCTGTTCTCGCAGGTATATGCGTGATGTCAGGGATATATTGTCTTGTTGAGGCACTGATCACTACAGTGCTGGCAAAACAGTATAACCCTGATTTTCGTTATCAATGGGGAATAGAAAACATGTTTTTCTGTTCCTTTTATCGTGTTGCGACACTTGGAAGCGGCTCCGGTGTTGCAGCGATCATTTATCTGAATGAACACGGTGTTGATTATTCGAAAGGATTTGGAATGTACATGCTCCAGTATGCATTCCATAAGATCAGCATAGCGATTTATTCGGCGATTTTCTTTTTCCTAAGCTGGAATTATATGTGCGGACATTTTGGAGGTTATACCTGGCTGCTTCTGGCGGGGTATGCTATTACCATGGTGATCACACTGGCACTGATCCTGTTCTGCTGTTCCACAAAGTTCCATCAGCTGATTTTTGCAATGCTTGATTTCTTTAATAAAAAGGGAAAGTATGACGCATTGGAACACCAGTTGAGAGAACAGTGCGCAGATCTGGAAACCGCTTCTAAATATCTTCTGCATAAGAAGAAAATGGTCGCAGGTGTGATCGGCTTAAACCTGTTAAAGCTTTGTTTCTGGTATGGAATGCCGTACCTTCTTTTTGCAGGAGATAAAAATATTAATCTGGTGGAAACAATGGCGATCACCGCATTGTCTGTTATGCTGGCTGCCGTGATCCCGGCACCGGCGGGGATAGGTTCCACCGAGTTTGTATTTACCGGACTTTTTGCAGGGATTGTCGGGACGGGCATAGCCGGTTCGGCGTCTCTGTTATATCGTTTTGCTACTTTTGTTTTTCCATTTCTGATCGGTGTGGCTGTGGTGATCACACGAAAGATCAGGGAACGGCGGGCAATGGAAAATCTTTAGGCGCAAAATGAAAAATTTTTAAGCAAAAAATGTAAAATCTTTAGGCTTCACAAAATTGACAAATTTTTATGGGATGATAGAATATCGTTGGTAAAGTGTAAAAAGTAAGTAAAGTCAAAAATACAGGGAGCTTAAAGATGAAAATCCGTCTGAACTTTGAAAAAACGAATCTGATACGTCTTATCGTGGCAATGATATTTGCTGCGGTGCTATATTATAAGGTAGCATTTCCGGTTTATGTGCTGGCAGGTTTTGGAGTCAGCTACTTTCTGATCAAGAGTCTTTCCGTCGAATTGAACAATAAATGGTTAAGACTGGCGCTTGGCATTCTCATGCTTGGCGGCAGCAGTGTGATGACTGCTCATATGGTGCAGTATCTTTTGCTGGATGCGGAACTTCGGGCAAGGATCATGGACAACAAAATGTTTTTGAACGTCCTGTGCTGTCTGGTGGTGTATCTGGCGGTTCAGGTGTTTACAAAAAATGTGGGGCTGACCTGCATTATCTCTCATATAGCACTGATGACTTTTGCGGGGATCAACTATTTTGTCTATCTGTTCCGCGGAAATGAATTTATTTTCAGTGATCTTCGTTCTATTTCCACCGGATTAAGTGTGGCTGGAAATTATGAGTTTGTGCTGGATGACCGTGCGGCGTATGTGGTATTGCTGTCAGCATTGTATGTCGCATTTGTGCGGAAAATCCATGTGATGTTTGAAAAACGCATCTGGATGGCGGCCGTATGTATTTCCGTTGTGATATGCTGCTGTGCCTATATTGGGACAGAGACGGAAGGAACAGTGACAGAGACCTGGGAGCAGAAGGGAAGTTACCGGAACGGATATCTTTTAAATTTTGCGCTGAGTGTGCGTGACAGTTTTATCGCAGAGCCGGACGGATATTCAGAGGAAGTGATCTCGGAGCTGGAGGATCAGTACAGCAGCGATGGGGAAAGTTATGTAAACCAAGACATAGAGGAAAAGCCTACGATCATCGTTGTGATGAGTGAATCGTATGCGGATCTTTCCGTGGTGGGAGATTTTCTGACGAATGAGCAGGTCACACCGTATTATGATTCCCTGCAGGACAATATCATGAAGGGACATGCCCTTTCCTCCGTTTTTGGTGCGAAAACGCCAAACTCTGAATGGGAGTTTATGACCGGAAATTCCATGGCATTTCTGCCGAGTGGTTCTGTCGTGTATCAGCAGTATATCAGTGACAAACCGACATCCATTGTCTCGAATCTGAAAAATATCGGTTATACCTGTGTGGCGATGCATCCTTACTATGAAACGGGATGGAGCCGCAATGCGGTTTACCCGACTATGGGATTTGACGAGACGCATTTTATAGATGATTTTGACCAGACCAAACTGCTGCGGAAATATATTACCGATCAGGAACTTTACGAGAGCATTGTAGAGCGGTATGAGAGCAAAAAGTCGAATGAAGATCTGTTTATCATGAGTATTTCCATGCAGAACCATGGCGGTTACACGGAAAAATACCCGAATTTTAATGAGCAGATCCGGACACTCGGAGCAAGTTATTCCGATGCGAATCAGTATCTGTCCTTACTTCATGAGAGCGATAAAGCGTTGGAATATCTCATCAGCTATTTCCAGAGCGTGGATAATCCGGTGGAGATTGTCTTTTTCGGGGATCACCAGCCGAGTCTGAACACGAATTTTTACAAAGGGCTGAACGGAAAAGGTTTGTCGGGGCTGACAGAGGATGAACTGGAGAATCTTTATACTGTGCCGTTCTTTATCTGGACGAACTATGAGACAGAGACAGAGGAAGTTCCAATCACAAGCCTGAATTATCTTTCCACGATGGCGCTGGAGCGTGCCGGGATCGCACTTCCGTCTTACAATCAGTTTTTGGCGGATATGCAGCAGACGATTCCTGCAATTAATTCGAGGGGATACTATTCTGTTTCCAGTGGCTGTTTTAAGCATTTGGAAGAGGCGACGGGAGAAGAGGCTGAGTGGATCGATCGGTATCAGATTTTGCAGTATAACAATATGTTCGACAAAAAGAAGCAGAGTAGGGTTTTCTTTCCATATTTGAAGGAATAAAACCATCGCTTATGTATGGCGAAACTCAATTTAGGTAATGTAGATTATGAAAAAGCAGCAGGTGCATAAGAAAACACGCTTTCGCTACATGTCGCTCGCAGCGGTACTAAGAAAGCAGCAGTCGTATTTCTTATCTGATAAATCAGAACGAAACACGATTGCTGTTTTCTAAGGACCGGCGGCTCCCTAGTGTTTTCTTACGCACCTGTTGCTTTTTCATAATTAAATTTACTTTATAGGGTAGTTTCGCTATAAAGCGATAGGTGGTATACTGGGAAAGAAAAGATGATGGCAAACACCTACAAGATGATAGACAGGTAAGGAGATACAGAAGAATGGAAATGGTAACACTTGGAAAGACCGGGATCACGGTCAATAAGAATGGATTCGGGGCGCTCCCGATACAGCGGATCAGCGCAGATGATGCAGTTGCACTTGCCAGAAGAGCATATGAAGCGGGCATGACTTTTTTTGATACAGCAAGATTTTATACGGACAGCGAGGAAAAATTAGGCGAAGCCTTTGATGGAATGAGAGAGAAAGTCTGCATTGCCACAAAAACGGCTGCCCAGAATGCGGAAGACTTCTGGAAAGATTTAGAGGTTTCCCTGCATAATTTAAGAACGGACTACATTGATATTTATCAGTTTCACAATCCTTCGTTCTGCCCGAAGCCGGGAGATGGCACCGGATTGTATGAAGCGATGTTGGGGGCAAAAGCACAGGGGAAAATCCGCCATATTGGAATTACAAACCACAGGCTGGCAGTGGCGAACGAAGCCATTGATTCCGGTCTGTATGAGACATTACAGTTTCCATTCTGCTATCTTGCGACAGAAAAAGATCTGGAACTTGTGAAAAAGTGCAAAGAAGCGGATATGGGCTTTATTGCGATGAAGGCACTTTCCGGTGGACTGATCAATAATTCGGCAGCAGCTTATGCATTTGAGGCACAGTATGATAATGTACTTCCTATCTGGGGTGTCCAGAGAAGATCAGAACTGGAAGAATTTATTTCCTATATCGACAATCCTCCGGTGATGAATGATGAGATCAAAGTGCTCATCGAGCATGACAGAAAAGAATTAAGCGGGGAATTCTGTCGTGGCTGTGGCTACTGCATGCCATGTCCGGCAGGAATCGAGATCAATAACTGTGCGAGAATGTCACTCATGCTGCGCCGCGCACCATCGGATGCACAGCTCACACCGGAAATGCAGGCGAAAATGAAGAAGATTGAGAATTGCCTGCACTGCAACAAATGTAAGAGCAAATGTCCGTATGGACTTGATACCCCAACTTTGTTACAGAAAAATTATGAGGACTACAAGCGCGTGCTTGCCGGGGAAGTGAGCGTGAAATAAAAAAATCTGTAATTGTAAACTATGGCTTCATTTTCAACATAATAATCGTGTGAAAAGTGAAGGTTTCACCATCATAGTACATCTGCATATTTCCGTTATAGTTATGAACAATTTTTTCTATGCCCTTAATACCAAAGCCATGTGCCTGTGGGTCAGGTTTGGAAGAAACAAGTTCCCCATTTGGAGAGAACGGATTGCAGGCACATGAGTTAATCATTGTAATAATGATAAATGGTGTATGTTCTCTTTGGGTGGCAGAGATTTCAATATAGGGATCTTTGATGCGTTGTGACGCTTCCACTGCATTATCCAGCAGGTTACAGAAAAGAGAAGTAACATCTGAATCCGAGAGGAAAGTAGTGGTATTACTGCGGATATCTGCGTGAAATGCAATATGCAGATCATTACACACTTTTTTATAGCGGCACAAAATATTATTTAATATTTTGTGATCACATATCTTAGAGAATTCCAATAAATCAGAGGACTGCATTAGTTGATCAATGTAAGCTCTGATTTTTTCATTCTGGTTATCTTCATTTAACAGTGCAATGGATTGAAGATGTTTTTTCATATCGTGGATTAAAATACGCTGATTTTCATTTTGTGCAATGAGCATTTTATAATATTCTGCAGAATCATGTTCTTTTTGTAACTGCAATTGCATTTCTGTAAATTCAAGATGTTTTTTCTGGTTATATTGATTCAGACCGAAAATCAACAGATTAACGATCAGAAGGAAAAAAGCACTGGTGGTAATCAGACGGTTTTGGGTGGCTGTCATTGCGGTAGAATCACAGACCGCAATAAGAATCAATACGATTATCTGTGCAATGAATGGAATTAAAATCGTAAAGAAAACAGATTTATCATACTGTAAAAAAGGTTTTTGGCGTTTCTTCAACCATAACAGAAGTACCGACATTACAGCAAAAAAGAGAGTTTTGCTGATAACGGCAAAAAGAAGCTTTAAATGAAAATCAGCAGCACGCAGGTTTGCAGAAGTAAAAAAAGTAGACAGGAAACTGTATACCGGAAGTTCACAAGCTCCTGTGAGTACTTCAAATAGGAGTGAATGAAAAAGTGCATAATACCAGCTGGTCTTATAGAGAAATATAAGGTAGAGAAAACAAACTGTAGTGTACAATATACAATTCAATAAGAATATATTATGTAAACTAAATAAAAAGAGAATAAAAAATCCGAAAGATAAACAAACGAAACGGATTTTGGCACTGCATTTTGGAACAAACAGGATAGATACATAATTCCAGAATACAATTCCCTCTATCAAAAAACTAAAAAAATAACATATTCTTTCATCCATGGATATTACCTCATACTTTCCAGATAAAGCAGATAAGCATCTTTAAAAGTGCGGTATTTACGCCGCGTCAAATAAGCAGTGAGCTGATTCGTTAAGTGAATCAGTGTGTGGTCAAAGTCTGTTATATGCCCAAGATTTATAATAAAACTCCGGTGTGTCTGAAAAAAACAGCTTTTTGGGAGTGTATCCAGCCAATACGCCATATTTCGTACAGACTCGTAACTTTTCTGCACAGTGTAAACCATAACTTTGCGTTCCGCAGCTTCAACGACAATAATATCAGTAGCAGAGATGGCATGGACGCCGTTTTTGGTTTCCACCGGTATCAAAAGGGTGGATGTATGATAGAGGTTGACCGCATCCTGCATATTGCGGAAAAAACGCTGCTGTTCCAAAGGCTTGGAAAGATAACGGAATACGTGAAAGCGCATAGCCTCATCTAAATATTCAGAGTAAGATGTGACAATAAAAATGATCACAGCAGGATTACTTTTCTTTAATTCGTTTCCTACATAAATACCATTCATGCCCGGCATTTCAATGTCCAGAAAAACGATATCCTTATTTCCAGTGTCATTTAATAAATCCTCTCCGCAGGAGTAAGAAATAACTTCAGGACATTTTATATGCTTGTATGTAAAAAAAGATTTTAAATTTTTATGGATCTGTTCAATTGCCAACGGATCATCATCACATATTAAAATTCTCATGTTGGTATTCCTCTTGCTTTTTCTTCTATTGTACCATGAAGCACAGTCCACCGTGCACGATATATACATACATCAGCATGTTTGGTCTGCATATTCCCGATTGGCACTGTTCATTGCTTACGCACATTATATCGGGAAAGATGATATTTTGCAAAAGCAGTGCATGAAAAGACCAAAATGGAGCGAAATATGTCGTTTCAATCCGGAACTATCGCTTTTATCTGCATAACTATTTAAAATCATATTGTGAAATTCAATGACAAAAATAAAGAGAGGAGAAGCACAATATGAAAAACAAGATATTAAATGTAATATTAATAGGTTATATAATAGTACTCATATGGTTGTTATTAGTACCAAATGTTTTCAGGGGAGAACAAACATGGTATAGTAATGTATTTTCATATCAGCATTTTGTAGATTCTAATTTAATTCCATTCAGAACAATAATAATGTATATTTATTGCTTAAAGAATGGAAATATAAACATAGATATACCAATAAAAAATGTTTTGGCAAATTTTTTCATGTTTATGCCAATTACAATTTTAATAAAAATAAAGATCCCTCGGTTGACTTTAAAAAAGATTTTATTATATATTATCTGTTTTAATCTTGTAATAGAAATATTGCAGTTTTTAACTTTGCAAGGATCATTTGATGTAGATGATATCTTATTACGTTTATTTGGTGCATGGATTTCATATGCCGTTTATAGTAGTTTTCGCAGAAAAACATTTAAATAATTTTTAAGAAAATAGGCGGCAGTATCAAGAAATAAGCTTTAAGAGTAGCAGAAAAAAATTTTTGCCGCAAGCACAATGGCTGCTATGTTGATGCTGCCAACATATGGGGCAATGGCATCCAGTGTAAAAAAGGAGATTTATGAAAAAGAAAGTGCTTATAAAAAGGATCATTGGCTGTGGCATGCTCTGCATGATGTTACTTGTATTATGGAAAAGGACGCATATAAATTATGATGAGTATTCAGATAAAACTTCTGATATGCAACATGAAGAGGTAGAAGAAATCAAATTTCCGGATTATATCAATGAAAAAGTGAGTGACGGACTGGTGTTTGATGCAGAGGTTGTAATTGGAGAAAATTTTGATCCTGATAATTTTTATGTGAGTACGGCAAGGATTATGAAACCGGATGAAGAAAAATGGAATACGTTATCTGTATATGAAATGTTTTTTTTTATTTGATATAGGGGTTGACAAGGTAAAATTTGCACCAATTGACAACATTAAAGAATGCATCAAAAGAAAATATGGAAAAACGTTAGATGAGAACTGTATTACTGTAAAAAAAATGGTATTGGGTGTCTATCCATTCGCAACTGATAAGGAGAAAAATGCAGTTGTTCCGGTCTGGATATGTTTTTTAGAGCGAAAAACAAAAGGCAGTGAGTATGTAGAAAAATTATATGTTCCGATTAATGCGATTACAGGAGAGGAATTTTACGATATGGAGGGGTAATGTGAAGTCATATTTGAAAATGGATTTTTATCGTTTGTTAACATCGAAGTATTTTGGAATTGGAATATTAGGTGTTGTTGGTGTATATGGACTTTCACTGATGCAGTTAAAAAGTCAGGATGTATATTTGCTAAATTATTACATTAAATTCTATAGTACATATATGCTTTTGCTGATATTTGGCGCTGTTGCATATTCTAATGCCATGATGGAGGATTTGGAGTATAAAAACTACTATTTGCAGATACAAAAGGGAAGTTTTAGAAAATATATTTGGTCTAAAGTAATTACGGCATTTATCTCAGCTGTTATCGTGATGGTACTTGGAACATCCATTTTTTGCTTAATGGCTCATTTTAAAATGCCGCTCTTGTCCCTGGATAATGATATGCTGGAATATCTTGCTGATGGTGATTATCTGAGTCAGCTTATTACGCCAGAAACAATATTTTGGTATCTGATAGCGGATGCGGCAATGACAGGGCTAATGGCTGGCATTTTTTCTGTATTCGCTATGTGGTTGTCTTTATTTGTAAAAAATCAAATGTTTACAGTTATGGTTCCTATAGTAGGGTTTTACTTTTTTGTCAATTATTTTACAAGAATATTTGGAGAGAATGATTATTTTAAGTTGAATGTGATCTATATATCAAATGGAAAAATATTTGAAAAATCCTTTAGTTGTTTTTGCTATGCACTGTTCGTCGCAGTTGCAATTGCAGCAATAACAGGAAAGTTAATATATAGTAAAATGCAAAATGATATATGGGGTGACAGGAATGTGGGGAGCAAATAAATTAGGTATTATAAAATATAGAATAAAAAATGTAAAAATATTTTTGATTGCCATTATCTGGTTGTTTATATTGGATGTATATTTGGCTGATTACAGATCAATGGCAATGACATTAGGGTTAAAAGATAGTTTTGCAATATTGCCACATGTCCAGAATGATTTTTATTTTAACAAAATTATGTTGCTTGGTGGCATGATTTTTTTCGCAGATATTCCCTTTATGTCAGGAGAAGAACTTTATGTAGTGCTTAAGATTGGAAAAGAAAAGTGGTCACAGATTAATTGCTGTTATATCGTCTTGAGTGGTGTATTACTAAGCACATTGCTTACGGTGCTTAGCTTGTTGACAATTTTACCTGCAATTAGTTTAAAAAATGAATGGGGAACATTGTATCAGACATTTGCTTTTTCAGGAACGGCAGGTTGTGTGCTTATAAATGCAAGTGCAATGAGTTATTATTCACCCTATGCGTTAATGCTGAATATTTTTCTGATTGATGCGTTAACCTTTGCATTCATGGGAATGCTGCTATATACATTGAGTTTATTTGTGTCAAAAATATGGTCATATGTCATTGTTGTTGTTTTAATTTTTTTGCAATCTGTTTTTGGAAAAATGGGGTTAGTGTTGGATAATTTCTTGCCGTTTTCATGGATATCTGCTTCGCATTGGAGATTTGGATATGACAGGCACAGACCGGACCTTATTTACATTTACACGGCGTTTTGTATGTTATTATTTCTACTGGCTGTAATCAGTGAATGGAAAATAAAAAGAATGGACTGGGTGAGTAAGGAGGAACATAGATGACAGATGATGTTGTAATACAAGTTAATAATGTGTCAAAGAAATTTAAATCGCAAGTTGTGCTCAAAGATATCACATTGCAATGCAGAAAAGGCAGGATTTATGGATTTGTAGGATACAATGGATCTGGGAAAACAGTTCTTTTTAAATGTATATGTGGGTTACTTTATGTAGATGCAGGAGAGATCAGAGTCAACGGAGAAAAAATTGGACGTGAAATGATAAAAAACGCAGGGATTATTATTGAAGAACCGGCATTCCTTGGAAATGAATCCGGAAGGAAAAATCTTGAGCTATTGTATATGTTAAGGCATAAACGCGATAAAAAAAGGATTGCAGATGTTATGCAGATGCTCGGATTAAATTCAGAATCTAAAAAGACAGTGAGACAGTATTCGTTGGGAATGAGACAAAGGCTTGCATTAGCCCAGGCATTAATGGAAAATCCGGATATATTGATTTTGGATGAGCCAATGAATGGACTGGATAGGGATGGAGTAAACGAAATACGTCAGTTATTATTGAAACTAAAAGAACAGGGAAAAACAATACTACTTGCAAGCCATAACAAAGAAGATATAGAGGTTTTATGCGATGAAGTATTTGAAATGGAACATGGAAAACTGCAGCAAATTCGGTGATTAATAATGAAAAAAAAGATACTATGTATATTCAAAATCAGGAGATAAAAAAAATAATGATTCAAAAATTTCTGTAAATAATGGCAATGATAATTTGTACTTTATGATTGAAAATGCCGGGGAGGACAGGCAGATTGCAGTACAAATTTTTATTGATTATATTCAGGTGCCGATGATAATTGAGGGAGAAACGTATCAGACATTTTTTGTGGATACTGATAAAAGTTTTTCAAAAGAATTTTGTTTTCAAATAGCGGAGACGTTGGATGAAAGTGTTGATCATAAAATTATGGCTGCAATGACAGTATATTCTGATAAGTATGTGAAAGATTCAGAACTTGAATATACTACGAATGGATATTCTATAGCACTTGATGCAGTTTTAGATATAGCAGGAAATACAGACCAATTCATTATGAATAAACTTTACAATTACGAGAATCCCAGGGAATCATATAAAGATATGTGGTATGGAGTGCTGATAAATACTGAATTACAGGATTTCAAAAGGAGAGTACCAAACAAAGAAATAATTGCACAAAAAAATGAAAGAAAGGACTTTGTGTATCATGTTGGCGGATATGATGATTGTACAGAAGCACTGGTTATTTTATGCATGGGTATGGAACAAGTTGATGTGAATCAACAAAAATATATGCTTTTCAAGCTGGAAAAAGGAAAGATACAAGATGGATTAGTAACAATTACAATGCCGGATGAGCAAGGGAGTTACGATTTGACAGGATGGATTATTAAGAATCCATTTTCAGAAGAAAAAACAGAAATCAATTCAGTGAGTGATACGTGGAGATTTACAATCAATGTGACATAATTAACTACACTAAAAAATTATCCAGACCTTTGGTCTGGATAATTTTTCGTTAGAGAGTTTTTTCAAACAAAAAAATAATACATAATAAAATGAATTTATTGAAGAAGCATAATATTTTTCGTATAATCAAAGATACATTAGGGATACATTTTTGGCAAGTATTGGAACTGGAGGCATATTATAAATGCTAAATATTTATTTTGGTGAAATGGAAGAAGCAATT
>ERZ831773.457-NODE-457-length-54214-cov-6.511642_pt1 | contig 54214 bp, 43 predicted proteins | sample MGYA00519696_ERZ831773 | MGnify/ENA primary metagenome ERZ831773 (study PRJEB31850, sample SAMEA3708720) | human gut metagenome | biome: human gut; feature: human-associated habitat; material: faeces | place: China | collected 2014 ...
TGTAAAATATTAAATTTTCAAGGTTCTATTTTGGGGCTTTTGACCCTGGCATCATGTCATTGTTCAAAAAGGTAAATCAAAGGTTAACGTTACTATTGAATACTATGATGATACCCAGACTCCAAAGGCTATGATATATGCAAGCAAAAAGGAATTATCACCTGGGGAAAGCATAAGCAATTATGACATAGCTGATAACTGGAACATAAATTGGGCAGAGAAGAGTACTACAGATGGAAAATTTGAAAGTATATCAAATCTTGATGAAATCCAAGTCGTAAGCGATTGCATAATTAGGGTATATTACACTCCTCAAGAAAAAACACTTGCTGGAAGTACTACATTTTATGACTATACCGTTAAAGCCGGTAAACAGGATGGATCTTGGGGCTTTAGTGATACATATTATTCATTTAATCAGTTGACAAATGACAAATCACCAAAAGTTAGTGAAAACAAAAAACTTATTGCAGGCACGAATGATTCAAACGTTGGTCAAAATTATCCGGAGTATCAACAGTATAAGATTAGTTTGCCAGATAGTAACGGTAATACAAAAGATGCAAACTGTTATACTGGAGGAGATAGTACAATCCCAGGATTGCTAAAAGAAATTGATGATAACGGTAATGTAATATTCAATTACGCAGAACCGGGATTTTTTGTGGATAGCGATTATAGCGTTCAATTCAGAGGAAGTATCTTCGGTGGAGGTGAAAAGAGATTTCTGAGAAAAGTGTATAAAGATTACACTTTGGAATTTGCCCGAAAAGGTGATACTTATACACTTAATGGCGTAAGAAATAAGGATAACGGTTGGGTTACAGGCGCAGGAAACAATTTCTATCCGTTAAACAGTGTGAAACCTTCTTATGAAGATAGTGAAAGAGGCAATAACAATTATTTCGGAATGCGATATGATGTCACATTCAAGATTGGTGATTATGTAGGACCACTTAATTACAAATTCACAGGCGACGATGATTTATGGGTAGTTCTTGATGGTAAGAAAATAGTAATTGATCTTGGTGGTATTCATAGCGCAGCAACAGGAAATGTTGATTTGTGGCAGTATATTGGTGATAAAGAAAATCTGACAGAAGCACAAAAACAACAGACTCATACATTGACAATCCTTTATATGGAACGTGGTGCAGGCGCATCTAATTGTCAGATGGAGTTTACTCTTCCATCAGCGAAGATACAGCAAGTCGATCAGACAAAGATGACAAACATTTCATTCTATAAAACAGATGCAGAAGGAAACGGTCTTCCTGGTGCAGAATTTACATTAACGAATGACAGCACAAATGACATAAAGTATGCAACTTCCGACAAGGATGGATTAGTTCAGTTCCAGCAGCTCGTAGCCGGAACCTATACATTAACAGAAACACAGGCACCAGACGGTTATATTACACCTACAAAGTCATGGAAAGTAAAAGTAACTGCTAATAGTGGTAGTTTAAGTGCAAAGATATACCAGGCAGATGGTAGAACAGAACTTGGAAAGCTTACCGGTGGTGAATACCAGATTATCAACTCAGCAAGCACACCAGTACAGCCTCCGACACCGGGCATTGTTGAAACAAAGAAAGAACTGTCTCATGAAAAGTATATTGCTAAGAATAAAGATGGTACATACAATCTTACGTTAAATGTTTCAGGTGCAGTTGGAAGCGAGTCCTATGCGAATAAGCTGGATGTACTGTTCGTGATGGATACGTCGAACAGTATGAAACGTGGAATGAATTCTTCGTGGGATCAAGACAACTACACAACGAATAGTAGTAGTCGTTTCTATAATCAGCAAAAAGCTGTAGAAGATGCTGTTGCCAAATTGAAAAGCAAGAAAAATGTAGATGCTCAATTTGCAGTGGTGGCGTTTGATACACAAGCGGGTATCGAAACAACGTGGACAAAGGACTCGATTAAATATCCCACCGGAGTTGGAAAATATCCGGGTGATGATTATGACAAACAGGCCGGTGGAACAAATTATGAAGCAGGATTAATAAAAGCAAAGCAATTACTTGATAGCGGACGAACTGATGCAACAAAAATAGTTGTATTTCTGTCAGATGGTGATCCAACCTTCTACTACAAAAAGGATGAACGAGGTAATATAATTGGAATTGGTGGTGGTAAAGGAAATAGCTATAGTGATACAGCAATGAACAATGCTAAAATTCAACTTAGAACAATGAGGATGAACTACTTCTACACAGTCGGAGTTGGTCCTGAAGATAGTTACAAGCATTTATCAAGTCTGATCAGCAGTGCTCCGAGTGGAACCGTAACTGGCAGTTACAACGGCACGGATTCAAGTAATTTGAAAAATGCCTTTGATTCAATCATCAGAGATGCAACAGAACTTCTTTGTACAGATGTAACTGTAACCGATACGTTAACCGATGAAGTTGAATTAGTTAATCAAGATTTACAGGTGGTTGTCAAAGATGAAACTGGAAAGGTTATCACCAAACTGAAAGATGCTTCAGGAAATGAAGTAGCCGTATCAAAGATTATAACTGTCAGTACAGCGAAAGACTCAAACGGCAAGACTCAGATTATTATGCGATTTGAACCTAGCTATAAGCTGGAATCAGGTTACACGTATTATGTAACAGCAAAAATCCAGCCAACTACAAAAGCCTATCTGAAGTATCAGAATGAAAGCTATACAGATACTGGTGATGAAAATACAGACGAATATCTTGGAACAGACAAAAAACCTGGAAAAGATACTAAGAATGATGGAACATCTTCAAAACAAAAAGGATTCTATTCAAACGTATCAGCTAATGTAACATACAAGTACAACAATGAAACATATACGAAACCTTATGCGAAACCTGTTATACAGGTAGATGCCAGTACAGTTTCTCACACAGTGGTTAAACAGTGGGAAACTGACTCAGATAAAGTAGCAGTTGATGTCGAGTTGAAGGCCTATGTAACAAAAGCGGCAGATTCTAAAATAAACGATGATAATCCGAAGTATCTTACCAGTGAAGATGTAAAAACTCTTCCGACGTCCATGGAATTTAATTTGTCAGAAACAAACCAATGGACGCATACTTGGGATAATCTTCCGGATACATACTACTATGAAACTACAGATGACATCAAACAAACAGATATCCATTACACAGTAGAAGAAGTCCAGACAGATGCGACAAAGGCATTTTACGGTCAGGTTACTGAATCAAATGATGGAACGACCACTACGATTCTGAATAAGAAGAAAGATCAGGAGGATAAGCCGTTTATTGAAGTGACAAAAACATTTAAAGGGCTTACAAAAAATCAGATTCAAAAGTTGGCAGAGCCAAGTAATCCGTATACAATTACATTGATTCATACTGAAACAAATACGACTAAAACGCTTAAGATGGATGTAAGTAATTTAGGCAATATTCTTCAGGGTAATGATGAGGAAAAAGTATGGACATATACCTGGAAACTGGAAGATTGTTTGGATGGCACATACAAAGTCAGTGAAAGCAATTACGGTAAAGATGGATACGATGTAACTGTCACTGTCAATGGACAACAAGTTACAAATTGGAATGATTTTTCAGTAAGTACAAAGCAAGCAACAATAAGCGAATATAAACAATCTGGAAAGACTACTATGTGTTCACCAAAAGAGTTTACTATAGGCAAAGTTAATTTAATTGTTGCAAAGCTCACTGCGAACGAAGGATATTTCGTGTGGACAAACAAACCGGTAAGTATCAGTGAACGTAAAGCGATAGTGAAATTGATAAGTGATAAAACCAATGGAATTGGATTTAGTCCAGAAGCAGAATTAAAAAAATGCTATTTCTATAGTGGAAATGGAATAAAAGACACGTTGGTATTCAGAAATGGTGAGATCAAGTATGACGGGCAGGATAAACTTACGTTTGATGCATCAAAACAGTGGTCTATGTTTGCAGCTGGAACGTACACATTTACCGAAACACAGAACGCTGAGATTCAGATCACGAATACTTATTCGGAACAAACTGCAGATTTAGATTTGATTAAGACTTCAGTAGCCGGAACAAAATTTGATGGCGCAGAATTCAAACTGTATAAGAAGAATGATGAGGGAGCATATGAACTTCAGAAATTTGAATATACAGATGAGTCTGGAAAAAATCAGACAAGAGAAACCATCCAGGTAATAAATACCAAAGGATCAAAAGCTGAACTTAAAAATCTTCAGTCTGGACAGTATTATCTGGAAGAAGTAAAGGCACCGGAAGCTTGTATGTTGTTAGCAGACAAGATTTATTTCAAACAGGAAAAGGGTAAGATTACTTTAACAGATAAGGATGGAAAAGCACTTTCAAGTGAACCTACAATGTGGACACTTTCGAACACATATGGAAAATATACCTTAACTGTAAAAAACGAAATTCTCTATTCCCTCCCATCAGCTGGAGGCACCGGAATTTACTTGTATATGATTGGCGGCATGTTACTTATGTTTGCGGCCGTATGGATCTTATATAAAAACAAATGCAAGGAGGTGCTGAAAAAATAATTGTAAGAATTAATTTTCCAGTGGCTTCTTGCCACACAAAAACGTTATTATCCCATATGAGGGGACAATAAAAAATGGGCAAAACCCTTAAAAGAAAAGGAGACAAAATATGAAGAAGATGAGAAAAATCTTTGCAGTGTTATTAACACTGGCTATGGTACTCGGAATGAGTATGACAGCATTTGCCGCTGAAACTACTGCTCCAAGCGCTGCTGACAAAGCAACTATTACAGTAACAGGAATCGAAGATGGTGCAACAGTAAAAGCTTATCGTATTGTAGAACCACAGTATAACGAACATGGATTATACGGTTATAAAGTTGTATCTCCATATAGCATTGCTGACACAACAAATTTCACTCCGACTTTTAATGAAATTACAACTATTGCAAAACAGGTTTCTGGCACAGCTATCGATTTAACCGGAAATCTTGCAAACGGTTATACAGCTACAGTAGGTGCTGGAGAATATATCGTAATTATCGAAAGCACAAACTATACTTATAATCCTGTTGTTGTTAGTGCAGCTTATACAAATGCAAATAATAAAGCATCTCTTGCTAACGGTACTATAGCTGCAACAGATACGTGGGCTCTTGCAGATGGAAAATCCGTAGCTAAATCATCTGAAGTGAAAATTGAAAAAACTGTTTCACAGCCAGACGCAGCAGTAGGAGATAAAGTAGACTATACAATTCACGGTACAATTCCATCCTATGGTGCACAGTTTGAAAACCCTGTTTACAAAATTACAGATACTATTACAAATGCAAAATATGCATCTGACATTACTGTAACTATCGGTGGAGAGAAAGCTACAGCTGGTACAGATTATACGATTACTGGTGGAAACGCAGAAGATTCCAACTTTGAAATTAGCTTCACCAATGTAGGCGCTTATTATAATAAGACTGATGTAGAAAGAGCAGTAGTTATTACTTACAAAGCAGAAATCTTAGCATCTGCAACTTCTATAGATCCTGCTAAAAATACAGCTAAACTTACATATAGCAATAAACCTGGCTCAACAAAGGACGCTACTGAGAAAAAAACTTACACATATACATTTGAATTAGATGACGAGTTTACAAAAGTAGATGAAAACGGAAATCCTTTGGATGATTGTACTTTTACCTTAACAAATAAAAATACCAAAAAAGTATACACATGCACAACAAAAAATGTTGACGGCAAAGCAAAAATCCATTTTGAAGGATTAGATGCTGGTGAATATACATTAGTAGAAACTGTTGCAAAAGACGGATATAGCATTAATAACACAAAATACACTGTTGTGATTACCCCAGAATACAATACCGATGGAACTTTAAAATCTAAAACTATTACAATTGATGGTAAAACAGATAAAGTAGTAGTAAGAAATACTAAAATTTCCGCTCTTCCATCAACCGGTGGTATCGGTACAACAATCTTCACAATCGCTGGATGCGTTATCATGATCGCAGCAGCTGGTCTGTTCTTCGCAAGCCGCAAGAAATCAGACAACAAATAATTGCAATAATTATTTATAATCAGATATCGAATCCGGGGCAGGTCGCCCCGGATTCATAAAAAATAATACAACAGCAAGGAGAATTCGGATGAAAAGCAAAACAAGCAAATTAATGATTGGAATCATATTTTTAGCCGGTTTGTCCTTACTGCTGTATCCTTTCGTAGCTAATCAGTGGAATAACTACAGACAGAAGCAATTGATCAGCAGTTATGAACAGACTGTATCTGAAAAGGATGCAGCACATGAGATTGATTATGATGCAGAACTGCAGAAAGCAGAAGCTTACAACGAAGCCTTACTTCCAAGTATTCTTCCTGACTCATTTGCAGTAGCCGCAGCCAGTGACAAAGAAGATCAGTCCTACATGGATGCTTTGAATATTGCCGGTGACGAGATGATGGGAATCGTGGAGATTCCGAAGATTGACATCAAACTTCCGATCTACCACACTACCGACGAAAATGTTCTCAAACAGGCAGCCGGACATCTGGAAGGAAGCTCTCTTCCAATCGGCGGTAAAAGTACACACGCCGTTATCTCCGCACACCGTGGACTTCCGAGTGCGTCTCTTTTTACCGATCTGGATCAGCTGGAAGAAGGCGATCATTTTCTGATCCATGTATTAAACGAAATATTATGTTATGAAGTCGACAAGATTTCCGTAGTAAAACCAGAAGAAACTTCCTCTCTTTCAGTAGAAGAAGGAAAAGATCTTGTAACACTTTTAACCTGTACTCCATACGGAGTCAATACCGAGCGGCTTCTGGTCCGTGGTCACAGAGTACCTTATGTGGAACAGGAAGTTGCCGATGAGAAGACACCGCTCAGCGGAATCAGTCTTCATACAAATTACCTTTTATGGGTAATTATTGGTCTTGTAATTACCACAATCTTCATCCTTGTGTTATACTTAAAGGAGAAGAAGCTTCAAAAGAAGAAAAATGAGACCTCTTAAAAAGAGAATAAGAACGAGAAAGGGAATATGCCTATGAAAAGAAAAATCTCAACCTTCCTTTTCGGTCTGTTATTCTTGATAGGATTTGGGATTCTGATCTATCCGATGGTATCCAACCAGTGGAACACCTACAGACAGAATCAGCTGATCAGCAGCTATGACAATACAATACAGGACATGGAACCGGAGGACTTCACCTCTGAGTGGGAAAAGGCAAAAGCTTTCAATGATACCATTCAGCAGAACAACCTCTACGGAGATGTATTTGGTGAAGATGAAAATGACATCAAAGATACCGAATACTGGAAGATCCTGAACGTTGCAGATGACGGAGTAATGGGATACCTTTCCATTCCGAAGATCAACATCAAGCTTGCCATTTACCATGGCACCGGTGACAAAGATCTGCAGACCGGCGTCGGACATCTGAACGGCACAAAGCTTCCGATTGGCGGGGAAAGTACCCACAGTGTTCTCGCAGCTCACCGTGGACTTCCAAGCGCAAAGCTTTTTACCGATATCGATCAGCTCAAAGTTGGCGATAAATTTTACATCCATGTACTGGATGAAGTCCTTGCCTACAAGGTAGACCAGATTCTTCCGATGGTAGACAAAGACGATCATGAGACACTGGAGAAAGCACTCCAGATTGAAGAAGGAAAAGATCAGGTAACTTTATTTACCTGTACACCATATGGAGTCAACTCCCATCGTCTTCTCGTAAGAGGAACCAGAGTTCCATATAACGGCGAAGAGGATGCTACCGAATCAGTTACAGATTCTATGGTAAAAGCCATTCAGAATTATTATATGCTCTATTTAATTTTAGGACTTTCAATCACGATTCTTGTGATCATTCTCTTGCGATTCCTTTCCAAGAGAAAAGCTCACAAAGAATAACCAAGATTTTTAAGGAGGACATGAGGCGATGATGAATAAACGATTAAAACAGGGAAGTACTTTTCTCTTAGCTGTCGCTCTTACATTTCCACTGCTCACTCTTCCGGGTGCGAAAGCCGCAAGCGCGATCAATACCGGACAGAAGTGTTCTATCGAATTCGACATTAGTGGGAACAGCAGTGAACTTCTAAGCGCAAGCATTCCGGTAAACCTGTATAAAGTTGCTTCGGTTGATGAATCCGGCAACTATACCGGAATCGGTGCATTTTCAAAACTGGATCTTTCATCCGTAAGTGCTGATAACCTGGATGCGGCAGCTGCTACCTGGGCAGAACGTGCAGCAGAAGCGAAGAAATTGCTGAAGGATGACACAGAGCCAACTACAACCACACTGACACAGGGAAGAGGTACTGCAACAGGACTGGATACAGGACTTTACCTTGTAGATACACCAAAAGTGATTACAACCAATTATACTTATACCTTTACTCCTTACCTTGTATCACTTCCGACCAATAATTACTACAGTGGTAACGGTGCAAGTGATGACTGGATCTACGATTTGACCAAAGAATCCAACAGTGCAGTTGGTCTGAAACCGGAACAGCACGTAAGATACGGTAATCTGGTGATCAATAAGGAACTGGTAGATCACAATGCTACCTTCGGTAACAATGCAACGTTCGTATTCCAGATCGATATCACAACACTGGATAAGAAGACCGAAACCAGAATCGAAGAGCTTACCTTCAATGCTGCAGGCAGCCATTCTGTAACGATTGAAAAAATTCCTGCCGGATCTCATGTCAAGGTAACGGAGGTTTACAGCGGTGCAAGCTATGAACTCGCTTCTGCTAAAAGTCAGGAAACAGACATCATTGCTAATCCTGAAAAAGAAACCGAAGTAGAATTCAAACCGGCAAAGGTTTCATTTATCAACAAACACGATGGACGTACCAATGGCGGATACGGCGTAAAAAATAATTTCAAACTCGATGAAACTGATCAGTATCAGTACACCGAACCAGCAGCAAAGAACTAGAAAGGGGGAATCGGAATGAGAAAGTTACATAAAAAACCACTAATCATGGCAGCAGCAACACTTGCTCTTACCGGAACCCTGGCAGTTGGAAGCGCGATGGCGTATTTTACAACTTATTCGACAGCCGGTGGCGGTGTGAAAATGAATATGGGATTTACTGAGACAGTCCCGAAAGAAGAAGTTGATGAAAACGGAAAGCACATTACAATTAAAAATACCGGTGATTATGACTGTTTCGTAAGAGTCACAGCATTCGCACCGGTAGAGCTTACTTATAACGCACCAGACGGCGGATGGACAGCAGGTGATGCGGGCTACTGGTATTACGATGAAGTACTTCCGGCAGGAAAAGAAACGGAAACGGAACTCAACATCAAATACACATTCCCGTCAGGAGATGACAAACCAGAAGAATTTAACATCGTAGTTATCCAGGAATGCACACCGGTTCTTTACAAGGAAGATGGTACACCATACGCCAACTGGAACCATGTAATCAAAGACGACAGCACACAGACGACAGAGTAGGAGGTAATGAGAATGAAAAAGAAAAAGAAATCATTTCCAAAGAAACCTGCCCTGGTCCTGACAGCCGCAGCACTCCTGCTGGTTGGAAGCACTGTCGGCAGTACACGCGCCGCACTCACTTACTACAGTGAGAATTATTCCGCACAGATGAATATGCAGAGTATCGGCGTATCTCTTCTGGAAAATGACAAAGTAGTCAGCAGCCGGGATTATGTATCGAACGATAAGTGGAAGGGAACCTCACAGGGTACACTTCTCACAAACCTTCTTGGAAAGGATGAGACATTTACACCCGGCAAGAAATATAACGAAGCAATCAGCGTCAAGAACAGCGGTACGATTGACACCTTTGTACGTGTGATCATCACAAAGAGCTGGCAGAACGAAGAAGGTAAAAAGAACACCGAACTTTCACCGGATCTGATCGAGCTGAACTTCCTCACAGCCAACGGATGGCAGGTTGCAGATGCACAGTCCACGAAAGAGCGTACCGTTCTTTATTATACCAAGGCAGTTGCAGCCGGAGATACCACACCGGCATTATCGGATACACTCCGAATCAAGCCTTCAATTGCATCGGATGTAACAAAACATGTGACCGAATCTGAAAAAGGTAAAACCATCACTTATACTTATAAGTACAATGGCTACACCTTCCACATTGACGCAGAGGTGGATGCAGTTCAGACACACAACGCAAAGGACGCGATCAAGAGTGCCTGGGGCGTGGACGTAAATGTATCAGACGACGAAACAACAATGAGCTTACAGTAGGGAGGTACAGAGTATGAAAAAGAAAATTTTGTGCCTCGCCATGACAGTGATAATGGCAGCAGGGGTACACACAACTGCATTTGCAAAAGATTATCAGGGAGCCGACGGATGGCAGGTTAATTTCACCGGCGGCAAGATGGAAAGTAATTTTAAAAGCTCCGATGTGACTGACGAGCTGGCAAATATCCAGCCGGGTGACAGTATCGAGCTCAAGGTTCAGCTTAAGAACTCCGACAGTACGGATACCGACTGGTACATGACCAATGAAGTGATCCAGACGCTGGAGGATGCACAGTCTTCCGCAGAAGGTGGTGCTTATGAATACAAGCTGACATATGTTGGAAGTGATAATGCCGAAAAGGTACTCTATGACAGCTCAACTGTCGGAGGGGAAGGTGCTTCCAAAGCAGGAGAAGGTCTGAAGCAGATCGATAACTCAACCCAGGAATATTTCTACCTCGGAAGACTTGCTTCCAATAATACCGGAACGGTACACCTTACCATCGGTGTTGAAGGTGAGACACAGGGCAACGGTTATCAGCTCACACTCGCAAAGCTCCGCATGAACTTTGCAGTAGAAAAGGTTTCAGCCGGCAAAACCATCACCAAAAATAAGATTGTTAAAACAACCAACACCGTTAAGACCGGTGATACCGCAAGAGTTCTTCTCTTTTGTGTGCTTGCACTCATCAGTGGACTGATCCTTCTTGCATATGGTATCTACACACTCAATAAGAACACAAAAAGACGCAGACAGAAAGGAGAGTAAGCAGATGAAAAAATGGAAAAGATTACTGGTTTCTCTTCTGACTGTAGCTATGACGATCGGCACTGCTTCCATAAATGTTATGGCAGCAGAACCGTATACTTATACGGTAACATTGTCAGCCGGCAATAAAGGAACAATTAACGGACAGAACAAGATTGAAGTGGCAAATCTTTCATCCGGTTCTACCGTTACTTTCAATCTGAATGACATCCAGGTAACAGACGACAAGTATTATGTCAAAGGAATCCGTCTCAGCGGACGTGACAATAACGAAACACTTGCGGCTCCTTCCTTTACCGTTGATAAAGATGCCGACTATGTAGTCGCTTACGGAATCAAAGGCAACATGGTTGCCTATACCGTAAATTATCAGGATGCATCCGGTAAATCACTGGCAGAGAGCCAGACCTTCTACGGAAACGTCGGCGACAAGCCGGTCGTTGCTTACCGTTACGTTGAAAATTATATTCCTGATGCTCTTGCACTTACGAAGACTTTGAGTGATAATGAATCTGAGAATGTATTTACGTTTACCTACACACCGGGAGCTACAGACCGTATCGTTGAGACAACAACTACCGTCACAACAACAGTTCCTGGAACCGCAACTCCTGCCGGTGCAGCAGGTACAACCGGAGCTGCCGGTACAACAGGTGCAGCCGCCGGTACTGGTAGAGGTACTACAGCGGGTGGTACTGCAGCAGGTGGTACTGCAGCAGGTGGTACTACAGCAGGTGGCACTACAACGGGTGGTACTACAACAGGCGGTACTGCCGGTGGTACAACGAATGCAGACAATTCTCAGGATACGACAGACGATACGACCACCGCACCGGATGAACAGACACCAAAGTCTCTGGTAGATCTGGATGATGAAGACACTCCAAAAGGAAATATCGATGCGAAAGACAAGACGAGCAAAACTCCGATCGCAGCAGGGATCGGCATTATCGTTGTTGCGGTAGCAGCTCTCGTAGGACTGATCGTATTCTTGAAAAAACGTGCAAAATAAAAAAAGCGCGGCACTAAAGGAGAAGTCTTTTTTGAAGAGAACGAAGAAAAAGAAAAGCCCGGTGGCTGCATTTTGCAGTGCACTGGGCACTGTTTTACTGACAGTACTGATTCTTGCCTGTATTCCGCTGACGCTTCCGAAAGCTTTTGGTTTTCAGATGTACACCGTGATCAGTGGGAGCATGGAACCGGCGATCCCGACGGGAAGCCTGGTCTATGTCCGGTATGAAGAACCAGACACGATCGTCAAAGATGATGTCATTGCTTTTTACAGCAACAATGCAGACGGCTCGATCATCACCCACCGTGTAGTATCCAACAGCCCGGCGATGGGACAGTTTATCACCAAAGGGGATGCCAATGAGGAAAAAGATATGAATCCGATTCCTTACAACAACTACATCGGAAAAGTAAAGCTTTCTGTTCCGGTTGTTGGCGGTATCGCACAGACTGCAACCGGCACTGCTGGAAAGATTGCCGCTGCATCTATGATCGGTCTTGCTGTGATTCTTGAAATCGTTGCTGCCATGCTTGACAGACGCGATGACGAAGACGAATAAGAGAAAACGTTTTTCATTTTAACTTGCTAAAGTGTGAAACATTTGCTAAAATAATATCAGATTGTATTGTCAGAAGAAGATGGGGGAATTTCACAATTCTCCCATTTGTCATATGTTGAAAAGAATGGAGAGGTGAATGGATTGTTATCCAACCAGATTTTACAGAGAACAATCAATGAAATAGGGGATATCATCGAGTGTAACTGTTCCATCTGGAACACAGACGGAGTGATGCTTGCAGCTGTAGGTAAGGAGAAGCCTGCAGTAAAAAAAGCTGTCTGCTCATTTTTAAAAGAGCTGGAGGTTACCGGCGTATCGGAGGAGCACCTGGATGAATGCTATGGTCTGTTTCCGGTTTATGATGATGATGAACTGACTTATATTTTCGTGATCGAGCACAACAATGAGATTGATGTGCATACCAGCGGACGCTTAAGTGTCTGCCAGCTGGAGAGCCTTTTAAGATCCGGAAGCGAACGTCTTGACCGTAACCGTTTTATCCAGAACCTGCTCCTGGATAACCTGCTTCTCGTAGATATCTACAATCAGGCGAAAAAGCTTGGTATTACAGTTGAGCAGCGCAGAGTCGTCTATCTGATCGAACCGAAGAATCCAGATGACACGATCGTCCTGGATATGATCCGTGGGATTTATTCCTCGGGAACCGGCGATTTTGTTACTGCCGTAGATGAGGGACATATTATTCTGATCAAGTCCCTTGACAGTACGGATGATTATGATACGATCCGTTCGACTGCCGATATGCTGGTGAATGCGATCAACACCGAAGCTATGGTCAATGTCCGGCTTTCCTTCGGAACCATCATTCCCGAACTCAAAGAGGTCTCACAGTCTTACAAAGAAGCTGGCATGGCTCTGGATGTGGGACGTATCTTCTATCCGGAACGCAATATTTTATCCTACCGCGAACTCGGTATCGGACGGCTGATCCACCAGCTTCCCGTTTCCTTATGCGAGATGTTCCTGGAAGAAGTATTTGCCGGAAATACCGTTGATCAGTTTGACGAAGAAACCTTATCCACAGTTGATAAATTTTTTGAAAACAGCCTGAATATTTCGGAGACAGCGAGACAGCTTTTCGTCCACCGGAATACGCTCGTCTACCGGCTGGAGAAGATCCAGAAGCAGACCGGGCTGGATGTCAGAGTCTTTGAGGACGCCCTGACATTTAAGATTGCTCTGATGGTCGCAGACCACATGAAATTCATAGAAAACAGAAAATAGGAGGACATGATATGGTGAAATTATACGAAGGCGGTGCCTATCTTTTACACGGTACTGAGGTAATTGCAGATGCACCCGATGCACTTGCTGCCGTAAAAAGCAAGACAGGTATTGAGACAACAAAAGAAGCTGCTGCAAAAGAGACAATGGCTTATGGGATCTTAAGTGCGCATAATACTTCCGGTAATATGCAGCAGCTTCAGATCAAATTTGACAAGCTGACTTCGCACGACATTACCTTTGTCGGAATCATCCAGACTGCAAGAGCATCCGGACTGGAGAAATTCCCGATCCCTTATGTTCTGACCAACTGCCATAACTCTCTGTGTGCAGTCGGCGGTACGATCAATGAAGATGACCACATGTTTGGACTGACCTGTGCGAAGAAGTACGGCGGTGTCTATGTTCCGCCTCATCAGGCCGTTATCCACCAGTTTGCCCGTGAAATGCTCGCAGGCGGCGGCAAGATGATCCTTGGTTCTGACAGCCACACCCGTTATGGTGCACTCGGTACCATGGCAATGGGAGAGGGCGGACCGGAACTTGTAAAACAGCTTCTGAACAAGACTTATGATATCAAGATGCCGGGCGTTGTCGGAATCTATCTGGACGGCGAACCGGTGAAAGGTGTCGGACCGCAGGACGTTGCCCTTGCGATCATCGGCGCAACCTTCGGCAATGGCTATGTCAATAACAAGGTCATGGAATTTGTCGGACCTGGCGTTGGCAAATTAAGTGCAGACTTCCGTATCGGAATCGATGTTATGACGACAGAGACAACCTGCCTTTCTTCTATCTGGAGAACCGATGACAAGATCAAAGAGTTCTACGATATCCACGGAAGAAGTGATGACTTCAGGGAACTGGAGCCTGGCGCAGTCGCTTACTATGACGGTCTTGTATACGTGAACTTGAGTGAGATCAAGCCTATGATCGCCATGCCGTTCCATCCGTCCAATGTCTACACCATCGAGGATGTCAATGCCAACCTTGCAGATGTTCTCCACGATGTAGAGCAGCGCGCGCTGGTAAGCCTGGACGGTGCTGTGGATTACTCTCTTCAGGACAAGATCGTAAATGGTAAGCTTTATGTCGATCAGGGTATCATCGCAGGCTGTGCCGGCGGCGGTTTTGAAAATATCTGTGCTGCCGCAGACATCATCCGTGGCAAATACATCGGATCAGATGAATTTACCTTCAGTGTTTACCCGGCAAGTACACCAATTTACATGGAGCTTGTGAAAAATGGTGCGGTTGCTGACCTGATGGAAGCCGGTACGATCGTGAAGACAGCCTTCTGCGGGCCGTGCTTCGGTGCAGGGGACACTCCGGCAAACAATGCATTTTCCATCCGTCACTCTACCCGTAACTTCCCGAACCGTGAAGGAAGCAAGCTGCAGAGTGGACAGATCGCATCTGTTGCCCTTATGGATGCACGTTCCATTGCCGCAACTGCTGCAAACAAAGGTTTCCTTACTCCGGCAACCGATTTGGATATTGAATACAAGAACCCGACTTACCACTTTGATTCCAGAATTTACGCCAACCGTGTATTTGACAGCCACGGCGTTGCTGATCCTTCGGTTGAGATCAAATTTGGGCCGAACATCAAAGACTGGCCGGCAATGAGCGCTCTTCCTGAGAATCTGATCCTGAAGGTCGTATCTGAGATCCACGATCCGGTTACAACGACAGACGAACTGATCCCGTCCGGCGAGACTTCTTCTTATCGTTCCAACCCGCTCGGACTTGCTGAATTTGCACTTTCCAGAAAGGATCCTGCCTATGTAGGACGCGCGAAAGAGGTCCAGAAAGCCCAGAAAGCGATTGAAGCAGGTACTTGTCCACTGGATGTACTGGACGAATTAAAACCGGTGATGGCAGCAATCCAGAAGTCTTATCCGGAAGTCGGCAAAGGAAATATCGGTGTCGGAAGTACCATTTTCGCGGTCAAACCTGGCGATGGTTCTGCCCGTGAACAGGCTGCTTCCTGCCAGAAGGTCCTCGGCGGCTGGGCGAATATCGCGAATGAGTACGCAACCAAACGTTACCGCTCGAACCTGATCAACTGGGGCATGCTTCCGTTTATTACCGAAGAGGAACACACAAAGCTTTCTTTCAGGAACGGTGACTATCTCTTCGTGCCGGATATCCGCAAAGCAGTAGAAGACAAAGCTTCCACGATCAAGGCTTATGTCGTAGGCGATGATCTGAAAGAGATCAATCTGAAACTCGGTGATCTGACGGATGCAGAACGTGAAATCATCCTCAAAGGATGTCTGATCAACTATTACAGAGGTTAATTTTTCTCAGACAATGATATGATTTAAAAGGGACGGAAATTTTTCTGTCCCTTTTTGCAACACTTCCGACTTTTTTATACTCTTATATACAAAGAACCGATTTTGAGAGGAGGGACTTTATGATCGATGCAATTGCATTTAAAGAATTATATAAGACGGTTTATCAGGATCTGTATCGTTTTGCGCTCTGCATGATGCATCATCCACAGGATGCAGAAGACGCCGTCAGTGAAGCCGTTCTTTCCGCCTATGAGAACATACATAAATTACGCAAAGAAGAAGCATTCCGTTCCTGGATTTTTCAGATTCTGGCAAATGTGTGCCGCCGGAAGTTAAAGAGCCGTGAACGGACCGAGACCGAGCTGAAAGAAGATCATGCTTCTGCCACATACTGTGACGGACTCTGCACAGATGTTGAGCGTGCTTTTCTTATTCTCGATGAAGACGATCAGCTGATCATCGGCTTATCCGTCTATGGCGGTTACAACAGTAAAGAGATCGGAAAAATGCTAAGGCTGAACCCGAATACAGTCCGCTCCCGCAGAAAGCGTGCCCTCGAAAAGATGAGCTGGCTTCTGAAAGAGTAGGATAAAAGAGTAATAGGAGGTGTTTCATATGACAGATCACGAAAAAGAAATACTGGATAAAATAAAACAATCTACGGAAAAAACTCCTGTTCCGGAAAGCCTTGCACCGGATCAGATTATGAAAATGCTGGAAGAGCATAACAGCACTCAGGCTTCCGGACATATCCCGAAAAAGCATGGATTTTCCCGCGGCCACCGGATGCGCGGAGGACTTATCGCTGCCGCACTGGTACTGGTTGTCGGCATTGGCGCCCACATCCGCCAGCAGAATCTTTCTTCAGACTCAGCCACTTCTTCCACAAAAGGCAGTTCTTCAATCGGTACATCCTCCGGTAAGCTTGCCTCTTCCAATACTTTAGAAACGGCAACCGATTATGATGAAGTCTACACATACCTGCAATCTTATCAGGATGAGTTGGATTCTTCATCCGCTACCGGTTCAACCGACGGCGGAATTGTCATGTATTCAACTAAAACAGCCGACAATGGTGCACGTACCGATAGTTCCAGCTCCTCTTCGGATTCTTCAACAGCCTCTGCACGTGCTGTGGATACTTCATTTTCCGATACCAACGTCCGCACAGAGAGCGTCGATGAAGCAGACATTGTAAAAACGGATGGAAGTTATCTTTATACACTGAAAGCAAACTCACAGGAAATTTCCATTGTAGATATCCGGTCTGATCAGATGAAGGTTGTTTCCGGTATTTCGCTGAATGAGAATTTTCAGGCATCCGAATTTTACCTGAGTGACCAGAAGCTTTTTGTCCTTGGCAACATGCAGAACACGCAGGTTGATTCTGACAGTAAAACCTTGTACCGCGGCAGCTGTACCCGTATCCAGACTTATGATCTGGCAGATATCAACAATCCGAAATCCATCGGAACCGTGGATCAGAGTGGTTACTACCACACTTCACGTTTTAAAGACGGATATCTGTATGTATTCAGCGACTATTATATTTACGATACGATCACCAAAAAAGATTATCCTTCCTATGTTCCGCTTGTTGGTGACAATCTTCTGAAACAGTCGGATATCTATCTCCCGACGAACCATGCAGCAGACCAGTACCTTGTTGTCAGCTCCGTTTCCGCTTCCAGTCCGGATAAGGCAGCAGACCAGAAAGCAGTCATGTCTGAGAATGGTGAAGTCTATGTGAGTGAGAACAACATTTATATTTACGAATATACAAACAGCAGTATCCTCGCAGATAATCTTGCGGCAAAGAATCAGACGATCCTCCGCAAGCTGTCTTACAATAAAGGAAAACTTTCCGGCTCTGCCCAGGGCAAAGTAAAAGGATATCTGAACGATTCCTTCAGCATTGATGAGTATGACAATACGTTGCGGCTGGTGACAACGGTTACGCATAATGTCGGAAGCTCTTCACAGTCCAATTCAGTCTATGTGCTGGATGCAGATTTGAAAACAATCGGTAAGATCGAGGATCTTGCCAAAAATGAACAGGTCTATTCCGCAAGATTTTTGGGCGATACCGGTTACTTTGTAACTTATGAACAGACAGATCCTTTATTTTCCGTAGACTTTTCCGATCCGGAGAATCCGAAGATCCTTGGCAAGCTGAAAATTCCCGGCTTTTCGGAATACCTGCATTTTTACAGTGATAATCTGCTTCTTGGCATCGGTATGGATACCGATGAAAATGGCATTACAAACGGGGTAAAGATCTCCATGTTTGATATCCGTGATCCTTCGGATGTGAAGGAAGTCAGCAAGTACACCCTGGATCAGTACTACTATTCGGATGTTTTTTCTGACTACCGTGCAGCACTGGTTGATCCGGAAAAGAATCTGATCGGCTTTCCGCTTTCCGGATCTGCCAACCAGTATGTGATCCTTTCTTACGATAAAGATCAGGGCTTCCAGGTACAGATGCAAGAGGAAGTCAACGGTAATTCTTATCTTGGAACCCGCGGTGTGTATGCAAACGAAAAGTTCTATGTGATCAATGGAAATGCAATTGAAGCATACCGGATGGGAGACTATGTGAAGATAGATGATCTGCTGCTATAATGCAGCTTTGCAGAAGGAGCTGCCGCTCCGCATACTTTGTACACCATTCCACATCATTGTATACACCAAAATCGTATATAATCGAGTAGGCTGACTCCTACTCGATTCTTATACTTTGTACATCATCTCGCTTAACAGCTCGATGATGTACATTCGCCAAATGCAGATCCTTGTGCAAGCACAAATCTGCACTTGGCTCATCGTATACACAAAAACAGGTGCCCACTGGGATATATCACTAAGATATACTTACGTGGACACCTGTTTTATATTTTCATTTACCTGTTATTCTACACCGTTAAAGCAGTAGGTACATACCTGGCATGCATCAATCCCGATTGATTTGATCAGATCATCCAGTCTGTGATAACGAAGTGAAGTGAAATTCTGTCTCTTGCGGATTTCCTCCAGCATTGCTGCATACCGGTCACTGTTCGGATCCGCATATTCACTCAGTACATTGACATCATTGTCGCCTTCCCATTCACGGATGATCCTTCTTGTGATCAGATCCAGGTCTGATTTGGAACGGGAGAAGTTCAAATATTTGCATCCGTACAAAAGCGGTGGACATGCCGGGCGGACATGCACTTCTTTTGCGCCACTCTGATACAGGAACTCTGTCGTCTCACGGAGCTGTGTGCCACGCACGATAGAATCATCGATCAGCAGCAGGCTCCTGTCTTCGATCAGACTATGTACCGGGATCAGTTTCATTCTGGCGATCAGATTACGCTGACTCTGTGTTGTCGGCATGAAGGATCTTGGCCAGGTCGGAGTATATTTGATAAATGGTCTTGCATACGGAATACCTGATTCATTTGCATAACCTATCGCATGAGCAATACCCGAATCCGGAACTCCTGCAACAATATCCACGTCGATCGAATGGTCATCTCTCTGTGCTAAAAGCTTTCCACAGTTGTAACGCATCTCTTCTACACCAACCCCTTCATAAGAAGAAGTAGGATATCCATAGTATACCCACAGGAACGAACAGATTCTCATCTTTTCACATGCAGGACTTACAGTCTCCACAGATTCCGGTGTCACGTAGACGATTTCTCCAGGTCCCAGCTCTTTGTAATCTGTGTATCCAAGGTTGATATATGCAAAGCTTTCAAAGGAAACGCAGTATGCATTCTCTTTCTTTCCGATCACAACCGGTGTACGTCCGAGAAGGTCTCTGGCTGCATAAATTCCATTCTCTGTCAGAAGCAGAAGCGTCATCGAGCCTTCAACTACTGACTGCACATAACGGATTCCCTCAACAAACGAATCCTTTTTACAGATCAATGCCGCAACCAGCTCTGTAGAATTGATCTGTCCATTGGTCATAGACTGAAAATGTGTATGTCCATTTTCATAAAGATTCCGAATCAGCTGATCCGCATTATTGATCTTACCTACTGTCGTAATTCCAAAACACCCCAGATGCGACTGGATCAGAATTGGCTGTGGATCATAATCTGAAATACATCCAATTCCAATATTTCCCTTCATTGTATCAACATCTTTTTCAAATTTTGTACGGAACGGCGAATTTTCAATATTATGAATCGCTCTCTTCCAGCCATCACTTCCGTAAGTAGCCATACCTCCGCGGCGGGTTCCAAGATGCGAATGATAATCTGTTCCATAAAAAAGATCCAGATTACATGCTTCTTTTGATGCAACGCCAAAAAATCCTCCCATATCTGTAGGTCTCCTTTCTTTATCCCAATGCCATAGCCTGTATTTTTCATCTATTTTTTAGTGTATCATGCATTTATGGACGGAAACAATAGCAAAACCCCGAATATATTGCAAATGGCTATAACTATTTCTAATCGTATTTATAATTGTTTGAATTTTCTGATATATATATTACAATTTCAGTTCTTTCTAATTTTATTAAAATTATTTTAAAATTATATTGACAAATAAGTATTTGGGTGTTATTATTAAGTCAATCCAAAAGAAAAGAAGTTCCTGACGAGAAAGGGAATTTCAAAAAGATATTTTTTTAATCTGTTACATAGTTTCATATATACTCGCCAAGAGTATAAGATGAAGAACCAGATCAGAAAAGGGTAACAAGAATAATTGTTATTTGAAGGTTAGAAAGTTTTAAAAAAGCAACTATACATTTGGGTTATGAGCGTTTTGTAAGTGGAGTGTGTAGAGAACAATTTTTTAAATTGATAATTTATAATAATAAGAGAAAATTGATATCTGACTTCTGAACAGAAAAAAGTATAAGAGAAAAAGAATATCCGGATAAAATTTTGGAACGAGAACGAAAGGAAGGAGGCTTTGACCGTTGGATATTTCATCATCTAAAACTCAATATGTTAATGGTATGGCAAATGTAAATTCCTGTGAGATGAGCCTTAACCATAGATTATAATCCGGTAAGAGAAAAGTTAATGATAAAAAAGGTCGGAGTAGTAGATAAACCGGAAGCGATTATAAGATATAAAAAGATTCAGCATTTGTTGACATATTGAAGTAAATACCACAGTAATTCAAGATCAGAAAATGTGTAAAGAAACATTCATTGATAAGTAATTTAACAGTGACGAGAAAGCTGATAAATACCAAAATTGGATTACCTGATTATATAAAATAACGAACGATCAGAATTGATCAAAATCGATTCATATGATTTCATTTTTATAAATTTTATAAAATCTGAATATCATATGAAATGCTCAAAGAACTTACAGGAATAAGAATTACTTAATTCCTCCGATATAAAAATAAAAATTACAATTGAATATTCCGAGACAGCCATTCAAAAGATGGCTGTCTCCTTTTTTTCTGTTACCAGCTCCCAATTTGTGAATTTTTTGTAATATTTTTTTAACATTTCTGAAAAATATCAGCCGTAATTTTTGACATTGACAACGCTCTATGATACACTTAGTAAGTAAAATTATAAGACTTTTGTTTTCCGTTTCTGGTACAAAAGTCAGACTTACTGAGGAAAAGTAAAATAATTAATAATAATCATATGAGGTGAGAAACGTTGGATAAATATGAATATCGCGCAAAGACAGAGCAGATGCTTGCGTATGCCGAACAGAAGTCTTACCAGAAAGCGATGTCGATTGCAGATACGATCGACTGGCGTAAAGTAAAAAATACCGCCATGCTCTCTACCGTAAGCGAAATCTATGAAAATGCGGGGGAACTTGGTAAAGCACGTGATACCTTATTTATTGCGTATGATAAAGCACCTTCCAGCAGAAAGGTTGTATACCGCCTGGGAATTATTTCTCTGAAGCTGGGACATTTCGATGAAGCAGCTGATTGCTACGAAGAATTTGTCAAGCTTGCTCCGAAAGATCCAAACCAGTACATTCTCCGGTATAAGATCTTAAAAGCACAGAAAGCGCCAGTCAAAGAACAGATTGAAGCTCTTGAAGATTTCAAGCATTCTGAATACGTTGAAAAATGGGCATATGAACTTGCCAGATTATACGCTGAAGCCGGTATGACTTCCGAATGTCTTGATGAATGTGATGATCTGATTCTCTGGTTCAGCGAAGGTACTTATGTATACCAGGCAATGGAACTTAAAATGAAATACAAACCGCTGACTCCACTTCAGCAGGAAAAATACGATCATCGAAATGATGGTATCGGCCGTAAGGATTCTTCCAAGAGAAAACCTTCCTTCCGAAAATCCAAAGAACGTCCGGCACCGAATCCACGAATTGCAGACAAGGTCCGCAAAGATGTACATGTCACAGACAGTATTGATCTTCCGGATCTTCCAGAGCCAATGGCCCGGACACATGCTTCCGAACCAGAAGCTGAGTCACAGCCAAAAACCCGGATTCGAAGCACTTCCGATATTTCCACAACCATTTCCGGTGCTTCCCTTTCAGATGCCCTGAAAGCCGGTGTTGCCGTTGCAAGTGGTGCAGTTGCTCCTGAATCTGCTTCAGACGATTCACAGATGACCGGTAAGATGAAGATTGAAGAAATTCTTGCCAACTGGGAAGCAACCCAGCGTGAAAATGCAAAGATTCTTGAAAAGAGCCAGGAGGAAGCTGAGAAAGAAAAAGCCCTGCGCGAGAAGAAGAAAGAAGAAGAAGAGGAAGTTCTTGGAGCTACAAAACCAATCCTTTCTGATGATATCCGCAAACTGATGGAACAGCTTGAAAATGGTGAAGAGCCTGAAATCACCGATGAAGATGCTGAAGATTTCGTTGATGATGAAGAAGATGAAGCGACTGAAAGCCCGGAAGATTCATCCAAAGAAGCTTCAGACACTGACGAGGAAGAGCCGGAAGAAAATGATTTTGAAGAAATCGTTGACTCCGAAGAAGATGATGAATCGGATGCGGTTTACGATGAAGAAGCTGAATACGAGGATGAGGATGATTCCGAGTATGATGACGACGAGGAATACGAGGATGAAGATGATTCCGAGTATGACGACGACGAGGAATACGAGGATGAAGATGATTCCGAGTATGATGACGACGAAGAATACGAAGATGAGGATGATTCCGAGTATGACGATGAGGAAGAATACGAGGATGAAGACGAAGATGACTACCAGATCGATGATGAATTAGATGAAGATCATAAAGAGGATTTTGATTTTGAAAAAGAATCTGCTCTCGATATCGATGATCATGATTCTGACGAAGATGATGGTGATTTTGCAGACCTTGATTCCTTTGAAGATGAAGAAGAATTAGATAGCAGTGATGATTATCTTGATCTTGAATTTGACGAGAAACCGGCTCCTGAGCCAAAGAAAGAAACTTCAAAATCAGCGCCAACTCCTGATATTGACGAAGTTCTTGAAATCGAAGAACCGTCAGAAGATGAAATCACCGAACGCATGGGTAAATTCGATACCGGATTCGTTGTACAGGGTCGTTACGATCTGAGTGCAACAAGTGAGATCGGACTGAAGCTTGGACTTACTGAAGAGCAGAAGCAGCTGTTCTCTTACTTTGTACCGATCCGTGGTGTCAGTGAACAGCTTGTTGAAATCCTTGATAACGACAAACGTTGCCGTAACCGTTATGGAACTTCCCGCACAGGCAACATCCTGATCCTTGGCCGCAAGGGAAGCGGAAAAACAGTCCTCGCAGTTGATATTGTAAAAGCAATCCAGAAACAGCGCAGACTCAAACAGGGTAAAGTTGCAATCGTAACCGGTGATTCTCTGAACAAAAAGGACATCGGAAGTATCATCGATAAGCTGAACGGTGGCGCACTGATCATCGAAAAAGCTTCCAAGATGAATGACAGAACCATCCGTGAACTGAATGATATGATGGATGAACAGACCGGCGAACTTCTCTTCCTTCTGGAAGACCAGAAGAAACCGCTGGAAAGAATGTTTGCATCCCATCGCGAATTCAAACGTAAATTTACTTCCAGACTGGAGCTTCCGGTATTCATCAATGATGAACTGGTTACATTCGGTCAGACCTATGCTAAGGAAAACGGATACCGTATCGATGAAATGGGAATCCTTGCATTATACAGCCGGATCGATATGATGCAGAGAGAAGATCATGCGGTTACTGTTGCAGAAGTAAAAGAGATCATGGATGAAGCAATTTCACATTCCCAGAAAGCAAATGTAAAACATCTTGTGAAACGGGTATTTGGAAGAAGCACTGATAATTCAGACCACATCATCCTGAAAGAAGATGATTTTAAATCATAAGATTTCTACAAAGAACGCGCTTCCGGCGCGTTCTTTTGTATATGCAGACCAAACCGGTAACTATAAACAAAGAGTTTTAGACATCTTACATAAGAAGTGTATAAGTTGTCCAAAACTCTTTCTTTTTATCGCTATTTCTAGTATAATATTCCTAAATATCTTTGATAGAAGGTGAATGGGATGGCAGTAAAAAAAACAACAGCACAACAGACCAACACGACCCGCAAGACGGCCGTAAAAAAATCTACTGTAAAAAAACCGGCAGCTGCTAAAACTGCTGCTAAAAAGTCTACAGCTAAAAAGTCTGTAAAAACTGTAACAAAAGATAAACCCGCTGATTATAGAATCGGCGAATTAGATCAATATTTATTCGGACAGGGAACCCATTATGAAATCTATAAAAAAATGGGTGCACATTTTGTAAAAGATGGCAAAAAATCCGGCGTATATTTCGCAGTATGGGCTCCACATGCCAGATCAGTTTCCGTAATCGGTGAATTCAACGGCTGGAGTGAAGATGCAAACGTTATGAAGCGTCAGGAACCGCTTGGAATCTATACCGCATTTGTTCCGGAAGCACAGCTCGGACAGCTTTACAAGTACTGTATCGAGACACAGACCGGAGATAAGCTTTACAAAGCTGATCCATTTGCGAACAGTGCAGAGTTGAGACCGGGAACTGCCTCAAGGATTGCTGATATCTCCCATTTAAAATGGAGTGACAGTGTCTGGATGAAGCACCGGGCAGAATGGGATTTCCATTCCTCACCGATTTCCATTTATGAAGCACATATCGGTTCCTGGATGCGCCATCCGGGACGTGAAGATGAGGGGTTCTACAGCTACCGTGAATTTGCGCATGCAGCTACAGACTACATAAAAAAGATGGGGTATACTCATATCGAATTGATGGGAATTTCAGAATACCCATTTGACGGCTCCTGGGGATATCAGGTGACCGGATATTATGCTCCGACCTCCCGTTATGGTACGCCGGAAGATTTCGCATATATGATCAATTATTTCCATAAGAATAAGATTGGCGTAATCCTTGACTGGGTACCGGCACATTTTCCACGCGATGCACACGGACTCGCTGATTTTGACGGCACAGCTACCTTTGAATATGCAGATCCTAAGAAAGGGGAACATCCGGACTGGGGAACCAAGATCTTCGATTATGGTAAAGCAGAAGTTAAGAACTTCCTGATCGCCAACGCACTGTTCTGGATCGAACATTATCACATCGATGGTCTCCGCGTAGATGCTGTTGCTTCCATGCTGTATCTTGATTACGGTAAAGAAGACGGTCAGTGGATCGCCAACAAATACGGCAGCAATGAGAATCTGGAAGCAATCGAATTTTTCAAGCATCTGAATTCCGTTACTACCGGACGTAACCCTGGCGCACTGATGATCGCAGAAGAATCCACTGCATGGCCAAAAGTAACGGGCAAACCGGAAGATGATGGTCTTGGATTCAGCCTGAAGTGGAACATGGGCTGGATGCATGACTTTACCGAATACATGAAGCTGGATCCATATTTCCGCAAAGGCGACCACTACGGTATGACATTTGCCTTAACCTATGCATACAGCGAGAATTATATTCTTGTATTATCACATGATGAAGTGGTACATCTAAAATGTTCTATGCTCAATAAGATGCCTGGTCTTGGATTTGAGAAATTCGCCAACCTGAAAGTCGGATATGCTTTCATGATGGGACATCCTGGAAAGAAACTTCTCTTCATGGGACAGGATTTCGGACAGCTCCGCGAGTGGAGCGAGGCGCGTGAGCTTGACTGGTATCTCCTTGCAGAGCCGGAGCATCAGGCACTCCAGAATTTCTACCGTGACCTGCTGCATCTTTACACACACAACAAAGCCATGTATGAACAGGATACCTGCATGGAAGGCTTTGAGTGGGTCAATGCAGATGACAGCTCACGAAGTATTTACAGCTTCATCCGTCATTCAAAGGGCGCAAAAAAGAATCTTTTATTCGTATGTAACTTCACACCGATCGAACGACCGGAATACCGTGTCGGCGTACCACGCGGCAAACAGTACCGCCTGGTACTGAACAGTGATGAATTGCAGTATGGCGGAAGCGGAAAAGCCCGCCCGGCAGTATATAAAGCAAAGAAACAGGAATGTGATGGAAGACCATATTCATTTGGTTACGATCTTCCGCCATACGGTGTTGCTGTATTCGAATTTTAACATAGCAAGTCAATGCAATCTGCGCAAAATATTCATCATACGAATAATTGATTCCACCAATTATTTTCTTAACATTTCCCGGATTCGTTCTTCCAGAGTTTCTTCTGGAAGAACTCCGGTTGTATATCCACAGATTTTTCCATCTCTGTACACCACAAACGTCGGTACGATCTCAATGCCTATATACTCTGCAATCTCTTTCGATATATCAATATCAATCTTATAAAAAATCCATTTTCCCTGATACCGGCTGGCAATCCTTTCCACAACAGGATACATCATTCCGCACTTTGGACACCATGATGCGTAAAACTCCACAATTACCGGCATCCTCTGCTTTCCGACTGTATTTTCATAATCCTTCGTGATCAATGCGATACCCATACACTTTCCTCATTTCTGCCATCTCAGGCTATGTAAAAAGGACTGGATTAGTGGCATCCACATTTCGGGTTTAAGATTTTATAGACTTCCTGAAAAGAATTTCTGAAACAGATCAGCTTTTTATTAAATCTTGGATTCTTATAGCAAAACCCCCGCATACAATTCTGAAAATGATGCTTTTTCCGCATATCTGTTCCTTCCTGATTTCCTCTTTCTACAATATATGCAAAAAGACAGCCGATGTGCGGATTGCTCCGTATCTGCTGTCTCTTATATTGCCAGGAATCATCTTACGCACTCAGCACCTTTATGATCTGCCTGTTGCATTTTATTCAATTGTCTTACTGGCGCATTGCGATCAGTTTATGGATCGGATGTCCCTGCCCGGAAAATTTCTCCTCGTACTCAGTCATAACATTCCCTCTGCTGAGTGTCGGATCATTGTGAAGATCATAGGTCTTCGCCAGAAGTACCCAGCCTGCCAACTCCACCTGCTCCAGTGAAAAGTCAAACAGCTCTCTGTTGTCTGTCTTAAATTCAACGACTCCGTCAAAGGCAAGGATCTTGTCATACCGCTCAAAAAACTGCTTGGAAGTAAGTCTGCGCTTTGCATGACGTGCTTTCGGCCACGGATCTGAAAAATTCAGATAAATCTTGTCAATTTCTCCGACAGCAAAAACCTCCGGCAGATTTGTCGCATCCATACAGATAAAACGAATATTGTTGACATCCTTGTATTCCTCGTCATTGTCAAAGCGTTCCAGCGCCCGAAGCAGTACGCTTGAATAACGTTCGATACCGATATAGTTGATGGATGGATTCTCCTTTGCAAGCGTCAGAAGAAACTGTCCTTTTCCCATCCCGATCTCAATATGGATCGGATTCTCCGGATTCTGAAAAGTCTCTTTCCAGGTGCCGCGATATCTGGTCTCATTTTTAATTACAAGGGGATGAGCTGTCAGATAAGCATCTGCTCCTGGTACATTTCTTAACCTCATATATCTTTCTCTTCCTTTAGTGAAAATATGTATAACCTTATTTATTTTATACTATTCTGAAATATTTGAAAACCCAAAAATACATTTTATAAGTTTTGTACAGAATATTCTTATGATATTCTCTTATTTTTTAGTAGAATTTTCTAATTTAAAGTAGTAGAATATGTATGCATTATTAAAAATGTATAAATAATTTTTAAGAAAGGAGTCGGACAATGGATCATATTGTTAAAAAGCTCTCCGAAATCGAACACGCAGCCGAAGCTGTTGTGGAACACGCGGAACTGGAGAAATCAGAACTGGAAGAACGCATTCAAAATGAACGCAATCAATTCGACAAACAACTTGAAGATCACACCCAAAAGGAGCTGAACGATATCCACAAAGGATTAAACCGTCAGATGGATGAGATTCTTGCAAGGCAGAACCGCAAGAACCAGACAGCGATCGAAGAACTTAAAAAAGATTTTGAAGAAAAGCATACGGCATATGCCGAGAAAATTGTCAGACGTATCATAGAGGGATAGCATATGGGAAATTTACTTGCATACAGTGGCATCGTAACAAAAGTACGCGCCATGCAGGCGAAACTGCTCACTGATGAAGATTTCCAGAACATCGCCGCATTTCATACAGTAACCGAAGTTGCTGCTTATCTCAAAGAACATCCCGGATATCGGAATGTCCTTGCAGATATGGACGAGAACCGTCTTCACCGCGGTGAGATCGAGAAGCTTCTTGTGCAGTCACTTTACAGTGATTATACACGCCTGTACCGTTTTTCCGGAATGGATCAGAAAAAATTCCTGGAGCTTTATCTGAAGCGCTACGAGATGAATCTGATCAATTACTGCCTGCGTATCGTATTTAATCATTATGAAAAGCCTTTTGATCTGGATCATAAGAAAATATTCTTCGACAAATATTCGGATCTCTCCATCGATAAACTGATCACTTCGGGGAATATCGGTGAGCTGGTGGAAAATTTAAAGGGCACAGAATACTATGCGCCGTTAAAACGTCTGGAAAATGCGGAGAACCCTACCCTTTTTGATTACGATCTGGCACTGAATCTGTACTATTTTACAACCATGTGGAAGAAACGCAAAAAGATTCTGAAGCATAAGGAACTGGAAATTTTCACCAGAGATGCCGGAGCAAAGATCGACCTGCTGAACCTGCAGTGGATCTACCGTGCAAAAAAATATTACAACATGCTTCCGCCGGATATTTCCACACTGCTGATCCCGATACACTACCGGATTCATGTAGATCAGCTGAAGGATCTTGTAGAAGCACCGTCTGTCGATGAATTTTTAAAGCTGGTTACCAGAACGCCTTATCTGCGTCACACCGATACTCAGACACCAGCGTCCATCGAGACGATTTACAAAGACTGCCTGTACCGTCTCTACCTGGCAGACAGAAGAAGTAACCCTTATTCCATCGCAACCGTGAATACCTATCTTTTTCTGAAAGAGGAGGAGCTTGATAAGCTTACAACTGTGCTCGAATGTGTTCGCTACGGACTTCCTGCACGTGAGACATTAACTTATATAGGAGGAACAGCGAAATGATTGTTAAGATGAAGTTCCTGAGCATTACCGGACCACGCGCCGACATCGACCGCATGACAAACCGGTATCTTTCCAAATATGAGATGCAGCTTGAAAATGCACTCACGGAGCTCAAGACAGTAGATAATCTGATGCCATTTCTGGAAATGAACCCTTACCGTGATCCACTCGCAAAAGTGACACAGTTTCTGGGATATATGAAAGACATGCCAGCAGAGCCATCCTTTGATCAGAGCGAAGACGAGATCCTTGAGATGATTCGTTCTATCAATCATGACTACATGGATCTGCAGCAGCAAAAAGAAGAACTGAAAAAAAAGAGAGAGAATATCCAGGCACGTATGAAAGTCCTGGAACCTTTTACTTCTCTGGATTTTGACCTGCATGAGATCATGCAGTACAAATACATCCGCACAAGATTTGGAAAAATCAATGTGGATTATTATCACCGGCTGGAAAAAGCGCTTCTTGAAGATATTGATGCATTATTTCTGGAAGGCTCCAGAGATGCCTCTTATGTCTATGGCGTTTATTTTGTATCGGATGCTGATGCAGGAAAGGTCGATTCGATCATGCGGTCTCTCCACTTTGAAAAAGTCGATCTGCTGGAAGACTTTGGCGGAACCCCGCTGGAAGCTTACCGGAGCCTGGATAAAGAAGTCCAGAATCTGACCGATGAAATCCAGGCAGTGAAGGATAAACGTCAGGAGATGTTCCGCAAGAACGCTTCCAGACTACTCGGTGCAAGAATTCAACTGGAACGTTTTTCCGATAACTTTGATATTCGGAAATTTGCGGCACGAACCGAGACAGACGAGCAGGAAGAATACTACATCCTCTGCGGCTGGATGTCCGAAGAAGATGCAAATGCATTTATCAAAGAGGCACAGGGAGATGACAAGGTTTATATCGTAGTAGAAGAGGACCGGGAACAGTATTTTGGAGAACCTCCTACCAAGCTTGAGAATCCAAAGCTTTTCAAACCATTTGAAATGTTCATCAAGATGTACGGACTTCCCAAGAGCGGTGAGATGGATCCGACCATTTTTGTAGGTATCATGTACAGCTTTATCTTCGGCGCCATGTTCGGGGATGTCGGTCAGGGGCTGCTGCTCTTTATCGGCGGTGCGATCCTGTATTTCACAAAGAAAATGAACCTTGCCGGAATCGTATCACTTGCCGGAATCTTCTCCACCTTCTTTGGATTTATGTTTGGAAGTGTGTTTGGATTTGAAGACATTATAGAAGCCAAATGGATCCGACCGATCAATCATATGACCACCTTACCGTTTATCGGAAAGCTGAATACTGTATTTATCGTATCGATTGCTTTTGGTATGGGAATCATCCTGATTTCTATGATCTTCCATATTATCAACGGCATCCGTGCCAAAGATACCGAAGCAACCTGGTTTGATGCAAACGGCGTGGCAGGGCTGATATTCTACGGGGCAGCAGTTACCTGCATCGTTCTTTTCATGACAGGTCACTCTCTGCCGGGTGGAATCGTTCTTGCAGTGATGTTCGGAGTACCGCTTCTTCTGATCGCACTGAAAGAACCGCTGACGAACAAGATCAAAAAGAAAACCGAAAAAATGGAACAAAGCAAAGCAATGTTTGTCACCCAGGCATTCTTTGAATTATTTGAAACCCTGCTCAGCTATTTTTCAAATACGCTTTCCTTTATCCGTATCGGTGCATTCGCAGTCAGCCACGCTTCCATCATGGAGGTTGTACTGATGCTTGCCGGTGCCGAAAGCGGGCATATTAACTGGGTAGTGATCGTACTCGGCAACCTGTTTGTATGTGGATTCGAAGGACTGATCGTTGGAATCCAGGTTCTGAGACTTGTCTATTACGAGATGTTCAGCCGCTTCTACAAAGGCAGTGGCCGCGAATTTAAACCTTATACAGGTACTGCAAAAAATTAGTTTTTCATTTTAGGAGGAAATTATCATGACTTTAGCAACTAAACTTATTCTCATTGCCGCACTGGTTTTAAGCATTTTCATTCCATTCGGATATTACCTGCTCGGAGAAAAAAATAAAGGACGTTATAAATGTGCACTTGCCTTCAATGTTCTTTCTTACTTTGGAACCTTCCTTGTAGCAGGGATCATGCTCTTTGGAAGTGTACCGGTACATGCGGCCGACGCCGCTGCCTCAGGCGCAGGCCTTGCAACCGGTCTTGGTTACATTGCAGCAGCTCTTGTTACCGGTCTTTCCTGCATCGGTGGCGGTATTGCCGTAGCAAGTGCAGCAAGCGCAGCTCTTGGAGCTATCAGCGAGGATTCCAGCGTCCTTGGTAAATCCCTTATCTTCGTAGGTCTTGCAGAAGGTGTATGCCTGTACGGTCTTATCATCTCCTTCATGATCATCAGCAGACTGTAATCATGAAAATGTATCTGATCAGTGACAACGTGGATACTTATACCGGAATGCGGCTTGCCGGCGTGGACGGTGTCGTAGTTCATGAAAAGCAGGAGCTGCGTGATGCGCTGGAAACTGCCATGAACGACAAGTCGATCGGTATCATTCTTCTGACGGAACGCTTTGGAAGAGAATTTCCGGATCTCATCGATGAGATCAAGTTAAAAAGAAAGATGCCTCTTCTGATCGAAATTCCGGACAGACACGGAACAGGACGTAAAAAGGATTTCATTACCTCATACGTCAATGAAGCGATTGGACTGAAACTTTAACTAGAAAGGCATAGAAGGTGAGACAATGACGCTTGAAGAGAAAATAGCGCATTTACAGGAAACGGTCATGACTGAAGCCCGTTCTGAAGGAAATGCGATCATTGACAATCACAAAAAAGCGCTTGAATCTTTATTTGAAAAGCATAAAAAAGAAGCGACCGCACAGTCTGAGGTCCGTATCAAATCCGAGACCTTAAGAGCCAGAAGGCAGGTAAATCAAGCTGCGGCAAAAGCCGAAACCGAACTGAAACGTGCTCTTGGCAAAACACAAAATGAATTAAAAGTCAGGCTGTTTGATGAAGTAAAGGAGATTCTTTCTGACTTTACAAAAACAGACGAATATCTGGACTATCTCTGCAGCAAAATCCGCGAAGCCGCACGCTTTGCAGATGGCGAGGAGATGACCATTTATATTTCTCCTTCTGATAAGGAGAAACAGACAGAACTGGAAAAACGTACCGGCATGACGATCACCATCAGTGAATATGATTTTATGGGCGGTATGCGTGCTGTAATCCGAGGCCGTAATATTCTGATCGATCACAGCTTCCAGGCTGCAGTCGATTATGAATATCATCAGTTCAGTTTTGCAGCAGGAGGTGCAGGAATTGAATAAGACAGCAACTATTTATGGAATAAACGGTCCGGTCATCTATCTGAAGGGTGACACCGGATTCATGATGTCGGAAATGGTCTATGTGGGAAAGGAAAAGCTGGTTGGCGAAGTCATTTCCCTGGACAAAGACATTACGACTGTTCAGGTCTATGAAGAGACTTCCGGGCTGAAACCGGGAGAAATCGTAGAGGCTTCCGGAAGTCCGGTATCTGTAACTCTGGCACCTGGAATCCTGAACAATATTTTTGACGGAATCGAACGCCCGCTTGAGCAGATCGCAAATGTGGGCGGCGGTGCATTTATCACCCGCGGCGTCAGCGTTGATTCGCTTGACCGCGACAAATTATGGGATACCCACATCACTGTGGTCGAAGGAGATTACCTTCACGGCGGAGATATTATAGCGGAGGTTCCAGAGACCAGTGCGATCGTACACAAATGTATGGTTCCGCCGGATGTGGAAGGTGAAGTAATCTGCTGCGCGTCGGACGGAGAATACCGGATTGAAGATACACTTGTCACTCTGCGGCTTTCCGACGGAACAGAAAAACAGCTCAACATGATACAGCACTGGCCAATCCGTAAGGCGCGCCCGACAAGCTACCGTTTCCCGGCAAGTGTCCCTCTGATCACCGGACAGCGGATCCTGGATACCATGTTCCCGATCGCAAAGGGTGGAACTGCCGCAATCCCAGGCGGATTCGGTACCGGAAAAACCATGACCCAGCACCAGATCGCCAAATGGTCTGATGCCGATATTATCATCTATATTGGCTGCGGCGAGCGTGGAAATGAAATGACACAGGTGCTGGAAGAGTTTTCAGAGCTTGTGGACCCAAAGAGCGGCAATCCGCTGATGGACAGAACCACTCTGATCGCCAATACCTCCAACATGCCGGTAGCTGCCCGTGAAGCAAGTATTTATACCGGACTTACCCTGGCTGAATATTACCGTGACATGGGTTATGACGTAGCGATCATGGCAGACTCTACTTCCCGCTGGGCGGAAGCCTTACGTGAGCTTTCCGGCCGTCTGGAAGAGATGCCGGCAGAAGAAGGTTTCCCGGCTTACCTTGCCAGCCGTCTGTCTGCTTTCTACGAGCGCGCAGGCATGATGCATAACTTAAATGGCAGTGACGGATCCGTGACCATTATCGGCGCCGTATCGCCTCAGGGAGGCGATTTCTCCGAGCCAGTCACACAGAACACCAAACGTTTCGTCCGCTGCTTCTGGGGTCTGGACAAGAGCCTTGCCTACGCAAGACATTTTCCGGCGATCCACTGGCTGACCAGCTACAGCGAGTATCTGACCGACCTCGCAGCCTGGTATCACGACAATGTATCACCAAAATTTGTCGACTACCGCAACCGCATCATGGCACTTCTGAACCAGGAGAGCAGCCTGATGGAAATCGTAAAGCTGATCGGAAGTGATGTGCTTCCGGACGATCAGAAGCTGGTTCTGGAAATTGCAAGAGTCATCCGTCTCGGATTTTTGCAGCAGAATGCATTCCACAAGGATGATACCTGTGTCTCTCTGCAGAAGCAGTACAAAATGATGGAAATCATTTTATATTTATACAAACGCTGCCGCGAACTGGTAGCCATGAATATGCCAATGTCTGTCCTCAAGGAGGAAAATATTTTTGAACGTGTCATTGCGATCAAATACGATGTTCCAAATGACAATCTTCAGCTTCTTGACCAGTATCTGGCAGACATTGATGCTTTCCATGACCGCATCATGGAAAAGAACGCGTAAGGAGGGAAAATAAAATGGCAATTGAATATTTAGGCCTCAGCAGCATTAACGGCCCTCTGATCGCGCTGGAAGGCGTTCAGGATGCTTTTTATGATGAAATCGTAGATTTTGTCGTAAACGGCAAAGAACACAAAATGGGACGTATTGTGGAGGTCTACAAGGACAAAGCAATCATCCAGGTATTTGAAGGCACGGAAAATATGTCTCTTAACAATACCCACACCAGACTTACCGGACATCCGATGGAAATCGGTCTGTCCGAAGAAATGCTTGGAAGAACCTTTAACGGAATCGGCGAACCAATCGACGACCTTGGACCGATCACGGTTGAAGAGGTGCGCGATGTCAACGGACTTCCGTTAAATCCGGTCAGACGTGAATACCCTCGTAACTATATCCGCACCGGAATTTCTGCAATTGACGGACTGACCACACTGATCCGTGGACAGAAGCTGCCGATCTTTTCCGGCAACGGTCTTCCGCACGACCAGCTTGCCGCACAGATCGTAAAGCAGGCTTCTCTTGGCGGTAGCACGAATGAGGATTTCGCCATCGTATTCGCCGCAATGGGTGTCAAGCATGACGTAGCTGATTTCTTCCGCAGAACCTTTGAGGAAAGCGGTGTTGCAAACCATGTGGCAATGTTCCTGAACCTTGCCAACGATCCTGTCGTCGAGCGTCTGATCACCCCGAAGGTTGCGCTGACCGCCGCTGAATACCTTGCATTTGAAAAAAATATGCACATTCTGGTCATTCTTACCGATATGACTTCCTTTGCAGAAGCCATGCGTGAGGTTTCTTCTTCCAAAGGAGAAATCCCAAGCCGTAAAGGATATCCGGGATATCTGTACAGTGAACTTGCCACCTTATATGAACGTGCAGGAATCGTAGAAGGAGTAAATGGTTCTGTCACACAGCTCCCGATCCTGACCATGCCAAATGATGACATTACCCACCCGATCCCTGACCTGACCGGTTATATCACCGAAGGACAGATCGTACTTGACCGGAATCTTCACGGACAGGCAATCTACCCGCCGATCAGCGTTCTTCCGTCCCTGTCCCGTCTGATGAAAGACGGTATCGGAAAAGGATATACCCGGGAAGACCACCAGGACCTGGCAAACCAGCTTTTCTCTGCATATGCTAAAGTAGGAGAGGCTCGGAATCTTGCTTCCGTTATCGGAGAAGACGAGCTTTCTCCGATTGACAAGAAATACCTGGAATTCGGAAAGGCATTCGAGGAGCGTTATATCGGCCAGGGACCGAATGAAAACCGTACCATCGAGGAAACCCTGGATCTTGGCTGGGAACTGCTTAGAATCCTTCCAAAAGAAGAACTTGACCGTGTCGATACCAAGATTCTTGACGTATACTACAAAGGCTAAGGAGGGAAGTCTATGGATCCACGTTCATTTCCCACCAAGGGAAATCTGATACTTGCGAAAAATTCACTGACACTTGCCAGACAGGGATATGAGCTGATGGACAAGAAGCGGAACATTCTGATCCGCGAGCTGATGGGCTTAATCGACGAAGCAAAGGATATCCAGGAAGAAATCGATAAAACCTTCACCTATGCCTATCAGTGCCTTCAGAGGGCGAATATCGAGCACGGGATCAGTACAGTAGAAGAACTTGCCTATACAGTTCCGATCGAGGATTCTATCCGCATCCAGACGCGAAGCATTATGGGAACAGAAATCCCGAAAGTGAAGTACGAAAAAGAAAATACCAGACCAACCTATGCATTCAGTACTTCCAGAGAATCCATCGATATCGCCCGTGATGCATTCTGCCGTGTTAAAGAGCTGACACTCAAGCTTTCTGAGGTAGAAAATGCAGCGTACCGGCTGGCTTCAAGTATCAAAAAGACACAGAAAAGGGCAAATGCCCTGAAAAATATTACGATTCCGATGTATGACAATCTCGTATATACGATTACAAATGCACTGGAAGAGAAGGAACGGGAAGAATTTACCCGACTGAAAGTGATCAAACGAATGAAAAACAAATAATATTTCTGAAAAAATCATAAAATATAGAAAATATATTGACACTACACCCGTTTTGTTATATAACTTATAGAACAAATAAGATTACAAAAGCAATAGATTTTACAAATCAGGGGGTGAGCATATGACTTTTTGGAAAGTATCCGACACCAGAATGAACTGCCTTATCACAGAAGCAGAGATTGCCGCACTTGGCTACTCACTGGAAGATCTGACACAGGACAGGGAGCGTACCGAAGAATTTTTGAATCTTCTTCTCAAGAAAGGGAAAGAAGTCCTTGGGCTTAACACAGACAATGGAATCCAGGGATTTTACGGTGCATTTCTTCCTGACCGGAGCCTGATGCTGTCGATCTCCTGCCAGGCTGAGAATTCTCTGGAATCCATCCAAAAAGATGGTTCTGAAGCTTCCGGTATGCTGATTGAGCCTGACAGCAGTGAGAAAGAGACCGTTCGCTGGCAGATTCTCTTTCCAAGTCTGGATAATGCAATCGACTTCTGCAAGATCCTTGGATACGACCAGGCATCAGAAAGCCGTCTGTATAAAGATGACGGTGTCTACTACCTGATGGTAGACTTCCCGAATACAGAAGACGGCAATAAAAAGGCTCAGCGCATCGTATCCGCCGGTGAATTCGGTGGCATGGTCGAAAAAGATGCAATTTCTGAAGCTTATCTGAATGAACATGAAAAATGCCTCCTGAACAAGGATGCAATCAATATTTTATGCAAGATGTAGTAGAAGGGGACTAAAATAGTCCCCTTTTTAGTACACGAAATAGATTTTCCTTTATTTTTCCACAGATCCAGTAACTTTCCACAAATGAAATAAACGATTACTTTTACATATGTCTCCATCTGTAGAAACAGATTCTAAAAAAAGAGCACCGTCCCCGATGCTAATTCATCAAAAACAGTGCTGATACTGCGCCTTCAGGGATTCGAACCCTGGACAAATAGATTAAGAGTCTACTGCTCTACCAACTGAGCTAAAAGCGCATACATTATTCGGTTTTCCGTAACGCAAGATTTATTATATAAGACAGCTATAAAAAATGCAAGCTTTTTTTTCATAAATTTTAAAATTTTTTTAAATAGATTTTTTTGCTGACAAAGAATGTGCCAAGGCACATATATAAAAGATCATGTGTACCGTCCGAAATTCGAACACATGATCTTTTTTGTGTACCTTTTAGGGTGGTTTTTTTCTTATCCTACATAAATTTACTGATATATCCCTGTACAAAGATAAATAATACAATCAGCGGCAGGATATAGCTTACATAAAATTTCGCCCATTTCGGGAATTTCAATCCTTCTCCGGTATCCGCTTCTTTCAGGAAGTTCTTCCATCCCCATCCATAACGGCTTGTACAGAACAGAAGATAGATCAGACTTCCAAGTGGAAGCAGGTTGTTACTTACCAGAAAATCCTCCAGATCCAGTACTCCGGAACCTTTTCCAAACGGCATAAATCCACTCCATACATTAAATCCGAGAACACAAGGCATGGAAAGTACCGCCACAACCACGATATTGACGATTACAGCCTTTTTCCGGCTGCATCCGGTCAAATCAATGGCAAAAGATAAAATGTTCTCAAAAACGGCGATTACGGTCGATGCCGCAGCAAAAATCATAAATAAGAAGAATAAGGCTCCCCAGATTCTTCCGCCTGCCATGGAATTAAATACATTCGGAAGTGTGATAAAGATCAGACTCGGACCTTCTCCCGGATCCACCCCATATGCGAAGCATGACGGGAAAATGATCAGACCCGCGATCAAAGCAACAAAGGTATCCAGAAGTGTTACCAGGACTGCTTCTCCTGTAAGACTGCGGGATTTGTCGATATAGCTTCCGAAAATAGCAATTGCGCCGATTCCAAGGCTTAATGTGAAGAAAGCCTGTCCCATAGCGGCAAAAATCGTGTCAAATAAGCCATATTCCACGACTTTGTGGAAATCCGGTGCCAGATAGAAGTGAAGCCCCTCAGAAGCCCCATCAAGCGTTACAGAACGTACTGCAAGGATCAACATCAGTGCAAGCAGAAGCAGCATCATAACCTTTGTGATCTTTTCCACTCCATTTTGAAGCCCCATTCCACAAATTGCAAAACATCCACCAACAACAATGATCATAAAGAAAGTCATTGTTCCGGGTTTTGCAAGCATATCGGAAAACACACCTGCAACAGCGGCAGTATCCTTTCCCTCAAATTCACCAGTCATCATCTTGATGAAATACTGGACCATCCAGCCTGCAATTGTTGTGTAGAACATCATCAGCAGATAGTTTCCGGCCATAGCTCCATACTTATACCAATGCCATTTCGTTCCTTTTGGCTCCAGACGGTCAAAGGAAAGCGCCGCACTTACTTTACTGGCTCTTCCGACAGAAAATTCCATTACCATGATCGGAAGTCCAAGAATCAGTAAAAATGCAAGGTAAATAAGAACAAATGCTGCTCCACCATATTTTCCTACAATATAAGGAAAACGCCAGACATTACCAAGACCGATCGCACATCCTGCAGAAATAAGGATGAATCCGAGTCTTGAAGAAAACTTTTCTCGTTGCATAAAAAATCCTCTCATTCTATTAAATTGTGGATAACTTGCCAAAATGATACTTATCCCCATTTTTCGACAAGCTTGTGGATAACTTTTTTCCAGAATATCCACAGAGGAATTATACTGAATTACTGGGAAATTGTCTATGATTGTTTATATTTTCATTGGCGAAGCCACCTGATAATTTTAATTTTCCCCTTTTTAGTACACGAAATCGCCAGATGTGTACCTTTTGGGGTAAAAATTTGCATGTATATATATATTAAAGATAACAACAGCTTATTAAAATTCCTTTGTTTATATTAAGAGGGCTGAAAAAGCCTGTGGTTGACGCATTTCGGGGCATATTTTGTGTACGGAAACGGGGGAGGTTGTTTACTTCAGAGGGCAAAGAGGTGTACATATATGGGGGTTGTTGTTTACTTTGCGGGGTTACGCAGTGTACTTGAAGGGTTGGCGATTTTACCTTTTCTGTACACAAGTGTCGAAAAAATTTAAAAAAAGGCTTTACAAGAGGGGGGTTCTTGTATATAATCAACCTAGACGTACCGTTTTGGTACACAATTTTTATCAAAAAAGGTACCTTAATGGTACACGAAAAGAACAATACACACCTTAAACGTACACAAAACGTAAAAAAAGACAGAAACCCCATTTTATGGGGTACTTTTTAGGGGAGGGTGTTCCTTTTTGGTACACAAATCCCCAATATAAAGGGGTTGGTTACCCCGAATGGTACACAATAAGGGATTATATGGGGTGTAGAGGGGATTTTAATACACCTCAAAAGTACACAATAATACAGAAGAAAACAATTAAGGGGTATGAGCGATGAAGGAAACACAGAAAAAACCAAAAGAGAAACAACTGCTGGATCGTGATACGGTCTCCCGGTCCAATGTGCTAATCGAAAGTAAATCCAGTACATCATTATTTGAAAGAAAGCTTCTTAATATTGCAATCGCAAAAGCATATGTAGAAGACGGTGAGCTGATCGCAAAGGTTTCCACCAAGGATGTTAAGAATTATCTTCATATAACAGGAAACTCCATCTATTCCCGTCTGAAAGAAGTATCAAAAGAGACATTGGGACATGTAGTAAGTATCGAGGACGACGAAAAAGAGAACTTCATCATGTTCAATGTAGTGAATAAATGTGAATATAGAGATGGCGTGTTTACAACCAGATTTACTAAAGAGATGAAACCTCATATCTATAACCTGAAAAAAGACTATACCCGTATGAGTCTTGATGTATTGTGCTCTTTTAAATCCCTGTTCACAACCCGTGTTTATGAAATCCTGAGAACCCAGTATTATCGTTTTGACAGGGAACAGTGTGACCAGCTGATCGTACCGAGACCGCCGAAGAATCCATACACGATCGCAGAGCTTAAATTTACACTGAATGTAGTGGATGCAAATGCATCTAAAGCAGTAAAACGTCTTGTTGAGCAGGGACGTTTTGAAGAAGCGCTTGCAGAGATTAAGGATGCACCGTTTGAAGATTGGCGTAATTTCCGTAGAAAAGTACTTGAAGTTGCGAAAAAAGAGCTGGAAGAATCCGAGTATTCCGAGATCTGCTTTGATTATGAGCCGGTTAAGAGCGGGAAGGGCGGAAAGGTTACAGGAATCCGTTTCTTTGTAAAGAAGAATCCGAAGTGTATCCATCATTCAGATCTCCAGCGTATGCCGTCCGGAGAAGAAGAGGGCGAAGAGATTGCGCCAAATGTACTGGCTGCAAAGAAAACTCCGGTTAATGAAAAACTGATTTTAGAAGTTGCCGATATTTTTGGAAATGAACCGATCACGATTCAGGAGATTAAGGTGCTGCTTCAGGTATCCGATAACCAGCCGGATGTGATCCGGAAAGCTTTTAAGCTGTCACAGGAGCAGGCATACATCAATAATCTGGTCGGATGGCTCAGAAAATGTATCGAAGAAAAGTGGTATGAGAACGAAAAAGTATCCAAGTTCAAAGGAAAGACGCTGGAAGAAGCGCAGATGACACTGGATCTTTATCAGGAATACATAGAAGAGCGCGAAAAAGTGAAAAAAGAGTAGGGTATTTTCTGTGAAAAGCAGAGTTATTACCTAAATGGTACACAAGTTAAGTGGAAGAATGTGTCCCTGGGATGCTATTTGCAAAGAGGCAGGTAGCATCCCGGGGATTTTGTGTATACGATGAGCCAAGTACAGATTTGTGCTTGCACAAGAATCTGTACTTGGCGAATGTACATCACCTGGCTGTTAAGCGAGATAGTGTACAAAGTATACGAATCGAGTAGGAGTCAGCCTACTCGATTGTCTTATTTTATGATGGAAAACTAAATTATGGAGGAACGGAAGAAGATTATGGAAATAAGAAGATTACTGGATTTTTTAAAGACAGCGGAACAACTGAAATGTAACACCAGACATTCGTATACTTCAAGTGGCAGGTTGGAGAGTGTGGCAGAGCACAGTTGGCGGCTGGCTTTGATGGCAATGCTGGTTGGGGATGAATTTCCGAAGCTGGATATGGATAAGGTGATAAAAATGTGCCTGATCCATGATATGGGTGAGGCGATCACCGGAGATATTCCGGCATTTGAAAAGACGGATAAAGACCGAAAGGTTGAGAATAAAAAGGTGGAGCAGCTGACGGATATACTTCCGGAACCGGTCCATGCAGAATGGAAGGCATTATTTGAAGAGATGGAAGCGATGGAGACACAGGAGGCGAGGCTTTATAAATCACTGGATAAGCTGGAGGCGCTGATCCAGCATAATGAGGCGGATATCTCGACATGGATTCCGTTGGAGTATGATCTTCAGATGACGTATGGGAATGAAGAATGTAAGTTTACGGAATATATCCAAAGGCTTCGGGATGAAGTGAGGAAAGATTCCAAGCGGAAGATTGAAGAAAGCAAACAGAAAGACTAATAAAAAATTTTCATAATAGTTGCATTGGAAATGTAATACTGCATATTCATGCTGAGCCGGGGCGAATGTCCCGGCTTATTTTCTATATATGATAAGTAAAAATTTAATTATAAATCGGGGTAACAGGATTCGAACCTGCGACCTCACGGCCCCCAGCCGTGCGCTCTGACCAAGCTGAGCCATACCCCGAAGTGTTATTTCATTATAGTATAAAGTGTTTTAAATCTCAATCATTCTTTTGATTTAATCTGTTTCGTTTCTTTAATTCTGTAAAATGTAATGAATAAGACAAAGAATTATTAAATTTAACTATTCCAGAGAAGTAAAGCCACTGGCATTGGATGTATCAAACAGATCCCTTGCAATGCGGATAAAGTCATGTGCATAGGATGGAAGGTATCCTCCGTGGCGATGTGCCACTACAAAATCAGATACGGTTTTTGGTTCACCGAAACTATAGCAGTCAATCGGTTTAGAAAATGTATGATGCATGAGGTGTGTTTCAAAAATAAAGGCAGCACCGTATCCGACAGAAACCAGTTCCATGATGGCCGGAAGGCTGCTGGTTGTCATGAAGTTTTTGAATTTTAGTCCGATACTTGCAAAGTAGCGATCGGTGAGCTGTCTGGTTCGCTGTTCTGGCATTAATTGAAGAATGAGTTCATTTTGCAGAAGCATTGGATCCAAACGTGGATATCGGCTGGAAGGATTTGGCTGTGCGTAACGACCAAGAGGATGATTTTTACACAGACAGATCAGGAGTTCTTCTTTATTCAAAGTCTCATAATCAATTTGTGGGTTGAGTGTATCAGGTTTGCTGTAAAATGCAATTTCCGCTTTTCCATCTAAAAGTCTTTTGTCATTTTCATCAGAACTTCCTTCAAAAACATTTACTTTGATGTTCGGGTGTTCCTGCTGAAAAAGAGGGAGCGTTGCCGGAAGCATATAAATGCAGCGCATACGTGGAAAGGCAACATTAAGAACTCCTACATCACGTTTCAGAATATCTGCAAGCTGTATATCGAGATTGGATTTCAGCATCAGAATCTCTTTTGCAGTTTTTACATATTGCTCACCAGCATAGGTGAGAATATATTTATTTCCAAGTTTTCGGAATAATTTTTGTCCGAGTGTATTTTCAAGATTCATCAAAAATTTACTTAAAGTCGGCTGGCTTACATAAAGTGAGTCGGCCGCTTTTGTTATATTCTGATATTTTTCTATAGCAAGTACATAGTTTAATTCACGAAAGTCCATAAAACGATCTCCTTTAGATGATATGTTATATATAATTTCTATTATATATTGCAAATAGTTAAGATACAACTATAAATAACATAAAAACCATAAAAAGTATGAAAAAAAAGAATGATTACTTTTTGCTTCGAAAAATGTATTTTTAATCTAAATTTGTAACAAATATATATATTTATATTGATTGTATTGGATAAAATACACATTATTATAGCTTTTATGAATAGAAAAAATGAAAAACATGAATTTTACACATTGTATTTTGAGATATACAATAAGGTCAAAGATATCTAAGAGATAGAAAAAGACTGGCCAGTGTGAATGGAATGAAACAGATGAAAGGAAACAGATGTCATGAAATTATATGATTCAGGAGTATTTCTTTTAAATGGAACAACAATTGTTCCGGAAGATGAAGCGGGAAAAGAACTTCAGGATAAAAAAGAACAGTACAAAACCGGAACGATTTCCTATGATATTTTGCAGGCGCATAATATAGGAGAAGACAAAGAGAATTTGAAGATTAAATTTGATGCGATCACCAGTCATGACCTGACTTATGTTGGAATTATTCAGACAGCCAGAGCCTCGGGAGTCGAAAAATTTCCACTTCCGTATGTGCTTACCTGCTGTCATAACAGTCTTTGTGCAGTAGGAGGAACGATTAACGAAGATGATCATGTATTTGGACTTACAGCAGCAAAAAAATATGGCGGAATTTATCTGCCACCGCATATGGGAGTTATCCATCAGTATATGCGAGAGACCATGGCGGGCGGTGGAAAAATGATTCTTGGATCGGATTCCCATACAAGATACGGCGCACTTGGAACGATGGCGGTTGGAGAAGGCGGAGGAGAACTGGTAAAACAGATTCTTGAACAGACATGGGATGTGAAGTATCCGGAAGTAATCGCCGTTTATCTGGATGGAAAACCAAATCCGGGAATCGGACCGCAGGATATTGCGATCGCAATTGTAACGGCCGTTTTCAAAAATGGATATGTAAAAAATAAAGTAATGGAATTTGTAGGTCCTGGAGTATCTTCTATGAGTACCGATTACAGAAATGGAATCGATGTTATGACAACAGAAACAACTTGTCTGTCTTCTATCTGGAGAACGGATGAAGACACAGAACAGTTTCTGAAAGTACATGGAAGAGGAGAAGATTATAAAAAGCTGGAGCCAAAAGAGACAGCATATTATGACGGTTGTATTTATATCGATCTGTCACAGATTCACAGTATGATCGCACTTCCGTTCCATCCGTCCAATGGATATGAGATCCGTGAACTGAATGCAAATATGGATGAGATCCTTCATGAAGTGGAAGAGGATGCAAAGAAACTGATCAAGAATCCGGATCTTCACCTGAATCTTTGGGAAAAGGTGCATGAGGGAGCTTTATATGCGGATCAGGGAACAATCGCAGGATGTTCTGGAGGCACGTATTCCAATATTATGGAAGCTGCTTATCTTCTGGATGGTAAAGGTACCGGACAGAATGTATTTAATTTAAGCGTTTATCCGAGTTCCCAGGCAGTTATGATGGATCTGGTCCGTAAAGGTGCCATTGAAAAACTGATCGCATCAGGAGCAACGATCCGTACCGCTTTCTGCGGCCCTTGTTTTGGAGCGGGAGATACACCGGCACATGGACAGCTTGCCGTCCGTCATACGACCAGAAACTTTCCGAATCGGGAAGGCTCAAAACCGGGAAATGGACAGCTTGCAAGTGTGGTACTTATGGATGCTCGTTCGATCGCAGCAACTGCAGCAAACGGCGGAAGAATCACTGCGGCAGATGAACTTGGGTATGAATATGAGTGCCCAGAATATGTTTATGATCCAATTGCATATGAACAGAGAGTTTATCAGGGATTTAAAAAAGAAGACCCGGATGAAGAACTGGTATGTGGACCGAATATCAAGGACTGGCCGGAGCTTCCAGAACTGAATGACCATATGCTTTTGAAAGTGTGTGCATATATTACAGATCCGGTTACAACAACGGATGAACTGATTCCATCAGGAGAGACCGGATCTTTCCGTTCCAATCCAATGGGGCTTGCTGAGTTTACATTAAGCAGGAGAGTGCCGGAGTACGTTGGAAAAGCCAAGGTTGTCATGAATTATGAAAAGGAACGGAAAAACGGAGGATGTCCGAAAGAGGTACAGAAGATTCTTGAAAAAATCCACTCTATCCATGGATATGAAAAGATAGATGACCAGACCATTGATCTTTCCAGCACGATTTATGCGGTAAAACCAGGGGATGGATCTGCAAGAGAACAGGCAGCATCCTGCCAGAGAGTTCTTCTGGGTGGCGCAAATATTACGGTTGAATATGCAACCAAGAGATATCGCTCGAACCTGATCAACTGGGGAATGGTTCCGTTTGTTTTAAATGTAGAGCCGGATTTCGCAGATGATGATTATATTTTTGTCCCGGATATCAAAAAGGCTCTGGATACAGATATGAAAGAAATAAAGGCATATGTGATCGGAGAGGAAATCCGTCCGCTTTCACTGGCGATTGAACCACTTACGGATGAAGAAAAAGAAATCATCCGCTGCGGTTCACTGATCAACTATAACCGCAAACTAAAGGAAAGGTAGAAAGGGTTTTAAAAATACAGATGGCTCAGGAAAAGAAAAATAACGGTAAGAATATTCCAGCTATGATCATTCGAGGGGGGACCAGTAAAGGAGTCTATCTTCTGAAAAGTGACTTGCCGGAAGAATGTGAAAAATGGGATGCAATACTCCTGAAAATGATGGGAAGTCCGGACAAAAAGCAGATTGACGGACTTGGCGGATCTCAGTCTGTTACAAGTAAAGTTGCAATTGTAAATAAATCTGAAAGAGCAGATGCGGATGTGGATTATACATTTGCACAGGTATCGGTAGATAAACCAATCGTCAGTTATAAAGGAAACTGTGGAAATATTTCTTCCGGAGTCGGACCATTTGCAATTGAGAAAGGTCTGGTAGATGTAAAGGAAGAAACAACACCTGTAAGAATTTACAATACGAATACAGGTAAGATGATTGTGGCAGATGTAAAAACCCAAAATGGCAAAGTTGTATATGACGGAGATTTCAGCATTGCCGGAGTCCCGGGAACAGCCTCTCCGATTCGGCTGAAATTTGTGAATCCGGCCGGAACCCTGGAAAAAGGTCTGTTACCGACCGGACATGCGGTTGATGTACTGGAAGTTCCTGGATTTGGCACGGTAGAAGTATCGATCATTGACGCAGCAAACCCACTGGTATTTGCAAGAGCAAAGGATCTTGGACTTACCGGAAAAGAGCTTCCGGATGAATTGAATGCAGATTCGGAGAAGCTGGAGCTTCTGGAAAAGATAAGAGGAATGGCGGCTGTTAAGCTGGGACTCATTGATGATTATACAAAATCAGCATGGGAGACACCGGGAATTCCAAAGATGACTTTTGTAGCGAAACCGGAAAATTATGTCAACATGGAGGGAAAAGAGATAAAAAAAGAAGAAATTGATCTTCTTTCAAGAATGATGTCTATGCAAAAGACGCATCCGAGTTATGCGATGACCGGTGCAATGTGTACGGCAGCGGCAGTGGTTGTAAAAGGAAGTATTGTAAATCAGGTGTGTGCAGATGACATTGATACACAGTTTATCCGGATCGGACATCCGGGAGGTATTCTGGAATGTGGTGTAGATTATCGGGAGAGCGATGAAAAACTGGATATCCAGGACACATTTGGTTTCCGTACCGCAAATCTGATCATGGATGGCACTGTGAGAAATTGTTTCAATGAATAAACTACGGGGTAAAACGATGAACCTTTCTATTATTTCGCTGATTGTACTTGTGATCGTAGTGGCAATTGGCTTTATCAAAAAAGTAAATCTTGGTTTTTTATCAATTGGTGTTGCATTCTTTTTGGGAACAGTAGGCGGGATGTCTGCAAAAGAGATTGCAGCAGGATTCAGCAGTTCCATGTTTGTAACATTGGTTGGAGTTACCTTTTTATTTGGTATGGCATCGAATAACGGAACGTTGGAGCTTTTTTCAAAGAAAATTGTTGCATTAGTAGGAAAACATACGGTTCTGATTCCGATTCTGATGTTCTTCCTTTCGGCTTTTATTTCAGCAATCGGACCGGGACATATTGCAGCAGGTATTTTGATGACAACATTTGCAATGTACCTTGCTTTTGAAATGGATATTAATCCGATGGCGACAGCACTTTATGCAAAACTGGGCGCAAATGCAGGATGTGCATCCGTGCTTTCGCTTACAGGTGTGCTGGCAAAAAATCTTTCAGAGCCACTTGGATACAGTGGGTTTGGATTGCATTTGTTTTTATCGACATTGCTTTCCGGATTTATTTTTACACTGGTTGTATATGTGATCTACAAAGGCTATAAAGTAAAAGCAGATAATCCGCTGAAGCTTTCAGATATCCCGAAATTTAACAGAGACCAGTGGCTGACGATCATTGCGATTATTGTAATGGTAATATGCTGTATCGGATTTAAATTAGATACCGGGCTTTTTGCCTTCGCAGCGGCAGCAGTGCTGATCCTTCTCGGAGCAGTAGATGAGAAGAAGGCAATCAAAGGAATCCCGTGGGGAACACTGGTATTTATCTGTGGAGTAGGTGTGCTGATCAATGTGATTGATACATTAGGTGGAATTACAATGATTTCAGATTTCCTGACCGGATTTATGAATGAACATACAGCAACCCCGATTCTGGCAGCGACTTCAGGAATCCTTTCGTGGGTAAGTTCTACAACAGGAGTTGTTATGCCGACACTCTTCCCAATCGCGGCAGATGTATGTAAAACATTTGGAGGTGCAAATTATGTAGAAATTATTTCTGCGATTACCGCTACTTCATTTGCAGCAGCAATCAGCCCGCTTTCTACAGGTGGTGCGATCATTATGTCTTCCTATTCGGCAGCGAGAGAGACAACGAATGAGGAACTAAACAAGATGTTTAAAACATTGTTTTTACTTTCCGTTGCCAATGTACTCCTGAATGTACTACTTTCTGCATTAGGAGTATTTAATCTTGGAGGATTATTCTATTAAAAAACAGGGAGCAGTTAAAAATATGCTCCCTGTAAAATCAGATAAATAACGAGGAGGAAACTAGGATGAAGATTGAAAAACCGGCAATAGCAGGAACTCTGGAGTCCAGTGACTGTATGGTGACTGTAGAGCCTGGAAATGGAACAATTACGATGAACCTTGAAAGCGCTGTGATGAATCAGTTCGGGGAACAGATCCAGAAGGTAGTAAAAGAAACACTGGAAAGGCTGGAAGTAAATGATGTAAATATCCGTATTGTAGATAAAGGAGCACTTGACTGTACGATCAAAGCGCGTGTGGAATGTGCAGTATACAGAAGTGTGGGACAGAAGAAAAATCTTCCATGGGGAGGTGTGATCAGATAATGAATCCGAATAAGAAAAGATTAAGACGTACCATGATGTTTTTGAATGCACAGAAGCCGGGACTTATCAAAGATCCGTATATTTATAAGCCGGATTCGATTATGCTAGATCTGGAAGACGCGGTTGCGGAAAAAGAAAAAGATTCAGCAAGATTTTCGCTTTTTCATGCATTAAAAGAGATCAATTACAGAGGAATTGAATGTATTGTCCGTATTAATGGACTGGATTCTGACCTTTGGGAAGAGGATATCCGTTGTGCAGTTGCAGGTGGAGCTGATGGAATCCGTATTCCAAAGACAGAGACGGCAGAAGATGTTAAAAAAGTAGAAAAAGCAGTGGAAGAGGCAGAAAAAGAATTTGGTGTTGAACCGGGAAAAGTCCTGATCATGGCAGCTCTGGAATCAGCCAAAGGAGTATTAAACGCGCTTGATATCTGCAAAGCATCGGATCGATTATTTGGTATTGCGCTTTCAGGGGGAGATTATACGAAGGATCTGCAGACCCATATTACCGGAACGGGTGTGGAACTGATGGGAGCAAGACAACATATGATCATTGCTGCCAGAGCGGCAGGTGTACAGTGTTTTGATACAGTATATACGGATCTTGATGATATGGAAGGCTTTATAAAAGATGTGGAGACGATTCATCTGATGGGATTTGACGGAAAATCAATTATTAATCCGAGACAAATTGCGCCGGTTCACAAAATTTATACTCCAAGCCAGAAGGAAATTATTTTTGCGCAGAAGGTAGTAAAGGAAATTGATGAAAAGAAAGCACTTGGCATTGGTGTATTTACAGTAGATGGGAAAATGATCGATATTGCGTTCTATGATGGAGCAAAACGAACGATTGAACTGGCAAAAGCTTCAGGTGTTTTAAAGGAGGAATGCTAAGATGTTAAATGCAGTAGGGCGTGAAATTCCAGATGAGATCTTAGAAATCACAGGAAAAGAACCATTTCAGGGAAATAATTATAAAGAAGGTGTTGAATATAGAAAACAGGGACCGATCGTAAAGCCGGTTATCGATCACAATACGAGCAAGATGGTGGCTTCAATCAGGGAAGCGTTGGAGAAATGTGGTGCTCATGATGGAATGACACTTGGATTTCATCATCATTTCCGCGAAGGGGATCTGGTGGTGAATATGGTCATGAAAGAAGTACATGATATGGGAATCAAGGATGTCACCATCTGTGCCAGCTCTTTGGGAAAAGCACATGATCCTCTGATCGAGTATATTGAAGATGGAACGATCACCAGAATTGAATCTTCCGGAGTACGTGGAAAAATCGGAGATACTATTTCTCATGGGAAATTGAAAGGACTTGCGATCATGCGCTCCCATGGAGGACGTGTACGTGCAATCCAGAGTGGAGAAACTACGATCGATATTTCCTTTATCGGGGCACCTACCTGCGATGATTATGGAAACTGTAAAGGAATTGGCGGAAAGAGTGATTGTGGTGTTTTGTCGTATTCTTTTGTTGACGGACAGCATGCAAACAAGGTAGTAGCAGTAACAGATTGCCTGGTTCCATTCCCGAATTTCCCGGCAGATATTGCGATGACACGTGTAGACTATGTATGTGTAGTCGATGCGATTGGAATTCCGGAAAAAATTGCAACGGGGGCCGCAAAACCAACGACAGATACAAGAAAGCTGATGATGGCAGATTACTGTACACAGGTTGTTGTAAATACTCCGTATTTTAAAGATGGATTTTCTTATCAGACTGGTGTTGGAGGAGCATCGATTGCTTCCGCTGCTTCGCTTGCAAAGATCATGGAAGAGCGTGGTATCAAAATGGGATTCGCAGTAGGCGGAATGAGTAAAGGTATGGTAGATATGCTGGATGCGGGACTGGTTGGAAAGCTTCTGGATACACAGGATTTTGATCTTTTTGCGGTAAATTCTGTAAAACGGCCAAATCATCATAGGATTAGTGCCGGTGCTTATGCAAATCCATTTAATAAAGGCTGTTTTGTAAATAAACTGGACTATGTTGTACTTGCTGCACTGGAAGTAGATACGCATTTCAATTGTAATGTAGTTGTGGGATCGGATGGAATGATCACAGGTGCACAGGGGGGACATCCGGATGCAGCACAGGGAGCAAAATGTACGATTGTGATCTGTCCGCTTCTGCAGGGCAGGATTCCGGCAATCTGTACGGATGTTACAACGGTTACGACACCAGGAGAAAGTATTGATGTGGTGGTGACAGATTATGGTGTGGCAGTCAATCCGGCAAGACAAGATCTTCTGAAATGTCTGAAAGAAGCAGACTGTGTACCGCTTAAGACAATCGAAGAACTGCGTGACATTGCCTATGACATTGTAGGGACTCCGCAGCCGGTTAAATTCGGAGAGAGAGTAGTCGGAATCATTGAAGGTCGTGATGGTACGATCATGGATGTTGTCCGGGAAGTAGCGGAGTAGGGAAAGCAGAAAAAGGTGCAGTAATGGTGAAACAAAGGGAAGAAGGATTTAAAATACAATTTACAGATCGCATTGCGGAATTTGCAACAAGGGCACTGTTATACGAAGTGTCGGTTACGCCGAAGCCGGGACTGGTCGACAGAGCAAATGCAGGTTCCCATCAAGATATGGATTTTTATACATTTTTGAACAGCGCGGTGTCACTGACTCCATATTTTTGCGAAATGGTTGAAACTGGAATACTTTTGTCTTCTGCAAAACCGGAAGAAACATTTTTTGAGCTACAGGAAATTGGAAAAGCTGCCGAAGCTGCGATGTACCGTGTGACGAAAAATGTGAATACGCACAAAGGAGCAATCTTTTCGCTTGGAATTCTATGCGGAGCGGCAGGAAGAGTAAGAGGTAATGGAAAAGAATTGTGTCCTGAAGCGCTGATAGAGGAATGCATCCATATGACGAAAGTTCCGATGGAATACTTTTTTGAAACGATGGGGGATAAGCCGGATACCGCTGGATGTCGCTTCTACCGAAAATACGGAATTAAAGGAATCCGTGGAGAAGTGATGACAGGGTTCCCGTCGGTTCGCAAAGAAGGTCTACCTGTTCTGGAAGGACTTTTAGATAAAGGGTATTCATTTGACAGAGCCGGAAGTATTACTTTGCTGCACCTGATTACTGCAACAGTCGATACGAATCTGATTACCAGATCTGATTATCTGACCTGTATGCGGATCCGGAAGCGACTGCAGAAACTGATCAGTGGAAACCAGATTCTGTCAACTGCCATAATAGAAGCACTGGATGAAGAATTTATCAGAAATAATATTTCTCCGGGAGGTTCCGCTGATCTTCTTGCAGTTAGCTGGTTTCTGCATTTTATTAAGAGTGAGAGAATGGAATAAAGGACTTATGCAGTAGAAAATCGTCAGCGTGAAAGCTGGCGATTTTTGCCGTGTGCGCCTAGCGGCGCACGTTTCTAACGGGTTAAAGTCCCGAATCCACCCGGTAGTGGGAAGGATATAGCCGAAGGCAAGGGTGTTCATCGTGAGATGGAATCTGAAGGAAGCTGGATGTGAGGAACATACTAACTCACGGGCAAATCTCTGGTCTGACGAACAGAAATCTCATATGAGGTCATGCATGAGGGTAAGACTGCACCACAAGTTGAAACCCAATAACTACACGGAATCATGTATGATAAATGAGGCAGATGGATGGAGAGGAAGAAACGTGTGGTACCTAGGGAGGTCTGTGCGGTACGCCTTGAAAGAGGTAACCATTGCATAAAGCAATGCTGAACGCACAGAAGTCAGCAGAGGTCATAGTAGCCAAACGGAACAAGATCCGTTCGAGGTGAAGGACCGAATCAATAGGAGTCTTAAGTATGACCCGGAAAGGAGGAATGGGCAGATGGATGCAGAAAACAAGGAAAGCTGCTTGCAGAGAGACAACGCAGAACGTAAAGGGTATGTAAGAGCGCATCGCTCATTCAACCGGATATGGAAAGAAAGAGACAGTGCAGAGCCAGACATTTTAGGTAAGATACTGAGTAAGGACAATCTGAACAGAGCTTACAAAAGAGTGAAGGCAAACAAGGGAGCGCCGGGAGTAGATGGAATGACTATCGAAGAGGCGTTTCCGTGGTTGAAGGAACATAGCCATGAACTGACAGAGAGGATACGGAAAGGGCACTATACCCCGTCCCCGGTCAGAAGAGTGGAAATCCCGAAGCCGGACGGCGGAGTACGAAAACTTGGAATTCCCACCGTCACAGACCGCATTATCCAGCAGGCGATATCACAACAGCTGATATCGATTTATGAGCCGAAGTTCTCAGAAGGAAGTTTCGGATACCGACCGGGACGGAGTGCAAAAGATGCAGTTCAGAGGATAAAGGAGTATGCAGAACAGGGATATACAAGGGCGGTCGTCCTTGACCTGTCCAAGTATTTCGATACGCTGAACCATGAATTCCTTGTAAATATCCTGCGCAGAGATGTAAAGGATGAAAGAGTGATTCAGATGATAAAGAGGTATCTGAAAAGCGGAGTGATGGAAAACGGTGTAGTGGTCAAGACGGAAGAAGGTTCGCCGCAGGGAGGAAATCTCTCCCCGCTGTTAGCCAATGTCTATCTTAATGAGTTTGACCAGGAATTCAACAAAAGAGGGGTACCGTGCATCCGCTATGCAGATGATATCGTACTGTTAGCGAAGAGTGAACGGGCATCTGAGAGGTTGTTGGAGAGCAGTACGAAATATCTGGAAGGGACGCTGAAACTGAAGGTGAACCGGGAGAAAAGCCGTACGGTCAGTGTGTATGCAATACGAAATTTTAAATACCTTGGTTTTTGTTATGGGAAGAACGGAAAAGGAATCTATATCCGTGTGCATGAAAAGGCATGGAAGAAAGCCAAGGAAAACCTGCGCAGGCTCACTTCCCGGAGCAGATGCAGAAGTATAGTGAAAGCCATGAAGCGAGTAGAAATCTATATGAGGGGATGGCTGAACTACTATAGTATAGCAGACATGAAAAGAAACATCGAAGACCTGAATGGATGGCTGTACCGAAGGATACGGATGTGTATCTGGAAGCAGTGGAAACTACCCAGAACGAGAATGAGAAAACTAATCGGACTGGGAGTAGCCAGTCATTATGCGGCAACAATCGCCAATGACCGCAAAGGATACTGGTTTAATGCCGGGAACAAAGCGGTAAACTGGGCGTTGAATAAAGAAAGACTGATAAGCTGGGGCTACTATGATTTAGCGACAGCGTACCAGTCCATGCACGTCAACTATTGAAACCGCCGTGTACCGAACGGTACGCACGGTG
>ERZ831773.481-NODE-481-length-52635-cov-18.663693_pt1 | contig 52635 bp, 48 predicted proteins | sample MGYA00519696_ERZ831773 | MGnify/ENA primary metagenome ERZ831773 (study PRJEB31850, sample SAMEA3708720) | human gut metagenome | biome: human gut; feature: human-associated habitat; material: faeces | place: China | collected 2014 ...
AAGAGAGAGGTTTGCCGCATTCCTCCATCCGAATGAATTCGGAGGCTTCCTGCGGCTATTTCTGTGAACGTCCGATGATTTTAACGCGCGCCCGCGCGCTACAATGCGCGCACGTTCAACTCGTTACGCTTCTGCAAAGGCTTCAGCACCATGTCCCAAAGAGCCGAATCCGCCGACACCGTCCTTGCGCCCGCAGGCGCCGTCATCTTCTGCCGCGTCATCGACAACTTCGGCGACGCGGGCGTCACCTGGCGACTCTCCAAGCGCCTGCGCGACCTCGGCCTGCCCGTCACGCTCGTCATCGACGCCGTCGACGTGCTCGCGAGGCTCGTGCACGACCTCGACCCCGCCGCCACGGACGCGCTAGTGCGCGGCATCCGCATCGCCGACTGGGACGCCTTCGAGGCCGAGGTTTCGGCAGGCGACCTCTCCCGCATCGGCGGCGTCTGGCCCTCGCTCGTCTTCGAGACCTTCGGCTGCCGCCTGCCCGACGCCGTCGAGGCAGGTCTCTGCGACGGCCGCACCCGCCTCTGGGTCAATCTCGACTACCTCTCCGCCGAGGAATGGGTCGAGGGCTCGCACATGGTCTGGGGCCTGCATCCGACGCTGCCCGTCAAAAAGCTCTGGTTCTTCCCGGGCTTCACCGACAGGACGGGCGGCCTTCTCATCGAGGACGGGCTCGACGAGGCCCGCAGGGCCTTCGACGCAGCCGCCTGGCGCCGTGCGCACGGTGCAAGGGACGGGCTTCGCACGCTCTTCTTCTTCGTCTACCCCGTCAACGCGATCGACCGCCTTGCCGCCGGCCTCAGGGCCGCGGGCGAGCCCCTCAACCTGATGCTCGCGCCGGGCGAGGCCTCCGACATGCTCGAGCGCGCCCTCAAGGGCGACGCCCGCTTCAACGTCGTGCGCCTGCCCTTCGTGCCGCAGGAGGAGTTCGACGACATCCTGCGCGCCGTCGACGGCGCAGTCATCCGCGGCGAGGACAGCTTCGTGCGCGCCCAGCTCGCGGGGACGCCGCTCCTCTGGGCCACCTACCCGACCGAGGACAAGGCTCACGAGATCAAGCTCGACGCCTGGCTCGCAAGGTTCAGGGAGGCCTGGCCTGCGGACGCCGCCGTCCCCTTCGAGACCTACGAGGCCGCCTCCCGCCACTGGGTCGACGGCACGCTCGAGCCCGCCGAGGTGAAGGCCTGGCTCGACCAGCTGCCCGTCCAGAAGAGGGCCGCCGAAGTCTGGCGCGAGTCGCTTCTCAGGCGCGGCGACCTTGCCCGCCGCATCCTCGAACTCGTCCCGCGCGCCTGAGGCGCAGGCAGGCGTCAGGGCTGCAGGGGCGCCTCCGCATCAAAACCCGGGCCCAAATTAACAGTTCAAGGGCCGGAAAATTTGGTAGAATCGTCTGCTATTGATTTTTTGCTTCTTGCGCCCTCTTGCAAACGGGCGCGGGAAAAATTCTCGCAACACTGCAATTAGGGAATCTGATAAATGAAAACCGCTCAGGAACTCCGCCTCGGCAACGTCTTCATGGTCGGCAAGGACCCGATGGTCGTTGTCAAGTCCGAATACTCGAAGGGTGGCCGCGGTGCCTCCACGGTCAAGATGAAGATGAAGAACCTTCTCACGAACGCCATGACGGAAACCGTTTTCCGTGCTGACGACAAGTTTGAAGACCTCATCCTCGAACGCAAGGAAGTGACGTACTCCTACTTCGCCGATCCGCACTATGTCTGGATGGACGAGGAATACAACCAGTACGAAGTCGAAGCCGACGTCATGGCTGAAGCCCTCAAGTACCTTGAGGACGGCATGGCTGCTGAAGCCGTCTTCTACGAAGGCCGCGCCATCTCCATCGAACTCCCGACGATCCTCGTCCGTGAAGTCACCTACACGGAACCGGCCGTCAAGGGCGACACCTCCGGCAAGGTCATGAAGCCCGCCAAGATCGCCACCGGCTACGAACTCTCCGTCCCGGCCTTCGTTGAAGCTGGCGACAAGATCGAAATCGACACCCGTACGGGCGAATACCGCAACCGCGTGAAGTAATCTTCACCGATCGGTCGATCGAACAGAAAACCCGACGCTCCTCACAGGACGTCGGGTTTTTCTTTTGTTCCGGCTTGCGCTACACTGCGAGGCGTCTCAGCATCAACGCACTCCGCAGGTTCTACCACCATGGACATCCAGAAAGACAACCGCATGTACATGCAGATCGCGCTTCTCACTTCCCAGAGAAGCTACGCCCGCCGCCTCAAGGTGGGTTGCGTAATCGTCAAGAACCACTCCATCATCTCATTCGGCTGGAACGGCATGCCCACGGGCTACGACAACTGCTGCGAAATGGAGGTGGACGGCCGTCTCGTGACCCGTCCCGAAGTGCAGCACGCCGAGCTCAACGCCATCGCGAAGCTCGCGGAGAACGGCTACTCCAGCAAGGGTGCCGCCATCTTCATCACGCACAGCCCCTGCATCCACTGCGCACTCCTCATCCAGAAGTGCGGCATCACCGACGTCTACTACCACACGCTCTACCGCAGCAGCGAGGGCCTTGAATTCCTCAAGCGCGCGGGCGTCAACGTCACGCACCTTGACGTCGAGCCGCCGTTCCCGATGCAGCCGTGCGACTGCAGGATCGAGGGCTGCGACTGCGGCGGCACGGGTTCCGTGCACTAGGATCCCGCATCCGGCCCGATCAGGTCGGATCACTTCTCCACTTTTTCGCCTTTGGCTTGAGCGCGAGCGACCTTTCAGCCGCCGCGCGGCCCGCGTCGCGTCCCTGCACGAGGCAGGTGATGAGCGACATGCCGCCCGGACGCCCGCGTCCGAAGATCCCGCCCGTCGTCTCGCCCGCCGCCCAGAATCCCGGGATCGGCATGCCCCTGCGGTCCAGAAGCCGCGCCTCGGAACTCACCGCGAGGCCGCCCAGCGTCATGTGCACGTACACCGCCTCCCGTCCCCAGTAGTAGGGCGGCGAATCGATCGCCTGCGTGAAGATCCGCTTGCCGAACCTGCGGTCAAGGCCCTTGGCGGCGTCCTCGTTGTATTCGCTGATCGTGCGCCTGAGGGGGTTGACGGGCACGTCCATGGCCCTTGCCATCTCCTCGATCGTGTTCGAGCGGCGCACCGTGCCGTCGGCGAGCTTGAGGCCGAGCGTCCCGCCCTTTCTCGAGCGGCTGTCCGTGATCACCCAGCACGTGCGGCCGGGCTGCGCCAGAATGGCCTCGCTGATGTCGTAGATGGGCATCTCCTCGTTCATGAAGCGCTCGCCCGAGCTGTTGACGTAGATGTCACCGCCCACGTAGTCGAGAAGACGCCCGCCCGCGTAGGGCAGCAGGATGATGTTGCTCATTCCGACCGTGTGACCGCCCACCATGGCGCCCAAATCGAGCCCGTCGCCCGTGGCACCGTCGAAGTAAAGTCCCTGCGGATTGGCCGTGGTGGGCACGTCGACCGTGAGACGATCGTCGTAGAGCAGGCGCCTGCCCACGTCGGCCGTGAAGCCGCCCGTGGCGATCACGATGCCGCCCGCGCGGAGCACCTCGTCCCTCACTTCGCCGCCGGGCAGCGTGCGCTTCACCGCAACCCTGACGAGTCCGTCCTCCTCGGCCCTGCCGAGCCGCACGGCGCGCGTGTTGAGCGCCGTCGTCACGCCGAGCATTCTTGCGTTCTCGTGAAGCGCGATCACGAAGCGGCGGCCTGCGGCAAGACCGAGCGCCGTCACGCTTCGCGGATGCATGTCGCCCACGGCCTGATAGGCGGTGCGCGTCATGACGAGACCGAGCCCCTCGAGCCAGTCGACGGCCGCCTCGGACTCGGTCGCAATGCGGGTGATGTGCGGTCTCAGGACCGTGCCGCCCGCCTTGATCGCGTCCTGGATCCAGAGCTCCACGGAGTCCGTGAAGCCGATGGGCGCCTGACGCCTCGGACTCAGCACGGCGACGGAGCCCGCCGCATAGAGCGTGTGCCCGCCCACGAGCGGCCCCTTTTCAAGAAGCAGCACGCGCACGGCACCCGCCTCTCTGGCGGAGACCGCGGCCGTGAGGCCGGCCATGCCCGTGCCGATCACGATCACGTCCCAGTCCTGCTGCAGGTCCTCCCTGTGGCCGGCAAGCGCGTGCGCGGGGCAGAGCGCCGCTGCGGCGCCTGCCGCCAGCAGCCTGCGCCTCAGGCGGTCGGGTCCTTCCTTGCTCTTGTTGCGGGCGAACGTCATGATCGGATCCTCAGTCCCTGCTCCTGCCCGCGCCCTTTTCGACGACGCCGATCGTCTCGAGCATCCAGTAGGCCTCAAGGGCGCTCTTGACGCCGAGCTTCGTGAAGGCGCTGCTGCGGTGCATCTTGACCGTGGGAAGCGAAATGAAGAGCTTCTCGCCGATGTCCTTGTTGCTCATGTCCATGGCGGCGAGCTTCACCACGTCCTGCTCGCGGGCGGTGAGCGAGTCGTAGAGCGCGCGGATCATCTCCTCGCTCCTCGTCTGCTCGTGGAGCGCGATCGAATGCTCGACCGCGCGTGAGACGACCTCGTTCAGCTTCTCGGGATCGACGGGCTTCTGCAGGAAGTCGAAGGCCCCGTGCTGCAGCGCATGCACGGCCATGTTCACGTCGCCGTGCCCCGTGAGAAAGATGATCGGCAGCGGCGCGCCGCGGGCGACGAGCGCCGTCTGCAGCTCAAGCCCCGTCATCTCGGGCATGCGCATGTCGAGAATGAGGCAGCCCGGCTGCGAGGGATCGTCGTCCTCAAGAAAGGTCTTCGCGCTGTTGTAGATCAGCACGAACCATCCCATCGCCTGAAGAAACATCTTCTGCGACATGCAGAAGGTTTCATCGTCGTCGACGATTCGCACGATCGGTATGACTTTGGCCATTGTTGTCCGTCTCCTTTGTTTTGTCCGGTCTTTTCGTTCAGTTCCTTCCCGCGTCGATCGCGCCCGCGGCCCTCGCGGCCGCCTCCTCGTCGAGCTCGTCGAAGAGCACGCTCACCACGGCGCCGCCCGCGGGCTTCGCCACGAACTCGATCTTCGCCCCGTGGCTGTCGGCAATGCCGCGCACGATCGAGAGGCCGAGTCCGAGCCCGTCGGGCTTGACGCTCTCGAGCGAGTGCATGAGGCACGCCTTCTCAGCTTCGGTGAGCTTTCGCCCGTTGTCGGCCACCGTCAGCATCCACTGCCTGCGGCCGCACCCCTCGGGCGGAGTCTCGGTCCTGATCGCCGCGAGCGTCACGATGACGCGGCCCGTGGCGCGTCCGTGCTCGTCCGTCTGCTCGTGCACAGCCTCGGCCGCGTTCTTCACGAGGTTGAGAACGAGAAGCTCAAGCTCGAGTCCGTCGCCGAGCACCGTTGCGGGCTCGTTGGGCATCTGCACGAGGACGGGCACCGAGGCGAGCTTGCCGAGCTTGAAGGCACGAACGCCTCGGTCGACGGCACGCTTGAGGTCCGCCAGGACGTGGTTGGCCGTGCGGTTCTTCACGTAGCCTCTCACGCGGTCGACGATCCCCGCAATCTTGAGCGCCTCGGCGTCGATCCCCTCGACGGCCGTCCTCGCATTGGGATTCTGCGCGATGGCGTCCTTTAGAAGAATCTTCACCACGGCGGCGAAGTTGCGGATCGCGCCCACGGGCGACTTGATCTCGTGAGCGATCATGCCCGACATCTGCGCGGCGATGTTCTTGCGTTCAAGCGCGCCGAGCTGGTCGCGCACGACCGCGGCCTCGGCCTGCGACGCCTCAAGCGCCGAGAGCGCGTCGGAGAGCTCCGACGTGCGCTTCGCGACGAGTCCGCGCAGGCGGAATTCGTTCAGGATGAGCAGAAGCAGGACGAGAAGACCGACGTGGATCTCGGTCTGCCAGCGCTTGTAGACCGCCATGGGCGACATGTCGCGCAGGTGGCGGTAGGGCCCGATCTCAAGAAGCCTGTAGAGTTCGCGCAAGTCCGACGTTCCCACCATGGCCGACCACTCGTAGTTCGCGTCCCCGCCATTCGTGAGGAGCGAGACCGTCATGCGGTTGACGAGGGGCTCGGGCGTCCAGGGGAAGGCCACGAGGCTGATGTCGGGATAGAGCGCCGTCGAGTGACGGCAGACGATGGCGTCCGACTTCTTCACGCCGATGGCCTTGAGGTCGGCGGCGTTGACGAGTCCACGCGAGTCGAGAAGCTCGAGCAGGCACGTGGGCAGCACGGCCGCGTCGGCGCTGCCGTGAAGCACGGCGGAAAGAACGCCGGGATAGGCGAAGCTAAGAAACGTGGTCCTGCCGAAGAACTTCTCCGGATCGTGCCCCGCGCGGGCGATCTCGCCCTGCAGCGCAAGCCAGCCCGTGAGGCTCGTCGGCGTGTCGGCAGCGATGTGCCTGCCCGCCAGATCCTCGAGCGTGTTGATGTCCGTCCTGTCGGCGCGGGTGACGACGAGCGAGCCCACCGCGTGCGCGGCGTCGGTCGCCGTCCACGGCTTGCGGGTCGCGATGCGGAAGGTCTGAACCCCCTGCTCCTCCATCAGATCGATCTGCTCGGTGGGCAGCATCAGGAAGTCGGGCTTCTGATGAAGCACCTCCTGGGCCGCATCAGGCGTGACGATGTCGCGCCATGAGATGCGGAAGTCCTTCTCGAGCGGATTCGAGAGCAGCACGAGGCCTTCCCTCAGGCTCGCCGTGTCGACGGCCGTGCTGATCGTGTCCATGATGCCGATCTTCACGTCGCCTTCGCCCGAGCCCGTCTGCGATGCGGACGAGACGGCCGCAACGCCGCCGTGGGAGGGCGCGGTCTGCACGGCCGCAGCGCCGAGCACTGCGGCGGCGAGAGCTGAAAGCTGGATTCGAAGGGACGGCATGGCGGAAAAGGCGGTCTGGTTCAGAGAATCTTAGCCTGCCCGCACGGCCTCGGGCAAGACGCTCGGGAAAGCGGGAATAAATTCGCGTTTTATTGAGGTATTACTTTGCCGCAGGAAAGTTCAGGGTAGTAAATTGTATGAACCGCAGTCGTTTCGGGCCGCCTCGACGCCCCTGACGCCTTCCAACAACACATTAGAAAAGGAACCGCACCATGCCCCATGTTCTTCCCCCGTACCGTGCCGACGTCGTCGGAAGCTTCCTTCGTCCCGCCGCCGTCGCACAGGCCCGCGCCGCGTTCGCCAGGGGCGAGCTCTCCCGCGAAGCCCTCACCGCCGTCGAGGACGAGGAGATCGCCGCGCTCGTGAAGAAGGAGCTCGACAACGGCCTCACCGCCGTCACCGACGGCGAATTCCGCCGCGCCTTCTGGCACCTCGACTTCCTTGCCGGCCTCAAGGGCATCCGCCACGTCAAGGCCGAGGCCTGGTCCGTTCACTTCGAAGGTCGTCAGCCCAAGGCCGAGACGGTCGTCATCGAGGACCGCCTCTCCTTCCCCGCCGACCATCCGTTCCTCGAGGCCTTCGACCGCCTGAAGAAAATCGCGGGCGACGCCGCCGTGAAGTACACGATCCCGTCTCCGTCGATGCTGCACCTCATCTGCTGCGTGCGCGCCACGGACTATGAGCCGATCGCCGCCTACAAGGACAACGAGGAGCTTCTTCTCGACGACCTCGCACAAACCTGGACCGACGCCATGCTGGCGCTCTACGAGCGCGGCTGCCGCTACCTGCAGCTCGACGACACGAGCTGGGGCGAATTCTGCTCCGCTGAAAAGCGCGCCGCCTACGCCGCCCGCGGCATCGACGTCGACGCCGTGGCCCGCAGCTACGTCGGCGTCCTCAACAGGATCATCGCCGCCAAGCCCGCCGACCTGACGCTCACGATGCACATCTGCCGCGGCAACTTCCGCTCCACGTGGTTCTCCTCCGGCGGCTACGAACCCATCGCCGAGATCCTCTTCGCGAACTGCCCCGTCGACGGCTTCTTCCTCGAGTACGACAGCGAGCGCTCGGGCGGATTCGAGCCGCTGCGCTTCATCAAGGACCAGACGGTCGTCCTCGGCCTCATCACCTCCAAGTTCCCCGAACTCGAGGACAAGGAGGCCGTCAAGGCCCGCATCGCCGAAGCAGCGAAGTACGTTCCGCTCGTACAGCTCTGTCTCTCTCCGCAGTGCGGCTTCTCCTCGACCGAGGAAGGCAACATCATGACCGAGGAGGAACAGTGGGCCAAGGTCCGTCTCGTGGTCGAGATCGCCCGCGAGGTCTGGCAGGACGCGTAACGGACTTTCCAGCCTGAACGGATGCCCTCGGGCTCCAAAAGGCCGCTGCCCTGATTCAGGGACGCGGCCTTTTCATAGAAACGCCGCAAGGAAACATCTGACTTCAGTCAGGTGAGGAATTGCGGCCCATGCATTTCACAGCCCATGCATTTCACACTACCACGTGATAAAACTAAGGATATGGTGGAAATAGTATACAACCGAAATTGCGTTTACCAGACGGCATACCATGTGATATGGTGTCCGAAGTACCGCAAACGGATACTTAAAGGTGAAATAGCCGAGGCTTTGCGTCTTGCCATCACCGCGATCTGCATTGAGCGCGAGTGGCCGATTCTGACCTTGGAAATCCAACCTGACCATATCCATTTGTTCGTAACCATCCCTCCGTCACAGGCTGTAGCCGATGCCGTAAAGATTTTGAAGGGTTCGACGGCCCGGAAGCTGTTTGTGGCTTTCCCGGCGTTGAAGGATCAGCTTTACGGCGGGCATTTGTGGTCTCCGTCCTATTACGTAGGTACGGCTGGCAATGTCAGTGCGGAAACCATCAGGCATTACATTGAAAGGACTGAACATATCAAAGGGCGCAGGTAAGCTCGTTCGACGCAAAGTCGACGTGCGTACCGTCTGCATTGCCTTGGAGGTCGATGCCGATGCTTCCGAAAAGATGCATCAGACCCGTCGTCTCTACGGGCAGGCCTGCAATTTGCTCGTCCCAATCGTCGTGTCCGATACAGATAGGAAAAAACGGCTCTGGCAACGGTACAACCTGCACAAGGCCGCTTATCCGATGGTTCGAACCAAAATGTCCGTTCTTGGTGCACAGCTCGCCTGCAACGTCATGCGTTCGGTGTCGAGCATGTACCAGTCGTGGATCAGCAACCATCCGAACTTCTCGAAGGATAAGAAGATGGTGCTCCCGAGCATCAGCTTCAGGAATCCTGTTGTTCACCTGGACAAGAACACCATTCGCTTCTTCAACAACTACACCGAGGCGTCGGTCTATACGGTGAATGGGCGTGTCGGCGTTCGTCTTCGTCCGGGAAAGTTTCAGCTGAGCCAATTGGCCGGTTTTCTGGCTGAAGAGCTTGCCGGAACGTCGAAGGAGAATCGGATTTACAGGCTTGGCGAATGCAACCTCGTTTGGAAGTGCGGCATCAAAGGCACGCCTTCCAGATGGGAGCTGCACATTGCCATAGAGAAGAAACTCAAGGAAGTATCTCTCGACAACTTGTCTTTGAATCAAGTCATGGGCGTTGATGTTGGCGAAAACAACGCCGCCGCACTGTCTACCGGCCGAATCTTCAAAGCCGGGAAGATGAAGGACGACCGTGACAAATACCTGAGCAGTCGGGCTCGTTTCCAGCGCAATGGCTCCAGAAGCGCCAGACAGGCACTTCGAAAGGCTTCCGGCCGAGAGAAACGACATGTGGAACAAATCAACGACGAAATCAGCAAGTCCATTATTGAAGATGCGGCAGAACGCAATATTCGCCTGATCGTTCTTGAAGATCTTACGAACATCCGCGAGCGAATCAAGGCCGGGCTGAAGGTTCGCGCACGCCTGCACCGCTGGCCCTTCAGGGAGCTTCAGCAGAAGATAGTGGACAAAGCTTGTAGAGCGGGTATCGAAGTGATCTTCGCTGACCCTCGCTATACGTCGCAAACCTGTCCGCATTGCAATGCCATCGGACGCTCGGCCTAGAACCAAATGACTATGCCGCAGAGGCCGGGCGGCGCTACCATTGAAGGATCCCGCAAGTCTTCACCCGCCGGCCGCGTCTCATGATTCTCGAAGCCTTTCTTCTGTCCCTCAACTGCGTCGTCATCCTGCTGATTCTCGGCGGCGCAGGCTACGTGACGGCCGCACGGGGCTGGTACGACAAGAGCTCCCGCGTCCTGCTTGCGCGCCTCGTGACCTTTCTCTCCCTGCCCGCCTACCTCTTCTCGAGCGTCATGCAGACGCTTGACCACGACGGACTCCTGACGCTTGTGGGTTCGATGGCGACGCCCTTCATCTCGATCTGGACCTGCTTCCTGCTGAGCCGCATCATCGCGCGCGTCTGCCATGTCGAGGGGGTGCATTCGGGCGTCTTTTCGAGCGCCTTCACGGCAACGAACAACATGTTCATCGGCCTGCCCGTCTCGCTCGCGCTCTTCGGCACCGAGGCGATGGTGCCCACGCTCCTCTACTTCTTTGCGAACACCACGTTCTTCTGGACGGTCGGCAACTACATGGAGGCGGCCGACGGGAGGCTTGCCACGATGCAGAAGCCCCAGAAGGTGTTCTCGGCGCAGACCTTCAAACGTATCTTCACGCCGCCGCTCCTCGGCTTCCTCACGGCCATCGTGTTCATCCTGCTCGACTTCACGCCTCCGAAGGCGATCATGGACGCCGCGCACTACATGGGCGGCATCACGACTCCGCTCGCGCTCGTCTTCGTGGGCTGCATGCTCTACAACATCGGCATCCGCAACATCCGCGTCACGAAGGACATGCTCTGGGTCTACATCGGGCGCTTCGTGATCTGCCCGCTCGTGTGCCTTGTGCTCACGTACGTCATTCCCATTCCGCCGCTCTTTGCGAAGGTCTACGTCATTCAGGCGGCGCTGCCCTGCATCACGCAGATCGCCGTGCTCGCCGAATTCCACCACGCCGATGTCAAGTTCGCGACGACGGCCGTCGCCTCGACGACGCTCTTCTCGCTCGCCGTGATCCCTGCGTGGATGATCCTCGTGACGATGCTCATCCCGAGCTGATCACGGCGGACCTTCCGACCTATTCCGCGGCCTGCTTCTTCGAAAGCGCGTCGAACTCTTCCTTCCTCGCGACCACGTCGGCAAGGTCACGGTCGAGCTGCTCGATGTCACGCTCGAGATCGCGGATGTCCTCTTCGTCCGCCTCGATCTCCTCCATGAACTCGATTTCGCCCTCGATGTTGTTGCGCCTGAGCGCCATCGCGTCAAGAATCTGCTCGAAGTCCGAGGCCGTCAGCGCCTCGAGCGGCGCGTCGAGCACGCGGATGCCGCGAAGAACGGGGGCCGTGCCGGGCGCCCAGTCCTCCTCGGGCGACATGAAGGGCTCGCCCGTGTTGGGACCGAATCCCGGCGGCAGGCTCCTCAAGGCCTTCTTTCCGAGCGCCTCATAGGGATTGATGAGATTCACGCCCTCGGTCCCCGGAATCGGGTGCGGAAGCGGCGCGGTGCCAGGCGTCTCGGGTCTGGGCACGAAGGCCTCGTCGGGCAGGTCCGCCAGGGGATCGGCGGGCCGGGCGGGGAGTTCACAGGCGGGGGCCTGCGCTGCAGCAACGGCGGGAGCGTGCGCCGCACCCGCAACCTCGAGGGGCCTAGGCCCGAGCGTCATCGACATCTCGATTTCGCCGAGCACGAGCGGACCCGACTCGGCGGAAAGCCTCAGAATCTGCCCCGTCTCCTCGTTCTTGAGAATGACGGTGCCTTCGGGAAGAATGACAGTAAAGCGGGACATTCGGATCGGACCTCGTGACGGGAAAGAACGCTGTAATCTAATATTAAGCGCAAAGACCTACCATTATCGGGCAACAGAGTCATTCCAACCCGTGCCTGCCGCACGATGACCAACAAAGGATTTTTTCGATGTACACCTTCTTCTCCATCGTTTTCGGCCTCATCTGGGCTGTCGCCTCGTTCCTCCTTCTCTTCAAGGTCTGGGATGTTCTCGGCCCGATCGTGCTCGGCATCTCGAAGAACCACATCGTGCAGGCCGCCGCGCTCGTCATCACCTACATCGTGATCTTCGGCGTCCCCGCCTGGTGCTGGGTGAAGCTCTTCGGCTGACCCGCAGCCCGTACATGACGCCCTCGCCATGAATCCGCGCCCGCCCATCCTCGACCGATGCGGCGGGCGCCGTCGTCATGGGCCATGCGTCGAGCAGGCCGAACCCGTTTTTCAGCATTTGAGAAAAGCGACTTGTCAAATTCTGAAAGTTCCCGTGGGAAGTCAACAATTTTCAAAATTTCCGTCGACGCCTAAACTTCCTCACACAGTTGAGGCGGGCCCGTATCCTGCGGCCGCCGACCATGCTTGACATTCCGACCGAGGAGAACACCATGACCTTCACGAAATTCGCCGTCGCCGCCGCAGCCGCCCTGCTCTGCGCAGGCTCCGTCATCGCCGCCCCCGTCGAGGGCACCGACTACGTCGTCCTTGAAAAGCCGATCCCGAACGCCTCGGGCACCTTCATCAAGGTCTACTCCTACGACTGCCCGTTCTGCTACAAATACGACAAGTCCGTCGTTCCGGCCGTCAAGGCCAAGCTCGACAAGGAAATGAAGTTCCTCGACTACCATCTCCATACCAAGGGCAAGTACGGCAAGGAAGGCTCCGAGGTCCTCGCCGTGATGTGGGTCGCCGACGAAGCCGCCGGCCGCGATCCGTATGCTGCCGACGCCATGCACAAGAAGGCGAAGTTCGCCCTCTACAAGGCCTACCACGACAAGAAGCAGCGCTGGGATGACGGCGCCGACGCCTTCCGCGCAACCGCCCTCGAGGCCGTCGGCATGTCCAAGGCCGATTTCGACGCCAAAAAGAATGATCCGAAGGTTCAGGCGCTCGTGAAGGCCTGGGCCGACAGCACCTACGACGTCGCCAAGATCCAGGGCGTGCCGGCCTTCGTGGTCAACGGCAAGTACCTCCTGAAGACAGCCTCCATCCGCTCCATCGACGGTCTCGTGGAAAACATCCGCGAACTCTCCAAGAAGTAAGAGGTCCTGACAAATGAAGGGATTCTGCGAAAGCTTCCGAAAGAGTCCGATGACGGCCTTCGCCGACTGGCAGGAGACGCGCGAGCCGTGGATCCTCTTCGGCGTGACCTCGATCATCCTGGTGCTTCTGGCCCACTACCTCTTCCAGGGCTGGCTCTACATGCTGCCCTGCGAGCAGTGCGTCTACATCCGCTACGGCAACATCGTCATGGCGATCGGCGCCTTCCTCATCACGATCAATCCGAAGCAGGCTCTGCTGAAGATCGCCGGCATCGGCGTCTTCCTCTACGGCCTCATCTACACGATGATCTGCTCCTGGAAGCTCATGGGCATCCATGACGCCGTCCACTCCGACGACCCGATGGCCATGTTCGGCATGCAGGGCTGCTCGACGGAGCCGACTTATCACTTCGGCCTTCCGCTCGACAAGTGGGCTCCCGACTGGTTCAAGCAGACGGGCGACTGCGGCTACGACGCCCCCGTCGTGCCCGACGGCACCCAGCTCGGCGACTTCCAGCGCTGGCTCATCGAGGTCTATCAGGCGAGCGACGGCTGGTACCTCTTCCCGCAGTGGAAGTTCATGGACATGGCTGAATGTTGCATGCTCGCCTGCGTCTGCTACGCGGCGCTTCTCCTGGTTCTTCTCGCCGCCTGGGGCATGCGCGCCATGAAGAAGGCCTGATCCTCCACAGTGTCTTCACCCGGCCGCTCCGAGCAAAGCCGGCGGCGGTTCCGGTTCAACCGCCAACCGGCTGACGCAGCGTCTCTGGTCCGACGCCACGCCGGCCATCCTCCCAAGCAATGGGCGCCCGACGGCATCAACCGTCAGGCGCCCATTGTCCATTTGGCGTCAGGTCAACCCTTCACGCAGAGGAACTGCTTGAAGACGGTCACGGGTCTCACGAGGTCGGCCTGCTGCGCTATCACCTCGTCGATGGACTTGTAGGCCGACGGAATCTCGTCGAGCACGCCGGGATCGTGCCTGCAGACGACGCCCGCCGTCTCGCGCTTCAGATCGGCAACCGTGAAGACCTTTTTGGCCTGCGTGCGGCTCATCGTGCGGCCCGCGCCGTGCGCGGACGACATGAAGGACTCCTCGGAGCCGAGTCCCTCGACCAGATACGAGGCGGCGCCCATGCTCCCCGGGATGATGCCGAGCTCGCCCCTGCCCGCATGAACGGCGCCCTTGCGCGTCACCCATACGTCGCGCCCGTAATGCGTCTCGCGAGCCACGTAGTTGTGATGGCAGTCGACGACGGGCTCGTCGGAGGAGATCTCCGCCCCCGGCATCACCTCGCGCACCGCGGCCATGACGTCCTCCATCATGATCTCGCGGTTGATCTTCGCATAGGCCTGCGCCCAGTTGACCGCATCCATGTAGTCGTTGAAGTCATCGGTGCCCTCATCGAACCAAGCGAGCGCGGGATCGGGCAGCCGGACCTTCCCTCCAAGTGCCTTCTCGCGGGCGATGCCGATGAAGCGCGAGGCCATGACGTTGCCCACGCCGCGCGAACCCGAATGGAGCATCACGCGCACGACGCCGTCTGCATCAGAGGTGAGTTCGATGAAGTGGTTACCCGCTCCCAGGCTTCCGAGCTGGCTCTGCCAGGTCATGGACACCATGCGCTCGAGGAGTTCGGGATGACGGTCGAGAAGGCTCTTCATGCCTTCCTCGAAGGGCTCCGTGCGGTCGTGACGCACGGCGTCGGGCCTCCTCTCGGTCATGCCGACGGGCACGTGCCGCAGAATCGCCTCGTAGACAGCGCGGACCGCGCGGTCGTCAAGGTCACCGCGCCTGAAGTTGAGTCGTGCAAGGCGCATGCCGCAGCCGATGTCGACGCCGACGGCGCTCGGGATGACGGCGCCTTCGGTCGCGATCACGCTGCCTATGGTGGCGCCCAGACCTGCATGAACGTCGGGCATCGCCGCGACGTGATGAAAGACGAACGGCAACGAGGCCGTGTTGAGAAGCTGCTCACGCGACTTGTCGTCGAGCGTCTTCGCCCAGACGTGAACAGGGACGCTTCCTTCGCGTCCGATGATGGAAAAGGCCGCCATGGCGGTACCTCCACATTAGTTCTTTTTAGTTTCAGTTGATATATTTCACCTTTTTTTCGCAACATGGATTCAATTATATGAAGAAGTGCTCGCCCGCACACGCGGGAAAACACCTGAAACGCAAAGGCCGCCGTCGTTCAGTCGAACGCGGCGGCCTTTTCTGAGGCTGTCGAATGTCAGCGGACGGTGCCGATGACGAGGTCGATGCCTTCGGTGCCCGTCTGGACGGGAGCGGAAGTCTCGCCCTCGAGGTCGCCCGCCTGCGGCATGAAGTTGCCGGTGCGGGAGATTCGGGCTCCGACGATCACGTCCTTGACGTCGGCGAGCGTCGTGGCGCCCATGGCCATCGTCATGTCGCTCGTGAGCTTGAACTCAAAGGGGAGCTCCTTGGCGGTGATGCGCATGAAGGCGACCGGCATTTTCGAGCCCGTGGGCGGGCGTGCGTAGATGAAGACAGTGTCCTCGGGCTTGACCTTGTCGGCGTGGGCCTTGTCGAGCGTCACGCGGCCGGAGACAAACGAGGGCTCGGCGGCCTGGACGGTCGGGACGCTCTCGCCCTTGAAGGCTTCGGCCTCAGCCTGACGGGCTGCGGGATCCATGCCGGCGAGGCGGCGGGCCTCGTCGATGTTGTTGCGGATCTGCTGGGCGTCGCCGAAGTCCTCGGGAAGCACGACGAGGAGCTTTTCCCAGTAGGCGGCGGCTTCGGCGTACTTCTCATGATCCCAGGCGTCGATGGCAAGGAGCGCGAGCGCCTTCCACTGGCCCGGATCGATCTTGAGGGCGCGTTGCAGAAGCGCACGGGCCTCGTCCGTGATCACCTTGTTGTTCGCGGCGGCCGTCATGTCGGCCATGTCGGCGATGATGTCGGCGTTGTTCGGCACCAGACGGTCGACCTCGCGGAAGGCGTCGAGCGCCTCGGCGAAGCGACCCACGTTGGAGAGCGTGCGCGCGAGCATGTACCAGGTCTGGGCGTCGTCGGGCGTCTCCTTCAGGCGGTTCTGAAGGCGCTCGATGGCGGCCATCATGTCGGACTGGCTGTGGCCCTGCGTCTGGCGCTGCTGGTTCTGGACGGCCTCGAGGAAGGCGGGGTCCATGGCGTTGTAGCGGCCGAGCGCAAGATAACCGAAGACGGCGGAGGCGGGAATCACGACGGCGAGCACGACGGCGATGATTCGGGCGACCTTGGACTGGTCCTTGACTTCGGCGTCGGTGTCGCGGGCGGTTTCCTCAAGCACGCGGCGCTCGAGTTCGAGGCGGGACTCCTCGTACTCGTCGAGGTCGATGCGGCCGGCCTCACGCTCCTTTTCAAGGTCCGCGGCCTGCTGACGCAGGATGCCGAGAATCGTTTCGTGGCGGTCTTCGGCGTCAGCGGCCTTGCGGCCGCCGAACCAGAGCGGCAGCGCCACGGCGGCCATCGCGATCAGGCAGAAGACGACGCAGATGATGATGAAGGTTGTCAGCATCGGTTACTCCTTGTCGCCCGAGAGCAGCTTGTCCGCGCGGGCCTTTTCCTCGGCGGTGAGCGGACGGACGGTCTTGGCGACGGCCGACTTGCGGCGGCGGAGGTTGAGGTAGAACGCGGCGAGGCCCACGAGGAAGAGCGCGACGGGGCCGAGCCAGAGGATGACCGTGTTGGCCTTGAAGGGCGGCTTGTAGAGCACGAAGTCGCCGTAGCGTTCGACCATGTAGTCCACGATCTCCTTGTTGGTCTTGCCGGCCTTGACCTGCTCGATCACCTGGTTGCGCAGGTCGACGGCGAGCTCGGCGTTGGAGTCGGCGATGGACTGGTTCTGGCAGACGAGGCAGCGGAGCTGCTCGGAAACCTCGACGACGCGCTGGTGGGCGATCGGGTCAAAGGCGGTCGGAGCGGCTTCGCGCGGAGCGGCGAAGGCCGTGCCGGCCATCAGTGCGCAGGCCGCGAGGGCGGCGCCCATAAGCTTGACGGACTTCATGTTATTCGGCCTCCAGCTGCTTGATGAGGGGCTTGAGCTGCTCGTTCCAGATCTGCGGATCGAGCGGGTAGCTCACCTTGGCGCGGATCACGCCCTTCTTGTCGATGACGAAGGTCTCGGGAACGCCCGTGACGCCGAGGTCAAGACCGACCCGGTTCTTCACCTCGAAGACGACCATGTCGTAAGGATTGCCCTGCTGGCGCAGCATGTTGAGGGCGGCGCCGGGATTGTCCTTGTAGACGAAGCCAACGATCGGGGTCTTGAGGCCGTCCTTCTTGAGCTTGACCATGTAGGGGTGCTCCTGCTTGCAGGGAATGCACCACGTGGCCCAGACGTTGAGCATCCAGACCTTGCCCTTCATCTCCTCGGTGGAGAGCGTCTTCGTGGTGTCGAAGAGCGTCGGGAGCGACCACTGCGGCATCGGCTTGTTGATGAGCACGCTGGGCAGCTGTCGCGGATCCATGTAGAGCCCCTTGAAGAGGAAGCCCGCGAGGACAATGAAGATTCCGAAGGGAATCAGATACTTGAGAGACTTGCTCATGACTTATTCTCCGTCAGCTTCGTTCTTCTGCTTGCGGCGGCGGTAGCGTCGGTCGGACGCGGCCCAAAGGCCAGCGGCGGCCATGATGATGCAGCCCCACCAGATCCAGGTGACGTAAGGCTTGTAGTAGGCGCGCACGACCCAGCCGCCGTCATTGGTCGGCGTGCCGAGGCTCACGTACACGTCGCCCGTGATCGAGTGGCGGATGGCGGACTCGGTCATCGGCATCGAGTTTGAGCTGTAGTACTTGCGCTTTTCAGGATAGAGGTGCTGGAGCTCCCTGCCGTTCACGGAGAGCGTGAAATCGCCGCGGTCGGCCGTGTAGTTCGGGCCGCGGACGGTTTCGACGCCGTTGAACGTGAAGGTGTAGCCGGCGACCGTCACGGTCTCGCCTTCGTACATGCGCACGTCGCGTTCGGACTGGTAGCCCTTGACGAGCGCCACGCCGATGATGAAGACGGCCACGCCGATGTGGGCGAACTGCATGCCCCAGAAGGCGCGCGGTTGGCGCATCAGGCGGGCGAAGACATTGCCCGGCTGGTTGCGGATCTGATGACGGAACGTCTGGATCACGGCAAAGAAGACGAACATCGCGGACGTGCAGCCGAGGAAGACCCAGTGGCCGAACTCGCCCATGAGGAGCGGGATGGCGGCGCCGGCCACGATGGCGGCGACGAGGCACCAGGCGAGCTCGCGGGCGAGCGCCTTCGGATCGGCGTCCTTCCAGCGGGCGAGCGGACCCACGCCCATCAGGAACACGCACGGCAGCATGAGCGGACCGAAGACGGCGTCAAAGTACGGGGGGCCGACCGAGATCTTGCCGGCGTTGAGCGCGTCGAGGAAGAGCGGATAGAGCGTGCCGAGAAGCACGGCACCCATGGCCACGACGAGCAGCACGTTGTTGACGAGGAGCATCGACTCGCGGGAGATGAGCGAGAAGTTGCCGCCCAGACCCACCGTCGGGGCGCGCCATGCAAAGAGCAGGAACGAGAGGCCGATGACGATGATGAGGAAGGCCAGAATGAAGAGACCGCGCTCGGGGTCGGTCGCGAAGGCGTGCACCGAGGTGAGCACGCCGGAGCGCACGAGGAAGGTGCCGAGGAGCGAGAGCGAGAACGTCAGGATCGCGAGGAGCACCGTCCAGATGCGGAAGCAACCGCGCTTTTCGGTGACGGCGAGCGAGTGGATGAGCGCGGTGCCCGTGAGCCACGGCATGAACGAGGAGTTCTCGACCGGGTCCCAGAACCACCAGCCGCCCCAGCCGAGCTCGTAGTAGGCCCAGTAGGAGCCGAGCGCGATGCCGAGCGTGAGGAGCACCCAGGCGGCCGTCGTCCACGGACGCATCCAGCGGGCCCAGGCGGCGTCAAGACGACCGGAGATGAGCGCGGCGATCGCGAAGGCGAACGGCACGGCGAAGCCCACGTAGCCCAGATAGAGGAGCGGCGGATGGAAGACCATGCCCGGGTCCTGCAGCAGCGGATTGAGGTCCGCGCCCTCGGCGGGCGCAGGGAAGAGGCGCAGGAACGGGTTGGAGGTGAGCAGCATGAAGAGGAGGAAGCCCATGCCGACGAGGCCGAGCACGCCCGTCACGCGGGCGACCATCTCGGCGGGCAGGCGGCGGGCGCAGAAGGCGACCGCGGCGCCCCACCATCCGAGCGTCACCGTCCAGAAGAGGATCGAGCCTTCGTGGGAGCCCCAGGTCGCGGCCACCTTGTAGTACCAGGGCAGAAGCGAGTTGGAGTTGTTCGCCACGTTGAGGACGGTGAAGTCCGACAGGTAGAACGAGTAGGCAAGGCAGCCAATGGCCACCGTGCCGAAGAACGCGTTGGCGGCAGCGGCGGGACGGGCGACCGCCATCAGCGCGCGGTTGCCCTTGGCAGCGCCGACAAGCGGGAGCACGCCCTGGACGATGCTCAACGCAAGGCACAGGATCAGTGCGAAGTGACCGATTTCAGGAATCACTTGTTTTCTCCGGTTTGTGTATGGGGACGGATGCTTCCGTCTTCTCTCTTTATGCAAGCAAGGGCATGGCCGCTTTGCCTGGCCCTCGGGTCAGGCGGGCGGTCACACCCGGCTCAATAAAAACTCAATTGACTGGAAGGGCAGGCATCAGGACTTCGCGGCCTGGGCCTGCTCGGCCTGCTTCTTGGCTACGCCCGCCTTGTGGGCGTCTTCGAGAGCCTTGGCAGCCTCGGGCGGCATGTAGTTCTCGTCGTGCTTGGCGAGCACTTCGGAGGCGCAGAAGACGCCCTGCTCGTCGAGCTTGCCCTGGGCCACGACGCCCTGGCCTTCGGCGAAGAGGTCGGGGAGGATGCCCTTGTACTGGACGGGAACGATCTTGGCGGTGTCGGTGATGCCGAAGGTGACGGTCACGCCGTCGGCCTGGCGCTTGACGCTGCCGGGCTCGACCACGCCGCCGAGCCTGAACGTGCGGCCCGTCGGGGCTTCCTTCGCGGCCACCTGCGTGGGCGAGAAGAAGAAGACGAGGTTTTCATTGAATGCCTGCAGGGCGAGCGTCACGCCGGCGCCGACGGCCATGACGGCCGCGCCGATGAGAGCGAGTTTCTTGGTCTTCGAGTCCATGGTTTACATCTCCAGCGTCGATTTGGCTGCACGGGCCTCGCGGGCGAGGCGAGCGCAGATCTTGGCGCGGCGGGCGCGCAGGGAAAAGATTTCGTAGATCACGGCGACGAGCAGCGCGCCGTAGGCACACCAAACGAAGTAGCCGTGGCCGTTCATGTAGATGAAGTCGGAAAGACTGTTCCAGTTGTTCACAGCTTGCCCTCCAAGGCCGCTTCCTTGGTCCAGTTCTCGCGGCGTTCGCGTTCGAGGATGATGGAGCGGGTGCGGGCGAGGACCATGCCGGCACCGTAGCACATGCCCGCCACGACCATGATGAGGAGCGTGTAGAGCATGATGGGCGCAATGGAGGAGCCCCTCGACGTGATCGAGGCGCCCTGATGGAGCGTGTTCCACCACTGCACGGAGAAGTAGATGATCGGCACGTTGATCACGCCCACGATGCTGATGACGCTCGCGGCGCGGTCGGCGCGGCGCTTGTCGTCAATGGCGGAGTGCAGCGCGATGAAGCCGAGATAGAGGAAGAAGAGGATGAGCTCCGACGTCAGGCGAGCGTCCCACACCCAGTACGTGCCCCAGGTCGGACGGCCCCAGAAGGCGCCAGAGAAGAGCGCGATGAAGGCCATCAGCGCGCCCGTGGGGGCCATCGCCTGGGCAAGCATGAAGCAGATGCGGTTGTTGCGCCACAGACCGATGGCGCTGAAGACGGCCATCAGCACATAGAGCAGCATCGAGAGCCAGGCGGCCGAGACGTGGATGAAGATGATGCGATAGGAGTTGCCCTGGCGCGCATCGACCGGGCACACGAAGAAGCCCAGGTAGAAGCCCACGACGAAGAGCACGAGTGCCAACCCGAGAATCCACGGGATGACCTTGCCTGCGAGGCGGTAGAAGTTCTGAGGATCGGATAAGCTCATCTTGATCAGGTCTCCGAATATATTTTCAAAAGTCTTTCCAGCGTTCGCTTCGCCCGCATCAACTTTCGGCGATGCGAAGGGCCGCGGACACGGCCATCGGGGCGAGCGCGAGGCTCAGCAGCGTCAGGCCGCCCACGATCATGAAGTGCGCGGCGGGGCTCATCGAGACGGCGACCGCCTGGCTGGCGCCCGCGCCGAAGATGAGGACGGGAATGTAGAGCGGAAGCACGAGCAGGCTCGTGAGCACGCCGCCTCCGCGAAGGCCGAGCGTGAGTGCGGCGCCCACGGCTCCCACGAGGGAGAGGACCGGCGTGCCGAGGAAGAGGCTCGCGACCATCACGAGGGTCACGTCGAGCGGCAGGTCGAAGAGGATGCCGAAAACCGCGGCGAAGATCGTCATCGGAACGCCCGTGACGAGCCAGTGCGCGAAGACCTTGGCTACGACCACCACGGGAAGCGGTTCGGCGGTGACGAGCATCTGCTCGAGCGTGCCGTCGGCATGATCGGCCTCGAACATGCGCGGCAGCGAGAGAAGCGCGGCGAGAAGCGCGGCGACCCACACGACGCCGGGGGCGATCGAGCGGAGGATGTTGGTTTCGGCGCCCACGCCGAGCGGCACGAGCGTCACGACGACCGCAAAGAAGAAGATCACCTGCGCAAGGTCGGACTTGCGGCGGAAGGCGAGCATCAGGTCGCGGCGGAGGATGATTCGGAAAAGCTTGAACATGACTGCGGCGCTCCTTACCTTGCGTTGTCCGCTTCAAGAGCGCTTTCGTTGTCGAGCGCAGCCTCGACCGCCGTGCGGCGGCGCGGGGACCAGCGTTCGGGCTCGATGACGAGGTATTCGACGCCGTCGACGGGCACTTCCTGATGGGTGACGAGCATCACGATGCCGCCCGACCTGACATGCTCGCCCACGAGGTCCGCAAGGCGGGCGACGCCGCGCACGTCGAGCGCGGTGAAGGGCTCGTCGAGAACCCAGAGCGTCACGGAGCGGGAAAGCCAGAGGCGGGCGAGCGCGACGCGGCGGCGCTGGCCCTGAGAGAGCTGGCCCGCGGGCACGTCGACGAAGTCGGCCAGGCCCACGGCGTCAAGTGCGTCAAGCGCGGCGTTCTCCGTGACGGGCACGGCCGCCACGTTGGCATTGATCATCACGTTCTCGAGCACCGACAGGTCGTCCTTGACGCCGTTGCGGTGTCCGATGTAGCAGAGCTCGCGCCAGAAGTCCTGGGCGGCCTTCTCGACGGGAACACCCCTCCAGCGCACCTCACCCTCGACGGGACGCATGAGGCCCGTCATCAGTCGCAGAAGCGTCGTCTTGCCCGCACCGTTGCTGCCGGCGATGCGCACGAGCGTGCCGGGCTTCACGGCGAACGAGAGATTCCTAAAAAGCGTCCTCTCCCCGCGCTCGCAGGTAAGGCCGCAGACTTCAAGAATGGCTTCTGACATGTGTGAAACGGAGGGTCCTGTTGACGTTGTTGACGGGCACGGTTCGGGCCCGGATGGTCTTGTGTCAGGAAGTGTAGGGAGGCCGTATTAAGCATTGCTTACAAAATGTCTCTTCTTCCAACCGTGCTAACCCTAGTGGCACAGGGCCCGAGAACCCGAAAAACTCACAGAGCAGCAGGCATTTTCAGCAAATCACCGCCCCTTCGGCCCGTCTTTCCTCATCTCCCCGCACCTTATGAAACGAGGACGCGGGCGCCCGCATGCGGCCGCGGCCTTCTCAGAAGCCCCGACGCCTATCGGCGAGATTGAGAAAGCCTTCCCTTTTCGTCCATTTTTCTGTTTCTTGCTCCATGCACCGCGCCTCGCGACGCCCGGGCGGAATCCCGCTAAAATGTCGGAACCATCGCCCGCCCGTATGCGGCGCGGCCTCCGACCATTCGACAGACTTTCTACCCATGCATATGAAGCGCACTCTGATCATCGGCACCGCCCTCGCCGCCCTTCTTCTCTCCGGTTGCGAAGCCCTTCAGGAGGAACGCCAGAACTTCCTCGACCGCGAGGAGAAGATCACGAACGTGGTCGGCAACGTCTGGCGCATCGAGGCCGTCTGGCCCGGACACGTCGAGGGCAACCGCCTCGCCGACCACCTCCATGAACGCGCCCGCATGCACTGCGACCGCCAGCACATGGCCATGCTGCCCGTCAACGGTTCCTCGACCAACGGCAAGAAGGACGGCAGCCGTCCCGCCTCCGCATGGCTCGAATTCCGCTGCCAGCCGGGTCTGGACTACCGCCCCGAATACAAGGGCCTCACCGGCACCTTCGAGATCGACGACCTGACGACGCTCGAAAACACGCAGGGCAAGTGAGCCCGAGTGCCCCTTCCGGCTCCCGCACCGCCCGCACGCCTTCGTGCGGGCTTTTTTGCACCTCCCCGCCAACGCCCGCCGCTCAGGCGTTTTCGTACGGAAGGGAGTTTCCCTCAGTGTTTTCCCCGCCCGCAAGGGGGTTGGGACTACTTAAATAACGGACATACAATAAGAGAATGTCCGTCTCGCCAAGCTCATCCGCCCGACTCGCAGGGGCGGCCGCCGCCATCCTTCTTGCGTCCGCATCGGTCTTCGTCCATGCGGCCCCGGGAGCCGTGCCTCCCGTCGTGGTTGCCGTGCAGGCCTCGGGCTCGGGTGCGATCGAGCGAAGCTTCATCAGTGCGAGCGTGGACCATCTCACCTATGCGCTTCCGGACACGCCGCTCGTATTCCGCTACCTGCCGCTCGGCGAGATCCAGAAGCTCGCCGAGTCGAGAAGAGTCGACTTCGTGCTCGCGCCGCCCGACGGCTACGTCGTTCTCGAACGCTTCTTCGGCGCCCGCTCGCTCGTGAGCCAGACGACCCGCGAATCCTCCTCGGCCGACTCGGTCCTGGGCATCGTCGTCGCCGTGAACGCCGCGAAGGCTCCCGACGCCGACGCCTCCGTCCTCAACGGCGCCTCCATTCTCGTGCCCGAACTTGACGGCATGCCCGCCCGCATGCTCAGGCGAGAGCTCATGCACGCAGGCGTCGAGCGCGCCGTGCCCGAAGCCCTGCGCACGAAGACGGACGATCCCGAAGGCGCCATTCTTGAAGCCGTCGCCTCGGGACGCGCCGACGCGGGCATCCTGCCCGCCTGCTACGTCGAGCGGCTCTCCGCGACCGATCCCAAAAGACTTTCGGGCATCAGGCTCGTCACGACCGACCGTGCCTCGCAGACGAGGTGCAGGTCCTTCTCCGTCTTCTATCCCGGCTGGACGCTCGCCTCCTTTCCGCACACGCCGCCCGAACTCAACGCGCTCGTCTCGGGCACGCTGCTGGGCATGCCCACGGACGCCGACGGCTGCGACTGGCGGCCGGGCGCACGATACGACGCCGTGCACGAGCTTCTTGAGGCGCTCGGCGACGCGGCCTACCTGCGCCAGTCCCAGTTCAGCTGGGAGGCCTTCGTCAGAAACTACGGCGTCTGGCTCGCATTTCTCGCCGCCGTGCTGCTCGGCATCGTCGTGCACAGCGTGCGCGCCGAATACCTGATCCGCCGCCGCACCACGGAGCTGATGCGGGCCGTGGAGGAGAAGCGGCGCGTCGAGGAGGAAGCCAAACGCTACAACGAAAGGCTCGTCGCGATGGAGCGTGCGGGCCTCGTGGGCGAGCTCTCCTCGATGATCGCGCACGAGCTCAAGCAGCCGCTCGCCGTCATCCGCAACTACGCCCGCGGCCTCTCCCGCACCATGGCCCACGGCGGCTCCGCCGACCCCGAGGTCTTCAGGACCGTACTCGCCAAGATCGACTCCCAGAGCACGAAGGCCTCGGACATCATCGACCACGTCAGAAGCTTCGCAAGACAGCCCGCCCAACCCGTGCCGACGTCTCTCTCGGACCTTGCCGAAAAGGCGATCGCACAGTTCTGCGCCACGCGCGGACTCGAGGTCTCCAGGCGCATCGAGCCCGGCGTCACGATCCTCGCCGACGCGCTCGAGATGGAGCTTCTCATCAGCAATCTTCTCAAGAACGCCGCAGACGCCACGGCAGGCACTGATGACGCCGTCATCCGCGCGAGCCTCTCCGCAGAGGACGGCACGGCCATGCTCACGATCTCGGACAACGGCCCGAGGCTCACCGACGAGCAGTTCGCCCGCCTCACCATCCCGCTCAACACCTCGAAGCCCCAGGGCCTCGGCCTCGGACTCGTGATCGTGCGCCGCATCGCCGAATCCGCACGCGGCCGCGTACTCTTCGAGCGGCTTCCCGAACGAGGTCTCGCCATCACCGTCAGCCTGCCCGTCTGCGAACAAAACAACAGGACTTGAAATGCCGGCAAACTCGCTTTCCCTCATCCGCATCGTCGACGACGACGCAGAAATGCGCGAATCGCTCGAATTCCTGCTCTCCACCGAAGGCTGGAAGTCCCGCAGCTACGCATCGGCCGAGGCCTTCCTCGAGACCGACGACGTCATGGTGCCGGGATGCCTCATCCTCGACATCCGCATGCCCGGCCTGAGCGGCCTGCAGCTTCAGGAGCTTCTGAAGAAGAAGGACTATTCGCTTCCCATCCTCTTCATCACCGCGCACGGCGACATCACGATGGCCGTCGAGGCGGTCAAGAACGGCGCCTTCGACTTCCTGCCCAAGCCGCTCGATGATGAAAAGCTGCTCGCGAGCGTCGAGAAGGCCATCGCGCTCGATTGGGAGCGGCGCTCGCACCACACGAGTCACACCGCCGCCATGAAGGACCTCGCCACGCTCACGCCGCGCGAGCGCGAAGTTGCGGGCCTTGTCGCCGAAGGCCTCCTCAACAAGGTGATCGCCGAACGCCTCGGCATTGCGGAAAAGACCGTCCAGATCCACCGCGGGCAGGTCTGCCGCAAGCTCAAGGTCCGCTCCGCAGTCGAGATCTCCCGCATTCTGGATCAGGCCGAAGGCCGCTGAGGCCGGCCCGCATTCTTTCTGCCGTCAGGCGCTGCGGCCCGCCGCAGCAAAGCCCGCCTCGCGGCCGAAGACGACCGACTCGAGCGAAAGGTTTCCGGGCACGCAGCGCATGCCGTGCACGCCGCCCGTGATCTCGCCTGCCGCGAAGAGCCCCTCGACGTGCTCGCCCGAGGCGGTCAGCACGCGCCCGCCCCCGTCGATCCTCACGCCTCCGAGCGTCGCCGATCGACCGAGCGTGACGGGCATCACCAGCATGTCGTTGTCATCGATGCGCACACGCCAGCTCTTGCCCAGACGGTCTCCGGGCCCTTCGCCGTACGTTCTCACGGCATCGACGATCGAGGCTCGCGACGGGGCGCCCTCCATGCCCGCCATGTCTTCCGAGCCCGTCACGCGCCTTGCCGTTCCTTCGGCAAGCAGCGCCTCGATCCGGCCGCGGCGAACCTCGGGCAGCCGTGCGACGTCCGAGAAGGAGGCCGCAAGCCACAGCACGTTGCCCGGCGCATCGAGGAGCGCCTCGACGACGGCCTCCCTGTCCTGCTCGTTGACCACGCGTCCGCCCGAGGCGTCGACGAGGATGAAGCGCAGCGGATGGAAGGGACACACCGCAAAACCCGCGCGGCCGGCCGTGCCCATGGTGAGCGAAAAGTAGTCCGTGCCAACGAGGTAGGCGCCCGCCTTCACCGCTGCCCTGAGGCCGAGCCCCGAGGCGCGTCCCCCGCGCATGTCGAAAAGCGCGCCAAGGCGCCTGTCGTGCCTTGCGCAGAGCGCCGCATCGGACGCAAAGCCGCCCGTGGCGAGCACCGTCGCGGGCGCCCTGAGGATGCGGCGCCGTCCGTCCGCATCCTCGGCCGAAACGCCCGTGACGCGTCCCTGCGCATCAAGCACGAGTTCCCTGAAGGTGAGTCCCTGCAGGACCGTCACGCCCGCATCCAGAGCAGCGTTCATCATCGCGAGACGTCCCGCCCTGTAGTCGGAGGCGACGCAAGTTCTCGGATAGACGCCGCCCGGAATCTGGCGGACCTTGTTCTCGAATCCGACGCCGAAGCCCTCGAGCCACTTGAGTGCAATATAGGCTTGATAGCAGAGGATCTTGACGAGCGCGGGATCGGCGCGCCCGCCGCCCGCAGCCAGCGTCTGGCGGTAGAAGAGTTCCGGACTGTCCGTGATGCCCAGGTCGCCCTGACGCTCCGGGGCGACGGCGTTGAAGTAGAGCCTGTCGGTCACGTCGTTCGTGGCGAACAGATCGCTCGAGCTGTCGAAGAGCACGACCCGGGCACGCCTCTGGGCTGCGGCCAGAGCGGCTGAGAGGCCCGCAAGGCCGCAGCCTACGACGATGACGTCCGCGTCCGCCGCAGCGGACGAAAACCCCTGTTGTGCGTCCGTTCTCCTCATGCCGGCACCTCCGAGGCGGCCTCCCGGCCTGCAATGCGTCCGAAGACGTGAACGTCGGCGATCGCGTTGCCGCCGAGACGGCTTGCGCCGTGCACGCCACCCGCGACCTCGCCTGCGGCATAGAGCCGGCCGACGGGCTTCGAATCCCAGTCGAGCACCCGCGCCCTTGCATCGATCGAAACGCCGCCCATGGTGTGATGGCGGCTCATACTGGCCCTGCAGGCCCAGAACGGCGGTTTGCGGATTTCATGGATCATGCTCTCGACGCCTCGACCGAAGTCCTCGTCCCTGCCCGACCTCACGAATCCGTTATAGCGGTTCACGGTCTCGACGAAGTTGTTGACCGGAAGCCTCAGCAGCTGCGCCATCTCCTCGAGCGTCTGGGCCCTGTAGACCTCCTGTCGCTCGAGTCCCTCGTGGAGCTCGCGCCTGAAGGACGGCGGATTGCTCTCGAATCCGTCGTGGTCGACGATCACGAAGCCGTAGCGCGAGGGCAACGAAAGGATCGTGTCGCGCAGGATGTCGCGCCTGTCGTCCTCACGCACGAAGCGGCGTCCCTGCTGGTCGACGAAGATGCAGCGCTCGACGAGAATTGCAAAGCGCGCGTAATGGACGTGAAGCGGAATGCACTCGATCCAGTCGCAGCCCGTCAGATAGGCGCCCGCCTCGCGGGCGGCGAGCATCACCTCGCCGGTCGAGCCCGCGGGATTGGTCGTATCAAGGTCTCCGAGCCTCGGATCATGCAGGCGGCAGAGCTCGGCGTTGGCCGAAAACCCGCCCGAAGCCAGCACGACGGCCCGCGAGGCCCTGAGCGTACACCTCGTGCCCGAAGCGTCGCGCCATACGACTCCTGCGGCCGAACCGTCCTCGTTGAGCACGAGGGAGAGGACGGGGCTTGAAGTCAGGATCTCGATGCCGCGGCTTCTGCAGGCGTCGAGCAGCACGTCGATGTAGCTCGCCTGCGGGTCGGAGAGCTTCGGCAGGTGGCTTCTCGGAAAGAGGCCGCCGTAGATCTGCGAGCAGAAGGGCTCGTACTTGACGCCGTAGCCCTCGACCCAGTGGAGCGCGTCGAGCGCCTCCGAGCAGAGGATCCTGACGAGTTCGGGGTCGCCACGCCCGCGGCCTGAGGCGTTCGTGTCGGCGATGTGCCTCTCGAGCGAATCCTCGATGCCCTGGGCCCGCTGTCTTTCGGGGTCGACCGCATTGAAATAGCCGCATGAAAAGCGCGTGCTTCCGCCCGTGACGCCGAGCTTCTCGAGAATGACGATGCGTCCCTTCGTGCGCTCCCTTGCGGCGAGCGCTGCGGAAACGCCCGCGCCGCCGCTTCCCACGATCACGATCTCCGCTTCGCCGTCCCAGCGAAGCCCTGCGGCCCGCACGGGCGGCATGCCCGCCGTGAGGCCTGCGGCCGCCGCGCCCGCAAGAAGCGTGCGGCGGGATAGTGTCGGAAGCCGGGAGAGAGGTTCGGTCATGGGTGTCTGCCTCGAAAAAGGTGCTGCACTCTAGTCTATAAGAACATGCCGTGCCTGCAGTCTCGGGAAAATGCCTACGTGCGGGGCGCGGAGCCCGAAACGAAGACGGGCGGCCCGAAGGCCGCCCGCCGTCTCACGCCGAGACTTCAGGAGGAGAGGTTACTTGGCGACTTCCTGACCGCAGATGCGGCCGTTGACAAGGCAGTCGAGGATGGCGCAGGAGCCCAGACGCACGGCGCCGTGGATGCCGCCCGTGGCTTCGCCGGCGGCATAGAGACCCGGAATCGGTTCCTGATCCATGATGTCGAGGACCTGGCCCTTCATGTTGGTGAGCAGACCGCCCATGCAGTGATGGACCTTCGGGCTCGTGATGGCTGCGTACCACGGACCTTCGGTGAGCGGCTTGAACTCGTTGTTGATGTAGCGGCCGAACGGCTTGTCGTTCTTGGTCTTCGCGGATTCGTTCACCTGGGCGAGCGTCTTCTTGAGTTCGTCGAGCGGGATATTGAAGTCCTTGGCGAGGGCTTCGAGCGTGTCGTACTTGCTGACGATGTTCGGTTCGACGAGCTTCTTCATGATGCCCGGACGTGCGGCTTCGAGCTTGTCGGCGCCATACTGGTTGGCGATGGCGACGGCCTTGAGGCCCTTGGCTTCTTCAGCGAAGATGGCGTCGGCGCGGACCTTGCGGTTTGCAAGCTCGTTGACGAAACGCTGGCCCTTCGTGTTGACCCACAGGCCGTATTCAGCCGCAGCGGACTGCGTGAACGTCCAGCCGATGCCCATGCCCTTTTCCTTCGGGTTGGACCACGGACCGCACTGGATCCAGTCGTTCTGGATCTGGGCGCAGCCGATGTTGTAGGTTTCACGCCAGAGTTCGCCCGTGGCGCCCGGCTGGTTCGTCGTGCTGAACTTGTCCGTGAGCTTCGGGTCGTGCATCTGGCGGAACTTGACGTCGGCCGAGAAGCCGCCGTAGCAGAGAACGACGCCCTTCCTGGCGGCGATGAACTTCACCTTGCCGGAGTCTTTCTTCGGGAAGCGATAGCCTTCTCGGACTTCGAGACCGACCACGCGGCCCTTGTCGTCGCGGATGATGTGTTCGACGTAGGCACGCAGGCGGACCTCAACGCCGAGTTCCTTGCACTTGTCGAGTTCCTTGCGCACGATGCCCGAACCGGAGCCGTTCTTCGTGAAGACATAGCGCGGAACGGAGTGGCCGCCTTCCTGACCGATCGCGTCGAGGTTGTATTCGACGCCGAGTTCCTTCACCGTCCATTCATAGTTGGAGAGGGCATGTTCGGCGAGGACGCGAACCTTCGCGGGGTCGTTGAGGTAGGCGCCGGCAACGAGGATGTCCTGAGCGAGCAGGTCGACGGAGTCCTTGATGCCGTGCTTGAGCTGTTGCGGGCAGCCCGTGGCGGTCAGAATGCCGCCATTGATGATGGAGTTGCCGCCCGGGGTCGGCATCTTCTCGAGAACGACGACCTTGGCGCCCGCCTTGCGGGCTTCAATGGCGGCGGCAAGACCGGCAAAGCCGGAGCCGACGACGATCACGTCGACGGTTTCATCCCACTTGGCGGGAACCTTCGAGCGCGGGGCGGCCTGAACAACGGAAGCGGAGGCAAGCGCGGCGGCGCCGACGATGGAGCCCTGCAGGAAGGAACGACGGGACTGGTTGGTCATGATGTACTTCTCCTTATCTTGGTCAAGGAGCGGATGCACCGAGGTCAGCCGGGGCACCGCTTGAGAATTAGTCTAAGGAGGCTCGTCCCGAAACAAAAGAGGATCTTCATCCGAGCTTGAAAACGCCCGAAAACCGCCCGAAACGACTGTCCTTCGGGGCAGGATCCCGTTCAGGGCGTCCGGACGGCATAGGATGAACATCCTATGTTCCTAGGAGGTCCACGCCGTCCGCAGGCGCCGTCGGAGACCTCTCACATCACCGTTTACGCCCGAGGGAGCGCCGCCGCGGCGGCCTCGACGAAGCGCCTGCCCGCCTCGCTCGAGGGGCTGCCCATGCGTGCAGCGTCCATCACTTCGACGATGCGGCCTTCGGAGAGCACGGCGACCCTGTCGCAGAGCCTTGCAACGGCCTTGAGGTCGTGCGAGATGAAGAGCCAGCCGGCATGATCGGGCTTGAGCTCGGCAAGAAGCTCCATGATCTCGTCCTGCACGGAGGCGTCGAGGCTGCTGAGCGCCTCGTCGAAGACGACGAGCGACGGGCCGCCCCCCATGGCGCGCGCGATCGCGACGCGCTGGAGCTCTCCGCCCGAGAGCTGGTGGGGACGGCGCGACGCGTACTCGGCGGGAAGTCCCACGCGCCTGAGAAGGTCCCGCACATCGACGCGGCCGCCCGCAAGCCTCACGGGCTCCTCGATCACGTCCCCGACCGTCCAGACGGGATCGGCCGAGTCAAGATAGTTCTGGAAGACGACGCTCGCCTCGCCCGAACAAAGCTCGGAGCGGTCAGCGCCCCTCACGAGAATGCGGCCCGCCGTCGGCGCCTCGAGCCCGAGGATGAGGCGCGAGAGCGTCGACTTTCCCTCGCCCGAGCCGCCGATGAGTCCGACGACCTCGCCCCTGCGGACCTCAAGGTTCACGCCGCGGAGCACCTCGTGCACGCTCCGCCGCAGGAAGGATCCAGAGGCATAGTACTTCGTGACGCCCTCGATCCGGAGCACGGGCTCAGCTTCCGGCGCACGCTGCGGCTCCTCCGCTGCGGGCGCAGGGCCTGCAGCCAGGGATTCCTGCAGAACGGCGTTCGCACGCCGCCAGGCGAGCGCAAGCCTCTGCGTATAGGGATGCGAGGGGCGCTCAAAGATCTCGCGGCCGCCCTTTTCGACGATTCCGCCCGACATGAGGATCACGAAGCGGTCCGCAAGGCCCGCCGCGAGGCCGAGGTCGTGCGTGACGAGCACGAGCGCCGAGCCCGTCGTCCTCCTCACCTCCTGAAGGCTCGCGAGGACGGCCCTGACGTTGACGACGTCAAGCGCGCTCGTGGGTTCGTCGGCGAGAATCACGTCGGGCCTGAGGATGAGGACGCAGGCGGTCATGACGCGTTGGAGCATCCCGCCCGAAAGCTCGCACGGGAAGGCCCTGAGGATGCGGGCGGGATCGAGCCCGACCGCACGAAGCGCTCTGCTCACGGCCTCATCGGCCTTCGAGCCCGAAAGTCCTGCGGCCGAAGCGGTTTCGCCGAGCTGCACGCCGACCCTCACGAGGGGGTCAAAGGCGGTCATCGCCTGCTGGGCCATGTAGAGGATGCGCCTGCCGCGCACTGCGGCGAAGGCGCCCGGTGCGCAGAGCGTCCGGCCCTCGAAGTCCATCGTCCCCGAGACCGTGAAGCCGTGCGGAAGAAGCCCCGCAAGCGCCCTCAGGGTCAGGGACTTCCCTGCGCCCGACTCGCCCACGAGCGCAAGGCACTCGCCCCTGCGCACGTCGAGGTCGAGCCCGTGCAGGATTTCCCTGTCCCAGGAATCACGGACGCGAAGGCCCGCGACACTGAGAATCACGTCGTCTGCGTCCGTCATTCGGTCCTCCTCACGTCGAAGGCGTCGCGAAGCGCGTCGCCGAGGAAGTTGAGCGCCGCCACCACGAGCAGGATCGCGAGGCCGGGCACGAACATCTGTCCCGGATAAAGCGTCATCACGTTCTTCGCGTCCGCGAGCATGGAGCCCCACTCGGGCATGGGCGGCTGTGCGCCGAGGCCGAGGAAGGAGAGCGCCGAGATCATGAGGACGACGCTGCCCGTGTCGATCGTGCCGAGCACGAAGCATTCGCCCGCCGCATTGGGCACGAGGTGTCCGAAGAGCACCTTCATGTTGGAGGCGCCGGTCACACGCGCGAACTGCACGAAGCCGGCCGAATTGAAGTGAAGGATGAGGCCGCGCATCATGCGTGCGTACCAGGGCCACTTGGCGAGCAGGCAGGCGATGAGCACGTTCTCAAGCCCCGGGCCCATCATGCCGACGAGGGCCAGGATGAGCACTTCGCTCGGAAACGACATCCACACGTCGCAAAAGCGCATGATGAGCGCATCGACCCTGCCTCGGGCCGCTGCCGCAGCGCCGCCAGCGATCATGCCGACGCCCGCCGTCACGATCATAGTGAGGAGCGCCGTCACGAAGGTGGTGCGGATGCCCCAGATCATGCGCGAGAGCATGTCGCGGCCGAGAAGATCGGTGCCGAAGGGATGCTCGAGGCTCGGCGGCAGGAACTTCGACGAAATGTCGATGGCCGTCGGATCGGCGAGCGGCAGCAGGGGCGCCGCAAGGCCTGCAGCGAGCACGGCGAGAAGGAAGAGGCCCGACGGGGCGGCCAGCGCCCTGCGCCAGCGGTTCGTCATGCCGCCTCCCCTGCGCCGCCTCTGCGGGCGCGCGGATCAAGCGCTGCCAGCGCAAGGTCCGAAAGCAGATTGAAGAGGATGAAGAACACGGCCATCACGAGCACGTAGGCGATGATCACGGGCAGATCCCTGTTGAAGATGGCGGAGACGCAGAGCCTGCCGATGCCGGGCCAGGCGAAGATGTTCTCGATCACGAAGGTGCCCGCGACGAGCTTCGGAATCGACATGCCGAGTGCGGTGACGGTACCCCTGAGGCTGTTGAGCATCATGTGAAGCGAGATCCGCCCCTCGGAGAGTCCGCGCGCCCTGGCGAACATCACCCAGTCGGACTCGGCCGTCCTCAGCATTTCGGTGCGGATGAGGCGAACGTAAGTGCCGACGTAGGCGAGCGAGAGCGAGACGGCGGGCAGAATCACCGACTCGGGAGTCCTCATGCCGTTCGTCGGAAGCCACCCGAGCGTGAGCGAGAAGAGCCACATCAGAAGGAGCGCGGCCCAGAAGTTGGGCAGCGCCGAGATCGTGAATAGGACGCTGCGGATCGCCCTGTCGACGGGACCGCCCGCATGCCTTGCGCAGAGCCACCCGCACACCCCGCCCGTCACGAGCACGATCAGAAGGGTCGCGCCCGCGAGCGCCAGCGTGGGCGGGAAGGCTCGCAGGAAGTCGTCCGTCACCTTGTGCCCCGTCACGAAGCTCGTGCCGAGGTCACCCTGCAGCACGCCCGCGAGCCACTCGAAGTAGCGCGTCATGAGAGGGCGGTCGAGCCCGAGTTCATGACGCGTCTGGGCGATGAGCTCGGGCGTGGGCACCATCGCGTTCACACGGATCGACACCTCGGCGGGATCAGAGGGCGAGAGTTCACCCAACATGAACGCGATGAAGGTGATGCCCAGAAGCATCGGCACGAGGAGCGCGAGGCGCCGCACGAGCATGCCGCCCATTTATTTGCCCGCCTCCGTGAAGCTCATCTTCTCGAACGGGATCTCGTACTGCGTCACCGCAAAGGAGACGTCCTTGATCCTGTTCGAATAAACGGCCTTCGTGCGCGAATAGGAGACGGGGATGTAGACCGCCGCATCCGTGATGCGCGTGAGCACGTCGCGAACCATGGCGGCGCGCTTCTTCTCGTCGGCCTCGGTCATGAGGGCCGTGATGGTCGCGTCGATGTGCGCCTTGTCGGCAAGCCCGATCTGGGACTGATAGTCGCCGTGCGCGGGAATGCGCCAGGAGGAGAGATAGCTCTGCGGGTCGTACGGAGCGCCCCAGGAGAGCGAGTACTGCAGGTCGAATTCGCCCGTGCGCTGGCGGTCGAGGAAGGCCTGCTTCTCCTCGCCGATCACGCGAAGCTCGACGCCGATCTTGAGCAGGTCGCCCTGCATGGCCTCGGCGATCGTCTTTTCCTGGGCGTTGTTGGAGTTGAAGTAGAAGTCGAGCACGAGCCTTGCGCCGTCCTTCGTGCGGATGCCGTCGGCACCGGCCTTCCAGCCCGCCGCATCAAGAATCTCGGCGGCCTTCTTCGGATCATGGCCGCGCTCCTTGAGCGGAACGTCGCAGTAGGGCACGCTCTTCGCAAAGAGCGTCATGGCGGCCGCCTCCGTGCCATTGAGAATGCCGTCGACCACGGCCTGACGGTTGAAGGCGTAGGCCAGCGCCTCGCGCACGCGCACGTCCTTCGTGATCGGGCGCTTCGAGTTGACGAGAATGGCGCGGGAGGCGATCGGCTCGCTCACCGCCGTGTTGAGGCGCTTCTCGTCCGTGAGCTTCTTGAACGCGTCGCCCGTGAGCTGGTCGCCGTCGGCGCCGAAGACGAGGTCGATCTCGCCCTTTTCAAGCGCCATCAGCATGGTCTGCGTGTCGGGCACGACGTTCCAGCGAACGGTGGGTACGATCGGCTTATCACCCCAGTAGCCCTCGTTGCGGCTGAAGAGCGCGTACTGCTGGTCCTTATGTTCGGAGAGCACCCAGGGACCCGTGCCTGCGAGACAGGTCACGCCGTCCTTCGTCCCGCCGTCCTTCATGCAGGCGGGCGAGATGAAGCGGAAAGGGCGCGAGAGCCCGAGCTCGATGAGTGCGGGGAAGTACGGATGCCTGAGATGCAGGCGCCAGGTGTGCTCGTCGACCACTTCGCTCGACTCGATCTCGTTGATCATGTCGAGCCAGGCGTGGCGCGTGCGGTTGGCCATGACGGCATCGATGTTCTTCTTGACGGCGTCGGCCGTAAACGGCGTGCCGTCCGTGAACTTGACGCCGCGGCGCAGATGGAAGGTGTAGGTGCGGCCGTCCCCGGAGATCTCCCAGCGCTCGGCAAGCGCGGGCTTAACCCCTTCGGGCGTATTGAAGACGAGCGGCTCGAAGACCATGGCCTGAGCGGCCATCTCGCCCAGATAAAGATGCGGATTGATGTTGCGGATGTCCTTCATGCTCGCATATTCGAGCACGGTCTTCTTCCGGGCTTCCCCGGGCGCGTCGGATTCTCCGCAGCCCTCAAGCACGAGTGCGCAGGCGACGGCAAGAGCAAGCGTTCGCTTCATGTCATGTTGTCCTTCCGTAAGGAGTGAATGGAGGGGCCCGCGGCCCTCAGAGCCCGTCCCCGTCCCGACATCATACTATTTTGAGAATCTTCATACATCCGCCAACAGAACTAGCAGAGGCGTGCATAAGGATCGGTTTCGCGAAGCCGGCATGATCCCGTCATTGTCCTGAAACGAAAAAAGGAGCACGGTCCCTAAGGCGTGCTCCTTTTTCCCTGTATTCCTCTTGTGCCGGCTCTTGGCGGTCGGTCATCCTGTCCGAGGGGATGGACGCAGGAGGATTACTTCATAGCGGCGAAGTTTTCGCCAGCGATCATGCCGAAGGTCAGGGCGTCGATGACGGCCACCGTGCCGAGACGGGAGGCGCCGTGGACGCCGCCGGTCACTTCACCGCCGGCGTAGAGGCCCTTGATCGGCTTCTGCGTCGTGGCGGAGATGACCTCGGCCTTTTCGTTGATCATGACGCCGCCCATCGTGTGGTGGATCTTCGGGCAGCATTCGATGCCGTAGAACGGGCCCTGGGAGACGGTCAGACCGTTGTTGAAGGAGAGGATGCGGCCGAAGTCCTTGTCTTCGCCGGCCTTGACGAAGCCGTTGAACTTCTTGACTTCTTCGAGGAAGGCGTCCTTCTTGATGCCGAAGTGGTCGGCGAGGGCTTCGAGCGTGTCGAACTTCTTGACCGTGCCCATTTCAAGCGGGAGCTTGACAAAGGACGGGTTGATGGCCTTCACGATGGAGTCGTCGCAGACGGCGATCGGGTAGTTTTCGTCCGTGCCGATGACCTTGAAGAGGGCGTCGGACTTGATCTTGCGGCCGGCGTGTTCGTCCATGAAGCGGCGGCCGGTCTTGCGGTCGACGACGAGGCCGAGGTCCATGCAGGCGTGGTTCGTGAAGTTCACGGAAACGCCGAAGCCCTTTTCACGCGGGTTGCAGTACGGCAGGAACTGGAGCCAACAGAGCTGAACCGGAGCGGCGCCAATGCCAAGGGCCTTGATCAGCACGCCGGCCGTGGCGCCGGGCTGGTTCGTGGAGTCGGTCGTCGGGACGACGCGCGGGTCCTGGATCTGACGGAAGAAGATGTCGCGGGAGAAGCCACCGGCGGCGAGCATGACGCCCTTCGTGGCGCGGACGACGGACTTCTTGCCGGTCTTGTTTTCGAGGTCGTCGGAGACGGCCTTGTTGTTGAAGCGGTAGCCCGTGCGGCAGACGATGCCGGCGACGGAGCCGTCTTCTTCCATGACGAAGTCGTCGAACTTGCAGCGGGTGCGGATCACGACGTTCTTGAGCTTCTTGAGCTCTTCGTGCATCGGACGGATGTAGCCGGAGCCAGTGCCGGCCTTGATTTCATAGGAACGCGGAACCGAGTGGCCGCCTTCGAAGAGCATCTTGTTGGGCACGAATTCGCAGCCGCAGTCGACGACCATCTGGATCGTGTCGTTGCAGCGGTCGGCGATGGTGGAGAGGAGGTTCGTGTGGTTGATGCCGAGACCGTCCTTCAGGCAGTCGGCGATGAAGAGCTCCTTGCTGTCCTTGATGCCCTGGGCCTTCTGGACCGGGTTGACCGGGCAGGCGACGTTGCCGCCGCAGATGGCTGAGTTGCCACCGACCGTGGACATCTTCTCAATCATGAGGACTTTGAGACCGGCGCGGCCGGCCTTGAGGGCGCAGGCCATGCCGGCAAAGCCGGAGCCGATGATCACGACGTCGAACGTTTCGTCGTACTTGGCAACGGACTTGGCGGGAATGCCGGCGTGCACGGCGGCAGCGGACATCATGGCGGCGGAGGCGGCGACGGCGGACTTGAGGAAGCCGCGGCGGCTGGTATCGATCTGAGTCATTCTGAGGATTCTCCATTCGGATTGGGAACACAACCGGCGGGACGGATTCTCTCGCTCGCTCCTCGCCGGCGACACCGCTATTCTTCTCCTCCGCCCTCCTTTCGGCTACATACCGCGGTATGGACCTTGCACATACCAAAGTATGCAGGGTTTACCCTTCCCTTTCCCAAACCTCTTGAAAACACGCCCTCTCCGGCGGAAAGCCTCCTGTGGACGACACGTTGAAGGAGGGTTTCCCCCAGAGGGCCGCCCCTCCGCTCCCCCGCATCCGCCCCGCAGCAAAAGTCCGGCGAACATCCGCCGCAGTCCCTCCGCACCGATAACAATCACTCTCCTTCAGACGTTTCTTATTGACCAACCGGAAACCCCATACCCGGGTATGCATGAAATACATACTTTGGTAGGTAGGAAACGCCGGCGCGCCTGCATATGATTTGACCCAACGAAAGCGCATCGGACGGACAGCCCGTCCGGAGCTCCAGACTCCGCGCTTCCGGTCTCAGAACCCAGAAAGGAAAACAAAAATGAAGATGACGACGCTGATCCTCGCCTCGCTCTGCGCCGCGACGTTCGCCTTCGGCACCGCTCAGGCTGCCGACCAGAAGTTCGGTGCCGACCGCCATGTCGGCATGGGCCTCTCCTGCGAGACCTGCCACGGTCCGGACAAGGCCAACCCCCAGGAACCCACGATCGACACGTGCAAGCAGTGCCACGACGTCAAGGCCCTCGTTGAAAAGACGAAGGACGTCAAGCCGGCCAACCCGCACATGTCCCCGCACTACCGCGACGAACTTGAATGCACGAACTGCCACATCATGCACGGCGAGACGGAAAACTTCTGCGACCAGTGCCACCAGTTCGGCTACAAGGTTCCGTAATCACCCGAACCGTCATGCAGGTTCTCCCACGCCTTCGGTGAGGATGCTCTCCTCCATATCTCCTGCCTCACCGAAAGCCTCTCCCCCGAAAGCGCTCTCCGGCCGGTCACCGGAAGAGCGCTTTTTTCTTCCCCCGCCCATCTGCATGCCTCATGACATGGCGCAAGGTCTTTGACGCTCCTTTGACGGACGCTTCACGGCGCGTTGACGAGGCCTCACGCGGTTTTGACGCCTCACGCCCGATACTGCGGACATCAAGCAAAAACACGCCGAAGGCATCCGCATGTCCGTCCAAGACCATCTCTGCTCCGCACGCATTCCGACGCCCGTCCTCACGGGCCTTCTCATTCCCGCGTCGCTTCTCATCATCCTCGCCATCGTGCCGCCGCACGCCTTCGACCTCTCCGTCTCGAAGCTCTTCTTCAGCGACGGCTGGCCCTGGCACAGGAACGAAGTCTTCACGACGATCTTCTACCGGCTTCCGAAGCTCGTGCCCGCCATCGTTGCGACGGTGCTTCTCGTCCGTCTCGCCGTCGTGCTCGCCCAGGGCCGCAGGATTCTCGAGGAGGAGGCCTCGAGACGCGCACTCTACGTCGTCATCGCAATGGGCGCCTGTGCCGCCACAGTCTGGTGGCTCAAGAGCACGACGGGCGTCGCGTGCCCCTGGTCGGTCGAGCCCTTCGGCGGCGCCCTTCCGATGACGGATCCCGCCTTCGGCCTCACGGACGTTCCCGGCCGCTGCTGGCCCTCGGGACACGCGGGCACGGGCTTCGTCTTCATTGCCTTCTACTTTGCGCTCAAGGACGTCCGCCCGCGTGTTGCCGCAGGCGCACTTCTCTTCGCCGTCGCCTTCGGGCTCCTGTGCGGCGCGGTCCGCGTCATGGAAGGCGCGCACTTCGTCTCGCACGTGCTCGTCACGGGCATCGTCGACTGGCTCATCTGCGCGGCGCTCCACGCGCTCATCCTCGAGGACCGCAGCTCGCCCGCCTTCGCAAAGCCGCTCTCCGAAAGGGGCCTCGTCCTCCTGACAGCCTTCTGGTGGACGTTCGTCCTCAACATGCCGTTTCTTGCACGCGCCGCAGACCTCTCCGAGCCGAACTTCGCCTGGAGCATGCGCGAGGCCCTGACGCTCGCGGGCCTCTCCTTCGGCCTTCTCTTCATCTCCATAGCGCTCCTCACGCTCGTCATGGCGCTGCCTCGTCCCGTGCGCCGCGCCGTTCTCGTGCTCCTGAGCCTGACCGGCGCGATCTTCTTCGCGGGCACGCTCGTCTACGGCATTGCGTTCGACCCGAACATGGCCCGCAACGTCATCTCCACCGACGTACACGAGGCCTCGGCCTATTTCTCCGCACGCACGCTCCTGCTAGCTCTGGCCGCAGGCCTTCCGCCCGTCCTCGCTGCCTCCGCGGCCGACATGACGCCCGCCGGCCTCAGGCCGGCCACCGTGCGTGGCGGCGTCGCCATCCTTGCACTCGCCGCAGGTGCAGGCGCGCTATTCACGCAGATGAACACGCTTGCGGCCGTCATGCGAAACGACAAGGCGCTGCGCTACCTCATCACGCCCGTCAACGTCCCCTACAGCCTCGCTGCCACGCTCGCAAGGGACGCCTCGCCCGATGCGGCCCAAAAGCGCATCGTCGATCCGAAGCCCGAGTTCTCCGTCAGGCTCAGCCGTCCCGCCGTCCTTCTCGTCGTCATCGGCGAGACCACCCGCTCGGCGAGCTGGGGGCTCGCAGGCTACGCCCGCGACACCACGCCCGCGCTTCGCGCCGAAGGCGTGATCAGCCATCCGTCCGTCACGGCCTGCGGCTCGAGCACCGACGTTTCGCTTCCCTGCATGCTGAGCAGGATCGGCCGCTCCGACTACGACCGCAGCCGCATCATCGGCGAGGAGGCTCTGCCGTCGCTCCTCGCCCGTGCGGGCGCGCACGTCGTCTGGGTCGACAACCAGAGCGGTTGCAAGGGCACGTGTGCGGGCACCGAGGTACGAAGCCCCGACCCGAAGAGCGCCGCCTGCGCCTCGGGCCGGTGCTTTGACGGCGTCCTTCTCGACGAGCTCGACGCCGACCTCGCGAACCTTCCCGCCGACCGTCCGACGGTGCTCTTCTACCACATGTACGGCGAGCACGGCCCGCGCTACCACGCGGACTCGCCCGCGCACGCCAAGGTCTGGACGCCCGAATGCACCGACGCAGACCTCGGCGCCTGCACGAAGGAGAGCATCATCAACGCCTACGACAACGCCGTGCGCTACACCGACGGCGTGCTGGCGGGCCTCGTGAAAAGGCTCAAGGCCCGAACGGACATCGACGCGGGCTTCGTCTACGTCTCCGACCACGGCGAGAGCCTCGGCGAAGGCGGCCTCTACCTGCACGGCGCCCCGTACTTCATGGCGCCGTCCGAGCAGATCTGCGTGCCGATGGTCATGTGGCTCTCGAAGGACTGGAGCCGCACCTTCGGGTTTGATGCGGCGAATCTTGCCCGCGAGCCTGCGGGCGGCGTCACACACGAGCACCTCTACTCGACCGTGCTCGGCATGCTCGGCGTGCAGTCGACGACCCGACACCCCAGATGGGACCTGACGGACAATCGGTCGAGCGCCGCACAATGACGCGCGCAGGCTGCAAGGCGTAACATCCCTGCAGGAAGACTAATCAGAAAAGAAGCACTCTCATGAGCATCCGCATTCTCGTCGTCGACGACAATCCCGACATCCTTGCCAACGTCCGCGACTTCCTTTCCATGAAGGACGGCTGGGCGCCCGAGACGGCCTCCACGGGGCTCGAGGCCCTCGAGCGCATCGACCGCTCGACCTTCGACCTCGTCATCCTCGACGTGGGGCTGCCCGACACCGACGGCATGACGCTCACCCGAAGGCTTCGCGCCTCGGGCTTCACCGCGCCGATACTCATGCTCACGGCGCGCGACACGATCGACGACCGCGTCGAGGGGCTCACGAGCGGCGCAGACGACTATCTGATCAAGCCCTTCTCGCTTCGCGAGCTCGCCGCCCGCGTCGAGGCCCTGCTGCGCCGAAGCGGCGCGAATCCGGCGGGGCGCCTCACTGCGGGCCCGCTCTCGCTTGACCTCAAAACGCTTCGCGTCGAGCGCGAAGGCCGTGACATCAGGCTCAACCCGACCTGCCTGCAGCTCCTTCGCGAGCTCATGCAACAGAGTCCCGGCATCGTCTCGCGCCGTCGACTCGAGGCGGTCCTCTGGCAGGGCGAGCCGCCCGCCTCCGACAGCCTGCGCTCGAACCTCTATCTTCTGCGCCAGGCGGTCGACAAGCCGTTCGACCGTCCGCTCATCCACACGCATCCCGGCCTCGGCTGGTACGTTGCCGATCTTCCCGACTCCGTTTCCTGAGGCGCCGCCATGCCCGTCCGCCATTCGCCTCCGCGCAGCCTTGCCCAGCGCATCATGCTGAGCTTTGCGCTCCTCGTCACCTTCGTGGCTGGGTTCTACGCATTCGCGCTCTACCAGTCGATCGAATTCACCGAGCAGCAGCTCATCTCGGGCATCCTCAGGGACGAGGTCGCCAGGGCGGTCGACACGCTTGAGCGCGGCGAGACGCCGAGGCTCCCCGAGGACACCCGGCTCTACGGCGCGCCTCCCCTCGAGGCGCCTCCGCCCACCATGCGCGGACTGCCCGAAGGCTTCGGAGAACTTTCGGACAACGGCGACTTCTTCGTCTACACGGGCGTCTGGCGCGGTGAGCCGCTCGTGCTCACGCGCGACCAGCTCGGCTTCGAGGACACGGAGCGCGTCTTCAGGCGGATCACGCTCTTTTCCGTTCTCGCCGTCTTCTTCCTCGGCCTTCTCGCGGGCTGGATCCTTTCGCGCAACATCATGAAGCCCGTCAAGGCGCTCTCCGACGAGGTGAGGAAGGCCAGCACCGGCCGCACCTACGAACCGCTTTCGATCGAGCTCACCAACGACGAAGTGGGCGAACTCGCCCGCATCTGCGACGGCGCCATGAAGAGGCTCCACGAGGCTCTGCAGCGCGAGAAGGCCTTCACGGGCGACGTGAGCCACGAGCTCAGGACGCCGCTCACCGTGATCGAGACGAGCGCCGAGCTTATCTCAATGACGCCCCTCTCGCCCGCCCAGGCGAAGCAGATCGAACGCATCACGCGCTCTGCGGGCGACATGCGCGAGCTGATGTCGCTCTTTCTCTCCTTCGCCCGCCTCTCGAACGAGACGACGAGCCCCGAACCCGACTCCGCTGCGGGCATTCTCAAGACCGTCGCCGACACCTGGGAGCCGTTCGCGGCCGAAAAGGGCCTCTCGCTCGTGCTTCGCCGCGAGGCCGAGTGCCCCGGCGCGTACTCGCCCGTCATGCTCGGCACCGTCGCCAACAACCTCGTGAAGAACGCCGTCGCCTACACCGAAAGCGGCGTGGTCACGATCACGGAAACGTCCGAGGGCTTCATTGTCTCCGACTCGGGACCGGGACTCGCCGGCGACGAGGCCGCCCGCATCTTCGAGCACGGCGTGCGCGGCAGTGCAGCCGTCGCCGACGGCTCGGGCGCCGGACTAGGCCTTTCGATCGTCTCGCGCATCTGCCGCCGCTCGGGCTGGACGGTAACGGCGGGCAAGGCCCCTGAAGGCGGCGCCGCCTTCACGGTCACAATGACGAAGGCGGTCGACGCACGACGCGCCGACCGCCTTTGAGAAAACGTCTTTGAGAAAAGACTCAACTGGTCTCAGTGCTTGTGATGCAGATTGAGGGGCTCGCCCTTGCGTTCGACAGGCTTCGTCTTTCGCACCGACGTCCAGCACACGAGTGAACCGAGCACGACGAGCGCGACGCCCTGCCAGAACGTGGCGCTCAGATCCGACCCGATGTAGAAGGAGGCGAAGACGCAGGAGAGGACGGGCGTAAAGTAGGAGCCGATTCCCAGAAGCGTCATGTTGCCGTACTGCATGCCGTAGGTCCAGACGCCGTAGCCCAGTCCCGTCGCGGCCGCGCCGAGGAAGACGCCGAGCCAACCGGGATGCATCCACTCGCCGGGCGGCGTGGGCGTAAGCAGCCAGATGAGCCCGAAGATCAGCATGTCGTTGAAGAAGATGATGACCACGGGATTGTGCCCGCCCGACCAGGCCCTGGTCATCGAGCCGTAGCCCGCCCAGAGCACGGCGCCCACGAGGGCGATCGTGTAGCTCCACGGATTCTTCATCCAGTTGGCCGCAAAGTGCATCGGATTGAATCCGTCCTCGCCGCCGAGCACCACCATGACGCCCAGCAGGCTCAGCAGCACGCCCGGCACGATCCACCACCTCGCCCGCTCGCCGTTGAAGAGCACCGCGAAGACGATCGTCAGGCAGGGCCACAGATAGTTAACCATGCCGACCTGCATGGTCTGCGTGGCGTCCTCGGCCATCGATAGCGAGAAGATGAAGCAGATGGCGCAGACGTTTGCGGCGCCCACGCCCAGAAGCAGGTACTTGAGGGAGAAGGCCCGCAAATGCGGGCGTCCGAAGATGAGAAGAAGCAGAAGACAGGCCGCGGCGTACATCACCGTGAAGCCCGGGCCTCGCCCGAAGTCCTCGGCGATGCCGCGGCAGATCCCGACGCTCATGCCCCAGAGGACGGGTGCGAGAAGACCGACTGCAGTTGCGCGTGTTGATGCGTCCATTTGCGAAAAAGGCCCGCCGCTTGAATGTTCGCGGCGGACCTGAGTGAGGTCAGTTGCGGTTGTTGCTCAGGACATTATGCCCGATGTTCATTCCTCAAAGGCGCCCTTGACGATCACTTCGCCGGCGCGCATGCACTGGACGCCGCCCATGAAGACGTCGGTGATCTCGTGTTCGGCGTTGAGGATGAGCAGGTCGGCGTCGGCGCCGACCTCGATGACGCCCTTACCTTCGAGCGTGAGCGCTTCGGCGACGGTGCGGGTCATCGGCAGCAGTGCGGTCGTCAGGTCGTGGCGGCGCGCAAGTTCCTGAACGGTCTCGATGTTGCACATGATGGAGCCGACGCCGAGGCCGACCATTTCGCCCGCCTCGTTGAAGCGCGGCATGGAGCCGTGGCCGTCGGAGCTCATCGTGATGCGGTTGACGGGCACGCCGTTTTCGACGGCCATGTCATAGGCGTCGGCCGCGCAGCCCATGTAGTTGCCGCCGCCCGTGGTGATGTCGATCCAGCCGCCCTGCTTCGCGAAACCCATCGCGCGTTCGAAGACGGCGGGATGACGGGCGACGTGCGTCGGACGGATGTGCTTGATCGGCAGGCCGGAGGCGACGATGCCGTCAAAGATGTCGAAGGACGACGTGTAGTCGCCGAGATGAACGTGCACGAAGCCAGTCTTGCCCGTGAGCATGCCCGCGACGCGGACGTCGGCGACGATCGAGCGGACCTCCTCCATCGACGGGAAGGAGCAGCGGTGATCGCCCAGGGCGATCTTGACGCCGAGCACTTCGGGAATGGCGAAGAGTTCGGTCTTGACGGAATCCGTGATCGTCGTGACGGGGTAAGAGTAGTTGCTCGTCCACATCCAGCCCGAGGCGCCTTCCTGCTTGAGGCCGCGCACCTTGGCGAGGAGGTTCTCGATCGAGCGGGACATGCTGTCCGTGCCCGAGACGCCGAGGAAGGTCGTCACGCCGGCCTTGACGAGCTCGGAGAAGACGAGCTCGGGGCAGCGGCTCTTCCAGCCGCCTTCACCGCCGCCGCCCGTGACGTGGATGTGCTGGTCGATGAGACCCGGGGTCACGATGGCACCACAGGCGTCGATCGTCTCGAGGCCGGGGACGGAAAGGCCCTCAAGGCTCTCCTCCATGGCGACGATCCTGCCGCCTGCGATGAAGATGTCGCGACGGCCGAGCTTTTCGGGGGCGAAGACTTCGGCGTTCTTGATGAGGATGGGACGGGTCATGCTTTCTCCTTTGGTCCTGCCCGCGGCCAGAAGTAAAAGGGATGGGACCGCGCGCGCAATGAGGCAATTCTACCTGCTCGACGCCTGCAGGAAGCCCCATGCCCGAACGCCTGAAAACCCTCGGGTGTTTACCCTTACCCGTAGGTGTGCTTCGAACGAGGAGACAGATAGAGATACAGGACGGCGCCCGCCGTAAGGACGACGGAGACGGCGAGGCGGGAGACGTCGCCCGTGCCCGCCTGCAGCATCCAGGCCTCGGCGACGGGGCCTGAGGCCAGGCACCCGAGCGAGGCTTCAAGACGAACGGAGGGCGTGCGGCCCGAAAGCAGGCGGAGCATCGCCCAGACAATGCCTGCGAAGCTCAGGATTCCCGGCAGCCCCGTCCTGATCCAGAAGCCCTCGGGCACCGCGCCCATGACGGCCGAGACCATGAGGCCGAACCCCGTCGCATTGAAGAGGACGGCGGCGGCCATGAAGCCCACGAGCACGATGAGGCCGCCCTCGACGCCCGAGGGCTCGCGCTCGTGCGCAGGCGGAAACTGACGGCTCCACTTCCAGAAGGAGTGGATCACCATCAGGAAGACCAGAAGGAGCATCAGGCTCCCGATCACGGGCTTCATCAGCGCTCCCCGACGGCGGAGCCGCCGCGCGAGAGCGCAAGCCTGCGGCCCGAGGCGGTGCCGTAGGTAAGTGCGGGACGATTGGAGAAGAGAAGATAGAGGGTCACGACCACCGTGAGGAAGAGGAGCCCCGTGGGCTCGCCCGCAAGCTCGATCGGAAGGCCGAGGTAGATCGTGCGCAGGACGGCGACGAGCGGGCCGCCGAGCCAGGCGCAGACGACGGCGGCGCCCAGGGCGACGGACGAGCGGCCGAAGACGAGCGCACCGATCGCGATCAGCAGGAAGAACGAGGCGGCAAAGTCCGGAATGAGCGTCTGCGCGACGGGCCAGAGATAGTCGGTGCTCATCGAGATGACGCGCGCGGCCTCGCCCGCGGCGCGGCCGAAGTGATAGAGCGCGTTGACGGCCTCGACGATGAGAAGCACGATCGTGAAGAGCAGCAGGCCGCCGACCCCGCTCGGAATGCCCGGTACCTGATAGACGGGCGGGACGGCGCGAGCGATACGGCGGATGGCCCAGACGGGCACGAGAACGGCGATCGCACAGAGCGCGATCATCAGCATGACCTGCATGCCGGAAAAGTGGACCACGGTGGTTTCCATCAGGTTTTCGACTCCAGAAAAGAGGCTCCTCAAGCGGAGCACAGCGGAGGCATTCTACACAAGGACATTCGTCCGAACTGCCTTCCTCACAGGGCGTTCAAAGGTTTTTGCTTTTTTCTCAGGACACGTCCGGGCCGTCGTCTGCGGCGTCAGGATGCGAAAGGCGCTCAAGCAGGCCGCAGGGCTCGCCCTCGGCGTGGCGCCCGCAGCAGGCGCCCGCAAGCGAGCAGAGCTGCTCGCGCAGCCGCCTGAGCTCCGCCATGCGCGCCTCAACCGCCTCGAGGTGCCCGTGGATCATCACGTGCGCGCGGTCGGCCCCCTCGGGACTCCCGTCCTCAATGCTCTCGAGCAGCGAGCGGATCTCGTCGAGACTGATGTCGAGCGTGCGGCAGTGCCTGATGAACTCGAGCCTGCCGACATGGACCTCGCCGTAGTCGCGGTAGTTGTTCGCAAAACGCCTGGGCGCGGGCAGAAGTCCCATCCGCTCGTAGTAGCGGATCGTCTCCGCCGTGTGCAGCGTGCGCCTGGCCAGTTCGCCGATCTTCATGACTCGTCCCTGAAAAAATAATGCTGATTCGCATTATCGCAAAAAAACGCTTGACCTTGTAGCGACTTCAGGGTGTGTAATGCCATCCATCAGTAATTCACGACGGACCTCGTCCGCAGAACAATCATGTCCACTCTGATCATCTCCATCTCCGCCATGTGCTGCCCCGCCGAGGGCGGTCCCGTCGAGCAGGTCCTCAGGGCCGCTCCGGGCGTGGCGGACGTCACGCTCGACTACTCCACCCGCACGGCCAGGGTCACGGGCGACAGGATCTCGGGCGAAGCCCTGCTTGAGGCGCTCCTCTCCATCGGCATGCTCGGCGAACTTGTCGTCACGGGCGCAAGGCGCATCGTGCTCTCCGTCCCCGAAATGGACTGCCCCGTCGAGGCGGACAAGATTCAGAAGGCCTTTGCGGCCGCAGGGATCACGGGCGCGGACTTCAACGTGATGACCCGCACCGTCACGCTCTCGGGCGACGACGATCTCGAGGCCGCCGCAGTGCGCGCCGTCGAATCCTGCGGCTACACGGCAAAGGCCGCAGCCTCGGGCCCCAGGACGATCGAAAGCGCGCCGATTCCCTGGGCGCTCTACATCACCGCCCTCTTCGTCGCCTTCATGTCCGAAGCGGTCGAGCTTGTGAGTGAATACTCGCCCGGACTCATCCCGCTCGAGCACGGCACGATCGACCTCATCACGCTCGCACTTGCCGTCGTCGCTATCCTGATGGCGGGGCTCGAGGTCTTCAAAAACGGCGTTCTGGCGCTCGTTCACCGCAACCTCAACATGAACGCCCTGATGGCGGTGGCCGTCGTGGGCGGCGTGCTCATCGGCGCCTGGCCCGAAGCCGCCATGGTGATGGTGCTCTTCCAGATTTCAGAGTCGATCGAGCAGCTCTCGATGACGAAGGCCCGCCGCTCCATCCGAGACCTGATGAGCGCCGCCCCCGAGACGGCCGAGGTCAAGGACGGCCACAGCTGGCGCAGGGTCCCCTCGTCCGATGTGGGCGCGGGCGCCGTCGTGCGCGTGGGACCGGGCGACCGCGTGCCGCTTGACGGCAGGATCGTCAGGGGCGCGACCGCGCTCGACCAGTCCATGGTGACGGGCGAAGGCATGCCCGCCGAGAAGTCCGAGGGCGACAACGTCTGGTCGGGCACGGTGAACCTCACCTCCACGATCGAGGTGATGGTGACTGCGGCTGCGAGCGAGAGCCTCTCGGCCCGCATCATCGACGCCGTCGAGAACGCCCAAGCCTCGAAGTCTCCCGTGCAGCGCTTCGTCGACCGCTTTGCAGCCGTCTATACGCCGATCGTCTTCTTCATCGCGGCCGCCGTCGCAATCGTGCCGGGCCTCGTGACGGGCGAGTGGAGCACGTGGATCTACCGCGCGCTCTGTCTGCTCGTCATCTCCTGCCCCTGCGCGCTCGTGATCTCGACGCCCGTAACCGTCGTCTCTGCGCTCGCCACGGCCACGCGCTGCGGCCTGCTCATCAAGGGCGGACTCTATCTTGAGGAGGCGCGCAAGCTCGTCAACATCGGCCTCGACAAGACCGGCACGCTCACGAAGGGCGAGCCCGCCGTCGCAGGCGTGAAGTACCTCGCCACCTTCGACGAAAGGCTCACGGGCGCGATGGCCGCCAGCCTCGCCGCCATGAACAAGCATCCGCTCTCCCAGGCCATCGCACGCTGGGCGCATGAAAGGCACCTGCCCGTCTATCAGGTCGAGGGCTTCACGGCCATCCCGGGCGCAGGCGTCGAGGGCCGCATCGAGCGCGGCATGGTGAGGCTCGTCAACCTGCGCTGGCTCGAGGAACAGGGCCTTGCCGACGAGGAGGTCCGCCGCACGTTCGCGCACTATACGAACGAGGGCATGTCCGCCGTCGCCGTCGCCGACGCCTTCGGCGTGCAGGCGGTCTTCGGACTCGCCGACGTCGTGAAGGAGGACACGGTCGAGGGCCTGCGTCAGCTCGCCTCCGTGGGCATCCGCCCGTGGCTCCTCACAGGCGACAACGAGGCAGCCGCCCGCGCGCTCGCCGAAAAGGTCGGTCTCAAGGACGTCAGGGCGGACCTGTTGCCCGAGGACAAGCTCAAGGCCATCGAGGAGCTTCAGAAGAGCGGCCTCACCGCTATGGCGGGCGACGGCATCAACGACGCCCCCGCGCTTGCCCGAGCCGACATCGGCATCGCCATGGGCGTGCGCGGCACGGACAGCGCCATCGAGGCTGCCCACATTGCCGTGATGGACGACAGGATCTCGTCGATCGCAACGCTCGTGCGCCTCTCCCGCATCACCCACGGCGTGCTCGTCGAGAACATCGCCTTCGCCATCGGCGTCAAGATCATCTTCGCGCTCCTCGCGCTCACGGGCAACGCCACCATGTGGATGGCCGTCTTCGCCGACACGGGCACCTGCCTGATCGTGGTCGCCAACGCCATGCGCATGCTGCGCATGAAGCCGAGGCTCGACCGCATGGCCGAGGAGGCCCGCAGGGCCGCCTGACGCGGCCCCCGCACGCATCCGGCTTCAAATTCCCGGAGGCGCCACGTCCAACAGGAAGCCGCCGCCGAGTCCTGAGGATCAAGGAGACCGCGGCCCTCTCAAACGACAAGCGCCCGTCGGCATCGGACCAAAACGGGCGCTCTTCATAGCTTCGGGAAGCGGCGGGGTGCTCAGCGGTCGCAGGTCCAGCCGTTTTCGCGGTCTCGGGCCTTGATCTGGAGCTTGTCCTTGTACATGGCCGAGTCGTCGCGCTTCTGCGTGTCGGAAAGCTCGCGGTCCTGAGCGCCGTCGAAGGAGGCCCAGCCCATGGCGAGGGAGACGGGCACCTCGACCGCCTTGCCGAAGGGCTCGAAGGCGGTCTTCACGCGGCGGGCGAGGTCGGCCGCGTCGGCGTCCCTCGAGACGAAAAGCACGACGCCGAGCAGGATCGAAACCTGCCGGTCGACTCACGAGAAAATGGGGCGGGACATGGAAGGAAGTGCGCGGTTTTATGTTTATTTTTTCGTTGGTCGGCCGTTCTTTCCTTCCGGCATCAATGCTGTCCGAAAGTTGACGGCGCAACAGAGGCTTTCCGGGGTGAAGAGCCTCATTTTTGTCGGTCTAACATTATAGCGGCCGCACGGGCGCCTGTATTTAGCGTTTCCAATCGAAAACGCTCTCGGCGAGCAGCTTTCCGACGCGCTATCCTTGTATGGACACCCACCATTTCCAATCGCCCGCCATGACCGATCCCACAAGGCTTGAACCCAGAAACGGCGACTTCGTCGCCTACGTCGAGGCGCTCCAGGAGGAGTCGCTCGAGGCGCTTCGCCGCGCCAATCAGGCTGCAATCGCAAATCCCCTGCAGGTGCCCGACGCCTCCGAGGGCGGGGCCGACCTGGGCAGGATCGCGGCCGAAATGCAACGCAGGGCCCGCGCCGAGCGCGGGGACGAGGCAACGCATGATGCCGCGCAGGCGGACATGCTGCGAAGGACGAAGAAATCCGTGGCGGAGAGCTTCCGCCGCATGGGCGGCGCAACCCGCGGAAGCACCCGGGCGCCCGCTCCTCAGCCTCAGCCTCACTCTCCCGCCCCGGCACCCGCCGCAGGGCGCGCTCCTCAGGCGCGCAGACGGGGCGTGCCGCTCGGCTTCATCGGCTCCGCCTGCATCATGATCGGCTTCTTCATGACCTTCGCTGCCATGGCGGAGGGACGCGAGAATCTCGCCGGCCCCTTCATCTTTCTGATGATCGTGGGCGGGCTCATCGGCCGCATCGCGAAATCCCGCAGGTAGCTCAGCGGCCCGCCTTCCTGGCTTCGGCCCTGCAGCGCTCGTAGGACTCGCTCCCGAGCCCCTTCACCTTGTCGACGGGATAGCGGGCGGCGCTCTTGGCGAGCTTCGCCCTCACGATTTCGTCCATCGAAAGTCCGGCCCTGTCGGCGAGCATCACCGCATAGATCAGTACGTCGGCGAGCTCGTCGGCCAGTTCGCCGCGCTTCTCCCCGCGTTCCAGATCGGTGCCCGACCACTGGAAGACCTCGAGCAGCTCGCCCGCCTCGATCGCGACCGACATCGCGAGGTCCTTGGGATTGTGATACGGAAGCCATCGGCGGTCGTCCCTGAAGGCGAGGATTTCGGCCGCGGTGGCCTCGGAAATGCCCCTGAGAGGCACGGTTTCGGATGTTTCGGCGGTTTCGGCCTGCATGGCGATGCTCCCTGAAGAAAAACGGAAGAACTCAAGACAAAATGAAAGCCCGGAGGCTGAGCGCCTTCGGGCTTTTGAGTCTCAAGCGAGGATCAGTGCTCGAGCACGAGAAGGGCCAAGACCTCGTTCCTTTCGTTGAGCCTCACGGCATAGCGACGCGGGCGGCCCTGAAGGATCAGGTAGCGGTCGATCGCGGCCTGCAGGCGCTCGACGTCGGCCTTGAGGCGCTCGACGGACTCGTCGTGGGCGCGGCCGAGCTCGTCGGCGTCGCGCTTGACCTGGCCCGCGATGTCCATGGCGGGGGCGTTCATGCCGCGGCCCTGGACCTCGAGCGCGTCGTAGACGATGTGGCGCGCCTTGTCGAGGAGCGAGTGGACGTCGGGGAAGTGCTCGACGTTGCGGCGGATGTGCGCGGAGCAGTGCATGCCGTGGATGTAGTTGTCGCCCGAGATCACGCGGATGACGGCGAGCGTGCGCAGGAAGAGCACGGAGAGCTCGCGCTCGAGCATGTGCGGAATGCTGCTCGTGAGCGCCACGTCGGCCTCCTCGGGCGTCTTCATGTTCTTTTCAAGGATGGCGAGGCTCTCGTCGATGCGGCGGTTGATGGCGTACATGTCCTTCGCGAGGACGTCGGTGCGCTCCGTGCGCATGAGGGCCTGGCCCTCGCCCGCGCCGAGGCGGCGGACGTCGCGCACCAGGTCGAAGAGCTTGTCCCAGTAGTCGCCCCACTTCATCGCATCGAGCGCGGGCACAAGAAGCTTCACGCGCGGCAGAAGATTGCGGATGCCGTTGAGCTCGTACTCGAGCAGGTCGTCGAGCTCGTGCTTCTTGTCGGTCGGGTCGACCATCATCCAGAGCTGCGTGACGTGCGGGAAGCCGCCCACGCCGAAGTCCTCGACCGCCATCGGATCACCGAGCGGCTCGCAGCCGTTGGCGAGCGCGATGATCTGCAGGTCGTTGGAGGTGGCGTTCGGATGCGGCATGAAGCCCGAGCGGAGCTGCTCGACGATCATCGTCGAGAAGTTGAGGGAGAAGACGTCCTTCGAGAGGCCGTCGCCCGGCACGATGTCGAGCGTGCGGCAGCGGGCAAAGAGGCCCTTGAGGGCCTTGAGCTGCTCGGCTTCGGCGGGAAGCTCCCTGTAGTAGGGCTCGTCCAGCTCGAGGGCTCGCTGAATGAAGAGGTCGGCCGCGGTCACGCTGTTCTCAAGCGTCGTGAGCGCGAGCATCGATGGACGGTGAACGCCGTGCTGGGGCTTGCGCACCTCAGGGGCGGGAGCGGGCGCCTTGGGCGCGGGCGAGGCCTTGACGGGGCGGGCGGCCACCTTGTCGACGTTCCTGCGGGTGCGCGCGGGCGCGCGGCGGCGCATGGCCTGCCAGGCGGCACCGCCGCCGAAGCCTGCGGCGCAAGCCGCGATCAAAAGCCAGGTGAGGATTTCGCTGTCCATAGAATTGCCACGAGGGAACATCCGACTTCAGTCGGGTGAGGAATCGCGGCTTACTCCTTTCGTAG
>ERZ831773.524-NODE-524-length-49939-cov-54.213515_pt1 | contig 49939 bp, 46 predicted proteins | sample MGYA00519696_ERZ831773 | MGnify/ENA primary metagenome ERZ831773 (study PRJEB31850, sample SAMEA3708720) | human gut metagenome | biome: human gut; feature: human-associated habitat; material: faeces | place: China | collected 2014 ...
ATAAATTGACGGCGGGTCATGTCAGCCGTCAGAAAATCAGTTTTTGCCATAGGTTCCATTCCTCCGTTGAGGTCACTCTGCGCGGAGCACCTCAGTTACATAGAAATACGAGTTGTTGACGATGTTGGTGACGGCGGCCGAGGTGATGGTCGCGCCGGAAAGGGCGTCCACCTCGGTCAGGTCTGCGCTGACAGCGCCGGCACTGGTCTGCCCGGTGGTCAGTTCGGCCTGTGCCAGCTGATAAGCGGCCTGCTTTTCTGCGGACCAGTCCGCATAGGGCAGAGCCTGCTCCTCACCGTCCTGCGCACTCTTGCTCAGACCGGCAGCGTACAGCTTGCGGCGTGCCACAGCCTCGGCGCTGGTATCCATCGGAGGGATCAGCTCGTCGGCCAGCGGCTCGCCGTTCAGTGCCGAGAGGGTCAGACCTGCTGCGTACATCCTGCGGGTGGCCTCGGCCTCGGGAGAGGTGTCGGACACGTTCCACTGCGCGGGGTCAAGATCCTCCGCAGCAGAAGCCTCGCTGGATGCACCGGCGGAAGCGTAGGCTGCGCCGGTGGCCGGGTCGGTCACAGTATAGCTTTTGCCTGCCAGCGTAAAGGGAGCTGCGCCCTGATACTGGGACGTGAACTCCGGGTTGACACACTGGCCGCCGAGGCTGTCCGTCTCTGCCTGCGAGAGGATCTCGACAGCGGAAACATTGCCCTCGGCGTCAAGGGTCACGGCAGCCTGCACATCGCTCTGGAAGCCCTTCTGAGAGCCCTCCACACGATAGCTGCCGTTGTCGAGCTGGTACACTGCGCTGATGCCGTAGGCGGCTGCATCCGCCTCCGACACCGGCAGCAGGGTACCTGCAACCGTGGTGCGCGCGTTTTGCATGGCAATCAGGCCGATCGCCATAGCAACAGTGGCAGCACCCATGGCTGCGTAGCCCGGAAGCCGCTTGCGCCACAGGGGAACGGGCGCAAACGGGTTGGTTGCCTGCTTCATGTTATCACCTGCCTGTTTTTTTCTGCCCGGGTTTCCCCGGACAACAGTTAAGGCCGCCCCAGCTGCTGCAACAGCGGAGCGGTCTTTTCGTTAATATATTATCATTCGGGCCGGAAGTAAGTCAACGCGAACCGATGTCACCCCGCACTTTTTGACGATGTCAGCGGATGTTTCCGGCCGCAGAGCAGCTGTAAGCCGTATTCTGCGGCCAGCTCCAGCGACTGGACGGTGGGCATGGTCTTGCTGACCAGTGCCGGAACGCCGGCCCGGATGGCTTTGCGCACCATATCCATCGGTACGCGGCCGCTGGTGTAGAGCACGCATTCGCTGAGGGGGACACCGGCCAGAAGCACGCTGCCCACGGCCTTGTCCAGCGCATTGTGGCGTCCGATGTCCTCGCAGGCACAGAGGATGCGGCCCTCGTGCAGCACAAAGCAGCTGTGGACCGCATGGGTGGCCTGATAAAGCGGCAGGCCCGCGCTCATGGCGGCGGCGAGGGCGTCCACCCACTCCGGCTGCAGGTCCAGATGCGGCACCGCGCGCAGCGGCTGCACTTCCACCGGACTGCCCAGCGCGACATTGTCGGTGCAGCAGCTGGAAACTTCCTGTGCCGCTGCGCGGCGGGCCGTCAGCGGGTGGTTCAGGTAGATATTGACTTTCAAGCCTTCTGCGCAGACGGCAATTTGTTCCACTTCCTCTGCGGAGGCGATCCATCCTTCGGTCAGCAGCCGCCCCAGCGCCAGCTGCGGCAGAAGCTGGGGTGTGCATACCACCCGGAAGGCCGGCTGTTCATTTACATAGATAACTGCGGCGTGTTCTGTTGGAATGGCCGCTTCCGTGCCGTCCGGCATCCGGACGGTTTCAAAGGCGGCTGCTGCGCCGAAGAGGTCGATTCTCTGCATGGGGGTCCTTTCTCTGTAAAAGCTGCTGTTCAAGTCCTCTTATCCGCTGAGGATGTTTCCAGAAAGGCTTTATGTGAATATCGCTTCAACCAACGCGGTACAGGAGATTCTCCGGCAGCGGCAGTCCTCTTGTTAGACATTCCTAGGGGTTGGAAACCGCGGGCTAAGCAACAGCCCACTGGGCTGATTGCTTGCGGTGCTGCGCACCGCCTGACGGGTTGCGTTTACTGATTTTTCTGCAGCCCCTTGGCAGGGCTTTGAAAAATCAGAACGCGGCCCCAACAGCTCCTCCCTGTTTCAGCCGCAGGCTGCGGTCGTCGCTGTTGCTGTTCAAGTCCTCTTTCGCACCGAAAAGAAAAAGCAGAACACGAACGTGTTCTGCTTTTTCTTGGTGCGGATAAGAGGACTTGAACCTCCACCGAGTTGCCCCGATTAGAACCTGAATCTAACGCGTCTGCCAATTCCGCCATATCCGCATATTCTGTTTTGTTCGCTGCCGTTCGGCTCGGAACGATGTTTATTATACCACAGGTGCAAAGAAAGTCAAGCGTTTTCTGCAAAAATAGTACGACAAATTTTTTTGCGAAAATTGTTGCATTCCGTATAGGCCAAATGGGGCGAAAAATCCGGCGGAGTATGATACAATAAATATTACCCCTGCGGGGCAGCGGCCCGGCGGGACTATTTACGGAAGAGGGAAACTACGAATGTTCAACATCATTATCTTTCTCATCGGTGCAGGCATCATGTTCTACATGGCATGGCGGAGCTGGTCGAGACGCCGCAAGCTCATGACCAGGGGCGAAAAGGTCGAGGCCGCTGTGGCAGGCACCGTCCAGAGCCGGGACGGCGAAGCCTACCTGTTGGAGTTCACCACGGCTGGCGGCACCCACCGTCTCCATTACCCCAAGTCTGCCAAGGGCAGAGAGCTTGCACAGGGGGCTGTCGTCACCCTTTATTATAACCCAGACGACCCCGCCGAGATGTACGTCGAGGGGGACAAGTCCGTCCTGGGTGCCGAGGTGCTGTACGTCGTGCTGGGCATCGTGCTGCTGGTGCTGATGGCCGGCATCGTCCGCTGAGAGGGGGGAGAAGAAAATGAAACTCGAGCATTTTGGCATGGCAGAACCCGGTGACTGCCGGGTGGTCTTTTCCGCAGCAGCAGAAGAGCTGGAAGCGGCAGTGCAGGCCGAAAAGGCGGCCCCGGACGCCCCGCAGGACGAGGATGACCTGCTGACGGCGGCGGTCAATCGGGCGATCCTGGAGGGTTTCTCGCCCCTGTTCGCCCAGCTGATGAAAGAAAACGATTTACAGCCCGTCACCGACCCGGATTTTGAACTTCTGGCGGTCAACCGGGCCGAGGGCTTCCGGGCGGGGGTGCAGTTCTTCTGCCTGCCGCCGCTGGAACTGGGAGAGTACACCGGCTTTACCCAGCCCGTCCAGCCCCGGCCCATCCGGGAGCTGACCATCGAGCTTGAAATAAACCGCCGCCACGGTGACGAAGACCGCGCCGCCGACGCCGAGGGCAAGCGCGCCCTCCGTGCCAAGGTGACGCAGGACATCTACGCCCAGCGCTGCCAGCAGGCCCGCGCCGTGGCCGAACAGGCCCTCATCGCCCAGCTGGGTACACACGTCACCGGCCCGCTGCCCAAGCAGCTGGTGGCCGGCAACTACTTTGCCGAGCAGCGCCAGTTCAATCTGCGGATGCAGGCCAACGGCGTCAATTTCGACCAGTACTTAAAGGTGCAGGGCCAGACCGTGGAAGAATTCCGAGCCTGGCTCCACGCCGAGGCCGAGCGCAAACTGCGCAGCCGGATGGGTCTGCTGCTGGTGGCGCAGAAAGAAGAACTCTGGCCGACGGAAGCCGAGGTGGATGACGAGCTTGCCCACTGGGACGCAAAGCGGGACGGGGAGCACACCTTCGCCTCCAACGACCGCCGCCGCGCCGCCCAGCGCATCGCATCCAGCCGCGCCGCTGCCTTTATTCTGGCCCACTCCACCCTCACACCGCCGCCTGCTGAGGCAACGGTGCTGAAAGCCGAAAACAGGTAAAAAAAGAAACTATTGCCGACCCGCAAAAAATAAAACAGAGCAAACAAAAATGGGGCTGTTGCAAAATAGCCCCAACGAAAAAAATGAGATAGACTTCCCCGAAAGGGGTGGCCTATCTCATTTTTTGTTGTAAGCTGAAACTGCAATGGACCAACTACAACAGAAACGGTGATCTTCTGAGCGCCGCATAGGAAATAAGGAAGTTTGCAAGCCAACCTGCCGGGACTGCAAGCCAAACAAAAGCAATGCCAAAACGCGGTGCACAAATCAAAGCAACAGACAAGCGGATCGCAAGGTTTACCATATTTGCAATAAGAAACGGCCGCATGATTCCAAGTCCGCGAAGAACGCCATCGGTTGCCATCTTGATGCCCATGAAGATGAAAAAGTAACCAAGCCATCTCATATAATCACCGGACACCTGATAGGCCAGCGCGGTTCCGTCTTTTCCCAGGAACAACGAGGAGATCTGTGTGTGCAGTGTTTCAATGACCACGAAAGCAAGAACTGCAAAGCATAGATCCAACACCAGTGCAGCATGATAACCTTTTTTGATACGCTCGATTTTCTTTGCGCCAAGATTCTGGGATACAAACGGCGAAACTGCATTGCCGATGGATACGAAGATCAGCGAAAAAACATTTTCTACCCGCATCGTTGCCGCATACCCGGCAAGTGCCTGTGTGCCGAAGGGATTTACCACTGCCTGCACGATCATCATACCGATAGACACTGTGGACTGCTGCAAAACCGATGGCACCGCAATGCGAAGCATGGAATACAGCTCCTGCCGGTCGAACCTGCTAAAGGAGCTCTTGTATTGCCGCGTCCGAGACAGAAAGATCAAAAACGAAAACACGGCAGAAATTCCTTGTGCGATCAAGGTCGCAAGGGCTGCACCAAACACCCCCAGACCAAGACCAGCTACCATCCAGAGATCCATAAAAATATTCAGGATAGAGGAGAATATCAGCAGTCCCAACGGAATTTTGGATTCACCGATGGAAGTGAACATGGTGGAAAGAATGTTGTACATGAATAGAAACGGGAAACCCACAAAGTAGACACGCAGATACAATACTGCTTCTTCCAATATATCGGCAGGGGTCTGTAATCCGCTCATCATGAAATGGGAAAAGCCAAAGCCAAAGACACCAAGGACAACGCTTAAGATCAAAAAGCTGATCAGGGACGTTGACACAATGGTTTTCATTCTGCCATAATTTTTTGCACCAAAACAGCGGCTTACAAGCACACCTGCGCCCACACCGGCACCAAGCGCCACACAAATAAAAACATTGGTCAGTGCAGCACAAGCACCAACAGCCGCAAGTGCCGAGGAGCCAACAAATTGACCAACGATTATGGAATCGGCCATATTGTATACTTGTTGAAAAAAGCTGCCAAGGATCATCGGCATCGCAAAAACAGTCAGCGCTTTAAGGGGTGGATCTGTAATCAAATATTCATCTTTCGACACGATTATATTCCTTCCCAAAATCGTTTATCGCAAATTTTATCGCAAGTCAAGAAATTCGTGCAGCATTCAAACGGCATCTTTGCGATAGGCAATTCACCGCTGCTGCATTAAAAAGTTGAATTGCTATCAGTTGAAGCGTTAAGTCTCCACGCCCTCGAATTGGCTGTTGTAGAGCTTGGCGTAGAAGCCGCCCTGCGCCAGCAGGGTATCGTGGTCGCCCTGCTCCACGATGTGGCCGTCCTTCATCACGAGGATGACGTCGGCCTCCCGGATGGTGGAAAGGCGGTGTGCCACGATGAAGCTGGTGCGGCCCTGCATCATCCGGGCAAAGGCTGCCTGGATACGCACCTCGGTGCGGGTGTCGATGGAGGAGGTGGCCTCGTCCAGGATCAGCATCGGGGGCAGACAGAGCATCACGCGGGCGATGCAGAGCAGCTGCTTCTGGCCCTGGCTGATGTTGCCGCCGTCCTCGGCGATGACGGTGTCGTAGCCCTCGGGCAGGCGGCGGATGAAGCTGTCGGCGTGGGCTGCCTTGGCCGCAGCCACCACCTCGTCGAGGGGGGCGTCCGGCTTGCCGTAGGCGATGTTCTCCCGCACGGTGCCGGCCCGGAGCCAGGTATCCTGCAGCACCATGCCGTAGCTGCCGCGCAGGGAGGCGCGGGTCACGTCCCGGATGTCGGTGCCGGAGACTTTGATGGAGCCGCCGTTGACATCATAGAACCGCATGAGCAGATTGATGAGGGTGGTCTTGCCGCAGCCGGTGGGGCCGACGATGGCGATGCGCTGGCCGGGCTTGACGTCCAGAGACAGGCCCTCGATGAGCGGGCGGTCGGGCAGATAGCGGAAGGAGACGTCCTCGATCTGGACGTGGCCGTCCGGCACGAGCTTTGCGGCGTTCTCCGCTTCGGGGGTCTGGTCTTCGGCGTCCAGCAGCTCGAACACGCGGGCCGCGCAGGCCAGAGCGTTCTGCAGCTCGGTCACGACGCCGGAAATTTCGTTGAAGGGCTTGGTGTACTGGTTGGCGTAGTTCAGGAAGATGCTCAGCTGGCCGATGGTGATGCCTCCGGCTACGGCATAGATCGCGCCCACGAGGCCGACGCCTGCATAGACGATGTTGTTGACGAAGCGGGTGGCGGGGTTGGTCATGCTGGAGAAGAAGATGGCCTTCAGGCTCACGTTCTGCAGTCGGCCATTCACCTCGTCAAAAGCCTCGAGGCTCTGGGCCTCGTGGCCGAAGGCCTGCACGACCTTCTGACCCTCTATCATCTCGTTGACAAGGGCAGTCTGCTCGCCGCGCACGGTGCTCTGGCTCTGGAAATACTTGTAGCTGCGCTTTGCGAGGAAGCTGGCGACCACAAGGCTCAGGGGGGTGATGCAGACCACCACCAGCGTGATGGGAACATTCTGTTGTAACATAAAGAGCAGGGTGCCGAGGATGGTCAGCACACCCGAGAACAGCTGGGTGAAGCCCATCAGCAGGCCGTCCGCGAAGGTATCCACATCGGCCACCATCCGGCTCACGATGTCGCCGGAAGGATGGCTGTCGAGGTAAGAGAGGGGAAGGGTCTGGATCTTCCGCATGGCGGCGTTGCGCAGGTCACGGCTGACTGCGAAGGTGATGCGGTTGTTGCAGACGCTCAGCAGCCACTGCGCAAAGGCGGCGACAACAGCCACCACGATGATCTCGTAGATGATGCGCAGTACGCCCGCGAAGTCCACGGCACCTTTGCCCAGCATCATGTCGATGGCACTGCCGCAGAGGATGGGGATATACAGCTGGGCCGCCACGCTCACAGCGGCCACGATGAGGCTGCACACCACGAAGAAGCCGTAGGGCTTGATCTTCTGCAGCACCCGGGTCATGGTGGCCTTCTGCTGTTCAGGGGTCAGCTTGCTTTTTGCTTTTGCACTCATTTCTGCGCATCCCCTTTCTTGAACTGGCTCTCGTAAATTTCCCTGTAGACCGGGCAGCTTTCCAGCAGCTCGGCGTGACGGCCAAGGCCCACCATGCGGCCATCGTCCAGCACGATGATCTGGTCGGCGTGCTGCAGGCTGGCGGCGCGCTGGCTGACGATGAAGACGGTCAGATCGCCCGGCAGAGCGGCCAGAGCCTTGCGCAGGGCTGCGTCGGTGGCGTAGTCCAGTGCGCTGGCGCTGTCGTCGAGGATGAGAATGTCCGGCTTGCCCACGAGGGCGCGGGCGATGGTCAGACGCTGTTTCTGACCGCCGGAGAGGTTGCGTCCGCCCTGTTCCACCGGCTCGTCGAGGCCGAGGGGCTTGGCTTTCACGAACTCCGCAGCCTGTGCCGTTTCCAGCGCAGCCCAGAGGTCGGCGTCAGAGGCATTCTGGCTGCCCCAGAGCAGGTTGGAGCGGATGGTGCCGCCGAAGAGCTGGGCTTTCTGCATGACCACGGCTACCTTGCCGCGCAGGTCGGCGCGGGGGTACTGCCGGACCGGTCGGCCCATGATCTCCACACTGCCCTCGGTGGCGTCGTAGAAGCGGGGGATGAGGCTGATGAGGCTGGATTTGCCGCTGCCGGTGCCGCCGATGACGCCGATGGTCTGGCCGCGCTTGGCGGTGAAGCTGATGTCAGAGAGGCTGGGTGCGCCTGCGCCCTTGTAGGTCAGGCTCACATGGTCGAAACGGACGGCGTCGCCGGCCTTTTCCGCCGGAACATTGCCGGTGAGCTGGGCCGGGAACTCCGTGCCGGGCTTGGTGTCCAGAACCGCCTGCACACGACCTGCACAGGCCAGAGCCTTGCTCACCTGAACGATGAGGTTGGCCAGCTTGACCAGCTCGACCAGGATCTGGTTCATATAGTTGACCAGCGCGATGACGTCGCCGGAGGCCATGCCCCCGATGTTGATCTCGATGCTGCCTGCATACAGCAGCGCCACGATGGCGAGGTTGATGATGACATAGGTCAGCGGGTTCATCAGGGCGGAGATGTGGCCCACGTGGAGCTGCATTTTGGTCAGCAGCTCATTGGCGTCCTCGAAGCGGTCCACCTCGCTCTTCTCCTTGTCGAAGGCGCGGACGACGCGCACGCCGGTCAGGTTCTCGCGGGTGAGGCCAAGGACCCGGTCGAGGCGGGTCTGCACCGACTTATAGAGCGGACGGGTGATGACCATGACGCCGAAGACCACGACGCTCAGCAGCGGGATCGCCACCACGAAGATGAGGGCGGCGCGGAAGTTGACTGTAAAGGCCATGATCATGGCGCCAATCACCACGAAGGGGCTGCGCAGGAACAGACGGAGGAAGAGGTTCAATCCGCTCTGCACCTGATTGACGTCGCTGGTCATCCGGGTGATGAGGGTGCTGGTGCCCATGGTGTCCATCTCGGAAAAGCTCAGAGTCTGGATGTGCTCAAACAGCGCATGACGCAGACCGGTGGAATAACCCACGGCGGCTTTGGCCGAGAAGTATTGGGCGGTCAGGCTGCACGCGAGGCCGACGATGGCCAGAAGCAGCAGGATGCCGCACCGCACAAGGATGTAGTGAAAATCGTGGGCCGCGATACCCACGTTGACGATGTCGGCCATCACAAGCGGCACGAACAGGTCAAACGTAGCTTCCAGCATCTTGAAAAGCGGCGCAAGCACGCTCTCGCGCTTGTAGTCGCTGAGATAGCGAAGCATTTTGTTCAAGGCTCGATACTCCCTTTCTTTGATCCATTTAGTTGAGACGCTCCTTATTATAACGCACTCCCAACAGGAATGCTATGTTTTTGCCAAAGAAAACCGGCTCTGGATGCAGATTTCGGCTCCGGAGATTGAGAAAACCGGAAAATCCTGCTATACTGGAAGGGAATCTCAACGGAAAGAATGGTGGATGCAATGGCAAAAGATGGTGCGGCACGGCTGCGGCTGCGCCCGGTGGGCGCGGCAGACCGCAAAAAGCTGCCGGAATACGGGCCGCTGGGTACGGGCTGTCCGGCGATAGAGCGGGCTGTGGCAGCGCTTTATAAGGGCCAGAACGAGGAGAGCTTCTGGGCGCTGATGAACGCCATCAACTATGCCCTCGAGCTGGATACCAGGGTCCTGGTGCCGCTGGAAGCGGCGTCCGACCAGCCGGACGGGGCCGCCCCGTGGGCGGAGCATCCTGTCCCGGCGGAGAAAGCGAAGGACCTGCAGCCCTGGACCCTGCGCACCCAGAAGGGCCGGTGCTACCTGCCGGTGTTCACCTCAGTGAAGATGGCGGAGGCCGATAAAGGCACGGCCAGCCGCCCCATGGCGGAACGGCTTCTGGCTTCCGCCATGCAGATGGCGCTGGACTCCGACAGCATCGACGGCGTGGTCATCGACCCGTGGACCAGCTCTGCCACGCTGGACTGCTCGCTTTTGAACGGTTTGCTCCACGCCAGCCACGACACCGATGAGCCGGGCGAAGCGGAGCTGCGGGCCGGCAACCATGCCATGGCCGAGGAACGCTGGGACGACGCGATGCATTATTATCAGCTCTCTGCCGAAGAGGGCTGCGCCGAGGGCCTTGCCATGATGGGCGAGATGCTCTACGAGGGCCGGGGCTGCCGCAAGAGCCCTGCACAGGCCCGCAAGTTCTGGAAAAAAGCTGCCGACGCCGGCGATGTGGCCGCATGGGTGGCGCTGGGCGACGATGCCATGGTGCAGGGAAAAGGGGCCGGTGCGGCTCTGCGGGCCTACCGCAAGGCCCAGAAGCTCTGCGCCTCCACCCCCGACATCGCCTATATGCCGCAGGTCTGCCTGCGGGTGGCCCAGTATGAGACCCAGTACATCTCCCGCAAAAAGGCGCTGGCTCAGCTGGCTGAGGCGAAGCAGGGCTTCCTTGTCCGCAAAAAAGAGGGGGACGAGACGGCCCAGAGCTGGCTGGACGAGACGGAGGCCGTCATCCGCCAGCTGCTCGAGAGAGAATGAGCGGAAACACAAAATCTTTACAAATGCTCTAAGAAATCGTCATACGGAACCGATATGATATTGAAGGAAAAATATGCGCGTCGCAAAAACAGAGAGGACGACCAGAATGAGCAAAGTGATCGGTATTGACCTTGGCACCACGAACAGCTGCGTGGCAGTGGTGGAGGGCGGCAAGCCCGTCGTCATCACCAACGCAGAGGGAGAACGCACCACCCCCAGCGTGGTGGCGTTCACCAAAGACGGCGAGCGTCTGGTGGGCGGCGCGGCAAAGCGCCAGCTTGCCACCAACTCCGGCCGGACGGTGTCCAGCATCAAGCGGCATATGGGCAGCGACTACCGCGTCCACATCGACGGCAAAGACCTGACTCCGCAGGAGATCAGCGCCATGATCCTGACCAAGATACGCCGCGACGCCGAGAGCTACTTGGGTGAGCCGGTGACAGAGGCCGTCATCACTGTCCCCGCTTACTTTGACGACAGCCAGCGCAAGGCCACCCAGGATGCGGGCCGCATCGCGGGCCTGAACGTCCTGCGCATCATCAATGAGCCTACCGCCGCCGCTGTGGCCTACGGCCTTGACAACGAAGCGCCCCAGAAGATCCTGGTCTACGATCTCGGCGGCGGCACCTTCGACGTCTCCATCATCGAGATCGAAGACGGCACCTTTACGGTGCTGGCCACCGGCGGCGATACCCGCCTCGGCGGCGACGACTTCGACCAGCGCATCGTGGAATACGCCGTGGCAGAGTTCAAGAAATCGGACCGCATCGACCTCTCCCGCGACCCCGCCGCCATGGGACGCCTGAAAGAAGAGGCCGAAAAGGCCAAGAAAGAGCTGTCCAGCGCCCTCTCGGCCCAGCTCAATCTGCCCTTCATCGCGGTGGGCAAGGACGGCCCCCACCACCTGGATCTGACCATCTCCCGCCCCCAGTTCGAGATGATGACCGGCGATCTGCTGGCACGGACGGTGGCCCCGGTGCAGAACGCACTGCGGGATGCCGGCATCTCGGCTTCGCAGCTGGGCAAAGTCCTTCTCGTGGGCGGCAGCACCCGGATGCCTGCCGTTGAACGTCAGGTGAAGGAGCTGCTGGGCTGTGAGCCCAGCCACAGCCTCAACCCCGACGAATGCGTGGCCATGGGTGCCGCTGTGCAGGGCGGTCTGCTGCAGGGCGGCGGCAAGCTGGCTGGCGCTTCTGGTGCAGCGGCGCAGGGCCTTGTGCTGATGGACGTCACCCCGCTGACCCTCTCCATCGAGACACTAGGCGGCGTGGCCACCCCCCTCATCACCCGCAACAGCATGATCCCCACCCGCAAGAGCCAGATATTCACCACGGCCCGCCCCATGCAGACCAGCGTGGAGATCAACGTCCTGCAGGGTGAGCGGCATTTCGCCCGCGACAATAAGAGCCTCGGCAAGTTCAAGCTGAACGGCATCCGGGCCAGCTTCTCGTCCAAGCCCCAAATCGAAGTCACCTTTGATATTGACGTCAACGGCGTCGTGAAAGTCTCGGCCAAAGACCTCGGCACCGGCCGGGAGCAGAACATCACCATCACCGGCAGCACGAACCTCTCGGAGAATGAGATCCAGCGCGCTATGGCCGACGCCGCCGCCTACGAGGCCGAGGACAGCCGCCGCAAAGAGCGGCTTGACCTCCACAATCAGGCCGAGGTGCTGGCCTACAAGGTGGACGAGGCCCTCTCCAAGTGCAAGAAGGAGCTGGACAAAGAGGAGAAGAACCGCATCAAGGCCGATGTGGCCAACCTCCGCCGCTGCCTGCGGAAGGATAAGCCCGAGAAGATGAACGAGACGGAGGAAGCAGACCTCCGTCAGGCCAAGAGCCAGCTCGAAGCATCCGCAAACCACCTGATGGTGCTCTATGCATCGGAGCAGAGCGAGAACGGCTCGGATAATACCCTCTAAAGAAACGCCGGAAGACCCGCTGCAAGCGCAGCGGGCCTTTTTGTGTGAGGACAAACCAAATCCGCCCCGGGCGATGCGGAACGCCCGGGGCGGAAGCGGAAATGGATGGTTCTATTCTTTATAAAAAGCTCACTCTGTGACCTTATGAAGCTTTTTCACACCGCTGTGCAGGGTGTCTTCCTTGGAGCCGCTCCAGGTCGCTTTGACTTGGAAGGTTGCCTTAGCAGCCGTTTCACCGGGGAGGTACACCTCGATATACTTGAGTGCCGCAGGGTCGGTCTCGTTGGGGTAGACTGCGCTCCAGTGATCCTTGGTGTAGAACACCGCCGCCGTGCCAAAATCAAACTTCAGCAGCTCGACATAATACTCCTGCTTGTTTTTGGTGCCGGTGGCTGCACGCACCTCCTTCAGGGTTCCGGCCTCCTTCTCATAGTTGCAGAAGATCGTAGCGGCCAGCACTTTTTCCACGCTGCCGAAGGTGCCGCCCTCTTTGTAGGTATTGGTTTTATAATTCACCGTGTAAAGGTCCGGCTGGATCACGTTGCCGTCCGCATCTTTTCCCTCCTCATAAGAGAGTGCGGTTCTTACGTCCATAGTGATCGCCTCGTGGGTACCTGCAAAGCAGCGCACCTTGGCTGCCTGCCCGGCATAGATTTTTGTGCCATCCTTTTCGTTGGTGCATTCCAGCTCATAGGCTTGATAGATACTTCCGGTATACTTAACAAGCCGATAGCTTGCACTGGTATCGAAGGAGATGGTCTCCCCCTCGCTGATCACGCTCCCGCTGCGTCCCCCTCCGCTGCATCCAGTCAACAGCGTCAGAGACAGTGCTGCAGCCAGAACACCGGCGGCAATTTTTTTGGCCCACATCATATCGCTTCCTCCTGTATCGTCATTCGGCTCCCGCACCCTGCGGGAGCTCTAAATGAATTATACCCCCCCCCCCCCCTACCGGTCTGTCAATAGATTTTTTGCACTTTCGTCACATTTACAAAATACAGTCCCATCAACCGTGCATTTTCCACAAAATAACAGGATTCGAGGGGCTGAAAGCAAAAAAATACAGCCCCGGGGCCGCTTTTGGGGCGGCAGCCCGGGGCTGCAGGTGCAGTATTTTTTTCAGTCTCCCGCCGGGGGCAGGGGGCTTTACTGGTACAGGGGGAACGCCTTGGTCAGGGCCAGCACACGGGCGGAGATGTCGTCCTTCTTCTCGTCGTAGTGCCAGATGCAGTCGGCGATGCAGTCCGCAATGACCTTCATCTCGGCTTCGCCCATACCACGGGTGGTGACAGCCGGAGTACCCAGACGGACGCCGGAAGTCACGAAGGGGCTGCGGGTCTCGCCGGGGACGGTGTTCTTGTTGGCGGTGATGTGGACGCTGTCGAGGCGGGCTTCCAGCTCCTTGCCGGTGCATTCCTCGTCCCGCAGGTCGAGGAGCATCAGGTGGTTGTCGGTGCCGCCGGACACCAGCTTGACGCCGCGGGCCTGCAGTTCAGCGGCCATGGCCTGTGCGTTTTCCACGATCCTGCGGGCGTAGTCCTTGAACTCGGGCTTGAGTGCCTCGCCAAAGCAGACGGCCTTGGCCGCGATGACGTGCTCCAGCGGGCCGCCCTGAGTGCCGGGGAAGACAGCGGAGTTGATGCGCTTGGCCAGTACGGCATTGTTGGTCAGGATGAGGCCGCCGCGGGGGCCGCGCAGGGTCTTGTGGGTGGTGGTGGTCACGACGTCGGCGTAAGGCACCGGGCTCTGGTGCATCCCGCCAGCCACGAGGCCCGCGATGTGGGCCATATCCACCATCAGGAAAGCCCCGTAGCCGTGGGCGATCTCAGCCAGCTTTTCGAAGTCGATGGCACGGGGGTAGGCCGAAGCGCCTGCCACGATCATCTTAGGACGGACCTTTTTGACCTGCTTTTCCAGCTCAGCATAGTCGATGCGGCCATCTTCGCCGACGCCGTAGGAGACGAAGTGATAGTTCTTGCCGGACATATTCACCGGAGAGCCGTGGGTCAGATGACCGCCCTGAGACAGGTCCATGCCCATGACGGTATCGCCCAGATCGAGCAGGGCGAAGTAGACGGCCAGATTGGCCTGTGCGCCGGAGTGGGGCTGGACGTTGGCGTACTTTGCGCCGAACAGCTTGCAGGCGCGCTGGATGGCGATGTTCTCCACCTCATCCACATAGGCACAGCCGCCGTAGTAGCGCTTGCCGGGCAGGCCCTCGGCGTACTTGTTGGTGAGGATGCTGCCCATGGCGGCCATGACGGCGGGCGAGACGATGTTCTCGCTGGCGATGAGCTCGATATTTTCCCGCTGGCGGGTCAGCTCACGGTCCATGGCCGCAGCCAGCTCCGGGTCGGCCTTTTCCACGAGGCCGATGGTATCCATCATATCGTTATACATACGATTTACCCCTCTCTCTGATGCAAAAAATCCGTTCGCGCGGGCGTCCGCTCATTCCGGCCCCGCCTGTTTCCATGATACCAGACATCGTGGATTTCTTCAACAGCATTTCGCACAAACCGATACAGTTTGATTCGTTTCTTTTCGTTTGGATGAAGATATTTCACCCATCCTGCCAAAGCCTTGCTTTTTCTGCGCCCAGCGCTTATTATTATAACAAAAATCCGTCCCGGTTTTTGTGCAGATTTGCCCATCGGGTGCAGAAAGGAACCCATTGCCATGACCATCACGGAGCAAAAAGCCGCACAGCGCAAAGCGGGCATTGCGGCCCGCCGGGCGTTGTCGGACACCGAGCGCACCCGTTCCAACGCCGCTCTCTGCGCCCGCATCATGGCTCTGGACTGCTTCAAAAAGGCAGAAAACATCCTGCTCTACGCGGCCTTCGGCGGCGAAGCCGACCTCTCGGCGCTGGCTGTGGAAGCGGCCCGGCAGGGCAAAACGCTGGCCTACCCCGTCTGCGGCGAGGGCTTTTCGCTGACAGCCGCCGTGCCGGGGCCGGACGGCTGGGAAGTGGGTGCCTACGGCATCCGCACGCCCATTTTGAGCCGGTCGGAGATTTTACGGCCAGACCAGCTCGACCTCGTGCTGGTCCCCTGTACGGCTTTCGACACCGCCTGCCGCCGGGTGGGGATGGGGAAAGGCTATTATGACCGCTACCTCCCCCGCTGCACCCGGGCTGTGAAACTGGGCGTGGCCTTTGAGGCCCAGCGGGTGGATAAAGCGGCAGTGGACGCCTATGACGAAAAACTGGACGGATTCGTGACAGAGGGAGGACTTTACTTTGGATTTGACACAACTGAGCTGTGAGGCCTTTCTGAGCCGGCTTGCCAGCAAGGCCCCCGCTCCGGGCGGCGGCGGCGCGGCGGCCCTCGTGGGCGCGGCAGGCGTGGCGCTGGGCAATATGGTGGGAGATCTCACCACCGGCAAAAAGAAATACGCCGCCGTGGAAGAAGAGATTTTGGTGCTGAATGCCCGTGCTGAAGCCCTGCGCAAACGGCTGGAAGCCCTCGTGCAGGCGGACGCCGACGCATTCACGCCTCTGGCGGCGGCCTACGGCCTGCCCAGAGAGACGCCCGAACAGCAGGCCCGCAAGGCCGCTGTGCTGGCCGAGGCGCTGGACGGGGCCAGCGCCGTGCCGCTGGACATCATGGACGCCTGCTGTGAGGGCATCCGCCTTGCGGCCGATTACGCCGAAAAGGGCAGCGTGCTGGCTGTCTCAGACGCAGGCTGTGCGGCGCTGTTCTGCAAGGCCGCACTTCAGGCGTCGGCTCTGAATGTCGCCATCAACACAAAGCTCATGACGGACCGCGCCCATGCCGCCGCGCTGGACGAAAAAGCGGCCCGGATGCTGGCAGAATATCTGCCGCTGGCCGACGAAGTCTACCAGTCCGTAGCAAACCGCCTGCGGGCCTGATCCAGAGAAAGGGAATGTATATGTCTACCATTTTGAAGGGTGCGCCCGTCGTGGCCGCCATGAACGAAGCAAATGCCGCCCGCTGCGCCGCACTGCGGGAAAAGGGCGTTGTCCCCACACTGGCCGTCGTCCGGGTGGGTGCGCGCGAAGATGACCTCTCCTACGAGAAAGGCGTCATGGCCCGCTGTGCAAAAGTGGGCGTCGAGGTGAAGCAGTTCCTTCTGCCCGCCGACGCTTCGCAGGAAGAGCTGCTGCGCGTCATTGCCGGCATCAACGCAGACGCCGCCATCCACGGCTGTCTGCTCTTCCGCCCCCTGCCCAAACAGTTTGATGACAGGACCATCCGCGCCGCGCTCTCGCCCGAAAAGGACATTGACGGCATCACCGACGGCTCGCTGGCCGGCGTCTTCACCAACACTGCCGTCGGCTACCCGCCCTGCACGGCGCAGGCCTGTCTTGAAATTTTGAAATTCTACAATGTTCCCCTCTCCGGCAGGCGGGCCGTCGTCGTGGGACGCAGCCTCGTAGTGGGCAAGCCCGCAGCCATGATGCTGGACCGGGAAAACGCCACCGTCACCCTCTGCAACTCCCGCACCCAGAACCTGCCCGATGTCTGCCGCGAGGCCGATGTTGTGGTGGTGGCCATGGGCAGGATGGGCTTTATCGGTGCAGAGCATCTGCGGGCCGGTCAGGTCGTCGTGGATGTGGGCATCCATGTCAACGAGGAAGGCAAACTCTGCGGTGACGTCCGCTTTGGCGAGGCAGAGCCTGTGGTGGAGGCCATCACCCCCGTCCCCGGCGGCGTCGGCACCGTGACGACTTCCGTGCTCGTGAGCCATGTGGTGGAGGCGGCAGAGAAGAGCGTATAACTTCTCCGCTAAAGGCTCTCCCTTTGAGGAAAGACTTCCCCCGGCCGGGGGAAGATGTCGCGAAGCGACAAAAAGGGGAATCTGGCGCGGAGCGCCTGAGAGGGCAAGGATGCTGACAGAGAGCATGGATGCGGCGATCGTTTCGCTCTGACAAAGAGTCTGCCTATCGCTGTGCAGTGGCTCTGCCTCGCCGGGCTTGCCCTCTCCGTCATTGCTTTGCAATGACACCTCTCCCAAGGGGAGAGGCTTTGGCATATCGGAATATCTCTATACACCAAAAGCGCCCGGCGGATAACCCGCCGGGCGCTTTTGGCATTGACAGAACAATGACAGGGGAATAATTGGGAATTGGGAAATTGGAATAGGTCTTAGTTTATGCGGCCTTTGCCGGGGCAAAGACCAGAGCCTTCTTGCGGCGGTTCTGCATTGCGCGCACCACACAGCTCAGGGTGAAGTTGATGATGAAGTAGATGACGCAGGCCGTACCGAACAGCACCATGACGTCGGAGACGTTCACCGTGCCGAGACCGTTGTAAGTACCGGCGGCGCTCAGCAGCTGGCGGATGCGGGCCATCAGCTCGATGGTGGCCACGTTTGCCAGATAGGAGGAGTCCTTGATGGTGGTGATGACCTGGCTGAGCAGGGTCGGCACGATGTTGCGGTAGGCCTGCGGCAGAACGATGTAGAGCAGCACCTCAGCGGTGTTGAAGCCCTGTGCATAGCCGGCCTCGAACTGGCCCTTGGACACGCCGTTCAGGCCGCCGCGGACGATCTCGGCGATGACGGAGGAGTTGAAGAGGATGAGGGCCAGAGCGGCCTTGAACAGAAGCTTCATCTCCACGCTGGTCAGGCCGAACATCTTGCGGGCGAAGAAGCCCGGGCAGGGGCAGAACACCACACAGATGAAGATCCAGAGCAGGTAGGGCGTATTGCGGAACAGCTCGATGTAGGCGGCAGCGAACCAGCCGAGGATGCGGGCCGGACCCTTTTTGCAGTAGGTGCGGGCCAGCGCCAGCAGAGAGCCCACGATGAGGCCCATGATGACGCCCAGCACCGAGATGATGCAGGTGAAGGCCACGCCGCGCAGCAGGTAGAGCATGACGCCTTCTTTTGTCAGGATGGAAAGGCTTGCAGCAAGCGTCTTCATATCAGGCAGCCTCCTTCAGCTCTACTTTCTTGGCAGCGGTCTTGAGACTCGTGTTCACGCGGCCCTTGCGCTCCTTGAGGGAAGCTTCCCAGCGGGCTGCCAGCGTGGACAGCGGGAAGCAGACCACGAAGAAGATGAGGCCGCAGACGATATAAGCGGGGGCGTATGCGCCGCCGGTGGAAGCGCCGGTGACGAAGCTGTAGGTCACGCTGATGAGGTCAGCGCCGCCCACGATGTAGAGGCAGGAGGTGTTCTTGAAGAGGTTGACCACCTGATTGACCATCGGAGGGAGCATCACGGGGATGCTCTGGGGCAGGATGATGTAGCCCATCCGCTGCAGATAGTTGAAGCCCTGCGCCTGTGCGGCCTCGAACTGGCCCTTCGGCACAGACTCGATGGCGGCGCGGACGACCTCGCCCATGTAAGCGCCGGTGTAAACGCCCAGTGCAATGATGCCGGTGCGGATGACGCCGAGGCTCACGCCTGCAAATGCCAGCGCATAATACAGGAAGCACAGCTGCAGCAGCAGCGGGGTGTTCTGGACGAATTCGACGTAAATGCGGGCGATGATGCGCAGCAGCTTACTGCCGCTGGTGGACATCAGGCCCAGCGCAGCGCCAATGATGAAGGCCAGCGCCAGTGCGCAGACGGCGGTCTGCAGCGTGTTGCCCAGACCCAGCAGAAAACTCTCACGATGCGTCCAGACGGTGGACCAGGACTCTAACGAAAACAAGCCAGACATGGCAAACTCCCCTTTCCCTACGCTCTCTTGGTTCTGAAAAGTCTGGGCTTAATCCAGACCGTTGTCTTTGATGAGCTGCTCGATGGTGCCATCTGCCAGCCAGCCCTTGACGAGGTCGTCGCACAGGGTGGAGAAGTCGCTGCCCTTCTTGGTAGCGACGCCATACTCCTGCGGGCTGAACTCAGCGTCAATGTAGCTGCGGCCCTCGGTCTTGTAGATGGCGAGGATGGACTTATCGACGCAGAAGCCCTGCACTTCGCCTGCGCTCAGTGCGGTGCTGATGGCGGGATAGTCGTCGTACTGACGGAAGGAGACGCCATCCTTCCAGGTGTCGGCGTTGAAGGTGTCGGCGTCGAAGTTTGCGCCGTCCAGCACGCCCTCGTCGATCATGGCCTTGACCAGAGCACGAGCGGAGGTGGAGCCGGAGGAGACGCCCACGACCTTGTCCTTCAGGTCAGCCAGACCCTTGATGCCGGTGGAGTCCTCCACCAGAACGGAAACGTAGTCGGTATAGTAGGGGGTGGAGAAGTCCCAGGTCTTCTTGCGCTCTTCGGTGATGGTGAAGGTAGCCAGAACGGCGTCGATGTCGCCGGAGTCCAGCAGCTCGCCGCGGGTGGCGGCGGTAACTGTGGTGAACTCAACGTCCACGCCGAGGTGCTCTGCGATCATCTCTGCGAGGCTGTCCTCGAGGCCCTTGTACTCGCCGGTGAGGGTATCCTGGAAGCTGAAGCCCTGAACTGCGTTCTTGACGCCCACCTTCAGGACACCGCGGTCCACGATGGCCTGAGTGTCAGCGCCCAGTGCTGCAGCGGAAGCGGCTGCGCCGCCGGCGGCAGAAGATGCCGTGGAGGCTGCGGTGGAGCTTGCAGAGCCGCCGCAGGCGGTCAGGGCAGCAGCAGCGCCCACCAAACCAGTGACTTTCAGAAAATCACGACGCGAGATCTTTTTCATAATAAACCACTCCTCTTTGTTTTTTCGGCCCGAGCGGCTTTCCCTGTCCGCTCCGAAAACGGCCTGTTATCAACAACGGCGTCTCACCACAACTTGTGAGCCCCTGCCGTGTCAACCTTTGTTGTTCGCCCTCTCAGCGGACGATCTTGCTCAGGAACTGCCGGACGCGCTCGTTCTTGGGGTTGGTGAAGAAGTGCTCCGGCGTGCCTTCCTCAATGATCTGGCCGTCCGCCATAAAGACGATACGGTCGGCCACATTTCGTGCAAAGCCCATCTCGTGGGTGACGACCACCATCGTGATGTTCTTCTCGTGTGCCAGCTTTACCATGACATCCAGCACTTCCTGGATGGTCTCAGGGTCGAGGGCCGAAGTCGGCTCGTCGAACAGGATGATCTTGGTCTGTGCGCAGAGGGCGCGTGCAATGGCGATGCGCTGCTGCTGGCCGCCGGACAGCTGCGGAGGGTAGACATCCGCTTTGTCCCGGAGGCCGACGACCTCAAGATAATGATATGCCAGCTCTTCGGCCTCTGCCCTGGTCTTGTGATGGAGCTTCATGGGTGCCAGCGTCAGGTTTTTGAGCACCGTCATGTGGGGGTAGAGGTTGAACTGCTGGAAGACCATGCTCATGTTGTCGCGGACGATCCTGGTCTTGTTCTTGTTGGTCAGCTCCTGACCGTCGATGTAGACATGGCCGCTGGTCGGCTCTTCCAGAAAGTTCATGCAGCGGACGGTGGTAGATTTGCCGCTGCCGGACGGTCCGATAATGACCAGCTTTTCGCCCTCGGCGACCTCAAGGTTCACGTCTTTGAGGACGTGCAGGTCTCCGAAGTACTTGTCAACATGTTCGAGTTTGATCACTGTGATCCCCGCCTTTCCCTATCCTGTTCTGTCGTCCGTGCTCCAGCGCCGCGGACAGCGCATCCTGTGCGGCTTTCCCGAACCGCACACAAAAACGAAAAAACAAAAAAGGCGCAAAGTGGATCCATCCACTTAAGCGCCTTTGCTTTCGTTGGTTAAAGTATAGTCTTTTTCCGCTCGACTTTCAATCCATAAAGTGCAACAAAAATCAGAGCGGGTCAATCTGCATTTTGGAAAGCTGCACAAACATCGTACTTAAAATCCGTAAATCAGCGGGTCATCAGCAGGAGCAGCGCCGATGCGACGGCCTGCAGGATGAGCCAGCGGGCCACCACCTGTTCGTCGCTCCAGCCCATGCGCTTGCGCACATGGTCGTGCAGCGGAGTGAGGGTGTTCTTGAGGATGCTGATGTGGAGGAAGCGCTTGAAGCTGATCTTCAGGATGCCGAGGCTGCCGTCCACGATGAACACCAGCGCCGCCAGCAGGAAGGCGAACGGGTGGCCGCACTTGAGGGCCAGGATGGCGAGGAAGAAGCCCATGGCGCGGCTGCCGGCGTCGCCCATCAGGAGGCTGGAAGGCTTTGCGTTGGACCACAGGTAGGCCAGCAGTGCGCCGATAAAGACGATGGCAGCGGTGGAGTAGTCCCCCAGCTCCTCGCCGTAAGCCAGCAGGAAGGTGCCGATGCTCACCACCGCGAGGCTGGCAGACAGGCCGTCCACGCCGTCGGTGCAGTTGACCACGTTGATGCTGGCCCAGATGAGGATGACGATGAGCAGCAGGTAGAGCGGATAGGCAATGGTGAAAGTGGTGCTCAGGAAGTTGACGCTCGTGCCGTTGAAGTTCAGATAGGTAACACCTGCCACCACGGCGATGACGAAGTCGATGAGGCCCTTCTTGTACTCGTTCCACGCCGTCTCGGAGGCGTCGTCAAAGTAGCCCGACAGCATGGAGGCGATGAGCAGAACGGTATAAATAAGGTACTCTACCTTAAAAGGCACCACCGCCAGCGTCACCAGCGCGATGCAGAGCACGAAGATGAGTCCGGAACCCCGGGCCTTGCCCTTGGAGAGCTCGCCGTTGACGGCGAAGGCACGGCCATGGTCGTGGGGGAGCTTGTCGTGAAAGACCGAGTCCATCAGGGCGGTCAGGGCAAACGCCAGCAGGAACGCCAGCGCGTCCACGGTCTGCTGGCCGGTAGCTGAAATAAGCTGCAGCATATTTTGAACCTCTTTCAATGATATTCTTCTTACTCCGAGAGTGTATCACGCCAGAGCCAAAAAATCAATCGCCCGGTTTGACAATCTTCCTCCCCGTGCCTATAATAGTAAGGCAGCTTATCAACACAGAAAACAGGAGACTACATGACACTTTCTTTGGAGCAGCTCTCGGCCCGGATGCGGCAGGGCGAGGACATCCCGCTGTCCGACACAGCCCGCATCGCGCTGGCGCTGAGCATCCCTTCCATTCTGGAGCAGCTGGTGGTCACGGCGATGGAGTACATCGACGCCGCTATGGTGGGCCACATCGGCGCAGAGGCCACCGCCGCCATCGGCATCGTCAGCTCGAGCACCTGGCTGCTCCATGGCATCCTTGTAGGACTGTACACCGCGTTTTCGATCCAAATCGCCCAGTACCTCGGGGCCGACCGCCAGCAGGACGCCCGGGGCGTGCTGCGGCAGTCCATGCTCTTCAACCTCATCCTGGGTCTGGGCGCTGCGGCTTTCGGCGTCGGCATCAGCCGCTTCCTGCCCGGGTGGCTGGGGGCGGACATCTCGCTCCAGGCCAGTTCCAGCGCCTACTTCGCCATCTGGTCGGCGGCCCTCCCCTTCACGATGGCCATGGGGATGTATAGCGCCATGCTCCGGGCCACCGGCGACGCCCTGACCCCCGGCCTCATCAGCGTGCTGGTCTGCGCGCTGGATGTGGTGTTCAACTTCTTCCTCATCAACCCCACCCGGCAGATCCTGCTCTTCGGCCAGAGCGTCACAGTCTGGGGTGCCGGTCTCTCTGTGCCGGGCGCAGCGCTTGGCACGGCCCTCTCCACCGTCGTGGGCGGTCTGCTGGCGCTGGGCGTCCTGCTGCTGCGGGACGGCCCGCTTTGCATCCGAAAGCCCGGCAGCTGGCGCATCACCTCCGCCTGCCTGCGCAACCTCTGGCGGGTGGGTACACCGCTGGCCGCTGAGCGTGCGGCCCTCTCGTCGGCACAGGTGCTGCTCGTCCGTATCGTCTCGGGCCTCGGCACGGTGGCCATCGCGGCCAACAGCCTCGGCGTCAGCGCCGAGGGCCTCTGCTACATGGCAGGCTACGGCATCCAGGACGCCTCCATCGCCCTCATCGGGCAGGCCGTCGGCGCACACCGCCGGGATATGGCGAAGCGGTTCGCCTGGCTCTGCACCATGATGGGCATCGGCATCATGGCCCTGTCCGGCGTGGGGCTCTGGCTCTTTGCCCCGGCCCTCATGGGCATCTTCACGGCAGATGCCGCCGTCATCGCGCTGGGTGCGCGGGTGCTGCGCATCGAGGCTTTTGCCGAGCCGATGTTCGGGGCCAGCATCGTAGCAAGCGGCGCGATGCAGGGCGCAGGCGACAGCACAGGCTGCTTTGTGCTGAACCTGTTCAGCATGTGGGGCGTCCGGCTCACCCTCGCCTTCCTGCTGGCTCCCCGGCTGGGCCTCGTGGGCGTCTGGGCCGCCATGTGCATCGAGCTCTGCATCCGGGGCGCTCTGTTCCTCATTCGGCTTGCAAGGGGCAAGTGGCTCGATAAAGGAGCACTGCAATAAAAAAATAAACCTCTCGGGCAAAGCCAAAGGCTTTGACTGAGAGGTTTTTCTTTTAATTACTTCCGGCCATGCAGGATGGGAGACAGGGGCTTATAGATGACCATGCAGAGCACGGCGTCCAGCAGGCCCTTGACCAGCGTGAAGGGCAGGTTGAAGATGACGAGGCACTTCATAAGGCTGTCGGCAGAGGGCAGGATGGCCTGATACATGCCGAGGATGGCTTCCAGCGGCATATGGTAGAACTCCACATAGGCCGGGTAGGTGATGAAGTAGTTGGAGGGCACACTGAAGACGGCCATTGCGGCGGCACCCGCTACCGCGCCGAGGATGGCGGTCTTGCGGCTCTTATGATGCTTGTAGATGACGCCCGCCACAGCGGAGAAGACAGCGCCCAGCATAAAGTTGCACAGCTCGCCGACACAGGCAGTGCTGGTACCCTTGACGACGATGTGGAGCAGGTTCTTCATGAAGCTGATGACCACGCCGTACACCGGGCCGAGGGCGAACGCGCCCAGCAGGGCGGGCAGGTCGGAGAAGTCCATCTTGACGAAGGACGGGATGAGCATCGGGATGGGGAACTCGATGAACATCAGGATGAACGCCACTGCGCTGAGCATGGCGGCAACGGTCAGGTTGTGGGTCGTATCTTTTCTCATAATTTTCCTCCCGGGGCGGCTGCCCCATTCAAATAAAGACTGGAAAGCTCTTTTCTCGCTCGCCGGAACCGGGAAGACAAATGAAAACGCGCCCTGCCATAGCTTACACTATAACAGGGCGCGCACAAACAAATCAAATTGCCTGCCGTTTCTTGTATCCGGACTATACCGTTGGCCCCGGAGTCTCACCGGGTCAGCACTCTTTGGGAGTGGTCGCGGGCTGTACCGCCAGTGGGGAATCGCACCCCGCCCTGAAACGAACTTTCTTCGCAGAGTATAACGCGGCGGGTTTGTCTTGTCAAGCCCTTTTATGCATTTTCTTAACAATCCTCTCCCGATTTGCACCGCTGGCTGTAATATGGTATACTGATTTTATTATTCGTCAGGAAGGTATCTGTTTCTATGCTTTTCACCATCAACGATCTCGGCTTTTCCATCGCCGGACTGCTGCTGGAAGGCTGGCTGGCCTTTGCAGCCCGGTGCGTCTGTGCGCTGGCCCTGCTGTTCATCGGCTGGGTCGTCAGCCGCTGGATGCAAAAAAGCCTCTTCCCCCGCCTGCTGAAGCGCAGCTGGCACTTTGCCTTTACGCACCCCCTGCTGGAAAGCTTTGCCCGCCCGACGGCCCGCATCGCGTGGTACACCGGCATGTATCTGGCCCTGCGCAGCCTGCCCTGGGCCATCCCCGGTCTTCCGGCCCTGCTGCTCAAAGCCTATCGGATGATGCTGGTCTTCCTCATCGGCACCGGCTTCTACCACGCTTCCGGCATCGCGGCTCTGCTGCTGGCCTCGTTCAGCGAAGAAGTCCGCACCAACCGCACCCTGCTCACCCTGCTGGATAAAGTCTACAAAGTAGCCGTCGTGGTGCTCTGCGGCGCGACCATCGCACAGGAGAGCGGCCTGCCCGTGGGCAGTGTCGTGGCCAGTGCCGGTCTTATCGGCCTTACGATCTCTCTGGCTGCACAGGATATGGCCAAGAATTTCTTCAGCGGCGTGGTCATCCTGCTGGACAAGCCCTTCTCCATCGGTGACTGGATCACCGTCGGCGACGTGGAGGGCGAAGTGGTGGACATCAACTTCCGCTCCACGAAAGTCCGGGCCGTGGATAACTCCATCTACATCCTCACCAACAGCACCGTCAGCAGTGCCACCATCAACAACGCTACCCTCCGCAACAAGCGGCTCTACCGCTTCACGCTGGGCGTCACCTACGACACCACCCGACCCCAGCTGGAAAAGCTGATGGCCGACCTCGACGCCATGCTCAAGGCCAGCCCCGACACCTACGAGGACACCGCCTTTGTCCGGATGACCGGCTTCGGCGACTCGAGCATCAACCTGATGGTCTCTGCCTATCTGCGCACCGCCGACCTCGGCGTGTTTTTGCGGATGCAGAACGATCTGAACCTCAACATCATGGACGTGATGAAGGCCGACGGCGTGGATTTCGCATTTCCCTCCACGACAGTCTACCTCGCAAAAGAGAACTGACAGCAAAAAAGCCGATGCAACTGCATCGGCTTTTTTGCTACAGCGCAATATCCAGCGCCATCATGAGGGCGAAACCCAGCACCACGCTGATGACGCCCGCCGGTTCGTCCTGCTCCACGGCTTCCGGTATCATCTCCTGAGCCGTCACACAGACCATGCACCCGGCGGCGGCGCTCATGAGCCACGGCAGAGCCGCGCTCACCCAGCCCGCGAGAGCCAGCGCCAGCAATGCCCCCAGCGGCTCCACGAGGCCAGACGCCGCACCGGCGCAGAAGGCTTTCCGTCTCCCCTGCCCGGCCTGCGCCAGCGGCAGGCTCACCGCCGCGCCTTCCGGGATATTCTGCAAGCCGATGCCCAGCGCAAGGGCCAGCGCCCCGCTGACGGCCTCCGGCTCACCCTGCAGGGCCAGCGCCGCCGCAAGTCCCACCACCATGCCCTCGGGCAGATTGTGGAGGGTCACGGCCAGCACCACCCGGCCCATCCGGCCATGCTCTTTTGACCCGGTGTGCATCAGCCGCCCGGCAGCCTCTTCCAGCCGCAGCAGACCCACAGCCCCAAGCACCAGCCCCGCCGCCGGGGCCAGCCAGACCGGCAGCGTCCCGGCCTCCGCCCGCTCGATGGCAGGCAGCAGCAGGCTCCACACGCTGGCGGCCAGCATGATGCCCGCCGCCATGCCGCAGAGCATCCGCCGGGTGCGGGGCTCGTCGGCCCGACGCACCAGAAAGACCCCCGCCGCTCCCAGCGCCGTACAGAGCGCCGGCAGCAGCAGGATGACCGCCGCAAACAGATAGATGTTCACATTGCATTCCCCCTTCCCACCGATGTATGCGAAGGGAGGGGGAAATGTGAAGAGAAAAAGCTCTCCTCATTCCGGCAGCGCCACCACCTCGGGCGCATAGCGGGTGCCTCTCTGGGCGTGGAATTCGCCCAGCAGTGTATCCACCGGCTTTGCCATCGTGTAGCAGCGGCCGATATTAGAGGATAGCGTTGTTCTCCTTCATGTAGTCGAAGCACTTGATGGCATTGGACTGGATGGTCTCCAGCAGCTCCTTCGCTTTCATATCCGGGGAGAATTTAGGCTGGGAGAGGGTGCAGCCCGTCCGTTTCTGACGCACAAAAAGACTGCCGTGCATCGTCTTTCTGCACGGCAGTCTTGTCAGATCGGATCTTCAGTTGCGGTAGCAGCGGTCCTGGCCTACCAGCCAGTCCTCGCACAGGCGCTCGGCCTCTTCCCGGCTGCAGCTCACACAGCGGAACAGCCGCCCTTTCAGCGAGCAGTAAGAATAGCGAACTTTCGGCACCCCATTTGCATCCCGGAATGATTCCCATCGTTCCTGTCCCGGCATCAAATAGCTTTGTTCCATAGCTTTCGCGCTTCCTTTCCGGCTGCTCCGGCAGCACAACGTGTTTATTTTATCACGTTTTGGCCGGAAGGGCTATTCGCTCTTTCCACAAAAAGCGCTCTGCATTTTATGGGAGAATGCGCATTGACAAACCGCGATTCAACAGTGTTTCTTTTTCTTCCAGACAAAATACCCGGCGTATAGGACGAATGCCGCCAGCGCTGCCAGCGAGACTTTACTGGCCAGGGAATAACCGTCGGCCTGATAGACGAAGTCGATGGTGTTCTCCCCCGCCGGGGCCAGAACGGCCATCAGCCCCTCGTCCACCCGGATGACCTCAGTCTCTTTGCCGTTGACATAGGCCGTGAATCCATCGTCGTACGGTACGGAGAAGAAGACAAGGTCGTCCTTCTTCAGCGTGATCTCCGCATGGAAGCCGGAGTTGGTCATCCGGAAGCTGCTGCACGCCGAGGCGCGGCGGTCGGCGCAGTCAGAGACGTAGGTGTCGTACCACAGATCGTCCAGCTTTGCTTCAGGCAGCTTCTCGAGGTACTTGCCGTAGGTTTCGGCGTCCTCTTCGCTGAGCACCAGCGCCCGCATCAGGAGGTTCGCGCGGGTATTTTTAACGGTCGTCTCGTAGGACTCCTCCGTAATATAGTAGTCGTAGGTAAAGCCCATGGGAACGTAGTTCTCGTTCTCATAGAGCATGAAGCCGTCTTTGGTGTCGTAGTAGCTCCATCCGTCGTCCGCAGCGGCGAGGAAATCTTCCTGCTTTTCGGGCGTGGTGATGAGGTACTTGACGCTCAGCAGACCCCGCAGGGCGTAGTTGGAGATGTCCGGCTCACTGCGGACATCCCGCTTGACGCCCAGTGCCGGGTAGAAGCTGAGGATGCTGGGCGCGGCCGTGCTGCCGAAATATTGCAGGCTGCTCTTGTCGAGCCAGAGGCCGAGGTTGTCGTGGGTCTTGTAGGTATCCACGCGCCAGTCGCCCTCGGGCAGGTCATCCTTGAGCTTGATGGCAGAGGTGTACTGCTCCACAAGGTCGCTGTCGGTGTGCCACTGGCCGAACTTGCCGATGCCGATGTGTACCATGCTGAACGCGCAGGCAAAGGCCAGCACCACTGCCGTCATCCGACGGGCAAAGGCCTGGCTCCCCCGCCAGCGGCGGCAGAGCAGGCGGTACAGGATCAGACCGCCGATGCCGAAGCTCAGGACGGCGGCATACTGGCCGGGGTTCTGCAGCACACCCAGCGACCATTCTTTGGTGTCGCCGTCCTGCACCGGCACCAGGGCAAACGCCAGCGTCGCGGCCATCAGCCAGCCGATGCCCCGGACCGGGGCGTCCAGCTCGTCGGCAGAGATGTCGGGGCTTTCCAGCGCACTGGCCGTCATGGCGCAGAGGATGAGCACCGGCATATAGTACCACCGGGCGTAGTAGCTGGAATTGAGGGCGTAGAACGCACTGTTGAGCACCGGCACCAGCGCAAAGATGGCGCAGGTGGCGACGATGCGCTTTTTACTGTCGCCCTTCCGCGCCCGCCAGTAGGCCATCGCGCCGGCCAGACTGCACAGGGGCAGATAGGCCGACATACTCGTCCACTTGATGATGCCCTCCGACCAGATGGAGGTGATGTAGGGCGAATCGGGCGGTAAGAGCCAGCTCAGCAGGATGGCCAGATACTGCTGCACCTTCGAGTAGGTCAGAAAGCCCCAGCCCGACGACAGGTCGATGGTGCGGGGGTTCTGCAAAATGCTGAGTACCGCCGGCCAGAGCAGGACGAAGCCCAGAGCCGCGCCCAGCAGGCTTTCAAAGGCCAGCCGGACGAAGAGGCGGACATTCATCGGGAAATCTTTCGTCGTCAGCTTGCAGATGAAGTAGATGACGAGGAAGAGGACCTGTCCGATGAAGAAGAAGTAGTTGTTGAGCAGGTTGACCCCCACCCAGAACGCGAAGAGGCCGTAGTGCTCTTCCTGCTCGTAGAGCGTTTCGTCCAGCGCCCAGAGCATCCACGGGAAGAGGGCCACCACGTCGATAAAGTGGTTGAAGAAGACATTGTAGATGCTGAAGCCCGAGAAGGCATACAGGCAGGCACCCAGCACCGCGTGGTCGGAGCGGCAGACATAGCGGCAGAGGTAGCGGTAAGCGCCGCCGCCCGCCACGGCAAATTTCAGCACCAGCAGCGGCACCATGAGGTAGGGCAGCCAGTTCTGGGGGAAGATGAGGGACAGCCAGAAGAAGGGCGAACCATACAGGTAGAACGAGTAGGCGTTCATCGCGCCGCTGCCCAGGTCGGTGGCCCAGGAGAAGGTGCTGCGGGCCGCGCCGGCCATGCCGTCCGGGTAGCCTGCCCCCTTGATAAAACCGTTCATGTAGCGGTAGAAGCTGATCTGCTGGCTGTTGAAATCGCCTGCATAGTGGAAAAATCCGCCGTCGATGATATAGAACGGCAGGAAGAATATCGCCGCCGTCAGCGCACAGAGCAGCATGGTGCGGAGCATCTGGTCCCGCCGCCCCGGCATATTGAGCAGCCGGGCATTTCCGGCCTGATTTTTTGAATCGTCCATTGTCTATCCTCTTTCCCCGCCCGGAGGGGCGGCACAGGCCCATCGCCTGCATCGTTCTCGCGTTCCAGTATAGCACGCGGCTGTGTGGAAAAAAAGAATTTTTGTGTTTTGCTTGACATTCGCCCGCCGGGCGGGTATAACCCTCTCAAAGACACTTCAAGGAGGCCGACATGAAGCTATACCCGTTCAGCGCCCTTCTGGCGCGGATGAAGTACATCACCCGGTGGAGTCTGATGCACTCCACCCGCCCGGAATCTCTCAGCGAGCACACCTGCGACACTGCCCTGCTGGCCCATACCCTCTGCCTCATCGCGCGGCGGTACACCGGCACGCCCTGCCGCCCCAAGACGGTGGCGGTGGCGGCGCTCTATCACGATGCACCCGAGATCATCACCGGCGATATGCCCACGCCGGTCAAGTACAGCAGCCCCGGCCTGCGGGACGCCTATAAGGCGCTGGAGACCGAGAGCGTGGATTCCATGACCCGCCTGCTGCCGCCGGAGCTGGCCGAGGAGGTCAGCCCCTTCATCACCGGCAGCCTGCTGACCGCCGAGGAAAAGCGGCTCCTGAAAGCCGCTGACCGGCTCTCGGCCCTCGTCAAGTGCATGGAGGAGCAGCGCAGCGGCAACCACGAATTTGACGCCGCGCTTCGTCAGCAGCGGGAGGCACTGGAAGGGATGCACTGCCCCGAGGCCGACTGGTTCATGGCGCACTGCCTCCCCTGCTTCACCCAGAACCTCGACGAGCTGACCCGCAGCGAATGATCACGGGAAGGGAACTTCCCGCACGTCGTCCGGGTCCAGCCCGGCCTTGCGCTGCTCTTCGAACACTGCCGTGATAAGCTCGTCCAGGTCTTCCAGACGGGACAGGGTGCAGCAGCAGCGGCGGAGGGCGGCAGCGCCCTTGAGGCCCTTCATATAGTGCATGGTCTGGGCGCGGGCCTGAGGCATGGCGGTGTATTCGCCCTTCTGCTCCACCATCTCTTCCACCTGACGGCGGAGGGCGTTCATCCGGGCCTGCAGGTTCGGCTCCTTGGGAGCCGGCAGGCCCTCGATGGCGGCGTTCACCCGCTCGAAGAGCCACGGGTCGCCCAGCGCAGCACGGGCGATCATGACGCCGTCGCAGCCGGTGCGCTGCATCATCTCCACGGCATCTTCTGCCGTGTGGATGTCGCCGTTGCCCAGCACAGGCACCTTCACCGCCGCCTTGACCTTGGCGATGATGTCCGGGTCGATGCCCGGGGTATACATCTGCTCCCGGGTGCGGGCGTGGACGGCGATGAGTTCAGCCCCCGCCTGCTCGCAGGCTTTGGCGCACTCCACCGCCGTGACGTGGTCGGCGTCCCAGCCTTTCCGCATCTTGACCGTCACCGGGCGGGTGGTGTGGGCCTTGACCTGCTCGACGATGCGGCCGCAGAGGTCGGGGTCCAGCATCAGCTTGCTGCCTGCACCGCCCGAGACGATCTTCGGGGCCGGGCAGCCCATGTTGATGTCCAGAAAGTCGAACTCGTATTCTTCAATGGCCGCTGCGGCCTCGCCCATGATCTGGGGCACCTCGCCGAAGATCTGCACGCCGTAGGGTGCGCCGTTGGGTTCGGCTTTGAGCAGGCTGACTGTTTTGTGGTCGTGGTAGACCAGCGCCCGGCTGGACACCATCTCGCTGACCGTAAAGCCTGCGCCGTGCTGGGCCATCAGCCGGCGGCAGGGCGCGTCCGTAAAGCCCGCCATCGGGCCAAAAACTGCCCGGTGGGGCAGGGTGATATTTCCGATTTTCAGAGAATCCATCTTATCCCTCGTTTTGCTTGACAATGGCTTGCAAAAGCTCTATACTATAAACAAGAAAGGCACTGTCTGCGAATGGTCAGCGTCCTTCCGGCGTTAAGTCAAAAAGAATGACCGCAGCTTGTCAGGGCGTGGCGGTCATTTCTTTTTGCTGTTGGAAATCGTCCATGTAATCTGAAACGTGACAAAAATCGCTCCGCCGATAATGGCGAGCAACTGAAGCACTTCGCTCAGCGTCATAGCACATCCCCCCTTTCGCACCATGCGTCAGGGGATAGCAAAAAGTTCACCTCCCCGGCGCAGGGCCGGAAGGGCGTGACCACCTACATTGCAGACAGTACCTTGCTGCATCGGCAGCACCTATAGAATATCATATTTCCCGCACGAATACAACACCCCGGCTGTCTGCAGGCCGGGGTGTTCGTCTTGTCTATCGCAATTTCTCCTGCTATACTTAGGGCAAAGGAGCGGCGGGCGGACCCCCGCCGGAGAAATGGCTATGGAGTATCGTGATTGGACGAAAAAAGACGGCATCGGGCGGGACATTTCCACCTCGCTGCTGGGCTACGGGTGTATGCGCTTCCCCACCCTGCCGGATGGCCGCATCGACGAAGTGCGGGCCGAAAAGCTGCTGAACACGGCCCGAGAGGCGGGCGTCAACTACTTTGACACCGCTTTCCCCTACCACGGCGGTGAAAGTGAACCTTTCGTGGGCCGGGTCATTGCCAAGTGGCCTCGGGAGAGCTTCTACCTCGCCACCAAGCTGCCTCTGTGGAGCTGCAAGACCCTCGACGAGGCCAAAGCCATCTTTGAGAAGCAGTTCGAGCGGCTGGGTGTGGACTACATCGACTTCTATCTGCTGCATTCCCTGCACAAGGCCCGCTACGATGCGGCCAAAGAGATGGGCATTGTGGACTGGCTCTGGGAGCAGAAGGCCGCCGGGCGCATCCGGAATTTTGGCTTCTCCTGCCACGACAACGCGGCGGGCTTCGAGCACATCCTGCGCGACCAGCCGTGGGACTTCTGCCAGCTGCAGTACAACTACCTCGACACCGACGACCGTGCCGAGGAGATCGCAGGAGACCGGGGCTATGCTCTTACCGAAGAACTGAATGTTCCCCTCATCATCATGGAGCCCATCAAGGGCGGTACGCTGGCACAGCTTCCGCCGGACGCTGCCGCGCCGCTGAATGCACTGGACGCCGACGCCAGTGCAGCCTCGTGGGCGCTGCGCTGGGCGGCCAGCCACAAAAACGTGAAGGTCGTCCTCTCCGGCATGAGCGCAGAAGACCAGCTGGACGACAACCTCGCCACATTCGGAGATTTCCGCCCCATGACCGACGCCGAGAACGCCGCCATCCGGCAGACTGCCGACGTCCTGCGCAGCCACATCAAAATCGGCTGCACCGGCTGCCGCTACTGTATGCCCTGCCCCATGGGCGTGGACATTCCCGACAATTTCAGCATCTGGAACAAGCTCGGGATGTTCGGCAATAAGGACGCCATCCGCCAGCAGTGGACAGCCCGCTTCCCGGATGCCGAAAAGGCCATTCACTGCGTCCGCTGCGGCAAGTGTGAGGCCGTCTGCCCCCAGCACCTGCCGATTCGGGACTCTCTTGCAAAGCTTCAGACGGAACTGGACAATTTATAATGAGTGAAAGCGGGCGCTCCTCTGTCTCTCCGGACAGGTAGAGCGCCCGCTTTTTGTTTAACCTACGTTGATGTGACCCACCGGGAGGACTTTACGCTTGTTGTCGTCGGGCTTTGCCGTCAGGCTGATCGCCAGCGACACCGGGCCGACGCGGCCCATGAACATACAGGCCATATACAGCAGCTTTGCGCCGGTGTTCAACTGCCCAGTGACACCCACCGACAGGCCCACCGTACCGAACGCCGAGCAGGACTCGAAGATGCAGTCGATGACCGACACCGTCTCTGCGGTGTTGTAGTACACCACGACGGCAGAGCCGAACGCCGCCACCGCGCCGATGACGATGATGGTCAGAGCGCGGTAGACCGTCTTGGACTCGATGTGGTGGCCGCCGATGACGCAGTCATCGCGGCCCTGTGCCACGCTGCGGATGGTCAGGATGAGCACCGCGAAGGTCGTCACCTTGACGCCGCCGCCCGTCGAACCGGGGGCCGCACCGATAAACTGCAGCACGCTCATCAGCAGCTTGCTGATGGGGCTGCAGGCCGCGAGGTCGATGGTGTTCATACCCGCAGTACGGGTGGATACCGACTGGAACAGCGCCGCCATTACCTTGCCCGGGACGGACAGGCCGCCCATCGTCCTGGGGTTCGACCACTCGAGCAGGGCCAGCAGCACCGCGCCGCCCACCCAGAAGATGACCGAGAACTGCAGCACGACCTTCGCGTGGAGGGAGAGCCGCCGCTTTTTGCGGTACTCCGCCAGCTCCACCCAGACCATGAAGCCCAGACCACCGGCCATGATCATGAACATGATGACAGCCTGCACATAGTAATTGTTGACGTACGGCACCAGCGAGGAGTAGGCGCCAAACCGTCCGAAGAGGTCAAAGCCTGCGTTGCAGAAAGCCGAGATGGCCGTGAACACGCTGACCCACACACCCTCTGCGCCGAACTGCGGCACAAATGCGAAGAGCAGCAGCACGATGCCCACGGCCTCGAAAGCCGCTGCCAGCTTGATGACGATCTTCAGCACCTCAGTGGCCTTGGACAGGCCGTCTGCCGAGACGCTCTCGCCCAGCAGCCGCAGGTCGCGGAATCCCATCCGCCGCCGGGCCGCCAGCGCGAAGAAGCTGGTGAGGGTGACAAGGCCGAGGCCGCCCACCTGAATGAGCATCAGGATGATCACCTGCCCGAACAGCGAAAACTGGCTCCATGTATCCCGCACGACGAGGCCCGTCACGCAGGTGGCACTGGTGGCGGTGAACATGGCGTCGATGACGCCCAGCCGCCCCGTCCTGCTGGAAATGGGCAGGGTGAGCAACAGCGTCCCCACCGCGATGACCAGCAGAAAGCTGCCGCAGATGGTCTGCGTCGCACTGCTGCCCGCCAGCCAGCCCTTGTTGGGTCGGCGTGTCCGCTTTTTGGTTTTGTTTTTTCCCATTGCAACCTCCCGGGGCTCCCCCGGCCAGCGGCCAGAGGGGCGAGTCGTTCTGCCGCCCCTGCGCAAAGTTTCCCGGCGCAGGAGCCTCTCTTTATAGGATACACCTTTTTTCTCTCCGATTCAACTTGATTTTGTGCGCTGTTTGCGGTATCATATCTGTAATGCGTCTCAGTAGCTCAGTTGGATAGAGCGTCCCCCTCCTAAGGGGAAGGCCGCAGGTTCGACTCCTGTCTGGGACATCCCTTTAAGAAAATGCGAAGGTCATTTTTCCATGTGAAAGACGATCTTCGCATTTTTCATTTTGAACCTATCACCAAAATCAGCCAGCGAATGCCATTAGCAGAATTTTCGGTTCCAGCTAATGAAGCCCCATAAAGCACCTTTTGAACTCTGTTTTCCGGCTCTCTGCTAAAATTGGTAGCCGCTTTCCTGTAAATCCATGTAAATACAAGATAATCTGTGCAAATCTATTTTTCACATTCCTACCAGAAACCGTGCAAAACACTTTTCTCCATACATAGCGCGTTCACTCGCTGTTCTCTCGGAACAGAAAGAGGAACGCGCTTTTTTGTTTTCGGGCTGAACTTCCCGAATCCACCAAAGGAGGGTTTACCGATGAAAAAAGTTCTGACCGTCACGATGGACGGTATCTGCTACCACGCTTCCCGCCCGGCAGATTGCCGGCACTGCTTCTTCTGGAAGAACCGAAAGAAGGGCTGCGTTCTCGGCAAAGAGAACTGCTACTATCTGATCGAGCCGCCCAAAGGCCCCAGCAAGTGCGAAGGGTGCCCCTACAAGCGGGCAAAGCCCTGTGTGCTGGTTCCCTGCTACAAAGACCTGATGGCACCGCTGGAGAAACGAGGTGATGCCAAGTGAGCCACAAGCGAAACGAAGCTCTGCGCCATGTTCAGCACTCCATGCACCATGTGATCGCCGCTGGCGAAGGTTCTGACCGTGCCCCGGACAGCTGCAAGCTGTGTCCGTACTATCGGCCTGATTTCAAATTCCGCACCTGCCTGTACGCCCACTGCCCTTATAAGAAGCAGGTCAATGTATTCCGTTCCACACCTGAAAAATGGGATATTCTCTATGCCCGAAAAAAAGCCGACAAGAACCGCAGACCTTGATTACTTCTATGGGCAGTCCAGCGAGCTGTTCTCCTTCTACCGGATTCCCAAACTGTTGTTTCAGGATAGCCGCTTCCAACCGCTTTCCACAGATGCCAAAACCCTGTACGGTATCCTGCTGGACCGCATGAGCCTTTCAGCCCGGAATGGTTGGTTGGACAAAGCTGGGCGGGTGTTCATCATCTATACTGTGCAGGAGGTGCAGGATTCATTGGGCTGTGCCGATAAAAAGTCCACCAAGCTGCTACGAGAACTGGAAGAGTACGGCCTGATTGAACGAAAACGCCGAGGACAGGGAAAGCCAAGTTTGGTGTATGTGAAAAACTTTTCGGCAGAATCTTCAAAAGAGAGTGTCAAGAATCGTGATAATGACGATTCTGGAACCGTCCAGAATACGCTTCAAGATCCGGCCAAACTACGATGTAATAAGACTGAGAGAAATAATACAGAGGTAAGCGATACTGATCCTATCTATTCCGATGGAAACGACTGGATGAGCAAACGTGAACAACTGGAAGAATATTTTTCTCAATCTTTGGAGGTAGACCTTCTGCTCCGGCTTTGCACGGACGATGAGGATACCATCTATCAGATTATGGATTTGCTGGTGGACACCTGTGCCACCAAGCGCAAGACGCTGCGCATTACCGGAGACGATAAACCCGCTGAGGTGGTACGCAGCCGCTTTATGAAGCTGAACGCCGACCATATTCGCTTTGTGCTGAAGTGCCTTGCAGAGAACAGCAGCCCGATCCGAAACATGAAACAGTATCTGCTTGCTTCTCTGTATAATGCACCCACCACAATGCAGCTTTTCTATCAGAACCAAACCAACCATGACTTAGCGATGCGGAGGTGATGAAAATTTCAAAGAAAGCAACCACAATTGCCATTGTCAACCAAAAGGGAGGCACTGGCAAAACAACAACCTGTGAAAACTTGGGTGTCGGTCTTGCCGCCGAGGGTAAGAAGGTCCTACTTGTAGACGCTGACCCGCAGGGTTCACTCACCATTAGTATGGGCTGGCAGAAGCCGGACGAACTGCCCGTTACTCTTTCTACCCTGATGCAGAAAGCCATGAACGACCAGTGCATTCCGCCCGGTGAAGGTGTGTTGTACCATGTACCGTCCCAAAAGACCATTGCTTTTTTGACCAAAGATACTCGCAAAAATTTTCCACCTTGAAATCGCCCAACTAGCGTTGAATAAACACAAATGGATTGTGTATAACAAAAATTGCGACAGGTATGCTATTGGTGTGTAACAAACACAATTAGAATGTGAGGTCGCTATGAATACGCTTTTGGGTCAACGAATACGAGAGCAGCGCAAGGAAAAAGGCTGGACGATCGAGCAGTTTGCTGAACGAGTCGAGTTGTCAGCAAATTATGTTGGAGACTTAGAGCGCGGAGTAAAAATCCCCAAACTAGAAACCTTTATCCGAATCGTAGAGGTGCTGGACGTATCTGCCGATGTGCTGATCCGGGATTCGGTTGCATCTGCTTCCCATGTGGCAGATGATGAACTGTGCAAAAAGTTGAGCCAGCTCACGCCGGGGCAGAAGAAAGCCGCCATTGACATCCTGAATGCATACACCGACAATATCCCCTACATCACAAAATAACACCTATGTCAAGGAGCGCAGCAAACGTGCTGACGCTCTTTCTTTTTGCCCTCAAATAGTTTATAATCAACACTATAAGCGTGTATCTAACACTATATGTGTTTATTCGAGGTGAACGACATGACGATTCTACCCAATATCAAAGATGCAACGGAAGATGCCCGGAATGGAAAGCTGAGTCCGTATTGGCAGAACGACCTATACCGTGAATGTCACCGTCAGAAGTTATCGGACGAAGAACAGCAGGCTCTTTCGGAACTGGAGCGCATTTTGTCCGAAACTCCGCAATGGAGCAGCGAAGAAGAATTGCATCATGACATGGCGAACATCGGCGGCAGAGTCTGGTATTGCCACTACTGGGAGGAACACTACTCCACGGTGCAGTTGACGGAAGATCGCAACGGCAGATTTAATACTGCCTACGTTCTGGACAGAAACACTTCCCCGGAAATGCGCCGGGAGGCTGCACTGCTGGCACAGAAAGAACTTGCGGACTGTATGCAGGTGTGGGGCGTTTCGCTTCTGGATGCGCCTGTTTCTGAACAGATGAAGTACGATTTTCTTGCAGAAGCCGCTTCTCACCTCATGCAAGTTTTGAACGACCCAGAGCACATCACCGGGTAAAAAGCGTCCCGCAGGGATGCGCAGCCTGCATTGGAACAATGCAGAACAGAGGGGTTTGGGGCATTCCCCAACAAGCATTTTGCAGCGCAAAATAAGCAGATGTATATACGTCTGCACTGCTTGCCACAATGGTGTTGGTTCTGAGAAGCTCAAAGCCAGTGAGCTATACAGATGCCCAAACCTAAGCTACAATGAAGATGTGCTGAGAGAACGAAGCATTGCTTGAGCTGAACGCTCGTGCGCGCAAACGTCAGAAAAATGGAAGCTGCTGTTATTACCGCCGTCGGTATCGATGTGTCAAAGAGCAAAAGCACAGTTGCGGTACGGAGACCCGGAGGCGAAATCGTACTTCGGCCTTTCGAGGTCCACCACACGAACAGTGACTTGAAAAAGCTGGCATCCACACTCAAAAAACTGGGAGGCGATATCCGTATTGTAGTGGAACATACCAGTACGTACTGGAGACCGATCGCACTGACATTGAAGGAAGCGGGCTTTTTTCCGTTGTCAATGCGATTTGCGGTCGAATAGGAGCTTCTTGTCCTTCATCTGTCTGCTTCTCCCTCATTTCTGCGCTAAGACGCAGAGCCAGCCTTTCTTTTTGTGTATCTGCACCTCGTGAAAGCCCGCCTGCTCCAGATACGCCTTCAGCTCGGTGTCCTTATAGATGGTCATGCCACCGATGATCTCCGTCCACCTCTCGTCCTTGTCCGTGTCGCCGTTTGCTTCGTTGCAGATGAGAAATGTCCCGCCGACCTTCAGCACCCGGTAAACCTCCCGGAAGCACCGAGGCAGATCAGGCCAGAAATAGACGGTTTCAAAGGCCGTCACCGCATCGAACCAGTTGTCCGTAAACATCATATCTGCCACGCTGCCTTGCAAAACGGCGCAGCGACCCTCCGCGATGGCGACGTCGTTGACCTTTTTCGACTTCTCCACGCTGACGGGCGAATAGTCGATGCCCTTGACGACGCCCTGTGGGCATTTTTTCAGCAGCCGTCGGATGTTCGCCCCACCGCCGCAGCCGCAGTCCAGCACCTTGGCGTCCGGCGCAGTATTCAGAAATTGAAGCCCCCACCGGGCCACGGCGCTGTGACCGAGATTCATCATGGCGACCATAATTTTCCCGCCAAAGCCCACGGGCTTGCGGGTATTTTCAAAGAATGACATATCACACCTCCATTTTTACACACTCGGCATAGGTCAGCGGGAACGAGGCTTTCAGGACAGCACTTTGCCGCAGGAAACGCAGGTATTCCTCGCTCGTCCATCTGCTATGGAGAGGGAAGCCCGCCAGCTTCATAAAAAAGCGTCGTCGCCACATCTTCGCTCCCCGGTAGTTTTCTATCTCAAACAGCAGCCGTGAATCTTGATATCGGACAGATCTTTCTGCGCATACAGCCAGTAATGTCCTCCACCGAATTCTGGCAATAATGACCAACAGTTTCCGGAAGAACTGAATTTTTAGTTACACGGCACGGGAATGAAACTACTATCGATAAGCAAGGTATTATAAGTAGTCGGTAAGTATTTTATTGCTCAAGTGATTATCTCCTTGAAACGATCAGTCTTTTGTTTGCAACGAACAGACAAACCGAAGAAAAGAATGTTGAAAAAAGTCCGTTTATTCGTTTATAAGTATGATGCAATCCAGTTAGCAGTAACTAACCAAATTATATCAAACAGCAGACATAAAGTCAATCTGTTTGTCTGCCCGTTAATTCAAGTCTGCTTGATAGATACAAATAGTGGTGCCGCAAAGAGCATTGTATCACTTTCACAAAGGCTGTATATTGCAAACCCCTCACGCACGGTTTATCCAAAGCCGTGCGTGAGGGGTTTAGTTTTCATACGGTGTTTTGAAATAATGCAGGTATTTCTTGAATGTATCCTGTACTGAGAAGCAGATGTCGGTTAGCTATCTCTTTTACAGATAAATATTTCATATTCCTGCCCTCCGAAGTTTCTGTTATCAGTGGGGAGGGTACTTTCCACCATATAAACTTGTCAGATAAGTAATCCTTTTGATTGCTACCATAAGCTATATAGAAACAAAATATTAAAATTAGAATCACAAGGATTGACTTGAAAAAACAGGAGAAAAACTTGGATTTACTCAAAAGCAAGTAAACAATATCATTTGCAGATATAACGAAAAAGCTAAAGCAAAACTGACTTCGCTTAAAAAACGAATTCAGTTTGTTGCTTAAAATTTAATTATTTTGATGTAGAACTGCTTTTTGTGCTGTCTGCACAAAAAGCAGTTCATAAAATATGATGCTATTTATTATTTTGATTTTTTCTTTGCTTTGATAATGCCTTTTAGAGTTTCAATACCATGGATAGAGCCTACCAAAGGGTGGTAGATCATAATTCTCGGGCCACTGTAGCGCATAACCTCTTTAATTTTGCTTCTCATATCGGGCTTGTAGCAATGGCAGGGACATTGGGAACAAAAGTTTTTGTCGTTACCCCAGCGACAGTGATCAAGCCTAAAAAGCGCATAATCCGTAAGGTCTTGACATTCTTTGCAAAGAGTGCCCTTTTTGCTTTTGTGCACACCGTGACAATAGATTTTTACCATTTCCGGCAGCATTTCTTTTTCTCGGGTTATTCTGTCTTTTTTCATGACAATCTGCCTCTGAAAACCGTATATGCCTCGTCAGCAATTTTTGTTGTTGACTTTCTGTGAGAAACCAAAACAATGCTTTTGCCGTGCTTTGCTTCGTTTATGGATTTCAAGATATTGCCCTCGTTTAAGCTGTCCAAATTGCTTGTGGGTTCGTCAAGCATAATCATAGGAGAGTTGCAAAGGAACGCTCTTGCAAGACCTATACGCTGTTTTTCACCGTCCGAAAGCAAATCACCGAGTTCGCCTACATTTGTGTCGTATCCCTTAGGCAAAGTCATTATAAAATCGTGAATTGAGGCTTTTTTTGCGGCAATTTCAACTTCTTCTCTTGTTGCGTTGTAATCTGCAATTTTAATGTTATTTTCAATTGTATCGTTAAACAATTGAGTTTCTTGGCTTACAAGGCTCTGATTTGAACGAAGTGAAGATGTTTTTATATTCTTTATATTTTCTTCTGACATATCTATCTCACCGTTTTGCACATCCCAAAAGCGCATCATAAGCTTGAGCGCAGTTGATTTACCCGAACCCGACGGACCGTTGATTGCAATAATCTTATTTTTAGGTATTGTCATTGAGAAATTGTCAAGGATTTGCTCTTCATCATAAGCAAAGCCAACATTTCGGCACTCCATGCCGTTGAATTTAATTTCTTTACCGTCCTCATTTTCCTCAACAACAGGTGTTTCATCAAGGATTGAGAGCACTCTTTCACCACTTGCAAGAGTGTGAGTAAGATTTCCGGCAAGACTTGATAAAGCTGCAACGGGACCGAATGAACTCATCATAGCAACGGTTGAAACAATAAGTCCGTCAAAACCGATTGTGCCATTTTGATAAAGGCAAATTCCAACCAAAAGCATTGATATTGAGAAAAATATAATTGCGACATCGGTTATTGAAACATTATGACCTTCAATTTTTTTAAGACGTTTTTGAAGTGAATTAAGCTCGTCGGTCTTTTGGTTCATCTTATCAAGTCTTACATTTGTTGCGTTGTATCTGATTGACTCCAAAAGTCCACGCATACTGTCAAGCACATAGCCCGAAAGTGCACCTGAATTTTCACGATAAGTCATACCGATATTTTTGTTAAATTTGGATGACAAAAGCGGAATGACAACACCAACGGTAACATAAGCCACAAACGCAACAAGTGCAAGCCACAAGCTGTATCTGCCGATAAAAGCAAGCATAATAAGGCTTGTTAAAAATGCAATGCATACAGGTGAAATTGTGTGAGCATAAAAAACCTCCAGCAGTTCAATATCGCTCGTAATCAGAGATATAAGATTGCCTTTATCCTTACCTTCAAGCTTTGCCGGAGCAAGACGACGAAGTGACTTGAACACCTTATCTCGAATTAACGCAAGAAGCTTGAATGCAATATAATGATTGCATGCCTGCTCACCGTAATGCAAAAAGCCTCGAAGCACGGCAAAAACAATAATACAAATACATCCTGTTTTGATTGCAATTCCACCGTTTATTCCTGCTGCGGTAAGCAATGTCATACTGCCGAGCGTTGTGATTTGAATTGCACAAAGGAATCCCGTAACACCGAGCAAAATCGCAAGGAGCATAAATCCTGCAAGTGGCTTTACAAGCTTTATAAGTCGCATCATAATTTTAAATCCCGATTGCTTTCGTTTCATTATGCTTCCTCCTTTGCATATTTTTCAAGTTCGGCTTGAGTGGAATACATCAAATTGTATTCTCTGCCAAGAGCCATAAGCTCGCTGTGATTGCCGTTTTCTTTAATCCTGCCGTTATCAAGAAGAATAATATTGTCACTCTTAACAACATTTTCCAGCCTGTGAGAAATAAGAATAACGGTTTTTATTTTTGCCATATTGTGGATAACCGACATAATATCGTTTTCGCTTTCGGCATCAATATTTGAAGTCACCTCATCAAAAATATAAATCGGAGTGTTATGAATAAGTGCACGTGCAATGGCAAGTCTCTGCCTTTGACCACCGGAAAAATTACTGCCCTGCTGATTAAGTTTCGTATTCAAGCCGTCTTGTTCACTCAAAAACGACCAAAGATTAACCATTCTTAACGCCTCAATCATCTTTTCATCGCTTGCATTTTTGTCGGCAATAAGCAGATTGTCTTTAACCGTACCGGCAAAAATGTAAGAATTGAAATTCACTGCCGTAATGTTGTTCATCAAGGTTTTTTCGTCTATATCTTTAACCTCAACGCCGTCTATTGTAATTTGACCTTTGTAGCCTTTTGTTGTGCCACAAAGAAGTGACGACAATGTACTTTTACCACAACCCGATTTGCCTACAATGCTTGTAAGTTTATGTTTCTCGATAACAATACTGATTTTGTCAAGCACTGATTTTTTATCGTCATAGGAAAACGAAAGATTTTTGATAACAATGTCGTTGTTAAAATCAACATCGGTCACTGTTCCTCGCTTGTCCTCTTCTGTGTCAAGGAGCTTAAACAGTTTGTCACTTGCAGCCATACCGTTCATAGCTACATGGAAAAACGAACCCAAAAGACGAAGCGGCAAAAAGAAATCGGCTGCAAGCATAATAATCAAAAACGCTTGTGGCAATGTAATTGTTCCGTTTTCAACCTGCACAATGGCAATAACAACACCGACGGCACTGCCTGCATATGCAACTATATCCATAACGCTAACGGAATTAAGCTGCATTGTCAGAACTTTCATTGTGATTCTTCTGAATTGCTCGGCTTTTTCGTTCATCTCGATATTTTTTCTCTCGTCTGCCTGATAAACTTTTAGCGTTGTCAAGCCCTGAATATTTTCAAGAAAAGTATCACCGAGATTTGTGTATACACCCCAGTATTTGCTTAAAAGTCGCTTTGCGATTTTTTGCACGGCAACAATTGAAAGCGGGATGAGTGGCACACAAACAATAAGCACAAGTGAAGCCTTCCAACTGACAAATACCAGAACAACAAAAAGCGTAATCGGTGCAAGCATTGCATAGAAAAATTGTGGCAAATACTTGCCGAAATAAAGTTCAAGTTGATCAACACCTTCAACAAAAACTTGCAAGACCTCTGAGGTTGACACCTTTTCGTGGTATGACGCACCCATTCGTGTGAGTTTTTGGTACATCTTTTGTCTGAGCACTTTTTTAACTTCACTTGAAGCATAAAAAGATGTTTTTGAAGCAAAATAACCGCAAAGATACCTAACAATCATAACTCCTAAAATGCCACAAAGATAAGGCAACAATGACGCAAAATCAAATATTTTGCCGTCAAGTATCAGTGCTAGCAGATTTGAAAGTATAAACATCATAACAATATTTGCCACGGTTTTAACCCACTGTGCAACCACCGTTAGGGCAATGTATTTTTTTGATGACGGCACTTGCCCTATAAGTCTTGTCTTAATCATTTTTATTCTCCTACATAAAACATATTTATTCTAAAAACTCGTTTGCAAGAGAGCTGTCACCCTCTTTAACGATTTTTCCTTTGTCCATAATCAAAACTTTGTCTGCCAAAGCGCAGGCACAACGCTTGTCATGAGTAACGGTTACGACAGCTGTATCGAACTCCTTGTTCAACCTGTTTATTGTGTGAACAATTCGGCATAGATTTTCATAATCCTGCCCGACTGTCGGCTCGTCAAGGAACAAAATTTGGGGTTTTCCTGCGCAAATTGCAGCTATCGATGCACGTCGCTTTTGCCCCTGCGACAACGACTGTGGATGCCTTTGCTCCAATCCCTCAAGACCGAATGCTTTTATCATTTCTTTTGCATAATCCTCACTCTTTGCCTTGTATGATATTTCGCTTAAAAGAGTCGGCATAAATAGCTGGTAAGTAGGATTTTGATACACATATCCCACCTGCGAAAACCACTTACTGTTTGCCTTTTCGCTTTTAGTAAGTGACTGAGTAATCTTACCACCTGACAATTTGTTGAGCTTTGCAAGGCTACGCATAAGCGTTGTTTTGCCACAACCGTTTTCGCCAAGCAAAACAATGCGTTCACCTGCTTTTATTTCTAAATTCAAGCCGTCGATTATATTCCGTTTGCCTGTAGAAAAAATTATATTTTCTGCTTTTATCAGTGTTTTGCCTGCCGTGCCTTTATGATTTGCTTCAATTATCTTTATGTTTAAATCAAGTTTTCTCTTATCATAACTTGAAAAAACGCATTTATTTTTTATCCACATCACTCTGTCGGCATAATCTTTGACAATATCAAGTCTGTGTTCAACAATGAGCACAGCATATCCAACGTTTACCAATTCTTTTAGCACGCCGAGTAAAATATGGGCACCCTCAGTATCAAGATTTGCAAGAGGTTCGTCAAGAATAATTATTTTTTGTTCCATAGCAAGGGTTGAAGCAGTAATCAGCCTTTGCTTTTGACCACCCGACATTGTTCGTGTTCTTGCAGTTTTGTCAATTTTTAAAAGAGAAGTATATTTTGTTATCCTGTTTTCAATTTCTGAAGGTTCTGTATTTAGATTTTCACAACCGAATGCTATTTCATCATTTGCAAAATCGTAAACTATTTGTTCGTCGGCATTTTGTAAAACCGTTCCCACAAGTTTTGAACGACTGCTGATTTTTTCTTTTGTTATATTTTTACCGTCAATCTCAACATTGCCGCTTAATTTACCTGAATTAACAAACGGAATAACTCCGTTGATTATTGATAAAAGTGTACTTTTACCCTCACCGGAAACACCTGACAGCAGCACAAGTTCACCGTAGTGTATTTCAAAGTTAACATTTTCAAGCACGTAATTGTTTGCTCCGTCATATTTGAAAGACACATTTTCAAACTTAATTGCTATGCCCATATCATCACACCTCCAAAAACGCAAAGTGCAATGACCAAAAACAGAAACACAAAATCCCTTGCTTTTATTGTTATCACCTTGTATACCGAGCTTTCGCTGTCGTCAAGAGTAAACGCTCTTGTTTCAAGTGACAGAGAGAGCGTATCGGATATACCTATAATTCGCATAATAAGCGGCACGATAAGCGCACGATAAATTGTGCCGGGTCTGTACCAACTTACATTTGCTCCTCTTACCTTCATTGCTTCCCAAATTTGCTTTATTTCACTTGCCAAAATCGGAATGAAACGAAGGGTTATCAGCATACCCAAGGTTACTACTCTCGGACATTTCATTTTTGCAAGGCAACGCGTTAAATCACACGGCGAAGTGCTGACCATCGGCACGGCACAAAGCCCGAGCAAGAGCATCCTCAAAAGAGTTTGCCAAAAGGCGTCAAAATTTCTGTTTGTTAAAAACGACAGTCCACCGATAATAAGCCCACAAATACCCATTGCAAAAGACATTTTGATTGCACTTTTAAACAATCCGAACACGGAAAACAGCGCAAACACAGCACCTGCAAAAGCGAATGCCAATATATTTTTGCTAAATAGCATTCCGAAAATCAGCGTTATTATCGACACCGAAAACGACACAAGTGGATAAAACGGCTTTTTAACTTCAAATGCTTCAAACATCGTTTTCTTTTCCGTAAGGCTTCAGCTTGCCTGCTTTTTGAAGTTCGTTTGCAATTTTCATTCCGATTGCCGCGCCCAAAAATGCCAATGCAATTGTGCCGATTGATGTTAAAACAGAAATTTTCGGATTTGCTGTAAGCTGATCGTAACTTTGCCCGTTGAGCCAAAGACTGAACAGAACCGAAATCGGCAGTGAAAACGGCATATATATTCCCGTTGTAACGAAAACGGAAACTTTCTTTTGATAGCCTCTGAAAATCAAAAGCATAATCAATTCCGCTATGATTGCGGAAACAAAATTGTTAAAAAACATAACCGTGGAAAAGAAAATCAGCGGTGCGCCCGAAAAAAGTCCGATAATTGTGAGAGCACCCGGCTTTCTTACTTTCATAAGTCCGATTGCAACGAAAATCGAATAAATCGGTGCGGCTGCCATGTTACGCAGTCCGAAAACGGTGGTGTGCATAACAAGCGGCATCGTTATTCCGCCGCACAATGTCATCGCTGCGGATAAGACAGCCAAAAACACAAAATCCTTAACTTGAAATTTCTTAAATATTTTTTTCATACTTCAACCTAATCAGTCATGTTTATTTTTCTTGATAACAGCGGTCATTACAAGCACAAATGCAACCACACCCACTGCGCCGCAGGCAATGGCGATCGGTACTTTTTTATTTTTAACCGTTTCCTCTTTAGGCTTGGTAACGGTTGGTGCTGTTGTAGTTGTAGTTGTTGTCGTTGTGGTGGTAGTGGCTTTTTTTGTGGTTGTTTCCTTTTTTACATCTCTGATTTTTTTTGCACTGTCATAATCTATTTTAATTCTTGCAGAAGGTGATAAAGGCATAGCCGAAGCTGCAAATTTTACGCCGACAAACTCATTATTGCTTTTAATAGGAAATTCAAATGCAACATCGTATTTTTTACCGTCGATTTCAACTGCGCTTGACTGTGAAACCTCTTTCGTATCACCTTTAACCGAACCGTCGGTATAGTACCAAAACTGCATATCACTTGAAGTTTCGGCAGGTGCAATTGTAAGAGTTTTTTCATTGCCGTCAACTGTAAGCAAAGCTGTGTGCACTATGTAGCTGTCACCCATGGATGTACGTTCTTTTTCTGCGTGCCACATCTCAATCGGAACCTCGTACACTCCGTCTTTACTCGGACCCATTGCAAAAGCGCTCGCAGCCGAACACATAAGTGAAAAAATTAATACAAATACTGATAAAATTAACGATAATTTTTTTGACATAAATATCCTCCAAAATCTGTTAGTTTTAACTAATTGTGATATAAAATAAATGGTTAGCCATTGCTAACCGTATGCTATTCTACCAAATCCGTACCAAAATGTCAATATATATTATTTTGCCAATTTTGTTTAGTGTGAAATCACAATAAATATTCATAAAAACAAAAAAATAGCGAATGAGCAGAACCTGCGATACAGTATAGCCGTTAATGCTAAACCGAAAACAGATAACCAATTCACTATAATTATAAATATGATAACATATATAGACAAAAGGAGAACTCAAAAAGGAACAGTTTTTATGCTGCAATAACGCTGTTATGCATCACATCAATAATATTTCGTATTACAGTAACCTGTGGTCCAAACAATGTTATAATATCTTCGCTGTCAAACGACAAACTTCCCTTAGCCTGATTAAGATCATTGTCAACAAGGCGTGATAAATAAAGTTGAATTTCTTTACATTCAAGAAGTGATATTGCGTTCCATCTGTCGTCATCATCAACAGAAAATCGCCATCCTTAAAACTCTTGATTTTATACTGAATTCCAAGAACAGAAGCGTTGCCTTCTTTTTTTATTTCGTTATCATCAAGCAATTTCATAAACATTAAATAAGAAACTTGCTCAAGAACGGTAATAGGTGATGATATACCGCCTGTCCAAATTGTGTCTCAAATTTTATCTATTTTTGATTTCAATTCTCCTGTAATCATAATCAACCTCACAAAACATCATTGCCATAAACGACAAAATAATCCCAGCTTTTCAAATTTCAGCACAAAAGAGCGAATGGTTGCGTAGGCTGCGTTAGCGAAATCTTTTTCAAGTTGTTTTGGTGAAAAGTCGGATGTGCCGTAATTTGCTACAACGAACTGCCACAGTTGTTCCTCTTTTGCGGTTATTTCACCTTTTGACAATGCTTGTTTGAACAAATCGAAAATGTCAACACAAATTTCCCGATTTTCAAACTTGCCGTGAACATTTTCGGCAAAATAGATTATAAACGGAGTGACATCAATTACACCTGTTAATTTTTGATTTTCTTCAATCAAGGTGTGTTTACATTATAAACGCAATTAATTACAAAATAGTTATGGCTCAATATGCAGTAACAAAATCTCAACAAGTTGAAAGCCAAACAACAACTAACTAATGTAAAAAGGAAAAAGGATAGTCGAGAAATTAACTCGGCTATCCTTCTTCATTTGATATTACTGTATTAATATTTCAAAATGTTCTTTCAATAACTGTAAATTTTGTGCAAATATCAATAAGCTTATCATCACCGATTTTGTAATTCATTACATCGTCAATGTTTTTGTAAAATACATCCTGACTATCATCTTCTCCAAGCAAAGTTACCACCCATTGCTCGCCGTTAATCCAAAATATTCCGTATTCTGTGCCATGCCATTCAAGCATATTTCAGCATGACGCATTACTGAATCTTTGAATTCATATTTTGTTTTGTAATCAAAATCATATTTGCAACTCATACTATGCTCTCCTTTCATTTTATAATACTTAAATTCCGGAATGTTTCCATCGAAATAATTTGTTTCTCCTAACCATTCAGGATTTCCTCGTTCATTATTCCAGCCTGTTTTATTATCATGAGGATTAGAATGAACACTAGGATTACCATGGTCTGTAAACTGTCGCTCATTGTTAGCTCTGCCATCATCGCCATAATGCTGCCAAGAACTCAAATCATAATCAACAAATAAAATATTACCTTTCATTTCAGGAAACGGATAATGATAGCAAATGATTGTTTCCGGCTCAATACGCTTTAGCATTTCATTATATCCAGTCATAAAAAATTCTTTTTGGTCGGCTCTGTTTCCGTGTGTGCTTGCCATATAAGTCGATACTGCAACTGTGCTTCCTTTTTCAATACCATTAAAACAGAAATCTAAAGTGTTTTCAAGTCGCAAACTGACTGTTAGAATAACACGAATACCTTTTTCCGCCAAGTGTGCATCTACCCATCTGTTTCTGCAAATTAGAACTCAACAGTCCAGTTTAGCAGATGAGAGATGATTTTGAGTTTTTTCAAGTATTTCATGAAAAATTTAATAAAGTATAGTGTCTATACGCTATATTTCAAAAAATATTAACCTAAAAAACAAGCATCGCCTCGTCACCAATCTTGTAAAAAATTATGACCGATAACTTACGTACCAAAACAGCCGTGAGCGTTTTGCTCACGGCTTATGTTTTTATAAACTTCTCTCAATAACAGTAAATTTTGTACAGATATCAATTAACCTGTCATCACCGATTTTATGGTTCATTACATCGTCAATATGGTTATAATAAATATCCTTACTATCATCATCCCCCAATAAACAGACAAGCCATTGGTTATTTTCAGCAGGAAATATTCCATATTCAATACCTTGCCATTCAAATCTTAAATCACAGCCTCTGCTTATTCCATCTTTAAATTCATATTTTGTTTTGAAATCTCTATTCCCATCAATAGTAATTTCTATTATATTCATTTTATTATCTCCTTTTGCTATATGATATTTAAAACTTGGCAATTCTCCATTAGGATAATTAATAGGTGGACTTGGTTTTGGATGACAATCTTCTCCAACCCAATTGATTTCATGATCATGTGGATTTGAATGTTTATGCGCTTTTCCGTGATCTGTATGGTGCCTTCCTTTTACAGCTTTTCCATCGTCACCAATTTTTGTTTCATACCAATAATCTCCGTTTTTATATATAAAAACTTACTAAATTTCTGATTATCTTTTCATAAGTTGGTAAATGCCGATATA
>ERZ831773.598-NODE-598-length-46751-cov-4.705756_pt1 | contig 46751 bp, 30 predicted proteins | sample MGYA00519696_ERZ831773 | MGnify/ENA primary metagenome ERZ831773 (study PRJEB31850, sample SAMEA3708720) | human gut metagenome | biome: human gut; feature: human-associated habitat; material: faeces | place: China | collected 2014 ...
CCGGGGCTTTTTGATTAATTGTTTAACTCGTCCCATTTTAACGGGACGCTAATGATGTATTTTATAAGTTTAGACAGCATTGGCACATAATATTATACTCATTTACTTCATATATCTATTACAAAGTAAGTGAGTAAATTGTATATGGGTATTATATCTCTTCATCTTCATTATTTAGCCAATTACCATCAAGGATTAAATAATACTCAGGGTATTCCCTATACCGTTCTTTAATCCTTAATACTATCCACTTATAAATCTGTCGTACATTCATAATTTCTGCATCACTCCTCCACATTTAGGACATACCGGATTATCTTCGCTCCACTCCTCGACATTCTTTGAACCGCACCACATGCAGAAAGGTTCATCGGGGACATATTCCCAAGTCGGTTTCCATGTAGTTGCTGACATATTAGGTACACCCTTTAGATATGAATTATCACACAGCCTTTTACAATCCTTGCAGGCAAAGGAGGTGAATTTGGCTAATGGTGTGCCATCTTCCCAACGATGGCCTACGCAGGAATCAGAGTAGCCGCAGGTGAGGCAGTAGAATTGAGTCATTTATTTATAAATCCCATTTTCCAGTCTGCCATACAACTTCTCCTCTCTTATTAATGTATGCATCAATCGTATAATTTGATTGTTTGAACTGTACCTTAGCTAACGTATTATTGAAATCAGAGCATGTATCATATTTAGGAGGAATGATATATTCAAATGTCGTGTCAATATATCCCCATTTCCCATTTTCTTTAACCGCCGCAATTCCCTTATTAAAGGGTTTCAAATTTTCATATTCAGCATGGATCTTTGTTTGAGAATCGATAAATACCCATTTATCTGACAAGCATACTCCGGCAAATCCATTTTCAAAACGGGTAATATCCTCTACATCATTATCGAGCAAATAATCGCCATTAATATCCATAAAATTCCAGGATAAAATCTTAGCACCAAATCCCTTAGCAACATAAAAATATCCGTCTTGATAGCCATAAATATTTATGAATATCCCATCCATGGGACCAACAACTATGTTTCCCTTTTTATCAATAACGTATTGGACGTTATTGATGATCGAACTCGGATTACTTTTAGTAGAATCTTCGGCTGGGGTTAATTTAATTCGCTTAACACAAGCATAGCCGTTCCAAAAATCACTCGCATAGCTATAAGAGTCATTAAATAATCTATTCCCGTTAACATCTATATATTGCCATTCTTCATCTGATAAAGCCACCATTGCTATTCCTTCCCGAAATCTATTTGCACGTATATATTGCGGGGCAATAACAACATTCCCTGCCTTATCAATGAATCCATATTTATTTGCCTCATCCATAAATACAGCTCTATTGTCATTAAATAATAATGGCGTAAATATATTATTCAGGTCTCGATTCTGGATTTTAACCTTCATATCTTGAGAATATTCTTGTTCATAGATCAATGTTGTATCCACAATTATTTTACCCGTGCCATCAATATATCCATATTTGAATGCAATAGCGGTAGGAATGAAAGTTCCTGACAGAATCCTCAATATACTATCCGCGCCTCTAAGTGCTTTGTTTTTTATTGTTGACGAATAAATATGTGTCCGAACCATAGTATCAACGACAACCAAGGCCATCCCATTCTTAAAGTCTGAGGCATACAAATAACGAGGTTTCACAACCTCATGTCCGCTACTATCAATATATCCGAATAAGCCCTCTTTACAAATTGGATATAAAATAGTTGATGTAGCATGACTGCATGATGCTATAAACATCGTTAGAAATAACGCATAGTATAATTTCTTCATAATTATTCAACTTTGAAAGTTACAATTCGGTGAATCATTGACAACTCCCCATCATCAAAAGGATGCCATTCACCATTCGTATATGAGAAGCACTTGTCTTGGATTATTTGAGCGTAAGATGCATATAGGATTGAAGCAACGGTTTGAAATTCATACTCCGTTCCTCTAAAATCTTTGTGCCCTCCAAAATTATTATTGAGATAAATTAGATGGTTTATATGAGGATTTATACCTTTGTATGTAGATATATCGGTTTCTTTGACAAGGGATATAATATCCGTATTTATATCAGAGCAACGAAATATTTTTACGGGAATACGAGCTTCTAATATGGAACTCAATATCACCTCCAAACATTGAGGAGTTGTTAAATTTAATGAATGATTGGCTTCATAATACGCACCTATCATACACGGAATAGTAATACCTGTATGTAAGCCCATCCATTCTTTATAGGTAGTGAGCATTTCATACCATAATGGTCTATTCTCCATAGTAGAAAAATTTTCTCCCGCCCAACTCCTCTACAGGGATTACTAAATAAAGAAAGTGTGGAGTTGTTAGTTTATTTACGTGGAGGTTCTGGAATACCTTAACTGAAATAAACAATACCCCACACTTGAGCAGTATATCGAGAATGATATAGCTACGCAAGTGATGAGTGTTTGTATTGCCTATCCCTCAGTTATTGAAATTTTCCAGATTTCCACGTAAGGATAAAAGCTAAACACTTTCATCAATCCATATGTCACTACCCATCGGATAGCACCACAAAGTTAGAAAATGTTTCTTAAAATACAACGCACTCGCGGGGTATTGTAGATGCAAATTTCAGCTAAAAGTTTTTGAAAATCAAGATTGACCTTATAGAATGTTTATCATAACTTTCGGAGAGATGTTGACTATGATATTTATTGAGTTTTACAAAAAAAGCCTGCCGATTTTGGCAAGCCTTATAATTACAAAGAGAGTTCTGCTTCAACCTTTTCCATATCGCGGCTGATTGAGGTATTGAGGACCTTGGCATAGTGCTGGGTCATTTTGATATTACTATGACCGAGCATCTGGGAAACATTCTCAATAGATACGTTATTGGCAAGAGTAACTGTCGTGGCGAACGTGTGACGTGCACAATGAGTCGTGAGTTGCTTATTGATTCCGCACAATTCCGCAATTTCTTTCAGGCCGTCATTCATGGTTTGATTGGACGGAACCGGGAGTAATCGCCCCTCAGCTTTGGCAAAGTCTGCATAACGTTCAAGTATTTGCATGGCAGGTTTGAGAAGAGGAATATTGCATAAACTGTGGGTCTTTGTTCGGGCTTTTACGATCCATTGCTTACCTTCCTTACCCGTTACGATCTCTTTGGTGGTCAGCGAATAAACATCAGCATAAGCCAATCCCGTATAGCAGCAAAACAGGAAGATGTCCCGAATACGGTCATAACGCGGATTTTCGAATTTTACCTGGGACATTGTGTGCAATTCCTCCTCGGTCAGAAAATCTTTCTTGGTCTCTTCCAATCGCAGTTTCAATAATGCTATGGGATTGTTTTTCATCACTCCATGGGCTATGGCTATATTGATGATTTTGCTGATGTTTTTAAGGTATTTTACCACGGTGTTGTTGCACTGCTTCCGTGCTACGAGTAGGAAATGGACATATTTTTCGAGAAATTCGACCGTGATGTCGTCTGTGTAAATGTCGTTCTTTCCTTGCGTCTGCATAAACTCTTTGAGGTGGTTTAGCGAGGTTTGATAGCGAATGGCCGTGCCTGCTGCTACTGTCTTACCTACGAGTTCCGATTGCATCCGGTTGTGTTCTTCGCATAAGTCGATGAATGAAATCTGTGGTTTGTCAAAACCTCTGTAACGGTTGGTTACGGCTTTGGCGGTTACCTGCTTACCCTCGTTTTGTAAGGTTTGAGCTATGGAGAACAGGTCGTATTCGATTTTGTCCAGATAGGCATTTAGTGCCTTGTTTTTTGAGCCGACGGGTTTTACACGGCCTCTAGCCGTCACCCATTGCTCTTGATCGACTCCTCGTCCTATTCCGAACTCTGAATAGGCTCGGTTGGCTGATACCCGAACGTATATAGGTGCTTGGCCAGTACGCAGGAGCCGATGCCGTTTAATGAAAAACAGTATCGAAATCATATTAATAAGGTGATTTTTAATTAGTTAGACTAAACTATGTAGGGAGATAAGGCTATAATGCCTTTTGGGATATACACAAAGATACGTAAAATTTTCCATTTTTGCAAGTGTAAAATATTGATATACAAAGAAATGGAATGAAATTTGTTGGACTAAAATTTTAGTCTGAAAGTCCCACGATTGGTCCAATTAACACCCTGCGTGAAACGGCTTTTTACTGCACTTTGATAAATGAGAAAATCCCCACAATTCATTGAATTGCAGGGATTTGCGCTGAATTTTGTTGAGCTACCAGGATTCGAACCTGGAATAACAGGACCAGAATCTGTTGTGTTACCGTTACACCATAGCTCAATAGATTTTGGTGATGCAAAAGTAGAACTTTATTTTGCAAATGCAAAGAAAAATCCGGAAAAAATTTCATACATTTGTTTCAATCTACGCAGAAAAAACCGCTTGAAACTTAAAATTTACACAAAATCAGAAAATTATGGGAATTAAATTTCGGCTTATCGCCATGAACTTCCTTCAGTATGCGATCTGGGGTTCGTGGCTTATCTCGCTGGGCGCCTACCTGGGAGGCGGACTCGACTTCTCGGGATTGCAGATCGGCAGCTTCTTCGCGACGATGGGAATCGCCTCGCTGTTCATGCCCGCCGTGATGGGGATTATCGCCGACCGCTGGATTCCGGCGCAGAAACTGCTGGGCATCTGCCATTTCATCAGCGGCGCGTTTCTCATCGCCGCGGCCTCGCAGACGGCTTACGCCCCGCTGTACAGCTGCATGCTGCTGAGCGTGATGTTCTACATGCCGACCATCGCCCTGTCGAACTCCGTGGCCTACAACGCCCTCGATCTGGCCCGGCTCGATACCGTGAAGCATTTCCCGCCCATCCGCGTATGGGGAACCGTGGGATTCATCGCCGCCATGTGGTTCGTCGACCTGACGCACATCGGGGGCGTGCAGATCAAGCTCACCGAGTGGCAGCTCTACGTTTCGGCCCTGCTGTCGTTCGTACTGGCGGCCTACTCGTTCTCGCTGCCGGGGTGTCCCGTCGAGCGCAGCGCGCAGAAGCAGTCGTGGGTCGATACGCTGGGCCTGCGGGCCTTCGCGCTCTTCAAGGAGAAGCGGATGGCCATTTTCTTCGTCTTCTCGATGCTGCTGGGCGCCGCTTTGCAGATCACCAACGCCTTCGGCGACAGCTACATTCAGAATTTCGGCTCGATGCCCCAGTATGCCGATTCGGCCATCGTGAAGCACTCGGTGATCCTGCTCTCGCTGTCGCAGATGTCCGAAACGCTCTGCATTCTGCTGATTCCTTTCTTCCTCCGGCGTTTCGGCATTAAGAAAGTGATGCTGATTTCGATGCTGGCCTGGGTGCTGCGCTTCGGGTTCTTCGGCATCGGCGATCCGGGATCGGGCGCGGCGTTCCTCGTGCTTTCGATGATCGTCTACGGCGTGGCGTTCGACTTCTTCAACATCTCCGGCTCGCTCTTCGTCGAAAAGGAGACCAGCCGCGAGATCCGCTCCTCGGCGCAGGGCGTCTTTATGATTATGACCAACGGTTTCGGCTCGTATGCCGCGGGCGCCGTCGTGGACGCATACGGGTGGCCCGATTCTTGGTTCATCTTCGCAGGGTACGCGCTCGTGGTGGCCGTGGTTTTCGCCGTGGTTTTCAAATACAGGCACAACCCTGCCGAAATGGGGGGCGTGAAACATTGATGACTGACGGTCCGGCGGCGGGGAGAACCTTGCCGCCGGATTTTTTTATCCGCGCAGGAGCATTTTGACGTGGGGAGCGCCCGCTTCGGGGTATTCGCTGGCGGACAGTGCGCCGGAAGGGCGGATGATGACCGGATGCATGGCGGGCGTTCTATTTTATAGAGGTGCCGTTACGACATTAAAGATACGAAAATTATGGATACGATCGGTGTGAATGATGCGAGCTGCATCCGCTGCGGCCGCTGCGTGAAGGTGTGCCCTTCGCAGATTTTCGTGCAGGAAAAAGCCGGGGGCGACGTGACGCTGCATAAACCCGAAAACTGCATCCTTTGCGGACATTGCGTGGCCGCCTGCCCCACGGGGGCGGTGAACCATGCGGAGTTTCCGGCCGAGCGGGTGCATGCGGTGGATTACGGCGCGATGCCCACGCCCGAGCAGGTGGAACTGCTGCTGGCCGTGCGGCGGTCGAACCGCGCACTTTCGGCGCGCCCCGTGTCGCAGGAGCTGCTGGACCGCATCGTTGCGGCGGCGGACCGCGCCCCGACGGCGAGCAATGCCCGCCAGCTGGGGTATACGCTGGTGACCGACGCGGCGCAGCTGCGCGCTGTCACGGAATATACGCTCGGGATTTTCGGCACACTCGAAAAGCGGCTGCTGCATCCGCTCGTGCGGCCGTGGCTGAGCCGCCTCGTGCCGGGCGTTTATCGCTATGTGCCGGTGTTCAAACGCCTGCGGCGCGAATATGCCGAGGGCCGCGACCGCGTGCTGCGGGGCGCGACGGCGGTGCTGTTCATCCATGCGCCCAGGGAAAGCCGGTTCGGTGCGGAGGACGGGAACCTGGCGTATGAAAACGCTTCACTGATGGCCGAGGCGCTGGGCGTGAGCCAGATATACATGGGGTTCGTGCTGACGGCCGTCCGGCAGGACAGGAAGGCGAAGCTGGCCGCGATGCTGGGACTGGGCGACCGCCGCATCTGCGCGGTGATGGCCCTCGGGATGCCGCAGTTCCGCTATCCCAATTACATCGACCGCGCGCCGGCGCCGGTGACGCGGAAATGAGAGCCGGTCTCAATTTCTCACCGCAATATTTTCAGGGACTTCGTCGCTGTCTTCCCGGTTTGAACGAGGTGGATATGCGCAGCATGCGTCGTCACGACCGCCGGGCCGGGAATCGACCTTCGCGCCGGGATGTGTCCGCGCGCGGGTTGCCCCCCCCCTCCCGGCATGACGGGCGCAACTGCCGGTCTCCGATTCTGATGTGACCAAGATTGCCGGATGCGAAAAAAGGCCCTGCACGCAACCGTGCAGGGCCTTCTCTTGTTTCGGGCGTGTGTCATAAGCCCCAGTCCGAGGGCAGATAACTCGCTTTCGGGGCGTTGGGGACGTTGACGAAAAATTCGAATCCGCAGAGTCTTTCGATTTCCGAGACCGATTTGGCGCAACCGGCCGGATTCTGTCCCGACGATTCGGTGTGTTCGTACCAGAATCCGATGGCCTGCAATTCGTCGGCCGGAAGCGATGCCACGGAGCGTCCCGTCGAGCCGTTTTTCGAGCGCAGCAGAACCTTGTAATACTGCGTCGGTACGGGCAGCGTGTTGCCGCCGTTGTCGATCGTCGAGGTCTGCGAGCCGTCGAAATGGCATCCCGTCACCACATAGAGCGTGTCGGCGCACATCCAGCCGCGAACCCTGCCTTCGAGCGCCGCCCATACGCCGCTGTTGAAATTGGACCGCTGGGCCGTCATGTTCGAATAGTAAGAGATCTGGTCGTTGGCCAGATTGCTCACCCTCCGGTCGGCGTTGGCGACCTGATGTCCCCGGTTGTAGGGGGCGCTTACGCCGCCGGCCATCTGCTCGCCCGGCGCCAGCGTGGGATCATAGCCCCAGTGCCGTTCGCGCGAGATGCCCTGGGTGTAACAGCTGTGGAGCGGATAGGCGGCCCACAGCGCGAGCCGCTTCGCCTTGTCGTAGCCCATTGTGTAATTGCGGGGGTAATAGCCTTCGGAAGTCCTGGCCACGTCGGTGATGATGTGGCAGATTTCCGTAAGCGATTCGTCCGCTGCGGGCAGTTCGGCCCAGGGCATTCCCAGCGCCGGAGTTCCTGTTCCCGGGGTAGGGTCTGGGGGAGGATTGTCTCCTCCCCCGCCCGGAGTTCAGTACTCAACCTTTATATTCCAGATACGGAATCCAGCCGAAGCTGTGATGTAACCAGTTGTATAGCCAGATGTCAGTGTTGCAAAATCCAATACTACTTCTTTTATTGCATTGCTTGCATCACCTCCGCTGAGAACGATAGCCGCATCTTTTGCATTGGTCGTTTGGAAGTATAGCAACCCTTTAGCACCAGCGCCTCCGGCTGAATTTGCACTTGCATTTGTAACAACAAATGTTATCTTCTTGATTTCTTTGGTAAATTCGGGCAGTTTGATCCAACTTACGCCACTGTTATTTGTGCGAACTCGAAGTTGTATCATATTTTTTTGTGAAGTACTTTGATAGCCATTCGTTGACCAAGTGAGGTTATTGAGTGCATCCACATATGTTTTTTCCGTATTATAACCCGAACCCGCATTAGACATCGCTGTCATATTATCGCTTGTCAGTTCTGCAATACTGATTCCTACATCACCTTTCGCGACTTGGCTGACCGGAATGACAATCTCCTTATCATCCCCTTTGCGGGTAAAGGTGATTGTTCCGAGTTCCGCTTCGGCGGCTCCGCCGTCGGCAAGGGCCGTTACGGTGTAGACGTTGTCGACGGGACCGCTGACGCTGAATTTATCGGGAGCACTTACATCGGGCGCGTCCACTTCGAAATCCGATGTGAGCGTAAATTCCGCAGTTGCGCCGCTGTCGCCGCCCAACGTGATGCTTGCGGGCGAAACCTCGAATTGGTCCGCTTTCTGCGAAACTTTGATTGTAACGGTCGCATCGTTGTCAGCCGATGTGAGTGTGATGCTCCCCTCGCGTGCGGTCCCCGTATAGTTGGGCGAAACGGTGTAGGTAAGCGTTTTCGTCGTGTTGTCGACAGAGACTGCCGTGACGATCGTTCCGTCGAATGCGGTTACGGCCGTATCGTCTTCGCCCGTGAAGGAAACGGGTTCGTAGGTTGCCGAAGCACCGGTTACTCCGGTCGCTGCAACATCTTTAATATCGGCGATTCTGATCGTTGCCCCTGTGGTAACGGTGACGGAGGTGATAACGGTAACGCCGGAGGATTTCAGATAGGCCGTATTGAAATTCTCCGTGACGGTGAATGTATTCGCGCCTACGACAGGAGAGAGCGTTGCGTATGCATTCGATCCCGTGTCATTGGCAGCATACAGGGTAAGCGAAGTTCCGGCTTTGGCGATTTCGACGCTTACGCTGGTGATGGGCTTGCTGAACACCGGAAGTTGGATATGGCTGTTTTTGGCGTTCGTGTTGTTGTTGAGCTGCATGCCTACCGGATTGGTCCCTTTATATGCCTGAACGACCCAGGTTCCTCCTGTGTTCGTATATTCTACAGGAGTGGCATATGCCAAGTTGAGGCTTTTCACCTCCTCGTAGGTCAGCGTAGCGATTTTGGCATCCGAGGCCTGCGTTTCTCCCGCAATACCGGCCATGTTGACCGAGAACGTCGTGATGTCGCCAGGGGTAAAGACCAGCTTTTGCGCTCCGGACAGGGTGACCTGCTTGGTGTAAGTCTTGTTTGCCGAGGAGGTGACCACCAGCGTGAACGAATCGTTTGCCGCCAGCGAGCAGGGATAGCAGGTGAACCATGCCGGGAATGATGCCGGGGCGATCGTGCCGGCGGCGCTGAAATCCATTATGATCCTATCCGAGGGGCTGAAATAGCCGATTTCAATGATGCGGCCCGTAGCGATGTCGACATAACTGCGACCTGCAAGGACTTTGCCGGCAGCCGTGAAACTGACGCTTTTGACTGTTTCGTCCGCAGCAAGTCCGAGGTTGGTGATCGTCATTTTGCCAAGAGCCGCCACGCGACCGAAGCTCAATGAGATTGGCTCCGTTTTTGGCTGGGAGGTCATTTGTACCGCACGTGCCACCATCAGGTCGGCATTGGGGTCGAAACTGGTGGCGATCGGAGTCTGGGTTGCCGGGAGGTTGACCTTGACTTTGGAGAGGCTCTGATTGTCGGTCACGTAATTGCCGGCGGGATATACGGCGGCGTAGGTCAGGTTGGTCGAAGGGTTTTCCTTAAGTGTTACCGTGAACGAGGCCTTGCCGGCCGTTAGCGTACAGCTGGTGGACTCGGCGGCTTGCAGAGCAGGTGTCGCTGCTGCGTTATCCTGTTCCAGAAATTGGATGAATTCGGTCGAGCCGTCTCCGTCCCATTGGATCTTTTGAGTAATTTCGTCGTAATGGGTGCGTGTGAGGGGCGCGTTCTCGATTTTGTCGGATGCAATAACGGTCATGGTGACCGTTCCCGGTTTTTCAATTTCAGGGTTGGTGCTGTCTTTCGAGCACCCGGTAAATGCCATTGCAGCTACTGCAATGGACATCATTTTGGATAATGTCTTCATTGCAGTGGAATTAATAGTCGCCGCCCTCGTTGAGACCCGGATCGCTGCCGGCATCTCCTTCGGGACCATACTCAATTACGCCGCCCGGGCTTTGGGCGAATCCTTTTTCGATGCGGACATCTACGATGTCGATAACAGGGGCGGAGTACTCAACTTCCCCCCCCCTTACGTTGAGGCGAGTGCAGTTCATAAGAGTGTAGTTAAAAGGTGCTAGGCAAAATTAAAAAAAATAAACGAGACTGATGTTATGTCGGTGTGAAATTTTTTCACAAAATTCCATATGGTCAATTGATGTCGCCTTTTGGGACAGCCGATCTGTCCGGATGTGGTATGGCCTGACGGGATGCGGGACGGCGGGGCGGAGCCGTGGCAACAAAAAAAGCGCTCCGGGGGGGGAGCGCTGTGCAAGGGGATCGTGCGTCGTCGTCAATACATATTGTCGTACATCGACTGCGATTTGTCGTATTTCAGGTCGGAGAGCGATGCGGCCTTGACGCCGATGTTGAAACTCCACGAACGGTGGTAGCCGAACGGAATCCACGAAAAGGACATCTGCCAGCAGTGGAGGTCGCGCGTGATCGAGACCGACGAGGTGGTCAGTTTGTTGGCCTTGATGTCGTAGCCGCCCTGGAAGGTGATGCCCGTCTTGGGGGTGACGTTCAGCGAACCGTTGAAGCCGATGGTTTGGGTGACGTTCTTCCGGTAGCCCGTCGTGCCGTTGTTGGTGTACGAGATCGAGTAGTTGACCGCGTAGTTGAATCCGAAGTTCCACGGCAGCGAGAAGTCGTAGTAGCTTTGCGCCATGTACTGTCTTCGCAGCACGGGGTCCATCTGCCCGTAAGGGTCGTAGAACGGGTTCTGGTACTCCGGAGGTATCGACGTGATGTCGTTGATGGCCGTTTCGCTCCGGTCGTTGCGCGATTTGAACGTATAGCCGAACGACCAGCCCGTCGAGACGACGCGGCCCGGGAAGAAGAGCTTGTTGTAACGCTTGCCCTCGGGCGAGACGCGGTAGGGGTCGAGCGTCAGCGAGAGGTTGATGCCGAAATTGTTGAACAGCGTCGTACGGAACGAGACCGGGATGTTCGAAAGTCCCATCGAATCGGCCAGGAAGTTGTACGAACCGCTGATGCGCAGTTCGTCGATCAGCTTGATCTTCTTCACGCCCGAGGTGTCGCGTTTCGAGAGGACCTTCATTTCGAGGTTCTGCGACAGCGAGAAGTTCATCGACATCGAACGGCCCGACGAGGGGACGCCGTAGGCGTTGACGGCATAGGGCGAATAGGTCGTGAAGCGGCCCGTGGAGTCGGTCTGGCGGGTCTTGTAATAGCCGTATTTGGGGTCGCTGAAGTCCGGGGCGTAGGAGAAGCCGATCGAGGGGGTCAGCGTGTGGCGGATCGCCTGGATCTTGCGGTCGCGGCTCTTCTTCGTGAAGTCGTACATGCCGTAGACCGTCGTGGAGGCCGAAACGCTGAAGTTGTAGTTGTAGAGGCGGTAGAAACCGTAGTTCGTCGGCAGCGTGTCGGTCTGGTTGGTGACGGGGTTCCACTCGAACTCGACCTTCTTGAAATACCACTTCTCGTTGTAGTTGACCGACGGCGAGAGGTTGATGTAGTTTAACAGGTTGAACGACGCCGAAATCGGAATCGAGTGCTCGATGCCGTTCTTCATGTTTTCAAGCGTCTCCTTGGAGAAGACCTCCGATTCGGTGGTGGTCACCGAGTTGGTCATCTTACCCGTGTACTGCATCGAGATCTTCTCGTACCAGCGGTCCTTGCCCTGCTTCTCCTTGCGTTTGAAGGGGTAGAAGCGCGAGACGTTGAAGACCATCGTGGGGAGCGTGATGGAGATGGTCTTGTTCTGCGAGTTCTGCGAGATGGCCATGTTCGCCGACAGCGAGAAGGGCGTTCCGGCCCAGTTCTTCGAGTAGGAGACCGTCGAGTTGGTCTGTGTCGAGAGGATGTCGTTGAGGTTCGTGGCTGAATAGCGGCTGTAACCGCTCGTGGCGAAGTTCACCGAGGCCGAGAAGGTCGAACCCGGGTTGGCCTTGGGGTCCTGCGAGTGGGTCCACTGGATGCGGAAGTTGCTCTGCTTGATGTAGTCGTCCTCGCCCTTTTCGCCCGTCTTGACATTCGAATACTGCATGTTGAAACTGCCGCTGTACTTGTAGCGCTTGATGTAGCGCGACGCGGCCGAAGCCTCCCACGATCCCAGCGTGTAGAATCCGCCGCGCACCGCCAGGTCGGCGTATTCGCCCAGGGTGAAGTAATAGCCCAGGTCGCGCAGGAAGAAACCTTTGGAGTACTCCTCGCCGTAGGTGGGCATCAGCAGGCCAGACTTGGGACCCATGTTGATCGGGAAGAAGCCCTCGGGGATGCCGAGGAAGTAGATCGGCACGTCTTCCATCACCAGGTAGGCCGGGCCGGTGATCACCTTCTTGCCGGGTATGACCTTCGCCTTGGTCATCGCCAGGTAGAAGTGGGGGTGGTCCGTATGGTCGCAGGTGGTGTACTTGCCGTGCTCGATGTTGATCGTGTTGTCGGGCATCTTCTTCACGCTGCCGCCCACCAGCCAGCCGTCGCCCTGCTGCGTGGCCACGCCCTTGATTTTCGCCTTCTTCGAGTCGAGGTTGTAGGTGATCGTGTCCATCTGGTAGGTGGCCGACCCTTCGGTGAATTCGGGCTTGGTGACAATATCCTTGCCGTCGAGCGTGTCGGGCTTGCCGTAGGCGTAGACCATCTTCGAATCCATGTCGATGCGCATGTAGTCGGCCTTGAGGTTGCTGTTCTGGTAGGTGACGTCGCCCTTGTTATAGATGTAGACCAGCTTGTTGCGCACGTCGTAGACCAGCGAGTCGGTGTTCTTGCCCGTGATCGGGTCGTCGAGGAACGCCCCTGCGGGCCGCGGCGTCTTCACCGAATCGCGGCGGAGCGTGTCGGCGGCGAGCGAGTCGGGCCGTGCCGCGCCCGGAGAATCGGCCTTCTGCGCCACGAGCGAGTCGACCTGCGCCGAAAAGAGCGAATCCTTCTCCTCCTGCGGCAGTGCGTTGAACGCTTCGCGCCGCCGGGCCTCTTCGCGCGCCTGCCTGCGGGCCTCGCGCCGCGAGGGGGTGACAAAAGGCGGACGTGCGCTCGTGTCGGGACGTATCGCGTCGGCGCGGAACGGAACCGGGACGGTGTCCCCGGGGGCGGGATTGCGGGTCGTGCGGGGCGCTCCGCCGCCCAGTACGATCTGGGCAAACAGCAGAATCACCGTCGCCGACAAGAGATATTTTACCCTAATTTTATCCAAAATCCCAAAAATTTTCCATACCTTTGCCGACAAGTCGGCAAAAACGCCCGGATCGAGGTCCTGTGCCCCTCCCGCCGCGTTTTCGGCCCGACAAAGATAGGTAAAAATTTATAGAAAGCTCTCACTTGGTACCATTAAATATGCGCACACGACTTTTGCTGCTATTCGCCTTCGCGGCCGCAACTGTTCTTATGAACGTTGCGTCTGCGGGGAATATTGCGCACGGCGTCGAAGTCGTGGTCATCGACGCCGGGCACGGGGGAAAATTCCCCGGCGCGCACTACGGCGGGGTCTATGAAAAGGACCTCACGCTGAAGGTGGCGCTCAAACTCGGAAAGCTCGTTGAGGAGGGGATGCCGGGCGTGAAGGTGGTCTACACCCGCACGGCGGACAGGACTCTGGGGGCGGACCTGGCGGCCGACCTGCAGGCGCGGGCCGACATTGCCAACAAGGCCGGGGGCGACCTCTTCATCTCGATCCACGCCAACGCCGCGCCCCGGGCGACGGGCGTGCGGGGCGTCGAGACGCTGATCATGGGCGAGAGTTCGAAGGAGCAGCGCTACAACGAGAACGCCCTGTTCGAAAACAACCGCGAGGATCTGATCGACATGTCCGACGAGCGGACGGCGGCCATCGTGCGGGCTTACATTCAGAATCTCCAGTTCACCTACGGCGAATACAGCATGGCTTTCGCCCGCTGCATCCAGAACAGCTACCTCAAGGCGGGCCGCCATTCGCGCGGCATAAAGCCGCAGCTGCTGCGGGTGCTCTATGCGACGGACATGCCGGGCGTGCTGACCGAGATCGGGTTCATGTCCAACCAGCAGGAACTGGCCTACATGAAGTCCGACAGGGGGCAGAACGAGATCGCCCGGTCGCTCTACCAGGCGATCCGCAACTATTCGGCCTATGTGCTCGGGACCCGGATGGCCGAGGAGGAGCAGGCCGCTGCCGCGAAACCGGTCGCGGAACAGCCTGCGGAAAAGTCTGCCGGAAAGGCCGCGGAAAAGAGCGTTGAAAAGCCTGCGGCAAAGTCCGCTGAAAAGACCGCAGCGGCGCAGCCCGCGGAGGGAAAGACCGCGACGGCCGCTCCGGTCAGAACCCCGGAGAAACCGGCCGTACAGCCCCTGCGCTATACGATTCAGGTGATGGCTTCGGCGTCGCCCGTACCCCTCGCCTCGGCGCAGTTCCGCGCCTACCGCGGCAAGGTGAAGGAGTATGCGGCCGAGGGACGGTTCCCCTATAAATACGGTGTGGGCGAGTACGGCACCCGTGAAGCCGCACAGCGGAAGCTGGCCGAGGTGCGCAAGGTATTTCCCGGGGCCTTCGTGGTCGCGTGCCGGGGTACGCAAATTGTAAAATAAAAGTACAGATATGAAAAGGGAAGTTAAAATCGGAATTTTCGGCGTGACGATGATCATTGCCGCGTGGGCCGGAATCCGGTTTTTGAAAGGATTCGACATTTTCAGCCGCAATTCGGTCTATTACGCCGCCTACGACCAGATCAACGGCGTGCAGGCGGCGTCGCCGATTATGATGAAAGGCGTCAAGATCGGTACGGTGACGGGCATTTCGTTCGATCCGCAGCGCAGCGACAACGTCGTGTTGCAGTTCACCATCAAACGTCAGTATCACATTCCGACCGACTCCGAGGCCAAGATTTACAGCAACGGGCTGATGGGCGGAAAGGCCATCGAAATCAACTACGGCACGGCGCGCACCTATCTCCAGAAGGGCGACACGCTGCGTTCGGTGCGCGAACGCGACCTGATGGACGTGGCCGGGTCGGAGCTGGATTTCTTCAAGCAGAAGGTGTCGCAGGTGACGGGCGACCTCTCGCGCACGCTGACCAATCTCAATCGCCTGATGGAGGCCAACGCGCAGAATATTTCCGGGACGTTGAGCCACCTGAACGCCATTACGGGCGACATGGCCGGCCTGCTCGACGCCGAGAAGCGCAACCTGAAAGCCGCCGTCGACGACCTTACGGAGTTCTCCGCGATGCTGGGCAGGAATACCCCGCGTGTGGACAGCATCGTCGGCAGCCTGAACCGGATAACCGGGGAGCTGGCCGACGCCGGGTTCGCCCGCAGGCTTACGGACGCTGTGGACGAGGTGAACGGTCTGCTGGCAAAGGTCGAGGCGGGCGAGGGGACCGTCGGCAAACTGATGAACGATCCTGCGCTCTACGATTCGCTGACCGAGGCCAGCGCTAATCTCGCCTCGCTGCTGGCCAACCTCGAGCAGTATCCCGGCCGCTACGTGCATTTCTCGCTTTTCGGGCGCAGTCCCGAGAAGATGCAGGAGAAGGCCGAGCGCAAAGCCGCCAAAGCTGCGGCCAGGGCCGAGCGGGACTCGGTGAAAAGAATTAAAAATTAAAAATTAAAAATGAAAAATTGACTGGCAGACAGGAGGTTCATTCAGCCCTCTCGGTGTGATAATGTGGTCGTATAGGGCGTGGCGCGAAATTTTCCGACCGGCGCCCTTTCGATTTTTCATTTTTAATTCTTAATTCTTAATTTACTGTCATGATTTACCCTGCTACATTCGAGCAAAAGATAGGTTTCGACCGGCTCCGCGAGCAGGTCGCGGCACGTTGCACCATGCGCGCCGCCCGCGAGCGGCTCGCCGCGGAGGGCTTTTCGACCTCTGCGCGCGAGATCGAACGGCGGCTGGCGCTCGCCGACGAAATGCGCCTGCTGCTGGATATGGAGCATGATTTCCCCGGGGGCGAGTACCCCGACGTCGATTACATCGTCGCCAAACTGCGCGTCGAAGGTTCGTTCCTCGACGTGGAGGAGGTCGTGACCCTGCGCCGGGCGCTGGCCGCAATCGGCGGCATCGTCTCGTTCATCATCAGCCGCGAGGAGCGTTATCCGGCCCTCCATGCCCGCACGCGGGGCGTTGCGGCCTTTCCGGAGATCGTGCAGCGCATCGACGGCATTCTCGACCGCTTCGGCCAGGTGAAGGACAACGCCTCGCCCGCCCTGCAGGAGATCCGCCGCTCCATCCGCGAACGCGAAGGGCAGGCGGCCAAGCGGTTGCAGGCCGTGCTGTCTGCGGCCAAGGGGGCGGGCATCGTCGATGCCGACGCCCAGATCTCGATCCGCGACGGCAAGGCCGTGATCCCGGTTTCGGCGGGCAACAAACGCAAACTGAACGGCTTTATCCACGACGAATCGGCGACGGGCAAAACCTTCTACGTCGAACCGGTCGAGGTGGTGGAGATCAACAACGAACTGCGCGAACTGGAGTACGCCGAGCGGCGCGAGGTGGTGCGCATCCTCACGGAGTTTACCGAAGCGATCCGTCCCGACGCGGGGCTGATCGCCGATTCGGGCGACTACCTGGCCGAGATCGACATGCTGCGCGCCAAGGGCCGCTGGGCCTCGGAGAACAGATGCGTGCGGCCGATCCTCTCGACGGACGACAGGCTGGTGCTGAAAAACGCCCGCCACCCGCTGTTGCAGCAGACGCTGCGGGCTGCGGGGCGCGAGATCGTGCCGCTGGATTTGCAGCTCGACCGTCGCAAGCGCATCCTCGTCATCTCGGGACCCAACGCCGGCGGCAAGTCGGTCTGCCTGAAAACCACGGGCATCGTGCAGTACATGTTCCAGTGCGGGTTTCCGGTTCCGGTCTCCGAGGTCTCGGAACTGCCGGTCTTCGAGAGCATTTTCATCGACATCGGCGACGAGCAGTCGATCGACAACGACCTGTCGACCTATTCGTCGCACCTGCTGAACATGAAGCACATGCTGGCGGGCGCTTCGGGCCGCACGCTGGTGCTGATCGACGAGTTCGGGTCGGGAACCGAGCCGGTCATCGGCGGGGCCATCGCCGAGGCGATCCTCGAGCGTCTGCTCGGCAGGGGGTGTTACGGCGTGATCACGACCCACTACGCCAATATCAAGTATTACGCCGCGTCGGTGGAGGGCATCGCCAACGGCGCGATGATGTTCGACGTGCAGAACATCCGGCCGCTGTTCCGGCTGGAAATGGGCAAGCCGGGCAGTTCGTTCGCCGTGGAGATCGCCCGCAAGATCGGGCTTCCGGAGGATATTATCCGTGCGGCGAGCGAGAAGGCCGGGTCGGATCACATCAATATCGAGAAACAGCTGCGCGAGATCGCCCGCGACAAGCATTACTGGGAGCAGAAGCGCGATCGCATCCGTCTGACGGACCGCAAGGTCGAGGAGTTGGAGCAGAACTATGCCGAGCAGCTGGCGAAGATCCGCGCCGAGCGGCAGGAGATTCTGAAAAAGGCCAAGCAGGAGGCCCGGCAGCTGATCGCCGACGCCAATAAACAGATAGAAAATACGATTAAAACCATCCGCGAGGCGCAGGCCGAGAAGGAGCTGACGCGGCTGGCGCGGCGCGAGCTGGACGACTTCCGCGAGGCGGTCGAGAAGGCCGACGAGGCCGGGAACGAAGCCGCCGTGGCCCGCGAGATCGAGCGTATCGAACGCCGCCGCCGACGGCGCGCCGAGCGCAGGGCGCAGCAGGGCGCGCAGCCGGCAGCCGGGGAGGCCGCTCCGCAGCCCGAAAAGCCGCGCGAAGTGGTCGCCGGGTCGAAAGTCCGCATGGCCGGGCAGGAGATGGTCGGCGTGGTGCAGTCGGTGAAGGGAAAGCGGGCGCAGGTGGCGTTCGGACAGATACTCACGACGGTGGACAAAGGGCTGCTGACGGTGGTTTCGAACAACGAATACCGTGAGGCGACACGCCCCGTTGCGGCCCGTACGGTGCTCTCGGTGGACATCTCGTCGCGCAAACTCAACTTCAAGGATCACATCGACGTGCGCGGCATGCGGGCCGCCGATGCGCTGGACGAGGTGCGCAACTTCATCGACGACGCGCTGATGGTGGGCGTGGGCACGGTGTCGATTCTCCACGGCAAGGGCACGGGGGCTTTGAAGGAGGAGATTCGCCGCTACCTGCGCACGGTGCCGGAGATCGCCTCGGCGGTCGACGAACATGCCGACCGGGGCGGTGCGGGAATTACGATCGTGACCTTCGATCTGTCGTGATTTTGCAGTCTGCGACTGCTGCTGTTCTTTGTACCTTTTTGCGGAAAAAAGGCACAAAGATCCGGCGACTATGTTGCGGCTTGAGTCTTTTTGACGACCAGAAAGCGGCAAAGAGCTGTAAATATTTTCGTACTTTTGGAAATGAAAGTACAAAAGATAAACCATTGGGTATTTTATGAAATATCGTCTTTCGCAAATCGCCGCCGTCGTGGGCGGCAGGTTCTCCGGAACGGACTGCGAAGTGCAGTCGGTGGTGACCGACAGCCGCTCGCTGACGTGCGAGCTTGGCTCGGGACCGGTGTTCGTCGCCATGTGCGGCGCGAACCACGATTCGCATGCGTTCGTGGCGCAGATGTATGCGCGCGGCGTGCGGGCTTTTATGGTCGAACGGCCTCTCGAAGCCCTGCCGGAGTGCGGTTACGTGGTTGTTGAAAACGCCATTGCGGCCTTGCAGTGTCTGGCGGCCTATCACCGGGCGCAGTTCCGGGGAACGGTGGTGGGCATCACCGGTTCGAACGGCAAGACGGTCATCAAGGAGTGGATTGCCGAGGAACTGCCCGCGGGGATGAAGTGCTACCGTTCGCCCAAGAGCTACAATTCGCAGCTGGGCGTGCCGCTGTCGGTGCTGATGATCGAGGGCGACGAGCAGCTGGCGCTGATTGAGGCGGGGATTTCGAAACCCGGGGAGATGGCGCGGCTGGAGCGCATCATCCGTCCCGACGTGGTGGTTTTCACCTCGATCGGCGACGCGCACCAGGAGAATTTCCTCAATCTGGAGCAGAAATGCGACGAAAAGATGGTTCTGGCCCACCGTGCCGAGACCATCGTTTACCACAGTTATTACGAGCCGCTGGGCCGCATGATCGCCTCGCGCTTCGCGGGGCGGAAGCTCTGCGACGCGGCCTCCTGCCCCGAGGTCCCGGAGACGCTGATCGGCAACGAGGCGTCACGCCGCAACGCCCGGATCGTCGAGGCGTTCTGCGCGGCGATGGGCTATCCCGCGCCGTCGTTTACCGAAGCTCCCGAGGTCGCCATGCGTCTCGAAGTCAAGGACGGCATCAACGACTCGGTGCTGATCAACGACGCCTACAACCTCGATCTCAACTCGCTGGCCCTGGCGCTCGACTACCTGCACAACGTGGCGTTGTCGCGCCGCCGGACGCTCGTGCTGTCGGACATCGCGCAGAGCGGGCTGACCGACGACGAACTTTACGGCCGCGTGGCGGGAATGGTCGCGCGGGCAGGCATAGACACGCTCGTCGGCATCGGTCCCAAACTGAAGCGTTACGCCGCGCTGTTCGGCTGCGACAGGGAGTTTTACGCCTCGACCGACGAGTGCATCGCCCGCATCGGCCGCAGGGCCGTGGCCGGGCGTGCCGTCTTGTTGAAAGGCGCGCGGGAGTACCGTTTCGAGAAACTCGCGCATGCGCTGGCGCGCAAGAGCCACACGACGGTGCTGGAGGTCGATCTCGACGCCATGATCCACAACCTGAACTATTTCCGCTCGAAGCTCGACTTTCGGACCCGGCTCGTGGCGATGGTCAAGGCGGGTTCGTACGGCGCGGGGGATTTCGAGGTGGCGCAGATGCTCCAGCATCAGGGCGTCGACTACCTCGCCGTGGCGTTCGCCGACGAGGGCGTGCTGCTGCGCGAGCGGGGGATCACGATGCCCGTCGTGGTGCTGAATGCCGACGCCGACAGTTTCGACCAGATGATCGCCAACCGCCTCGAACCCGAGATATACAGTTTCCGTTCGCTCGCCGATTTCGCCGATGCGGTGTCGCATGCGGGCGAAACCCGCTATCCGGTTCATATCAAGCTCGATACGGGCATGCACCGGCTGGGATTCATGGAGGGGGAGATCGGGCGGTTGTGCGAGGTGCTGCCGACATTGCCCGCCGTGAAGGTGGCGTCGGTCTTTTCGCACCTGAACTGCGCCGACATGCCCGAAGAGGATGCCTACACCCGGGAGCAGATCGCGCGCTACGACCGCATGAGCGCCGCCGTAGCCGCGTCGCTGCCCTATTCCGTTATCCGCCATACGGCCAATTCGGCGGCCATCGAGCGGTTCCCCGAGGCGCGGTTCGACATGTGCCGACTCGGATTGGGGCTTTACGGCTTCGGCTGGGAGCACAATGCGGGCCTGCGCCCGGTTTCGGCGCTCAAAACCCGCATCGTGCAGATCAAGCGTCTCGAAGCGGGCGACGCCGTGGGCTACGGGCGCGCCGGGAAATTGCTGCGGCCGACCGTGACGGCGACCGTGCCGATCGGTTACGCCGACGGGCTGGACCGTCATCTGGGGTGCGGACGCTGGTCGATGCGCGTGGCCGGGCGGCCTGCGCCGATCGTGGGCCGCGTCTGCATGGACAGCTGCATGATCGACATCACGGACATTCCGGGCGTCGGCGAGGGCGACGAAGTGACGGTTTTCTCCGCCGAGCCGGGCAACGACCTCGAAACGATGGCCCGGGTGCTCGACACGATACCTTACGAGATTATGACGTCGGTCTCGTCGCGTGTGAAACGAATCTACCTCAAGGAATAAGGCGCGGAGCGCAATTCATAATTCAGAATTCACAATTCAGAATTATGCCTGCGAACCTAATTAAGTATGCATTATGAATTCTGAATTTGGAATTTTATACCTGATTCCCTGTCCGATTTCGGACGAAACGGCGCCGTGGGACGTGCTGCCTGCGGCCAACCGGGCCGTGATGGATGCGCTGGACTACTTCATCGTCGAGAACACCCGCACGGCGCGGCGTTTCCTGTCGAAAGCCGGCATCGCGCGGCCCATCGGCGAACTGGAATTCCGCGAACTGAACGAGCACACCGCGGCCGGCCGCGAAATCGAGGAGCTGATCGCGCCGCTGCTCGAAGGCCGCTCGGCGGGGGTGATCTCCGAGGCGGGCGTGCCGGGCGTGGCGGATCCCGGGGCGCCGGTCGTCGGGGCGTGCCACCGCCGCGGCATCCGCGTCGTGCCGCTCGTCGGCCCGTCGTCGATCATTTTGGCGGTGATGGCCTCGGGACTCAACGGACAGTCGTTCGCTTTCAACGGCTACCTGCCCGTGAAGCCGCCCGAACGGACCCGGGCCATCCGTTTCTTCGAACGCCGTGCGCTGTCGGAGGGGCAGTCGCAGCTTTTCATCGAAGCTCCGTACCGCAACGTGAAGCTGATGGAGCAGTTGGTGCAGACGCTCGGAGACCAGACGCGCCTGACCGTCGCCGTGGACCTCACGGCTCCGGACGAGCGGATCGAGACCCATACGGCCGGGGAGTGGCGCCGCCGCCAGCTGCCCGAAATGAACAGGCGCCCGGCCATTTTCATCATCGGATAAGCGCCGCCTTGCCGCGAAGCGGCTTTTGGGCGGTAGCGCGCAGGCCGGTTCGATGCCCGGCATGCAGGCATTGCCCTTGAAGACCGCCTCTTGGCCGGGTTGGTATGCAATTTGTTCGAATAAGGGGAGGAAAACTGAAACATCACAAGATATGAAAAAAGAAAAAGTTTATAATGAGGCTGTTAGCGGCGACGAAGGGTTCGCCCCCGGCGATGGCTATCCGTCGTGCGACGGGGAGCCTTGTGCCAATGTGTCAGATGAAACCGACGAGGCGACTGACACATTGGCAGACGGTGAACCCGCTGCCGAAGCCGACGCAGCCAAGGCGCTCGAAGAGGCCGTGGCCCAGTGGCAGGACAAGTACGTCCGCCTGCAAGCCGAGTTCGACAACTACCGCAAGCGCACGCTCAAGGAGAAGATGGACCTGGTGCAGACCGGGGGCCGCGACGTGCTGCTGGAGATGCTGCCTGTGCGCGACGATGTGCAGCGCGCCGTGGACGCCATGCAGAAGAGCGACGATCTGGAGGCGCTGCGGGCGGGCGTGACGCTCATTTCACAGAAATTTACCGAGGCGCTCCGCCGCAAGGGCGTGACCGAGATCGAGGTGCTGGACAAGGAGTTCGACGCCGATTTTTCGGAGGCCGTTGCCCGGTTCGCCGCCGGCGACGAGAAGAAGGGCAAGGTCATCGACGTCGTTCAGACGGGTTACATGCTGGGCGAGAAGGTGCTGCGCTTCGCAAAAGTAGTTGTAGGAGAGTAAGACCATGGCAGAAAAAAGGGATTACTACGAAGTGCTGGGCGTTGCGAAGAACGCTAACGCAGACGAAATAAAGAAGGCCTACCGCAAAGCGGCCATCCAGTTCCACCCCGACAAAAACCCCGGGGACAAGGAGGCCGAGGAGAAATTCAAGGAGGCCGCAGAGGCCTACGACGTGCTGTCGAACCCCGACAAGCGCGCCCGTTACGACCAGTTCGGCCATGCCGGAATGAGCGGCGCGGCAGGCGGCGGGGCCGGCGGCTTCGGCGGCTTCGGCGGCGGAGGGTTCTCGATGGAGGACATCTTCTCGCAGTTCGGCGACATTTTCGGCGGCCATTTCGGGGGCGGATTCCGCTCGTCGAACGGCGGCGGGGAACGGCGCGTGAACCGCGGCTCGGACATCCGCGTGCGGGTCCGTCTGACGCTGGCCGAGATCGCCAACGGAGTTACGAAGAAACTCAAGATCAACAAGACCGTCGCCTGCGACAAGTGCGGCGGCTCGGGAGCCAGGGACGCCAATTCCTATTCGACCTGTTCGACCTGCAACGGCACGGGCTATGTGACGCGGGTGGAGAACACCTTCTTCGGCCGGATGCAGACGCAGGGCGTGTGCCCCACGTGCGGCGGCACGGGCAAGGTGATCACCGCGTCGTGCGACAAGTGCAAGGGCGAAGGCACGCTGCGCGGGCAGGAGGTCGTGGAGATCAAGATCCCGGCCGGCGTGGGCGAGGGTATGGTCCTCACCGTCACGGGCAAGGGCAACGCCGCGCGTCAGGGCGGCGTGAACGGCGACCTGCAGGTGGTGATCGAGGAGGAGCGCAACCCCGAACTGGTGCGTGACGGCAACGATCTGATCCACAACCTGAACATCACCGTGACGACGGCCCTGTTGGGCGGTACGGTCGAGGTTCCGACGGTGGACGGGCGCGCCAAGATCAAGATCGCCCCGGGAACGCATGCCGGCAAGGTGCTGCGCCTGGGCGGCAAGGGACTGCCCGACGTGAACGGCTACGGTCGCGGCGACGAACTGGTGGTGGTGGACATCACCGTTCCGTCGAAACTCTCGGCTGAGGAGCGAAAACTCGTCGAGCAGTTGGCCGCGCAGCCCTCTTTCCAGAAGGCGGAGTCGGTCAAGAACCAGAATATTTTCGAACGGATGAAAAGCTTCTTCAGGTAATAATCCGGGATGAATTATTAATCGTTCGTACATTGATTCCGGCTTGTAATTGGCGGCGGAATGCCGCGTTTGCAAATCTGACCCACCCCTAAACCCCCGCCTGAGGCGGGGGCTTGTCGCAATGCAACCACAATAAAGAGAGTCATGCAATAAAATTGCGAAGATATTCGTATCTTTACAAAAAATAGAACGACCATGTTAGGCTTTACCCCTTTCAAACGGCACCCGAACAAATTCAATTACATCCCGCGTTATTACGACCCCGAGAAGGAGGCCCGTGAACAGCGCCGTGCCGAGTTGCGCGGCGAGCGCGCCGAGGATGCCGACCGCGAATACCAGCCCGGACAGTACATCCGCACCCAGCGCGAAGCCCGGGATGCGCGGCGTTCGAACGAGGAGGAGCGGGGGCGTATCCGTGTGCTGAAGATGGCCGCGGGGGCCGTGCTGGTGCTGCTTTTCATCTACCTGCTCTACCCGAAGCTGGCCGATGTGTTCCTGCGCGCGCGGACCGCACCCGCGACCGAAACGCAGCAGGTCGGGGAGGAGGAGTTCAATCCCTATGCGCCTATTAGGGTCGTTCCCAACGATTACGAGGAGTAAATGGCAGACAAGATCAGATTATTACCCGAGGTCGTTGCCAACCAGATCGCCGCGGGCGAGGTCGTCAACCGGCCCGCCTCGGTGGTGAAGGAGATGATGGAGAACGCCATCGACGCCGGGGCGACTTCGGTGAAGGTCAACTTCCGCGATGGCGGCAAGGACCTGATCCAGATCGTCGACGACGGCTGTGGCATGTCGCCCATCGACGCGCGCATGGCCTTCGACCGCCACGCCACGAGCAAGATCGGGGCCGTGGAGGATATTTACGCCCTGCACACGTTCGGATTCCGCGGCGAGGCCCTGGCTTCGATCGCCGCCGTGTCGCAGGTCGAACTGCGCACCCGGCAGGCCGGCGACGAGGTGGGTACGCAGACCGAGATCAACGGCGGGCAGTTCGCGGCGCAGAACCCGGTGATGTGTCCCGTGGGTTCGCAGTTCTTCGTGCGCAACCTTTTCTACAACGTCCCGGCGCGCCGCCGTTTTCTGGACAAGAGCACCACCTCGGCGTCGCAGATCAAGGCCGAGTTCCAGCGCATCGCGCTCTGTAACCCGCAGATCGCCTTCGAACTCTACGCCAACGACGCTCCGGTCTATACGTTGCAGGCCGGGTCGCTGGCGGGACGCATCGTCGACGTGGTGGGGCGTCACATCAAGCAGAACCTGCTGGAGGTCGAGGCCGACACTTCGATCGCCTGCATCGAGGGATATATCGGCCGTCCGGCTGCCGCCAAGAAACGCAACACGGAGCAATACCTTTTTGTCAACGGGCGCTTTTTCAAGAGCACCTATCTGACGAGCGCCATTCTGAAAGCCTACGAGAAGCTGATTCCCGAGAGCTGCCAGCCCTCCTATTTCCTCTACCTGACGCTCGATCCCGGGCGTATCGACGTCAACGTGCACCCGCAGAAAACCGAGGTCAAGTTCGCCGACGAGGAGGCCGTGTGGCAGATCGTCAACGCCGCTGTGCGCGAGACGCTGGCCAAAACGGGCGCCGTGCCGCTGATGGATTTCGACCGGGACAGCCCGGTGGAGATTCCCGTTTTGCAGAAAGGAGCCGTGTACAGCGAGCCGTTGGCCATGTCGAACAGCGACTACAACCCTTTCCGCGAGGAGTATATCGACCCTTCGGCGCCCGATCCCAACGAGGATTTCACGGGCTTCGACGTGCCGTACCGCGACGGCGGGGTCGTGTCGGACAACTCTGCCGCGGGATTCCGCACGGGCGGAGGCCGGAGCGCCGCGCCGTCGTTCCCGCAGGCCGCGGCGGGCGGATTCGCCCTGCCGGGTGCGGACGCCGGGGAGTTTGAGGAGTTCGAGTCGGGAGGCGGTTTCGAGATCACCCCTTCGGGCGGCGGATTCGACGACAGCGCCCTGGATTTCATCCCTTCGTCGGCCGCTCCCGAACAGCAGCGGTTCGACATGCCGCAGCGTCCGGAATTCACCGATGCGCTGCCGCTGCCGGGCGGTTATGTCGCCGCTCTGCTGGGCGGCCGCTTCGTAGTGGTCGACGTGCGGCGCGCCCGCGAGCGGATTCTTTACGAGGATTACCTCCGGATGCTGGGCAACGGCTCGTCGGTGAGCCAGCAGCTGCTGTTCCCCGAACGGCTGGTCCTTTCGGGCGCCGAATACGCCCTGCTGGAGGAGAGTGCCGTGGAGTTCGCTGCCCTGGGCTTCGACATCGACTTCTGCGGCGAAGGGACCGTCGAAGTGAGGGGCACGCCCGCCGACATGCCCGCCGACGCCGTGGACCGGCTGCTGTTCGACCTGTTGCAGGCCTTTGCGACTCCGGTGTCGCTCTCCGATGTGCGGCGCGAGAAGATCGCCGGCGTGATGGCCCGCTCCGGCGCCAAGGGTGCGGGGCGGACCTTGTCGCGCGAGGAGGCCGCGGCGCTGCTCGCACAGCTGGCCGACACGGGCAGTTTCAGTTTTTCGCCCTCGGGCAAGGCGATCACCGCCGAGATCACGCCGGAAGATTTGCGCGCCAAGTTGGGATAATCCGGCGGAAAAGAGTTACATTTGCAAAAATTAAAACGCATGAACCGCTATTTTCAGACCCCTCCGGTGGTCAAGAATTTGATAATCATCAATGTACTGGTTTACATGGCCACGGCGCTGCTGCCCGTCGGCGACACGATCATGCAGTATTGCGCCCTGTCGCTGGGAACGCCCTATTTCCATACCTACCAGTTCATCACCTACATGTTCCTGCATGCCAATTTCGAACATATCTTCTTCAACATGTTCGCATTGTGGATGTTCGGGCGTACGCTCGAATACGAACTCGGCTCGCAGCGTTTCCTGACCTTCTACATGGTCTGCGGCGTGGGTGCGGCGCTGATCCAGTACCTCACGGCGCTGGCGTTCGGCGAACTGCCGCTGCTGCTGGTCGGCGCGTCGGGCGCGGTGATGGGCCTGCTGCTGGCGTTCGGCGTGATGCATCCCAATGCGGTCATCATGCTGCTGATTCCGCCTATTCCGATGAAGGCCAAGTGGTTCGTCATCATCTATGCCGTCATCGAGCTGTTCCTTGGATGGAGGGGCGTGGGCAACGTGGCCCATTTCGCCCATGTGGGCGGCATGCTGTGGGGATTCCTGCTGCTGCATTGGTGGAAACGCCGGGGAACGATCCGTTTTTAGACGATGGCTCCCGATTACTATAACGGATACGGGGGAGGCCCTTCGGGGAAACGGCGCCGCAGTCTCGTCATGCGGCTCGTCAACCTGGCGTTGACGCTCGTGACGCTGGCCGTGGGCGCGACGATGGTTCTCACCTATTTCGTCCCCTATGTCGATCCGGGCAGCGTGTGGTTCTTTCCCGTGCTGGGGCTGGCCGCTCCGGCGGTCTACGTCGCGTCGGTCGTGCTGACGCTCTACTGGATCATCCGCTGGCGCTGGGTGTGCGCCGGGGCGATGCTGGTCGTCGTCGTGGCGGGGCTTTTCAAGGTCTCGCTCTTCTGGCGTCCCGAAATCCGCCGCAGCTATGCCACGGAGACGGCCTTCGACCGCGCTGCTGTCAAGGTTATGAGCTACAACGTGCGCAGTTTCTACGGCGAGGACGGCCGGAGCAGCGTCGACGACATCCTGCGCCTGATCGAGGAGCAGGCTCCGGACCTGATCTGCCTCCAGGAGTTCAATGCCCGCCTCGCGGAGCAGTCCGAGGAGTTTTCGCTGCTGGGCGAGAAGTACGAGATCGCGCACTTCGGGCGCACGCAGGCTCCGGATTCGGTCTACGGCTCGACGCTGACTATTTTGAGCAAATACCGCATCCTGCGTTCGGACACCGTGCTGACACCTTCGTCTTCGGTCTGGGCCGACGTGATTGTGGGCGAGGACACCGTGCGGGTTTTCAACAACCACCTGCGCTCGACGGCCATCAACGCTTCGGACAACCAGTTCATCACCAGCCACCAGTTTCTCTCGGACACGGCGCGCGAGACCAAAATCCGCAGTATCGTGACCCGTTTGCGCGAGAATAGCGTGCTTCGGGCCGCGCAGGTCGACAGCATCGCGCAGGTCGTGGGTGCGACGCGCACGCGGCGGATCGTCTGCGGCGATTTCAACGATACGCCCATGTCGTATGTCTACCGCACGATGGCGCGGGGGCTGCGCGACGCCTTCCGTGAGTGCGGGTCGGGCTATTCGCATACGTTCCGCGGTTTCTACAACATGCTGCGCATCGACTACGTGTTGAGCGGCGGTTTCGAACCGCTCTCCTACGAGGTGCTTCCGGTCGACTATTCGGACCACCATCCCGTCGTCGTGCGGCTTCGGAAAAGTTCCTGACGAATTACCCGGAAAACGGGATGCCCCGGCGGAGACACTCTTTCCGCCGGTTTTAATTTGCCGGCAGGTGTTGTCCGGAACGATTTTTTTGCTATCTTGTGGAAAAATTCAGCCAATCGTTCGCCATGATCCGATCCCTTCCGCTCGTAAGGAGAACGCTTCTCCTCTCCGTATGTGGGCTGTTCCTTTTCTCCGGCCGGCTTTTTGCCGGAAATCCGTTGCTGATGCCTTCCGAAGCCCCTTACGGGGCGCCCCGCTTCGACCGTATCCATGCCGCCGACATCATGCCCGCCATTGAGGAGGGCATCCGCGCCTACAAGGCCGGGATTGCGAAAATCAGGGCGCTGGACCCCGCGGAGGCGACTTTCGAAAACGTCGTCGTGCCGCTCGACCGTGCCGACAGCCTGCTGGACGTTCCGCGCGCGGTGCTGGGTTACCTGAAATCGAATTTCGGAGGCGACTCCATCATCCGGATCTCTCTGGAATCCGCGCAGCTGACCGGAGAGGCATACAACGCCGTGACGCTCGACACGGCGATCTTCCGCCTGGTGAAGGCCGTCTACGACCGGCGCGATGCGGCCGGGCTGGATTCGCTCCAGCTGCGGACGCTCGGCAAGGTCTACCGGAGCTACATCCGCGGCGGGGCGCTCTGCACGCCCGGGCAGAAGGAGCGGCTCAAGGAGCTGAACCGCGAGATTTCGCTCAAACGCATCCGCCACGGACAGAACATCACGCAGGCGACCCAGGAGTTCGTCCTGTACGTGCAGGACAGCAGCCTGCTCGACGGGCTTGCGGGGACGACCCGGCAGCGTTTCGCCCGCAATGCGGCCCGGCAGGGGCATCAGGGCGTCTGGGCCGTCGGGTTCACGAACGGCGACTATGCGTCGGTCATGGCTTCGGCCACGAACCGCGACCTGCGCAGGAGACTCTACGAGGCCTACACCTCGCGCTGCATGGACCGGAAGTACGACAACCGCCAGTTGTCGGTCGACATCGTCAACCTGCGTCTCGAACGGGCCCGGATGCTGGGATACGAGAACTATGCCGCCTACACGCTGGAGACGAACATGGCCGGGACGCCCGAAAAGGTCCGCGAACTGCTGCTGCCGCTCAAGGACGCTGCCGCGGGGAAGGGACGTGCGGAGCGTGCCGAACTGGAGGCTTTCGCCGTGAAATACGAGCGGGATTCGGCCTTCCGGCTGGAACCGTGGGACGTGGCCTTCTATTCGGGCAAGCTGCGCAAGGCGAAATTCGGGTCCGAACTGGGGCGCATGCGCAACTACCTGCTTTTCGACAATGTGCTCAACGACGGCGTTTTCTATGTGGCCAACCGTCTTTTCGGAATCACGCTGACGCAGCGCACGGACATTCCCGTTTTCCACCCCGACGTGCTGACCTTCGAGGCGAAAGACGCCGAAGGCCGCCCCCTCGGACTGCTTTATCTGGATTGCTTCGTCCGCAAGGGCAAACGCGGCGGCGCGTGGTGCTCGCGCCTGCGCGGGTATTCGTGCGCCGGAGAGCGGGAGGTGCTGCCGCTGGTGACCATCAGCTGCAACTTCTCGCGTGCGGCCGAAGGCAGGCCGAAGCTGCTGTCGACCTCCGAGGTCAAGACCCTCTTCCACGAATTCGGACACGCTCTGGCGGGTTTCCTCTCGCGCGGGCCGTATCCACAGGTGACGGGCAGCTTCCCGCGCGACATGGTCGAACTGCCCTCGCAGTTGAACGAGCATTGGGCCTGGGAGCCGGAGGTGATGAAACACTACGCCCGCGATTACGAGACGGGGCGTCCGATTCCCGATGCGCTGATCGCGAAGTTCAAGGAGTCGGAGAACTTCCTGAAGGGGCTTTACCTGACCGATTCCTATGCCACCGCGCTGCTCGACCTCGAATGGCACACCGTGCTGCGGCCGGTCGAAGGGTGCGACGTGGCGGCTTTCGAACGGGCCTTCCTGAAACGTTACGACTTCCCGGAGCATACCGCTTTACGCTTCCGGACGACCTATTACAACCACATCTTCGCCAGCAGTTACCCCGCGCAGTACTACTCCTACACGTGGTCGGCGGTGCTGGACACCGATGCCTTCGCGGCATTCACTGGCACGGGCGATATTTTCGATCCCGAAACCGCGCGCCGTTACCGCCGCCATATCCTGACCGAAGCGGGCTATGACGAGCCGATGGCGCAGTACGTGCGTTTCCGCGGCGCCGTGCCCGACGTGAAGCCCCTGATGCGCCGTTACGGGCTGGCGGAATAGCGGCCCGGCGGAACGGAACAGCCCCGGCCCGATGAGCCGGGGCTGTTCCGTTCGGTCACTCTCCGATCTTCTTGCGCGGGTGGACCATGTTTTCGGGTTGCAGCACCTTGTGCAACTCCTCTTCGCTCATCAGCTTATGCTCGAGTACGAGGTCGTAGATGCCCTTGCCGGTTTTGAGGGCCTCCTTGGCCAGCATGCTCGACGTTTCGTAGCCCAGATAGGGGTTGAGCGCAGTCACCAGCCCGATGCTGTTAAAGACCATCCGGCGGCAGACCTCCTCGTTGGCCGTGATGCCGGCGATGCACTTCTCGCGCAGCGTGTTCATGGCGTTGATCAGCATTTCGATGCTCTCGAACAGGCAGTGGACGATGATCGGCTCCATGACGTTCAGTTCGAGCTGTCCGGCTTCCGATGCGATCGTCACGGTGAGGTCGTTGCCGATCACGCGGAACGCTACCTGGTTGACGACTTCGGGGATCACGGGGTTGACCTTGCCCGGCATGATCGACGATCCCGGCTGGCGCGGCGGGAGGTTGATCTCGTTCAGCCCGCAGCGGGGACCCGACGAGAGCAGCCGCAGGTCGTTGCAGATTTTCGAGAGTTTCACCGCAAGGCGTTTCTGGGCCGAGGAGTTCATAATGAAGGCGCCCGTGTCGCTCGTGGCCTCGATCATGTTCGACGCCTCGACGAGCGGCAGTCCGGTGATCTCGCGCAGGTAACGGGTGCAAAGCCCGGCGTAGTCGGGGTCGGCGTTGATGCCCGTTCCGATGGCCGTGGCCCCCATGTTGATCTCGAAGAAAAGTTTCATGTTGGCCGTCAGCCGCTCGGTCTCCTCGGTGAGGTTGGCGGCGTAGGCTTCGAACTCCTGTCCGAGGGTCATCGGCACGGCGTCCTGAAGCTGCGTGCGGCCCATCTTGATGATGCCGGAGAACTCCTCGCCCTTGGCGTGGAACGCCGCGATGAGTTCGCGCAGCGAGGCCACCAGTTTCTCGATGCTGCGCACCAGTGCGATCCTCACGGCCGTGGGGTAGGCGTCGTTGGTCGACTGCGAGAGGTTGACGTGGTTGTTGGGGTGGCAGAACTGATATTCGCCCTTTTCATGGCCGAGGAGTTCGAGCGCCCGGTTGGCGATCACTTCGTTGGCGTTCATGTTGGTCGACGTGCCGGCGCCGCCCTGCACCATGTCGACGACGAACTGCTCCTCGAGTTTGCCGGCGCGCAGTTCCTCGCAGGCCCGGATGATCGCGTCGGCGATCGCCGGGTCGAGCAGTCCCAGGTCGCGGTTGGCCATCGCGGCGCCCTGCTTGACGTCGGCCAGGGCGCGGATCAGCTCCGGGAAGAAGTTGAGCCGCACGCGGCTGATGTGGAAATTCTCCACTGCGCGCATGGTCTGCACGCCGAAATAATACTCCGCCGGGATTTCCATTTCGCCCAGCAGATCGTGTTCACGACGGGTTTTGCCCGAAAGTCTGATTTCCGTAAAGTCCATGATCGGTATGTTTTTATTAAAGGTACGCAAAAGCGGGGTGGCGTCCAAGCCGAATCGGGCACGGTCCGGTAAGACGTTCCGACATCAAATATAATGCTTTTTCCGCCACTTTGTCAAAACAAAAAATCTTGTTAACTTTGTATTCGCTCCGCGGGGTCGCAGAATTCGGCGGCGGACGAACGCAGAACCGAAAAACAAATAAAGAATATGATTTTAGACTCTCTGAAAAACAGCGCGCTTTACTACGGCGTAAGCCCGCGCATGAAACAGGCTTTCGAACTGATCGCCTCGACCGACTGGACGACGATGGAACCGGGTATTCACGAACTCGACGGCAAGGACATCTACGTCAACGTCATGGAGCGCGAGCTGAAACAGAAGCCCGACGCCAAACTCGAAATCCACAACGAGTACATCGACATCCAGGTTCTCATCCGGGGCGAGGAGGAGTCCTTCGGCTGGAGCGAGCGCAGGGAGCTCAAGAAGCCGCTGGGCGAATTCAGCGTCGAGAATGACATCCAGCTCTTCGACGACGTGCCGCAGACCTATTACACGATGCGTCCGGGACAGTTTACGGTGCTTTTCCCCGAGGACGGGCACGCTCCGATGGTGGGCGAGGGCACGGTGCGCAAGATTATCGTCAAAGTGCGCAAATAAGCGCCGCAGGCGATACCGCTACGGGCCGGAGCATAGTCTCCGGCCTTTTTTCAGGCGGCGGCAAACGCTGTGTGCCGCGGGGCGATGCGCAGGCTGAGCCATGAGCAGAGGGCGCAGACGATGAAGACCGCACCTGTGGAGAGGAGCGTGTCGCCGATGCCGACCAGCGGCGACACGATGCCGCCGAACGAGAAGCAGATGGCGCCCAGCATGGCCGAGGCAGTTCCGGCGTATTCGCGGGCCGCTCCCATGGCCAGCGCCGTGGAGGAAGTGAAGGTGAGCCCCATGGCGAAGAGCAGGCCGAAAAGCAGTCCCTCGTAGACCCAGAACCCGCATCCGAGGCCTAGGGCCACGGCTTCGGCAGCGGCGAAGAGGAGCATGCCCATACATCCGGCTCGGGTGCTTCGTTCGGGGTTGCGGAAGCGGATCGAGAAAGCCGCGGCACTGCCGATGGCCACGGCGTTGACGGCGAAGCAGATGCTAAATTCGAACGCCGAAAATCCGTAGTGTCCCTGCATGATGAAGGGCGAGGAGGCGATGTAGGCGAACAGCACGCCCTGGGCGAAACCCATCTGCAGGACGTAGGCCACGTAGCGGCGGTTGCGGAGCACGGTGCCGAAACTGCGGAAAATGTCGCCCCAGGCTACGGCGCTGCGGCGTTCGGCCGGGAGCGACTCGCGGAGGCGGAAACAACCTGCGAGCAGGACGCATCCCAGCATCAGCAGGATGCAGAAGATGCCCTGCCAGCCGATAGAGTCGGTGAGGGTGCCGCCGATGATGGGGGCGACGACCGGAGCCACGCCGTTGACGGCGCCGATCAGCGCCAGCATCCGGGCCAGGTCGCGGCCTCCGAACCGGTCGGTGGCGACCGACCGCGAAATGACAATGCCGCCCGAACCGGCGATGCCCTGCAGGAAACGCGCAGTGACGAATTGGCGGATGTCCGAGGCGAAGATGCAGAGCAGGGTGGAGCCGATGAAGAGCCACATGGCCGTCAGCAGCGGCGTTCGGCGTCCGTATTTGTCGCTCAGGGGACCGAAGAGCAGCTGTCCGGCAGCCAGGCCGATCATGCTGGTGGTGAGTCCCATCTGCACCATCGACGAGGAGGTATGGAAGAAATCCGTCATGGCGGGCAGCGTCGGCAGGTACATATCCGTTACGAACGGACCGAATGCTGTCAGCAGGCCCAGCAGGACGAGCAGGTAAATTTTGCTGTTGTCTTTGTTCATAATACGCTGTTTTATCGTAGCAAAATTACTCTGAATTTTCGCCCTGCGAATCGCCTTTTGGGACGGGGTGTAGTTCAATTTCGGAACTGTCCGGACCGAAAAAATCCATGTATCAACCCACTTGGGAGAGGCTTTATTTGCCGATTCCGAAGTAGCGGAATCCGGCGGCTATGACTTCCGGTTTGTCGAAGATATTGCGGCCATCGACGATCGTCTCGCCGCGCATCGCCGTGTACAACTGGGCCCAGTCGGGCATGCGGAACTCTTTCCATTCGGTGATGAGTGCCACGGCGTCGGCTCCCTCCGCGGCCTCGTACATCGTCCGGGCATAGCGGATCGGCCGGCCGGCCATCCGCCGCTGCGATTCGGGCATGGCGACCGGGTCGTAAACACAGACCTTGGCGCCGGCATTCAGCAGGTGGTCGATCACCACCGCTGCCGGGGCTTCGCGCATGTCGTCGGTCTCGGGTTTGAAGGCCAGCCCCCAGATTGCGACGACCTTGCCCCGCAGGTCGCCCAACGCGGTCTGCAATTTCTCGAAAACAATCCCTTTCTGCTGCTCGTTGACCCGCTCGACGGCCTCGATGACCTGCATCGTGTAGCCGTGTTCCCGGGCCGTGTGGGCCAGCGCCTTCACGTCCTTCGGGAAGCATGAACCGCCGTAGCCGCAGCCGGGGTAGAGGAACTTGTTGCCGATGCGGGCGTCGGAGCCGATGCCCTTGCGGACCATCTCCACGTCGGCGCCCACGCGGTCGCACAGGTTGGCGATCTCGTTCATAAACGAAATGCGCGTCGCGAGCATGGCGTTGGCTGCGTATTTGGTCATCTCGGCCGAGGGAATGTCCATGAACAGCACGCGGAAATTGGAGATCAGGAACGGCCGGTAGAGCTTGGCCATCAGCTTGCGCGCCCGTTCGCTGTCGACGCCCACGACCACGCGGTCGGGCGACATGAAGTCCTTGATCGCCGCACCTTCCTTCAGGAATTCGGGGTTCGAGGCGACATCGAACGGGACCTTGCAGCCGCGCTTCTCGAGTTCCTCCTCGATCACGGCGCGCACCTTCTGCGCTGTGCCCACGGGGACGGTGCTCTTGGTGACCAGCACGGTGTATTTCCGGATGTGGCGACCGAAGGTGCGGGCCACGTCGAGAACGTATTTCAGGTCGGCCGAACCGTCCTCGTCGGGCGGGGTTCCGACGGCCGAGAAGACCACCTCGACATGGGGCAGGCACTCCGTGAGGTCGGTGGTGAAGTGCAGGCGTCCCGCCTCCACGTTGCGCCGCACAAGCTCCTCAAGTCCCGGCTCGTAGATCGGGATAACGCCTGCGTTCAGACCCTCTATCTTTTCGGCGTCTATGTCCACGCAGGTGATGTCGAGTCCCATTTCGGCGAAGCAGGCCCCCGATACGAGTCCTACGTAACCCGTTCCCACGATTGCAATTTTCATCATAATTCCTGGAGTTTTTTTTCTTTCGGAATGTAAATATAGTCTTTTTTTCGAAATATCCCCGCCGCAGCACGAAAAAGGGCGGTCCGAAGACCGCCCCTGCGTCGTTCTATTTTCCGCACCTGCATCCGGCGACAGCCTCCGCCAGCGTTGCGCAGGGATCGCACATCTCGTGCGAGTAGCCCTGTTTCATCTCCACGGGATCGCACAGGGGTTCCCACTTCATCTTCTGGGCGAACTCCGCGAGCAGGCGCACCGAGGCTCCGGCCCAGCAGAACGAACCGAACCAGCCGAATCTGCGCCGGGGAATGCCGCGCGCGGCGATGCGGTCGAGCAGTTCGGCCACGGGCGGGAACAGGTTGCCGTTGTAGGTCGGGCCGCCGACGATCAGCGTGTCGAAACGGAAAACGTCGCGCAGGACCACTGACGGGTCGGCGTAGGAGAGGTTGTAGACCCGGATCGGGCCGACCTCCCGCGAGGCCAGTTCGCGCGCGATGCGCTCGGCCATCTGCTCCGTGTTGCCGTACATCGAGGCGTAGGCCACGACCACGCCCGGTTCGCCTTCGTAGCGGCTCAGACGGTCGTAAATATCCAGAACCTTTGCGATCTGCCGCTGCCATACGGGTCCGTGCGTCGAACAGATCGTTCCGACGGGCAGCGTGCGGACCTTCTGGAGCGCCTTCTGCACGGGACCGCCGTACTTGCCCACGATGCAGGCGTAGTAGCGGCGCATCTCGTCCCAGTAGCGGTCGGTCTCGACCTGCGAATCGGTGATGCCGCCGTCGAGCGCCCCGAACGTGCCGAAGGCGTCGCCGGAGAAGAGCGTCCGGTCGCCGGCGCACCACGTGACCATCGTCTCGGGCCAGTGCACCATCGGGATCATGTGGAACGACAGCGTCTTGCCGCCCAGATCGAGCGTGTCGCCCTCCTTGACCTCGACCGTGCCCCCGGCGATGCCGTAAAACCCTTCGATCATCTGGAGCGTCTTGGCATTGCCGACGATCTCGATGTCGGGATAGATGCGGCGCAGCGCTGCGATCGACGACGAGTGGTCGGGTTCCATGTGGTTGACGACCAGATAATCGATCTTCCTTTCGCCGATGGCCTCGCTGATGTTGGCTTCGAGGCGGCTGCCGAAGGACTCTTCGACGGTGTCGATCAGGGCGATCTTTTCGCCTGCGACCAGATAGGCGTTGTACGACACGCCCATCGGAAGCGACCAGAGGGCTTCGAAGCGCGTGGTGGTGCGGTCATTGACCCCGACGTAGTGGATGCCGGGAAGTATTTCGGTAATTGCCATAAACCTTTTTTGTTTTGTTTTGGCACAAATTTACAAAAAATATTTTTCCGGCGCTACTGCCGGCTTTTTTATTGCTCCGGCAAGTTGCATGCCGGGGTGCGGAAGAGTCCCGTGCGCGGCGAGGCCTTCGCCCGGAAACAAAACGCCGCAACCCGGTGAAGGGTTGCGGCGCATGCCGGCAGGACGGCGGTTCAGAGGAACCGCGGCATATCTTCGGCCCTGCTTTGGGGTGTGGACTCCAGCGCGCCGGAGATGATCTCCGACGGGATTTCGGCCTTGACGAAGACCGAGACGTCGCTCGTGCTCGAAGTGCTGGTCAGCGTCATCCGTGTTCCGTCTGCGTTGAACGAAACCCGGTACGAGGCGCTTCCCCACGGGGTGTTGTCGCTGTACCGGCCGCTGAGCGTGGGTTTGTCGTAGGAATACGTGCCGTCCAGATGGACGTATTCGGGCTTGTAGAGCCGCTGGTAGATGTCGAACGAACCGGACTCGCTGAACGAGAGGTAGACGTCGGCGGACTGGAGCGAACTCCACGAAACCAGATGCCAGCTGCCGACGACGTTGCCGTCGCCCTCGGGTTCGGGCGTATCCTTGGACGAATCGCCGCACCCGGTCAGCGCGAACGCCGCGGCGAGGCCGATCAATAACAGTTTGATGTTTTTCATAATGTGTCCTTGTTTTATAACCAACCTCCGTTCTGGGAATGAACCTCACGTGCGATGAAGGCGAATTCCTTCGTGATCGGCATGCCGTTCATTCCGCTGTTGTTGCCGTTTCCGGCGAGCAGCTTGATCCGGACCACCGCCGAACCGGGTTTGGTGCACTTGAGGATGATCTGGTTGGCGAATATGGTCGGGTTCGCCGAAATGCCCAGCCGGTTCATGTCTTCGGCCGAAATGGAGATTTCCGTAATCTTTAGGTCCAGATTTCCGCCGCCGAGGTACGGTTGCAGGTTCAGCGTGTACTGGCTGCCGACGGGAATCGGGATGCAGGTGATGCCGCGGACGTTCATCAGCACCTGGTAGGCGTCGATGTAACCCGTGCCCATTCCCTTTTTGTACTGCGACAGGTCGAGCATCGCCAGACTGCCCTTGTCGGTGAAATACTGTTTCGTTCCGGTGCAGTATTGGTTGATGTCGTTTACCGATGTCAGCAGCAGCGTCGTGAATTCGTTCTGGGTGAAGGTCTTGCCGAGTTGCAGCGCATAGGAGAGCCCGAGCGCCGCCACGCCCGAAACGTGGGGGCAGGCCATCGACGTGCCCTGCATGTAGCCGTACTTTCCGCCGTTGACGGTCGATAACACCTTGGACGCTCCGGTCTTTATGTTTTCCAGATACGACTGGTAGGCGTCGCCGCCGGGAGCCGCAATGTTGCAGCCGGGACCGTAGTTGGTGTAGTAGGCCGGGGTGTAGTCGCACGACATGGCCGTTACGGAGATGTAGTCGCGGTAAGCGCCGGGGTAGCTCGACATGCCGGTCATGTCGTTGCCGGCGGCGAATATGGCCAGTCCGCCGCTGACGGCCGCACAGTTCTGTTTGGCGATGAAGTAGTCGATGGCCTGCTTCTCGGCGCTGGCGCCGCTGGAATAGGCCGCGTCGGAGGTTACCGAGCCGGCAGGGTAGCCGTAGCTGCACTGGATGATCGCCGCGCCGTTGTCGGCGGCGTATTTGATGGCCTTGGCCGCCGTGGCCACGTCGCCGCCGTCTTTGTCGTGGAAAATCTGACAGGACATGATCTTCACGCCGTCGTTTTTGCCCGAGCCGCCTGCGATGCCTGCGACGCCCGTGCCGTTGTTGTTCACGGCTGCGACCGTTCCTGCCACGTGCGTGCCGTGGTCCGGTGCATCGCCTTTGGTGCTGATGGTCAGCGTCGTATTGTCGACGAAGTTGAAACCGTGTATGTCGTCGGCATAGCCGTTCGAGTCGTCGTCACGGCCTTCCGAGCCGTTCAGCTCGGCGGTGTTGGTCCACATGTTGGCGGCCAGGTCGGGATGGTCCCACTGCACGCAGTTGTCCACGACCGCGACGATAACGCGCGGGTCGCCCGTGCAGAGCTTCCAAGCCTCGTCGCAGTTGACATCGGCTCCCGCCTTGATCTTCGAATAGATCGACTTGTCGCCGGTGTTGATGTAGTGCCATTGTTTGCCCAGGTGGGGATCGTTGAACCCGACGGCCGCACGGGTCTGCGGCGCAGCGCCGGTTTCGGCCAGCGGGATGACCCGGCCTTCGTGCACGTGCATCAGCTGCTGGTTGAATTCCACCTTGCTCACTTCGGCGATCCGGGCCATGTCGAGGGCCGCCTTGTCGAGATCGGCGGCGTCATCGAACTCCACGACGTACCAGCGGTGCAGGCCGGCGGCGCGCGTGCGCTCCTCGTTCCGTTCGTCTACCGGGAACAGACGCTGTAACGCCTTTACCCCGATGCTGCCGAGCACGGCGTCGAAATCGGCGATGCCCGAACGGGTGGCGACGCCGCCCGAACGCGTAACCTGCATGACCGACGATTCGATGCCCGCTACGGCCTCTTCGCCGAAGCAGACCAGCAGTTCGCCCCTGACGGCGTTCTCCGACGAGAATACGAGTTTGGAGGCCGCTTTCGCTTCCGGTTCGGGACCCGTCGCCTGCTCCGTCGCATCCTTGGTGCACGACCCCAGGGCGAGCGCCGCAGACAGGAGCAGCAGGCTCCATAAAGTTGTTGTCCTTGTCATAATCTTATAATCCTAATATTAGTGCATGTCGTGACCGGTGTTTCGTTTCATTGGACCACAGAACCCGACACGGTCGCTCGGACTGTGTCGGGTCGTGTGGAACAATATGCGTCGGTTATTTCAAAACCGGGAGGTTTTCGCGGATCTTGAAATCGGCGCGGCGGCCGATCTGTTTCGGCAGCGGCTCGCATTTCGCCGTCTTCACGCTTAACGTGCGGACGCCGTGGTTCGTGTTGTCGCTGTTCCTGACGAATGTGGCGTTCATCTGGAGACCACGGCTGTCGAGCGACTTCCCGATATGGGCCGGAACACGGACGCTGCTGAACGGGATCTTCGTGCGGACGCCCTGAACTTTGGCTGCGGATGCTGCGGATGTCGTTCCGCTCTGCTTCGTGATGGTCGTTCCGTCGGCATAGTATGCTGCCAAGGCTCCGACGATCTTTTTGACGGTGAAATCAGCAACGGGAACCTCGACGTCGGTCGTCAGCGCTGAAACTTGTTTCGACGCCGGATCGATCGTCAATACGATCGGATCGCTGCCTTCGCTCTCTTCGGTTGCGAACGAGAAGATACCGTAACCGCGGGTCCGGTCCGGGGTGAGCGCCTCCGTGAATTTGCCGAGCAGGTTGCCGTTGTCCTCCCGGCCGAGCTGCACGCCGCTCATCGTGAGCGTCGACTTGGCCGAGTCATAGGTTGCGTACCATTGGGTGCCGTCCTCTACGGCGAAATCCTTCACGAAAAATTCGGTGTTGCTTCCGACGGTAGGTATTACCTCGAATACATTTTCGAACGTGTCTTCAGCGCTGGCCGCGTAGGACATGCCGTATTTCCCGATGATCAACTCTCCGGTATAGGGCGGTATGTCCGTCACGAACGGTTCGCACACGATCAGTTTTTTCTTGCCGTAGTTGTTCGTTGCTTCGACAACCAGCGTATAGGATGCGCCCGGTGTCAGATTGATCATTATGTCCCAATATTTTCCGGTCGTTGCGAGTTCTTCCATCGCATCGGCATTGAGTTCTTTACCGTATTTATCGACTACATCCTGCAGGGTCAGGCCTCCGGTTTGAATCTCGATATTGTCGATTATGGAAGTTTTGTTGAAGTAGGTTTTGATCTTCTTCATCTCCGTGCCGGTGATCTCGTACACGGCCGATGAGTAATCGGGATACTCCGATACATATGCTGCGGCATCGGGATAGGCGCTGACTTTATAGAGCGAGCCGGCGATGTCGTTGGGAACCGAGGTCCCTCCTATGCCCGGGAAGTAGAACGATGCTGCGGAAGCTTCGCCGGAAACCGGTTTTTGCGCTTTGTCAAGGGGCAGGGCGACTACGGTATAGGTTCCGGCTCCAGGCAGTACGGCTTCGGCGGAGACTTTCTCGCCGCCTACGGTGAAGTCCTGCAACTCGTTGATGTTCTCGGCTGATCCGTCGGCGATCGCTGCGACAAGCGTAGCGGTTTCGGCCTCGGTCAATTCATTTTCGACGAGAACATAGCGGATGTTCGTAACGTCGGCGCCGTAGGTGAAGTCGATGACGGCGCTCGCCGTCTCTCCGTCGGCGCTGACCTTCATGCCGTCGTATACGGCGGAGAGCGTATAGTCGACTATTTCGGCGCCCGGCAGCATGATGCGGAACGTACCTTGACTGTTAGCGGGAAATTCGCGATCCAATCCGACGAGTTTTGCGGTCAATCCGTCCTTCGGGAAGGTGATGACGCCGTTGACCAATGTGCCGGGTTCCGCCGAGGCGATCATAAAGTTTCCGTAACCGTTACTGTTTTCGGTAATACCCGACCATTGTTCTTCAATCGTCACTTGAGTCGCATTGCTGCAATCGATGACGATATTGGACGGAGTGTAGCTGAACTGCTCCGAAAGCTCCTCTTGCGTAGCTCCGAAGAATTCGGTCATATAAGGCCAGCCGAGCATCTCTTCAACCATGTAGATACCTTCTTTCGACTTATGGCTGTGTACCGTGACATCGATTTCGAACATATTGCCGGTGAATACATCGCTCAACCAGCCTTCGCGGAATTTGCCGGTTCCCATTTTCACCCACGGCCAGGGCATAACCGTAATATCGAGGCTGCGGTTGCCGTAGGGCGTCGTGTTGTCCTCGTCGTTGATCAGGAACGAAAGGGGGTATTCCTTGCCGTCTTCGAGTTTGGTGCGGTCGAAGGTGATCAGCAGTTCGGAAGTCTCCTTGCCGGCTGCGAACGATACCGACGACGGAATGGTGAACAGACCCGACTCGTCGCTGGCGAGAACCGCTACGGTCAGCGCCTCGTCCTTGGCGATGCGTTTTACCGGGATGGCGATGGAGGAGACGTCGTCGCTGATGCTATGCTGGGTGGTCACATTCTCGGGGAAGTAGACCTGTGCGCCGTCGACCTCGGGACCTGCTTTGAAGTCATCGTCGCTGCAGGCCGTGAACAGCCCCGCGACGATGGCGACAGTCGCCAGAAAGAATATTTTTATACTTTTCATAAATAGCGATGTTTTTTATTTAACAGACTTGACCGTTTGGGTCGGGTTGGGGTTGTTCTTGCCCGCAAGCGCCTTATTCTGCTGTACGGCGTTCAGCGGGAACACGCAGTTCCACCAGGGGGCGCGTCCGTCCGTGGAAAGCTGGGCCATCGGGGGAGCGTTCGTGCCGGTGTCGCCGTTGTGCATGCCGATGTTCAGACGCTTCAGGTCGTAGAAGATGACGCCCTCGCCCCAGAACTCGATCCGCTTCTGGAAAATGATCTCGTCGATCAGGTCGTTGGCCGCCGGAACCGTATAGGCCGGATCGCGGTTGGCCATGAACGACTGCAACAGCGACTTGCCGGTGGTGGCGTCGTAGTGCGCCGTAGCCTCGGCCTCGATCAGGTACATCTCCTCGACACGCATCATCGGGATGCTCGTCACGTTACCCGTGGAATAGTTTCGTTTTTCGCCGTTGGCCGCGTGGAACTTAAACGATGCGTAGGGGGCTATCGTTGCGAACTCCTCCTCGGTCAGGGTCGTATAGGGTGCGATGGCGTCGAACGAGCGGTCGGCTCCGACAAAGCTCTTTTTGCGGAAGTCGCCCGACGAAATGCGGTTGTAGCTGAATACCGAGATACCCGGCTGCGCTCCGTAGCCGTAACCCCAGATAGCCTCGGTCGCCATGTGGGCCGACCACGACAGCAGGTTGTTGAGCACGGTGTCGGTGGTCTGGATCATGGCCCACATCCACGACGAATTGACCGTGTTGAACCCGGTCTTCGGGTCGAGCCACTGGCTTTCGGTCATAATCGTGCAGCCCGAAGCGTCGATGGCCTTGCGGGCGTATTCGGCGGCCAGACGGTAAGCGGCGTCGCCGGTCGGAACTTCCGCATACGATTCGGTGAATCCGCCCAGCCAGAGGTAGGCGCGGGCCTTGAGTCCGTAGATCACGGCCAGCGAGGGCAGGTTTTTCGTCGCCGGCGTATAGTTGGCCAGCAGGGTCTCGGCGGTGTTGAGGTCCTCGAAGATGAACTTGAACATCTCCTCACGCGATACGCGCGGGTTGTTTTCCAGTTCCTCCATGCTCGTATCTTCCCGGACGATGGGAACGGTCAGCCCCTTGACGGCTTCCAGCTCGGTCTCGTAGGCGGGACGTTCGGGAGCCTTGGCCGGCAGCGCGTCGTAGAGACGGGCCAGGTCGAGGTAGCAGAGCGCGCGGAAAGTCTTGGCAATGCCCATCATCTCCTCTGCGCCTTCGCTCTGGTTTGCGATGTCGATGGCCTCATTGGCCGTGAAGATGAACTTGTAATAGTTGGTGTAGAAGAACGGGGACATCTTGCCGTTCGCTGCCAATCCGGTCGAGTTGCCCGGATAGAGCCATGCCTGCCAGCGGTCGTAGTACTGGTTGCCGCCCGGCAGGTTGCCGCTGACGGGGAACACCTCGCCGACCATGCGGTCGGTGGCGCCGAAGATGCCCGGGTAGCCGAAGTCGATGTGCTCGCCGAGGTCTATATAGTTGGTGATGAGCACCGTCGGCATCGCAGTGATAAGACCCTCCTTTGCGAACGGAGATTCGGCAGTCTGATCGCTGGTGGCGTATCCGCTTTCGGGGAAGGTCTCCTTGATACAGCCCGAAAGAAGCACGGATGAACCGAGAAGCAGCGCCGTTGTTTTCAGTATGTTGTTCATTTTCATAATATTCGTCGTTTAACAAATTAGAACGTTACGGTTACACCGCCCGAGAAGGTGCGAATCGGGGCGTAGTAGTACGGGTTCGTGATTCCGTTGATGGACTGACGCGGGTCGAGACCCTGACGCTTGGACCAGTACCATACATTGTCGCAGGCGAGGTAGATACGCAGATTCTCGACGAGGAACTTGCGCGTGATACGCTTGGGCAGCGTATATCCGAGCGTGATGTTCTGGATGTTCAGGTACGATGCGCTGGTGAGGAAACGGTCCGAGACGGCTGCCTGATTCGAGTCGTTGTAAGCAAAACGCGGAATGTTCGAACCGGAGTTCTCGGGAGTCCACGAATTGAGCAGGTCGTGGTGGTAGTTGTTTCCGGTCGACGTTCCTGCCGGGGAGTTCATGTAGAACCTGTAGCCCTGGTCGAGAACCTGTCCGCCGAGCTGGTAGGTGAAGCCGATCGAGAAATCGACGCCGTAGAAGCGCAGCGACGTGCCGAAACCGCCGTAAACGTCCGGCAGGGCGTCTCCGTGCATTTCGCGGCCCTCCTGCGAGGCCACCGAGTAATCGGAGGTCTTGATGCGCTCCTTGTTGCCGGCATCATCGGTCTTGTAGGTGTACCACAGCGATTTTCCGGTCTCGGGGTCTACTCCCGCGTAGGTCGGAACGTAGAACGAGAAGACGGATTCCCCTTCAGTGAGGAATTTGGTGTCCTGCCAGCGGCCCACGTGTTTGCCGTCGGCCGTCGTGTTGTTTTTGAACTGCTCCGGCAGGTGGGTCACCTTGTTCTTGTAGTGGGTCATGTTGAGCGAGAAGTCCCACACGAGGTTTTTGGTCCGGATCAGGTCTGCGTTCAGTTCGATTTCGAGACCGCGGTTGACCATGTCGCCGATGTTGGTGAAAATGGTCGTGTAACCCGACTCGATCGGAGTGGCCAGCTCGAACAGCATGTCGGTGGTCTTGCGGTTGAAGACATCGATGCTACCCGACAGACGGTTGTCCCAGAGGCCGAACTCTACGCCGACATTGAGGTTGGCGTTGGTCTCCCAGGTGATGTCGGGGTTGCCTTTCTGGTAGAGTACGCTCGTAACGCCGTCGCCGCTGCTCAGGATCTCGCGGTAGTCGGTATAGCGGTAGTAGGATTCCGCTTTCGATCCGAGGTTGTCGTTACCCTGCGAACCGTACGATGCTTTGACCTTCAGCATGTTGACCCACGAAGCGTTGAACCAGCTCTCGCGGTTGATGATCCAGGCTGCGCCGAGCGACCAGAAGTTGCCCCAGCGGTGGTCGGGGTGGAAGCGCGACGATGCGTCGCGGCGGTACGATCCCGAGAAATAGATGCGGTTGTCGTAGTCGTACTGTCCGCGGAAGAAGTAGCCTTCGTTGTTGTACTCCAGAACCGACGAACCCGACCGCGACGAGTCGACGACGGCGCCGCTGAGCTCGGTGTTGTCCGGCGAGAACATCATGGTCTTCGAGCCGTACAGACCGTAGGATTTGCGGTTGTACATTTCATGGCCGAAGAGCAGGTCGAGGTTGTGGACGTCGGCGAAGGTGTTGGTGTAGGTCAGGAACTGCTGCATGTTGTAGGCGATCTCCCGACTGTGGCTCTTGAAAACGGCGCCGCCCGATTCGGCGAACTGTCCGTAGTAGGGGTTCGACACCTGCGTACCGCGGGTTTCGTCGAGCGACACGCTTCCGTTGAGGGTCAGTTTCAGGCCCTTGTACAGGGAGAAATCGGCAAAACCGTTGGCCATGAAGGCATTGCCCTCGTTGATGTATTTGTTGAGCTGAATGTCCTGCAGGTCGTTGCTCTTCCCGCCGTTGGTGCGCAGTGCGCCGCCGTTGCGGCCGTCGCCGGTATCGTACATCTTGAATCCGTACTCGTCGATCATAATGTTGCCGTTGCCGTCGCGCATGTAGACCGGATAGATCGGCGCCATGCGGATCGCCGTGGCGAATGCGTTTCCGCCGTCGGCGTTGCCTTCGCCCTGACCTTCGCCGTCGTCGTTGGTTTGGTTGCCGTTGTTCCAGACGAAATGGGTGTAGGACATGTTACCGCCGACTTTCAGCCACTTTTTGGCCTGGTAGTCCGCGCGCAGACGGGCGGTGTAGCGCTCGTTGCTCGAACCGTCGACGATACCCGTGTTGTCCAGATAGCCGAGCGATGCGAAGAAATTGGCGCGGTCCGTCGCGCCGGAAACGCTGACGTTGTACTCCTGACGGAACGACGACGATTTGTAGATTTCGTCGAGCCAGTTGTCGGGTTGCAGGTAGAACTGCTGGCCCTTGGCGTCGGTTACCAGGCGGCCCTGCTTCGCACGCGGATTGAGACGGCCGTTTTCGCCGATGAGGTTCTGGCCGTCGGGCACGGTGAAGACGTTGTAACCCAGACCGCCGGGATCGTTCGACGTCAGCAGCTTGTTGGCGGCGATGTTGGCGGCCAGGGGAGTGTACTTCTGGTCGAGCGTGTAATAGTTGTACAGCGACTTGTAGTGCATCTCGTAGTATTCGCCCGCATCCTCCACGATGTCGTAGGTCTGCAACGCACGGGTGTTGATGCCCCACTTGCCGTCGAAAGTCACGGTGGCCTCGCCGGCCTTCGCACGCTTGGTCGTGACCATGATTACGCCGTTCGCGCCGCGGGAGCCGTACAGGGCGTTCGACGCGGCGTCCTTGAGGACGCTGATCGACTCGATGTCGGCAGCGTTGATGTTGTTGATGTCACCTTCGTAGGGCACGCCGTCTACAACCCAGAGCGGGTCGTTTTTGGCATTCATCGAACCGTAGCCGCGCACGTAAATCTTCTGACCGGAACCCGGACGGCCCGAGGCGGAGGAGAACTGCACGCCGGCGATTTTGCCGACGAGGGCATCCCCGACGTTCGAAGACTGCGTTTTTATCAGATCGTCGGATTTGATCACCTTCGCCGCTCCGGTGAAGGCGTCTTTCTTGGCTGTACCGAAGGCCACTACGATCACGTCGTCGATGGCCTGTGCGTCTTCTTTGAGCGAGATGTTGATTCGGGTCTTGCCTCCGATGGCCACCTTCTGGGTTTCATAGCCGATGAAGGATACGACCAGCGATCCGTTTCCGGGAGCCGTGATGGTGAAGCTACCGTCTCCGTTTGAGGTCGTGCCGACATGCGAGCCGTCGACCATAACCGTTGCTCCGGCGACCGGTTTCCCGTCGGGACCGGTGACTGTTCCGGAAATTTGCTTACTCTGGGCCAGCGAGAGTAATATTCCCCCCCCCAATAAAGCAATTAACGATAGTAGAATTTTTCTTACCATAAGCGTTAATCTAATAGTTTTTTTT